>Ga0302324_100013705_pt1 | contig 16410 bp, 12 predicted proteins | sample Palsa_T0_1_FD_201949 | JGI IMG/M metagenome (GOLD analysis project Ga0302324, IMG submission 201949) | Peat permafrost microbial communities from Stordalen Mire near Abisko, Sweden - Palsa_T0_1 | ecosystem: Environmental > Terrestrial > Soil > Palsa > Peat permafrost | place: Sweden: Abisko...
CGCAGCCTGGGGCGGAGCGCCTTTAGAATGGCCAACACTCTGGACTTCTCGTTGATCACGCCGATGGCGGTCAAGTTCGATGGTAAGGCGGAGCTCGTCATCGCCGTGGGTACGGAAGGTGAAGTCGGGATTCTGCCTTCGCATGCGCCGTATTTGACGGCGCTGCGGCCGGGCGTGCTGCGCGCGAACGTGCAGGGTGAGGGCGGCGCGACGACGCGGCTCGAGCTCGCCTGCGGCGAGGGTTTTCTTCAAGCGCTGCCCGCGAAGGTTACCGTCCTCGCCGATGCAGCCCTGGCGCGGGACGAGATCGACATCGCGCAAGCGCGTGCCGACCTGCAAGCGGCGCAGGACGAGCACAAGGCCGCCGGCGGCGACCTCGCCGCTCAACGGCGCGCGCAGTCGAAGATCGACTTCGCGACCGCGCGCCTCGCCGTCGCGGGAGTCTAACCGAGCCCTTCTCCCGGCCGGAGTGCCTTACGGGTGCGGGTACACCGCGAGGTTATAGGTATTGTCGGGGAAGCCGCCGATTGTCGCGCTGGCCGATGCCCCGGGGCCGAAGCCGGGCGCATAGGCTTGAATCGTGCCGTTCGCAACGAAGAGGTTGCCGAGCGTGTCGATGGCGATCGCCACTCCGGAGCCTCCTTGGCTCGAGCTGAAGCGTTCCGTCGGCGCCGGGTTCAGGAGTAACGACCCGGCCGGATACTCTGCCAGCGAACAGCAGAAATATGGCGCGGTCGCGGTGGAGAAGTAATTGTTGGTGTAGAGATTCCCGGCCGCATCGAACGCGATACCGTACACGTTGAAGTCGCTATTGGTGATGGTGCCCAGCTGCGCGCCCAGACCGTTGTAGATGTAGATCGTCGGGTGGTTGCTGGGGTAGACGTTCTGGAAATTGCCGAGATTCGAGACGTAGATGTTCCCCGCCGCGTCGGCGATCACGCCGCTGATCGAACTGTTCGCGACGCCCCCGGCGGTGATCGTCAGCGCCGGAGCGGTGTTTGACATGGTGCTGAATACCTCGGTGACACCCGGGCCGGTTCCGCCACCGGTGCTGCCGTTGACGTACACGAGCCCGTGCGCGGCCCACAGTTCACCCGCGTTATTCGTCGTGGAGATCGTGCGAATCGGTGCAACGTTGGCTACGCCCGAGGAGCCGGATCCGGCAGCGTACTCGTAGACCGTGCCGGTGTTGCTGCCGCTGGAGATCGCAACGTAGATGTTGCCGCTCTCGTCGACCGCAAGACCGGTTGGATCGTGCCCGGTCAAGTTCGTATTCGATCCGGAGATGTAGCCGGCGACCGTGAACTGCTGCGTCGAGGGCAGGTACTTCAGGATCGCGACGCTGTCCCCGGCGCCCGCATTGCCTTGCGGCACGTAGACGTACTCGGCGCCGGGCGCCGGCGATGGACTCGGGCTCGGTGAGGGCGTCGGCGAGGGCGACCGGGTCGGCGATGGACTCGGCGAGGGGGTCGGAGACGGCGAGGGGCTCGCGCTCGCATGCGCGGTCGTCGACGGCGACGGCGACGGTGAGGGCGAGGGGGACGAACTTGGAGTTACGGGCGGCGTGACCGGGATCGCGCGGACAGTCCCGGAACCGCCCGAGCCGCTACAGGCCGAGATCGTCAGCGCCAGTACCGCGAAGGCGGCGGGCACGGGAAAAAAGCGAAAACGCGAGCGAAGCAGCGGCAAAACACGATCCTCGAGGGACGAGAGCTGGGCTCACGCTACCAGCGCCCCGTTCCGCCGGCGTTCCGGGCGGCGTTTCAGGCCAGCAGCGCGGCGTAGACCTCGGCGACGTGGAGCGGGCGGCGGGCCGCGCCGTGCTCGATCTGGTGTTTGCAGCTCATCCCGTCGGCCACGATCAGGGTCTGGGCCGCGGCGGCGCGTACGGCGGGCAGCAAATCGCGTTCGGCCATCCGCATCGAGATCTCGTAGTGCTCGCGCTCGTAGCCGAACATGCCGGCCATCCCGCAGCACGACGACTCGACGGCCTGCGCGTCCAGCCCGGGGATCGCGCGCAGGGCGCGCATCACGGCGGGCATCGCACCGAAGGCCTTCTGGTGACAGTGCCCATGCACGAGCGCGCGCTGGGCGACCGTCCGGAGCGGGGGCGACCAGCGCCCGGCGTCCAGTTCGCGCGCGATGAACTCCTCGAACAGCAGCGCCTGCGAAGCGACCAGCTCCGCCGCCGGGCCGGGCAGCAGCGAGGCGAACTCGTCGCGCAGCGTCAGTAGACACGACGGTTCGAGGCCGACGATCGGCAGCCCGCGCCGTGCATACGGTTCGAGCGCGTCGAGCGTGCGCTGCGCTTCGGCGCGCGCGCCGGCGACGTCGCCCTTGGTCAACGAGATCCGGCCGCAGCACAGGGGTCGCGCGCCGTCGTGGGCGCGGACGTAGGTGGGCGCGTAGCCGGCCGCGATCAGCACCCGCTCCGCGGCGCGCGCGACGTCGGCTTCGAAATAGCGGTTGAACGTGTCGACGAAGAGCACCACTTGGCCGTGGGGCGCGTTGCCGCCGGAACTGCCGCCGCGGAACGGACGTGCGTGCCAGCGCGGCAGCGCGCGCCGGGCGGTAAAGCCGCTGGCGCGCTCGGTCGCGCGCGCCAGGCCGGGGATCGCGTCGCGCAGGTTGGCCAGCCGGCGCAGCGGTCCGGCCAGATAGGCGAGGCGCGGGAGCGCCGCGGCGACGCGGTCGCGCAGCGACGTCCCGTGCGCCGAACGGTAGTGCGCCAGGAATTCAATCTTCATCTTCGCCATGTCGACGCCGGTCGGGCATTCGCGCTTGCAGGCCTTGCAGGAGACGCAGAGATCGAGTGCGTCGTAGAACTCGTCCGAGGTCAGTGCGGCGTCGCCGAGCTGTCCGGTCAACGCGAGGCGTAACGCGTTGGCACGGCCGCGGGTGACATGATGCTCGTCGTCGGTGACGCGATACGAGGGACACATCGCGCCGCCCATTTCCTTGCGGCACGCCCCGTTGTTGTTGCACATCTCGACCGCGGCCGTGAATCCGCCCCACTCCGACCAGTCGAGTTGGGTCGCCATCGGCACGGCGGCGTAGCCCGGGCCGTAGCGGAAATTCGTGCGGTCGTCCATGCGCGGCGCGTCGACGATCCGCCCCGGGTTGAGCACGCCCTCGGGATCGAATGCGGTCTTGATCTCGCGGAAGGCCGCGACCAGGCGCGAGCCGAGCATCTCTTCATGAAACTCGGAGCGGAGGATGCCGTCGCCGTGCTCGCCGGAATGCGCGCCGCCATAGGCCCGGACCAGCGCGAACGCCTCCTCGGCGATAGCACGCAGTTTGCCGACGTCCTCGTCGCGCTTGACGTTGAGTACCGGGCGCACGTGCAGACACCCCACCGATGCGTGCGCGTAGAAGACCCCGGTCGTGCCGTGCCGCGCGAAGATCTCGGTCAGCCCCTCGGTGTAGGCGGCGAGATGTTCCAGCGGAACCGCGCAATCTTCGATGATCGAGACGGGCTTGGGATCGCCGCGGGTCGAGGTCATGATGTTAAGCCCCTGCGAGCGCACGTACCACACCGCCGCCTGATCGGCGGCCGCCGTCAACTTGACGACCGCTCCGGAAAACCCCAGCGATGCCATCGTGTCGTCGAGCGCGTCCAGCTTTTCCACCAGCGGCTCGAGCTCGTCGCCGGCGAATTCGACCAGCAAGAGCGAACCCGGCTCGCCGCGCACGTGGGCCGCCATGGTCGGCGCGAACTCGGGATTTTCGCGGGACAGCTCGATCATCGTGCGGTCGAAGAGCTCGACCGCGACCGGCTCGAGCGCGACCAGCGCTTGCGTCGAACGCATCGCGTCGGCGAAGGTCGGAAAGTGAGCGATGCCGAGTGCTTTGGCCCGCGGCAGCGGCTGCAGCTGCAGATCGATCGCGGTGAAGAAGCCGAGCGTCCCTTCCGATCCCACCAGCAGCGTGGCCATGTTGAAGGGCCCCTCGGGATGCACGGTCTGCAGCGCGTAGCCGCCGACGTTCCGCAGCACTTTGGAGACGCGGGTTTCGATTTCGCTCGCTTCGCGGCGCGCGATCGCGCGTACGCGATCGGTCAGGTCGCGGTAGCGCGCCGGCGCGAGCATCGCATCGCCCCCCTCGACGGGTCCGAACGCGGCGCGGGTACCGTCGGCGAGCACGGCGTCGATGCCCAGCACGTTATCGGCCATGATCCCGTAGCGTATGGAGCGCGCGCCGGAACTGTTGTTGGCGGTCATTCCGCCGATCGTGCAGCGGCTGGCGGTCGACGGATCGACCGGAAAGAACAGGCCGTGCGGCTGCAGCGCCCGGTTGAGCGCGTCAAGCACGATGCCGGGCTCGACGCGCACCGTGCGCGCGCCGGTGTCGAGCGCGATGATGTCGTGCAGGTGCGGGCTGACGTCGACGATCAGGCCGCGGTTGACGGTTTGGCCGCACTGCGAGGTGCCGCCGCCGCGCGCGGTGACCGGCACGCCTTCTTCGCGGGCGATCGCGATCGTGGCCTCGATGTCTTCGGTCGTGCGCGGAATGACGACGCCCAGCGGCTGGATCTGATAGATCGACGCGTCGGTCGCGTACATCCCGCGCGTCGTACGGTCGACGAAGACCTCGCCCGCGATCGCGGCGCGCAAACGCGCGGCCAGGCGATCGGTCAGGACAGGTTCGCGCGTTGCGGCGTTCGCGCCGGCGGTCACACTGCGGCGGGCACGGGGAGCGCCACGGGAGGGACGCTGGGCGCCGCAAGATAGGCGAGCGCGGCGCCGACGCCGTCCCCGTGTTTGACTCCGGTCAAGTCGAGCCCCATCTGCACGCCGCACAACGTGCCGGCCAACATCAGGTCGTTGAACGAGCCGAGGTGCCCGATCCGGAACACGCGGCCCTTGACCTTGCCCAGCCCCGTACCGAGCGAAAGATCGAAGTGCTCGAGAATCACCGCGCGGAGGCGATCGGCGTCGATTCCTTCGGGCACGAGGATGGCGGTCAGCGTGTTCGAGTACTCCCGGGCATCGGCGGCGAGGATATTCAGTCCCCAGCCGCGCACGGCGCGTCGCGTCGCTTCGGCATGACGGGCGTGACGCGCGAACACCGCCGGCAGCGTCTCTTCGTGCAGCATGTGGAGTGCTTCGAGCAAACCGTAGAGCAGATTGGTCGCGGGCGTGTAGGGAAAGAAGCCGTCGCGGTTTGCTGCCAGCATCTCGTCCCAGGCCCAATAGGCGCGCGGAAGGCGCGCCTGCTTCGATGCTGCGAGTGCCTTCTCCGAAACGGCGTTGAAGGCCAGCCCCGGCGGCAGCATCAGGCCCTTTTGGGAACCGCCGACGGTGACGTCGACGCCCCACTCATCGTGCCGGTAATCGATCGATGCCAGCGAGCTGATCGTGTCAACAAAAAACAGCGCCGGGTGTCCGGTGCGGTCGATCGCTGCTCGCACGTCCGCAACGCGGCTGGTCACGCCGGTCGAGGTTTCGTTGTGCACGATCGCGACCGCTTTGATCGCGTGCTGCGGGTCGGCCGCGAGGATCGCCTCGATCGCTTCGGGATCGGCGCCGTGGCGCCAGTCGCCGGCGATGATCTCGACCTGCAGCCCCATGCGTTTGGCAAGCGCGCTCCAGAGCGCGGCAAACTGACCGGTTTCGGCCATCAGCACGCGGTCGCCCGGCGAGAGCGTGTTGACGAGTGCTGCCTCCCAGGCGCCCGTTCCCGACGAGGGATAGATCACGACCGGGCCGCGCGTGCCGAAGACCGGCCGCAGCAGCGACCCGATCTCCAAGGTCAGCGCGGCAAAACCCGGTCCGCGATGGTCGATCGTGGCGCGGTCGATCGCGCGCAGCACCCTTTCGGGGACGTTGGTGGGTCCGGGAATCTGCAAGAAGTGGATGCCGCTGCGAAATGGGGGCACGAGAGCTAGGCTCCTTCCACGAGGTCGTCCGAAGCGTATTGTCGCTTCCCCGCGGACTCTCTTGCCGAGGCCGCGTTGAGTCCCAATGCGGCGACGATCAAGGCCATGCCCAGCAGTTCGGTGCGGGTCGGGATCTCGTGCAGCTGGATGGCGGCGGCCGTTACGCCGACGACCGGCGTCGCCAACGACGCGAGTCCGGCCACGCCGGCCGGGAGGCGCGAAAGGATGAACAGCCACAGAAACCAGGCGAACGACGCGCCGGCGATCGTGATGAAGGCCATTGCAGCGACGAATGCCGGCGTCCACTCGATCCGTTCCGGCACCGCCAGCATGACGACGACCAGCGGAATCGCGCCCCACAGCAACTGCCAGGCGGTCAGTGCGAGCAGATCGACGTCGTGACGCGCGCGCAGACGTTTCGCCCAGACGGCGCTCGCCGCCCAAGACAGCCCGGCGGCGATCGCAAACGCATCGGCCACGACGGCGCCGCGCGGCAGCGGCGCAACGACCAAAGCCAATCCGGCCACAGCGACGCCGAGTGCGAGCCAACGCCGTGCGCTGATGCGTTCACCCAAGAACGGCCAGGCCAAGATCGCAACCCAAAACGGCATCGTGTAGGCGAGCACCGCCACCTTGCCTGCGCCGGACATCGCGACCGCCAGCGTTTGAAACAGCGTGAACCCCGTCGTCTGCAAGAGCCCGAGCACGATGGTCGGTCCGAGCGGCGTCGGTCGCAGCGAACGCCGGGTGGCGGCCAGCGCAACGAACAAGATCGCGGCACCCAAAGCGATCCGTCCGCCGGCGACGACGTACGGCGATGCGAACTGCGTCGCGATCTTGATGACGACCCAGGTGTAGCCCCAGACGAGCGCCAGCACGACAAGTGCGGCATAGGCGCTCGCGCGTCCGGGCGGAGCGCGCACTGCGGTTATCCGGCCAACCGCAGCTGGGCGTCGACGAGCGCGCGATAGCGCGCGAATGCCGCGCGGTAGGTGTCCTGCGTCGCCGGGTTCGGTGCCGTCGGCGCATCGTATCCGACCGCGTGCGCAGCGCTCGCCGCATCGTCGATCAAACCGACGGCCTGCGCGGCGACCAGCGCGGCGCCGAACGCCGAGGCTTCCTGCTGGTGCGGCTGCACCGCAGGCAGTTCGAACACGTCGGCCAGCAGTGCGCGCACCAGCGGCGCCTTGGTCAGGCCGCCGCTCAGCAGCAGCCGCTGTGCGTCGCCGGCCAATTCGCGCAGAACCGCGTACACGGCGAACACGCCGAAGACGACGCTCTCAAAACCGGCACGCAGGATCATGCGGCGATCGTGGGCCAGGTCGAGGCCATCGAACGCGCCGCGCAGGCTGCTATTCCAATACGGTGCGCGCTCGCCGGCGAAGAACGGCTGGACGGTGAGTCCGTCGGCGCCGGGCGGCGCCTCGGCGGCGAGCGCGATCGCGCGCGCGAAGCGCCCTTCCTTCGGCAGCTCGTCGAGCAGCAGCGCGAAGATCCAATCGAGCGACGCGCCCGCAGCGCTGGTCGGACCGCCGACGACGTAGCGTGCGTCATCGGCGCAGTAGCAGAAGGTCCGGCCCGCCGCATCGAGCATCGGCGTCTCTGAGAGGATGCGCACGGCGCCCGACGTGCCGAGCGTCAAGGCCAGATCGCCCGGACTCGTCGTGCCGACGCCGATGTTCGCCAGCGGTCCATCGGCCGACGCCAGCACGACGGTCGCGTTTGGTCGCAGGCCGAGCGCGCCGACGATGGCGGGCCGAAAGGCGCGCAGCCGGGTCGACGGTGCGGCGGGGGTCGAGAGACGGTCGGCGCCGACGCCGGCGCGTTCAAGCGCGGGCGCGTACCAGGCGCGCGCGCGCAGGTCGAACATCCCGGTCGCCGAGGCGAGGCCGTGGTCGATCAGCCACTCACCGGTCCAGCGGAAGATCAGCAGTTCTTTGAGGCCGACAAATCGCCGCGTGCGCGCGAACAGTGCGGGCTCGTTGTCGGCCAGCCAGCGCAGCTTGGCGACCGGAAGCATCGGGTGCATCGGCGCGCCGGTCTGCGCATATAAGGAAACCGCCGTCCCGTCGGCACGCCACCCGTCGGCAATCGCGTGCGCGCGCCGGTCGAGCCAGGTGATCACCCCGGAGAGCGGTTCCCCCGCCTCGTCGACGCACAGGACGCCGTGCATCGCGCTCGAGAGGCCGATCGCCGCGACCTCGCGGCCGCGCAGCCGGACGTCGGCCAGGACGCGTTCCAAGACGCGCATCGTGGCGCGGTAGACGACGTCGGCGTCCTGCTCGACGTATTCGGGGTGCGGCGTTTGCAGCGCGTAGAACTCGGAGCCCGAGGCGATCTCGCGTCCCCCGACCGTCGCCGCGAGCACCTTGACCGCGCTCGTGCCGAGGTCGATGCCGACCACCACCGGCTCGTTTGTCGCGGACTCGGCGGCGCTCACGCGAGGACTACCGTCACACCACAGAGGTCGGCGGCTTGCGGCGAAGCCGCAAACGCGAAGGATTCGACAACGTCGAATCCACTAGGCCGGGTCCGGAATCTTCTCGATGCGTCCGAGCACGAAGGTGTACGAGACGATACCCACGATCAGGATGACGCCGGCCGTGATCAGCGCGGTGTTGAAGGAGCCGGTCTGCGCGACGATGATCCCGGTGATCGTCGGCGCGAAGAATCCGGCCAGGTTGTTGAGGAAATTCATGATACCGCCGACCTGCCCGGTGCTGTTGGTCGGTGAAATCAAGGCCGGAATCGACCAGCCGACGGGCGCATGGAACGAGATGCCGGCGATGGCGATCGTGATCCACATGACCGCGATGTTGATGTCCTTGGTGTAGGCGGCGCCGACCACGGCAAAGCCCATGATCAGCCCCACGATCAGCACCGTCTTACGCACGCGATTGGCGTCGAAACCGCGCTGGATCAAGTAGTCGACCAGCCAGCCGCCGACGATCAGGTCGGTCGCCGTGCCGACGATCCAGGCGATGAACGCGTAGCTGCCGGCCTTGAGGATGTTGACCCCGAAGGTCGACTGCAGATAACCCGGCAGCCACGTCAGCAGCAGCGCGAACAGGTAGCCGTAGGCGGCGAATCCGATCGCCAAGCCCCAGATCTTCGGCTGCGCGAGCAGGTACGCCAGGCTCGCTCCGCGCGGACGTTCGCCTTGCGGCGTCTCCGGCTCGGCGCCGCCTTCGAGGATGTATTGGTGCTCGGCGTGCGTGAGGCGCGCGTCCCGGCTCGGGTTGCGATAGAACGCGTAGAACAGGACGAAGAAGATCAGGCTCAGACCGGCGGTCGTCCAGAACATCCCGCGCCAGCCGAACATGATCAGCAGCCAGGCCGTGAACGGGACGCCGATTGCGTTCGAGAGCTTCGCCGCCGCGTCGAAGAGCGAGGTCGCAAGGCCGCGCTCGTTGCGCGGGAACCAATAGCCGATCGCCTTGGCGTTGGCGGGGAACGTCGGCGCTTCGGCCAGACCCAAGAACAGCCGCGCGGCGTAGATGCTCGCGAAGTTCGGCGCCACCGCGGTCGCCATCGCGGCGAGGCTCCACAAGAACGCGCCGACGCGCGAAATGATGACCACGCCGAAGCGATCCAGAATGTAGCCGATCGGAATCTGTGAAAACGCGTACACGGCGAAGAACGCGCTCGAGAGGACGCCGAACTCGGCCGGTCCCAAGCCGAGTTCGTCGTGCAGCGGTTTCGCCGCGACGCTGAGCGCCCCGCGGTCGATGTAGTTGATCAAGACGCCGAATCCCAAAATGCCGGCGATGACCCACCGGAGGTTGGTGACGCGTTCGGCGGGTGCGATGATGCTGCGCTGCATGGTGTCCCCCATCTACCGTTCGGTTGTTCCCTCCTACGCGACGGTGCGCTAAGAAACATGGCGACCGGCGCCGAATCCCCCGTTGGGATGAAACGAACCTCGGTATGGGTTCCGCTGGCCGCCGCGGGCGTGCAGCTCGCAGCGCTGGCGCTCTGCGCCTGGGCGATGCAGTCCGGCCGGAGCCAAAAAGCGCTGGCGAAGAAAGAATCGCCGCGACCTGCGCTGGCGGTCGCGGAACCGATCCCGGCGACGGTCGCGGTGGCGGTCGAGGTAACGGCGCCCGCCGCGCCGCCGGATCCCGCGCCTCCGGTAGCCGAACCCCCGCCGCCGGCGGCGGCAGCCGAACGGCCGCCCGCCGCTCCCCAGACCGTACCGGCCCCGGCGGCGCCCGCCGTAGCGATACCGGCAGCGCCTCCACCGGCGGCCGCGGCGGGTCCACGCGAGCGTGGGATTCCGCGCTTCATCACCAATTTCGCCGACGAGTACACCCAGATCGTCGCCGCCGATACCGGCGACGGCGAGCTCGTCTTCGGGATCTTCGCCGACGGCAACATTCGCTGCGTCGATGTCGATAACGGCTGCTACGCCGGGAAGGCTGAGGGCCCGCGCGCGCGGATGCGCGAAGTGGCCGGGTCGCGCGCCTTCACCGTTGCGCTCGAGCCCGCGGACGATGACAGCTTTAGCGCGATCTTCGTCGGCGGGTTGCACGACACGCAGCACCTGATGCTGGAACCGTTGACGGAATCCGGGCGCGCATGAACGTTCTCGACCGGCTCGATACCACGCTCCGCGTTGTCGGCGGTGCGCGCCTCGAGGGCAGTGTCGAAGTCCAGGGCGCGAAGAACGCTGCGCTGCCGATCATGGCCGCCGCTCTGCTCGCGCGCGGCAAGGTCACGCTGCACCGCGTACCGCGCATCACCGACGTGTCGGTGATGTGGTCGCTGCTCGAGGCGCTCGGCGCGCGCGTCGCGCTCGAGGACCGCAACTCGATCACGATCGATGCCTCCAACGTCAACAAGTTCCGGGCACCGTACACGCTCGTGCGCAAGCTCGCGGCATCCTTCGATCTGTGCGGACCGCTGCTGGGCCGCTTCGGCCGCGCGGAGATCCCCTTGCCCGGCGGCTGCGTGCTTGGAACGCGCGCCACCGATCTTCACGAAGCGGCTTTCCGCGCGCTCGATGCCGAAGTCTCGGTCGCGCACGGCTACCTGATCGCCGGGGCGCGCGACGGACGGCTGGTGGGCGGCGACATCGAGTTCCGCATGCCGTCGGTCGGCGCGACCAAGAACGCGATGCTCGCGGCGGTTACCGCCAACGGCGAGACGACGATCCGCAACGCCGCGATGGAACCCGAAGTCGTCGACCTGGCCAACTTCCTGGTTGCCATGGGTGCCAAGATTGGGGGGGCCGGGAGCGACACGCTGTTCATCACCGGCGTGGCCGAACTGCGCGGCGTCGAATACACGATCATCCCCGACCGCATTGCGGCCGGAACCTTGATGATCGCGGGCGCGATCACGCGCGGCGACGTCACCGTCAAGAAGGCGCGGCCGGACGACCTGGTCGCGCTGCAGCTCTCGCTGGCCGAATGCGGGATCAACGTCGATACGGGCGACGACTGGATCCGCGTGCGCGCGGCGACCGTCAAGGGCGGCACCGACGTGGTGACCGCACCGCATCCGGGCTTTCCGACCGACCTGCAGCCGCAGATGCTGTCGTTCCTGTGCACGGCACCGGGCGTCAGCGTCGTCGAGGAGTCGATCTTCAACGCGCGCTTCTCGTACGTCAACGAACTGGTCCGCATGGGCGCTGACGTGCGGGTCGCGATGGAGAACAATACGGCGTTGGTCAAAGGCGTGGCCAGCCTTTCCGGCGCGCCGGTCGAGGCGCCCGACATCCGCGCCGGGGCCGGACTCGTGCTGGCGGGGCTGGCCGCGGTGGGCGAAACCGAAATCATCGGCCTCGAGTACATCGACCGCGGCTACGAACGTCTCGAAGAGACGCTGTCGTCGCTCGGGGGACAGGTCCAACGGGCCAGCGGGATCATTCCGTTCAGCGAGCCGACCGGTACCTTCGAAACCAGCGCTTACCCTAGCGTCTAAACGGCGCCCCCTGGGGACACAAACGATGACCGGTTTTTCCTTCCTTCGCGCCGCGGCCGCGAGCGGCGTGCTCGTCAGCGTGACCGTCGCCGCGGCAGCTGCACAAACGCCGCCTGCGCCGCGAACGGTGAAGGCCGTCGTGAGCGCATCGGGCGAGGCGCTCGGCGTTGCCGCCCTGCGTGAGATTCACACGCTGCATTTCCGCGGCGCGGTTCAAGTGGTCGGTATTCCCGGAACGGCCGATATCTGGGAAGACGTGCGCACCGGCGCGACCGCGATCTACGACGAGGCCGGCCCGCTGAGCGGCGGTCAGGGTTACGACGGGACAAACGTGTGGAACCGCGATGCCGGCGGCGCCGTGTGGAACGACGGCAGCGTCCTCGCGCGTTCGACCGCGATCGACCAAGCCTACCAGAATCGGATGCTGCTCTGGGCGCCCGCCTACGGCGGCGCGGCCGTCGTCGCGCTGCCCGAACAGTCCGCTGCCGGACACCGCTACGACGTGCTCCGCGTGACACCGCCCGGCGGCGCGCCGTATGACATCTGGATCGACACGGCGACGCACTTGCCGGGCCGAACGGTGCTGACCGTTGGTACGACCACCACCACGACGGTATACAGCGACTACCGGCGCGTGCACGGCGTCATGCAGCCGTTTGCGCTCGGCAACATCGACAGCAACGGCGACCAGCTCGACTTCGTCGCCGCCGCCGCCGATGCCGACGATCCGGCGGCCGCCGCTGCCCTGCGCCGGCCCGCGATGCACGTCGATGACGTCGATCTCCCGGGCGGTACGACGTCGATTCCGTTCGAGCTGGTCGACAATCACGTCGATCTGCCGGTGACGATCAACGGCAAAGGGCCGTTTCATTTTCTGTTCGATACCGGCGGCGCGAATTTGATAGACACCGAAGTCGCCAAGGCGCTGGGGCTCGGCGCGGCCGGCAATGCCAACGGCAACGGGGTCGGTTCAAACTCCGAATCGATTCAGTTCGGTACGGTCGACCGCCTCGACGTCGGCGGCGCGACGCTGCGCAAGCAAGGCTTCGTGATCGTTCCGGTGCGCGCGGGCTTCGGCGTCGCTAGCGGCCAGCCGGTCGACGGTTTGATCGGTTTCGAGGTGTTGGCGCGCTTCGTCACCACGTTCGACTACACGCACAACCGCATCGTGCTTCAAACGCGCGCCGGCGCACCGCCTGCGAACGGAACGACGATTCCCTTCATCTTCAATGGGCAGCATCCCAACATTGCCTGCGCGATCGACGGTATCGGCGGCCGCTGCGACGTCGATACCGGTAGCCGCATCGCACTGAGCGTGCTCTCACCGTTCCTGGCGGCACATCCGGCGATCGTGACGCCGAACGCGACCGCGCTGGGCGCGAACGGTTTCGGCGTCGGCGGCGCGGCGATGGGGCGGCTCGGTCGCACGACGCTGAGCGTCGCCGGCTTCACGCTCCCCGATCTGGTGACCGATCTGAGCGCGCAGACGAGCGGTGCTTTCGCCGATCCCTTCACCGCGGGCAACATCGGCGCCGGCGTGTGGCGGCGCTTTGCGCTCACGTTCGATTACGGCGCTCAGACGATGACGCTCGTCCCCAATGCGAGCCTCACCGAACGCGAAACCTACGACCGCTCGGGGACATTTCTGATCGAGCAGAACGGTCAAGTCGTCGTTGCCGATGTGCGGCCAGGGACCCCCGCCGCCGAGGCCGGCCTCGTGCGCGGCGACATCCTGACGATCATCGCTGGGAAACCGGCGGCCGAATATGCGCTTTCCGACGTCCGGATGCTGTTCCGCGGCCCGCCCGGGACCGCGCTGACGCTCGTTCTCACGGGCAAGGACGGTTCGCGACGGAGTGTGACGCTGACGCTGCGCGACTACGTTTAGCGACAAAAGCGCCTCGACGAGGGTCGCGGTCAGGAATCCGCTGGCCCAAGCCGAAGGCTTCGTATTCGTCGTTTTTCAAGCGGCGCGGCCGCATGCCGTGTGCTGCGCTGCAAAACCTGGGAGTGCTTGCTATCGACATCGGGATCGACCTCGGAACCGCCAACGTCCTGGTCTACGTCAAGGGCAAAGGCATCGTGCTGCGGGAGCCTTCCGTCGTCGCGAAGGACGTCCGCACGAACAAGACCCTGGCGGTTGGGGAAGAGGCACGTTTGATGCTCGGCAAGACGCCGAGCAACATCCAGGCGATCCGCCCCTTGCGCGATGGCGTGATCGCCGACTTCGAAGTAACCGAAGCGATGCTTGGTTACTTCATTCGGAAGGTGACCCGCCAGCGCTCCTGGCTGAGCACGCTGTTCCGGCCGCGGCCGTCGGTCGTCATCTGCGTTCCCGCCGAGATCACGTCGGTCGAAGAGCGTGCGGTGCGTGATGCCGCCAAACTCGCCGGCGCGAAATCCGTGGACATCATCGAAGAGCCGATGGCGGCGGCGATCGGCGCCGGCCTGCCGATCGACGGACCGTCGGGAAACATGGTCGTCGACATCGGCGGCGGCACGACCGACGTGGCGGTGATCTCGCTCGGCGGCGTCGTCGTCTCGCAGTCGATTCGCGTCGCGGGCAATAAGCTCGACGAAGCGATCATCCGTCACATCCGGCGCATCTACAACTTGATGATCGGCGAGCGCACGGCCGAGGAGATCAAGATCAAGATCGGTTCGGCCTTCCGGCTCGAGCAAGAACTGGCGATGGAGATCCGCGGGCGAGACCTGATCAACGGCCTCCCGAAGACCGTCAAGATCACCTCGGAAGAAGTGCGCGAAGCGCTCTCCGAACCGGTGCAGGCGATCGTCGAAGCGGTCAAGTCGGTGCTCGAGCGTACGCCGCCCGAACTTGCGGCCGACATCATCGATCGCGGCGTGATCCTGACCGGCGGAGGCGCGCTGCTGCGGGGCCTCGATACCCTGCTGGGCGAGATCACCGGCATTCCGGTCATCGTCGCCGAGGATCCGATGTCGTGCGTTGCGATCGGTACCGGTCAACGAGTCGGGTACAACAGCCGCAACGGCCACAACGGGCACTTCTGAATCGCGGCAGGCTTCAGCTGCGTTCACATTGGTGATGGACCCGACCCGACTCGGCCGGCTGCTGCTGCCGGCGGCCCTGCTGGCCACCCTCGCGGCGTCACCGCGGCCCGCCGCGAGTTCCCCGGCGCCGGTTGCGACGGCTGCGCCGGACCTCGGCACGGGCGGTTTGGAGACCAAAGACTACCGCATCGAAACCGACGAGACGCACTGGAATTTTAACAGCGGTGACTTTACGATGCCGCACCGGGTGCGCTTCTTTCGTCCGGGCACCGATGCGATCGGCGATCAGGCGCGCGGAAATTCGAAGCGCGGGACCGCGACCTTGATCGGCAACGTCGTCGTGCACGATAGCGGCAACGCACCCGAAGCGGGGACCGACTCCTACAGCGGGAACGGGCCGGCGACGCTGACCTGCGATCAACTCGACATCGATTCGAAACAGAAGATCTACACCGCGACCGGACACGTGCACTTCACGCAAGGAACGCGGACCGGCACCGCCGATCACGGTTCGCTCGATCGCGGCAGCGGTGTGCTGCAGCTGCAGGGCAACGTCAAACTGACCGACGCCGGTGAATCGATGACGGCGCAAGATCTGCTCTACAACCTCAACACCAAGGACGTCGATGTCCACGGCGCGCCGATCGTCATCAAGCAACCCGTCGCGACTTCGAGCGCGGCGCCCGCGACGCCGAAACCGAAACGGCGCAAGCTTCCGTTTTAGGCACGTTTTGAGCACGGCCGGCGCCAGATGATCGACATGTTTGCCGGCGCCGGCGGCGGGGGGCCGACGGTGCGCGAGCCGCTGGCCGCGCGGATGCGTCCGCGCACGCTCGATGAGTTCGTCGGACAGGAGCAGATCGTCGGTCCCGGGCGCGCGCTGCGCCGTGCCATCGAGTCGGACACCATCCCCTCGATGATCCTGTGGGGACCGCCGGGCACCGGAAAGACGACGCTGGCGCAGATCATCGCGCACCAGACCGGCGCGCACTTCGCGGCGATGTCGGCGGTCAGCGCGGGCGTCGCGGATCTGCGGCGGGTCGTTGCCGACGCGCGCAAGCTGCGCGCCGCCGGACGCCGTACGGTGCTCTTCATCGACGAGATTCACCGTTTCAACAAGGCTCAGCAGGACGCCGTGCTGCCGTACGTCGAGGACGGCACCGTGACGCTGATCGGCGCCACGACGGAGAACCCGTCCTTTGAGGTCAACTCCGCGCTGCTCTCGCGCTCGCGCGTGTTCGTGCTGCGCCCACTCGACAACGACGACGTGCGCACGATCATCGAACGCGCGCTCGACGATCCCGAACGCGGCCTGGGCGGGCAGTCGGTCACGATCGCCCCTGAGGCGCTGGAGGCACTGGTCGACCTCGCCAACGGCGACGCGCGCGTCGCGCTCGGCACGCTCGAGTTTGCCGCCGCCTCCGCCCCGAAGGGGCCGGACGGCGGTGCGGCGATCGACACGAAAACGATCGCCGACGCGCTGCAGCGGCGGATCGCCGGCTACGACAAGGGCGGCGATGCGCACTACGACACGATCAGCGCCTTCATCAAGACGATTCGCGGCAGCGATCCCGACG
>Ga0302324_100013706_pt1 | contig 16410 bp, 11 predicted proteins | sample Palsa_T0_1_FD_201949 | JGI IMG/M metagenome (GOLD analysis project Ga0302324, IMG submission 201949) | Peat permafrost microbial communities from Stordalen Mire near Abisko, Sweden - Palsa_T0_1 | ecosystem: Environmental > Terrestrial > Soil > Palsa > Peat permafrost | place: Sweden: Abisko...
AGCCGGTCCTACCGTCTCCTGGCTATCGTCCTTCGAAATCGCAAACCACGGATTGGCCTGATGCCCGGTGGTTCCGCGGCGGCTTTCGATCACCCGCGCTCCGCCGTGAATCAGTTCCTGGTTCAGGGTCCACTCGCCGCCCCAGCGGCCGGTCAAATAGTTTAAGGTGTAGCGCGCGGGAGGCAGGGTCCACTGCGCGGCAGCCGCCTGCTCGATCACCACCGGCTGCTTTTCCCGGTTTTCAATGTCCGCGGAACGCGCCAGTATGCCGCTCTCCTGGTCCATCGAGTAGCGTAGCGTCACATAAATCTCGCGAGAAATGTCCTTCAGCAGCAGTTCAACCGTTTGCGGACTGTTCTGCGTGGCCCGGACAAAATGGAGCACCAAGTCGCGATTGCCATCGGCGAAAGTTACTTTTAGCGCGGGCTCCGTGAACAACCCCGCGCCCCACCCCGCATACTCCTCTGGCGTGATGGTGTGCGACGAATCGAACGAAGCCGCCTCCCGAAACGAATGCGCGGGAGGAACACTGTCGTGCGCTCCGAGGCGCCCGCCCCAGTAGAGCGGCTGCAACTCGCCACGTTCGTTCACGCCGAAAGCATAAGTGGAATTGCCGCCGTCGAGACGGAACACCTGCGCGGTCTGGGCAATGCCTGAGCCCGCGGCGAGCAAAATTAGCCAAAGGAAAGTAGATAGAATGAACGAGATACGTATTAATGAGTTTTTCATTTCGCCGTATCCTAGCATTCGGTACGGCCACTTGTCCTGCGCCGTGATCAAGGCTCGACTTACATCGAGGAATTGTCGCCGTAAAATCGACACGCATTGGCCGACGACTGCCATCCAGCCATCCACGCGCATCCAACCGCCGCTTTGGATTACAATGGTAGCTTCCGATTTGCGCGCTTACCGCGCCGGGACGCTCTTACATGGACTTCAAACTAGCCAGCTCCTACGAACCTCGCGGCGACCAGCCGGAAGCCATCCGCCAGATCACCCAAGGACTCCGCGACGGCTCCAAGCACCAGGTCCTCCTCGGCGTCACCGGCTCAGGTAAGACTTTCACCATGGCCAAGGTGATCGAGGAAGTGAACCGGCCGGCGCTCGTTCTGGCGCACAACAAAACGCTGGCGGCGCAGCTCTTCCACGAATTTCGTTCCTTTTTCCCGGACAACGCGGTCGAGTATTTCGTCAGCTACTACGATTACTACCAGCCCGAAGCCTACGTACCCTCCAGCGATACCTACATCGAAAAAGAATCCACCATCAACGACGAGCTGGACAAACTGCGCATGAGCGCCACCCGCTCCCTCTTCGAACGCCGCGACGTCATCATTGTCGCCTCGGTCTCTTGCATCTACGGCTTGGGTTCGCCCGAGGCCTACTACGGAATGATGTTGCTCCTGGAAAAGGGCCAGCAGATCGCCCGCGAATCGATTCTGCGCAAGCTCGTCGAAATTCAGTACGAACGCACCGAAGGCCTGCGCCGCGGCACATTTCGCGTGCGCGGCGACATCATCGAAATTTTCCCGCCCTACGACGACCTCGCTGTCCGTATCGAGCTGTGGGGCAGCCAGATCGAAGCCATCCGCAAGATCGATCCATTGACCGGCGAGATTCGTTCCAAGGAAGGCGAAGTCACCCGCCAGCCGATTTATCCCAAGACCCACTACGTGCTGCCCGCAGAGCAAAAAGAGCGGGCCATCCAATCGATTTACGCTGAACTCGATTGGTGGAAACCCGAGCTGATGCGCCAAGGCAAGATCGTTGAGGCCCAGCGAATCGTGCAGCGCACCATGTTCGATATCGAAATGATGCGCACCATCGGCTACTGCCACGGCATCGAGAATTATTCGCGGCACATGTCCGGACGCCTGCCCGGCGAAGCGCCGCCCACGCTGCTGGATTATTTCCCCGAGGATTACCTGCTGATCGCCGACGAGTCGCACCAATCGATTCCGCAGGTGCGCGCAATGTATCACGGCGATCGCTCGCGCAAGCAGACCCTGGTCGACTATGGGTTTCGGCTGCCGTCGGCCCTCGATAACCGTCCGCTCACGTTCGAAGAGTTCGAGCATCGCACCGGCCAGGTGACGTATGTCTCGGCCACACCTGGGCCGTACGAGCTCACCAAATCGGCTGGGATAATCGTGGAGCAGGTGATCCGGCCGACGGGCTTGGTCGATCCTGAAGTGGAAGTGCGGCCGGTGAAGGGCCAAGTGGACGATTTGTTGGAAGAGATCCGTATCCGCGCGGAAAAGTCTGAACGCGTGCTGGTCACTACGCTCACCAAGCGCATGTCCGAGGATCTCGCCGAATATTTCGGTGAGGTCGGCGTCCGCTGCCGGTACCTGCATTCGGAAATCGAGACCCTCGAACGCGTAAAGATTCTGCGCGACCTGCGGCGCGGCGAATACGATGTGTTAATTGGCATCAACCTGCTTCGCGAAGGCCTCGATTTGCCGGAAGTTTCCCTGGTCGCCATCCTCGATGCCGATAAAGAGGGATACCTGCGCAGCGCCACGTCGCTGATTCAGACCATCGGCCGTTGCGCCCGCCACGTCGAAGGCCGCGCCATCCTGTACGCGGACACCATGACCGATTCCATGCGCCAGGCCATCGGCGAAACCAACCGCCGGCGCGCCAAGCAGCAGGCCTACAACGTCGAAAATAACATCACCCCGCAATCGATCCGCACCCTGGTGGATATGGAGCTGGCCAAGATCGTCGATGCCGACTACCTGACCGTCCCAGCCGGGGAACTCGAGCTCGAAGAAATCAACAACCCGCGCGACCTGAAGCGGGTAATCGAAGAAATGGAATTGTCCATGCGCGCCGCCGCCGGCAAATTCGAATTCGAGCGCGCCGCAGGCCTGCGCGACCGAATCCGCGCCCTGAAGCTACGCGACCCTCAAGCTCTCTATGCTCCGGCCCCGGAACATCCCGAGTCCGGCCCAGCTTCGGAACCCATTGCCGATCCGAAGGCAAGTGCAGCACCGTCCAAGCCGGCCGTCCCGCCGCCGGCCGCCGGTGCATCCGGCGCAAGCGGCGAGCGCAAGCAAGCGGCAAAGTAGAGACGAAGGTGCGGATTTTGCCTTGTGCCCGTACGGTTGGATGGTTTTGTCTTTTCCGGGTGCGCGCTCTTCCCGGATTTTGGGGAGGGTAGGCGTCTAGGCCTTGCACAAACAATTGATCATCACTCCCACATTCCGCCTCACGCCACTCCTGCTAGCAATAATTCAGTGCATCCTAGCCGCAGCGACCCCACTCCACGCCCAGTCTCCGGTCCCCGGCAAAAACGAATTCGACGCCTACGCCGGCGTGTCCGGGGATTCCCCGCACGTAATCGGCACTACGCCCCACCGCGAAGTCATCGACGTCGGCGGCCGCTACGGCCGCACCCTGGAGATCTGGCGCAACGTAACCTTCGGCATTACCGTCGACGTCGTCCCAATAGAACTCGTAGTCCAGCCCAAAATCACTCTCACCCCCGTGCCCGGCGATCCCAACGAATCCATCGTGCACCAAGGCCCCCGCCACCCCGTCTATGGCGGCGGCTTTAATCCGCTAGGAATCGAATGGACGTTTTTCCGCCACCGCAGGATCCAGCCCATGGCCGCGTCCACCGCCGGCATGGTTTTCTCGGTGATACCCGTCCCCTACGACGTACCCAACGCCACCCGTTCCAACTTCACCTTCGATTTCCAGGGTGGTGTGCGCATCTTCAATTCCTCCCGCACCCGCGCTATCCTCCTGGGATACAAGTTCCAACACATTTCCAACGCCTATCGCACCAGCGTAAATCCCGGAGTGGACGGCAACGTAATCTTTGCTGGATACTCGTTCTTTCGATAATCTCAATTCGTCGGACGGCGAACAGCGAGACCCGGCACACAATCCCATCCATATGAAACGCCGCCAAGCCACGGAAGGAATTCGCGCATGACTCGCGAAGAAGAGCGCCTGCAAGAATCGCAGGCGCGCCGCGTTCACTGGCGGCGCTGGGGTCCGTTCCTGGCCGAGCGCCAATGGGGCACGGTCCGCGAGGACTACAGCCCTGACGGCGACGTGTGGCGCTACTTCACCCACGACCATTCCCGCTCGCGCACCTACCGCTGGGGCGAAGACGGAATTGCGGGCATTTCCGATCGGCACCAGCGCGTATGTTTTGCACTGGCGATGTGGAACGAACGCGATTCGATCCTCAAGGAACGGCTGTACGGCCTGACTAACGAAGAAGGGAATCACGGGGAAGACGTAAAGGAATATTATTTTTACCTGGACGCCACGCCTACCAGCTCTTATCTCAAATACCTCTACAAATATCCTCACGCCAAATATCCCTACGATGAATTGGTGCAGGAAAATACGCGCCGTACCCGCGACGATCCGGAATTCGAATTGGTGGACACTGGCATTTTCAACGAGAGCCGCTATTTCGATGTGTTCATCGAATACGCCAAAGCCACCGCTGAGGACGTTTTGATTCGTATCACCGCCTTCAACCGCGGCCCCCAGCCGGCCCGCCTGCGCTTGCTGCCCACACTCTGGTTCCGAAACAAATGGTCCTGGGGCGGCACTGCGCCCGGCGATGCGAAGCCCAACGTCCGGCGCGCGGCAGGCGGAAATGGACTGGAAGTATTGGAAATCACGCAGCCCGACTATGGAAAGCGCTGGCTGCTGGCCCAGGGCGCGCCGGAACTATTGTTCACCGAAAACGAAACGAACACCGCGCGCCTTTTTAAGAAACCCAACGAGACTCCTTACGTTAAGGACGCCTTCCACAGTTATGTCGTGGACGGAAATCGCGCGGCGGTGAACCCCGCGCTGACCGGGACGAAGGCGGCGGCTCACTACACTTTCGAAATCCCGCCGGGAGCGAGCGTCGAAGTCCGCTTGCGCCTCACCGATCAGGACCCTCTGGACTACCCAGGTGGAATCGCGGAATCCGCCCCCGCGGATTCAGTTTTTGGCGCAGGCTTCGATCGGATGTTCGCGACCCGCATCAGGGAAGCGGACGAATTCTACGCGAAGCAAACGTCCGAAGGTATGACCGCCGACGCCGTGCGCATCCAGCGCCAAGCTTTTGCCGGCCTAGTCTGGAATCGCCAGACCTACCACTACGACGTCAGGCGTTGGCTGGCCGGCGATTCCACCCAGCCCACTCCCGCGCCGGAACGCAGCCTGATTCGTAATCAGAAATGGCACCACATTTACAACGCCGACGTCATTTCCATGCCCGACAAGTGGGAATATCCCTGGTACGCCTCGTGGGATTTGGCGTTCCACTGCGTCGCCGGGGCGCTCACCGATCCGGATTTCGCCAAGGCCCAGCTCGTGCTGCTTTTGCGCGAGTGGTACATGCATCCCAACGGCCAAATTCCCGCGTACGAATGGAATTTCTCCAATGTGAATCCGCCGGTGCATGCCTGGGCGGCGTGGCGCGTCTATCGCATCGAGGAACGAATTCGCGGCAAGGGCGATCGCAAATTTCTGGAGCGTGTGTTTCACAAGCTGCTGCTGAATTTCACATGGTGGGTGAACCGCAAAGATCCCGATGGAATGAACGTCTTCGAAGGCGGATTCCTGGGCCTGGACAACATTGGCGTCTTCGACCGCTCCCTGCCACTGGTGAGCGGCTCCTACGTCGAACAATCCGACGGCACTAGTTGGATGGCCATGTTTTCGCTGAACATGCTGGCCATGGCCATGGAGCTGGCGCTCGAAGATGCGTCCTACCAGGACATGGCCACCAAATTCTTCGAGCATTTCGTCTACATCGCCGAAGCCATGAACGCCATGGGCGAAAGCTCTTTCGGATTATGGGACGAGGCGGACGGTTTTTATTACGACGCGCTGCACGCCCGCGGCACTGGCCAGGTGCCCCTGAGAGTGCGTTCCATGGTCGGCTTGATTCCGCTGTTCGCCGTGGAAACCTTCGAGCCCGAAGAAGTCGATTGCCTGCCTTCCTTCCAGCGCCGCACCGGATGGTTTCTCGATCATCACCCCGAAGTTCCCGAGCACATCGACCTCACTCAAAAGACCGAAAGAGGACCGCGCATGCTCATCTCCATCGCCAGCCGCGCCAAGGTCGAACGCGTGCTGAAATACGCGCTGGCGGAAAACGAATTTCTCTCGCCCGCAGGCATTCGTTCGCTCTCCAAATTCCACCGCGATCATCCCTTCATCATCAGTTTGGACGGCGAGGAGCACCGCGTGGATTACGAACCGGCGGAATCCGCGTCAGGTTTGTTCGGCGGCAATTCCAACTGGCGCGGGCCTATATGGTTTCCCCTGAATTTTCTGCTGATCGAGGCGCTGCAGCGCTATCACCACTATTACGGCGATTCATTCCAGGTGGAATTTCCCACCGGCAGCGGCCAGAAGAAAAATCTCTGGGACGTAGCCGCAGAGCTCTCCCACCGCCTGGTGCATCCCTTCCTGCTGAAGGACGGCCGCCGTCCCATCTACGGCGACAACGAAATATTCGCAAAAGACCCCAACTGGCGCGACCTCCTCCTCTTCCACGAATATTTCAACGGTGACACGGGCAAAGGCCTGGGGGCCTGCAATCAAACCGGATGGACCGCCCTAGTAGCCAAGCTCCTGGAACAAGTAGGCCAATAGGTTGCGACTACAGATCCCCCACCAATCCCAGCCCAAACGAAACACGGTTGATGTAATTGAAGTAAGCCACCGTAAGCACAGTCTCCCGCACCGCGTCATCGCCCCATCCCGCCGCCCGCAAAGTCTCCACATCTTCCGCTTCGACTTCCAGCGGTTTCCGCGTCAACTTGTCCGCAAAACGAAACAGCGCCTTAGTCTTTTCATCCCCCGGCGCATTTTCGTAGTCCACCGCCAGCTTCCGTGCCACCGGTTTGGCCAACCCAAATCCCTTGTTCAGCAGTTCCATGTGAAACGCGATGCAATAAGCCGACGAATTGATCCCGCTAACCACCAGCCCAATCTGCTCCTTCACCGATGTAGTCAACGCGCCCTCGGCCATCACTGCCCGGTCCATCGACAACTGCGCCTCGATGACATCCGGCTTGGCCCCCAGCGCCTGAAAATAATGCGGCACGTACCCCAGCATCTTTTGCAGCCTTTCGTAGATCGACTTCAGACGGGGCTCAGCCTCGGACACCTCGACCTCATTGACGTAAGCCATCGGAGTGATACCTCGTTATCTGAAATTGAGAAGGAAAAAATCGCTTCGCTAACTTTATCCGTTCCCGCGAAATCGCGCAATCACTCGGCCTTTTCCACCAGCTCGATCAGAGTTTTCCGCCCGTCGCTTCCCGTCACCAGAAAAAAGTTAACCCGCGTCCCGTTCGCGCCAGCCCGAGTCACTGGATAGATTCGCTCCAGCCCGAACCGCTCCTGCAATATGGAACTCGCCTTATCCACATCATGCACATCGAACTCCACCTGTTGAATCCCCTCGCCGAATTTCCCCAGGTAGCGCGCAATGGCTCCCGCGCCGCCCGGCGTGTGCGTAGTCAGCACGTCAATCCGTACACGTCCCGGGAGCTCCAGCTCAAATTCCATCGCGTCCTGATCTGGCGGCACCCGGGCCAGCTCCGCCGCCCCGTTAACCATGCGAATCTTCTCGAACGCGCCCGGCTGCACTGCAATTCCCACCGTAGCGGCACAAGAACGAGCGGGCGTCGGCAGAGGAAGATCGCCAGCCGCCTCGTCCTCCACCCGCACCAACAACGCCGCCAATTTCGCGTCGGCGATCCATTTCTCCAGAACCGGATCGCACAGCCGCAGGCCCCAATCGAAAATATTCGTAGCCGCGCGCAAACGCACCTGCGCGTCGGCGTCACTAAGCTGTGCAATGTATTCAGGAATGTCCACGAGGAAGCAATCCAGTCAAAGCTGAAGGCCCAGGCCCAAAACGAAACTCGATGTTGTTGCGGTTGGTTTTTAGCGCCCCGTGCAAACGGCTACGGTCCAGGTTTGGCTGACTCCAGCGCATTCGAGTTCGATAATTCAACCCGCGCTATCCCCCCGCCGGCAATTGTAACCGGCAGATCCCACTTCAGGTACATATCGCCCACCGTAGCCGTCACGTCCAGCGTACTCAGCCAATACGTCCCCGGCGGCACGTTTTCCAGTCGAGCCTCTCCATTTAGATTTGTCTCTGCGCGTGCCACCAGATACCGGCCGTCCGCGGCGTCCAGCGTGTGCCGGTGGATATCGGCCGCGCGCCGCTTAATCAGTTCGTTCCATGCGTGGGTCGGATCGACGTCCCCCAATTCGTTTTCCATTCCGTCCACCGTGCTGGGATTGGCGATGATGAATTTCTTGATGGCGTCGAGATATTCCTGATTCAACTTTTTATATTTTTCCGGATCCTTAAGCTTATCTTTTTCCTTGGCCTTGGTCGTCGGGAATGCGATGCCTTTGCTCGAAGCGTTGATCCGCATGTAAGCATCGAAAAATTCCGGCACGCCCATCACGTCGTCCGGCTTCAGGCTTTTGGTGAAATCCGTAGCGCTCAACGATACCGCGTGGTTGCGCTTCATCCACGCCTTCAGTTGCGGCGTCACTGTCAACTTGTCGATGAATGGGTCCATATCCGGCGGCGGCTCGGCGCTCTCCGCCTCACGAAGAATATCCTGAAAGCTCTTGCTCAGCAGGCAGAAGGGTATTCCCCGGGCGGGCTCGGCAATCCCGCTCGCCGGACGCACCCGCACGGCGAACTCGATCGCGCCATTCTGTGCCGCCGCGGGCACGCCGGCGAGCACCAGCACTGCAAGGAAGCAAAAAATCACGAATGAAACTCGAATCACAATACGCATCATGCCGCCATCGTAACAGAACGCAGACAGCGGAGGCACGAAGGAAGTCAGAAGGTAACTGCAGGGAATTGAGGCTTACGGAAAATCCAAAAACTACATCAAGCGGAACGTCACTTCGATCAGCGCGATCACGCCCGCGGCTTGCCCGGTGGGCGAACTAGCCGGCCGGAACCTCCAGCCGCGTACCGCTTCCACCGCTTTTTCGTCCAGCCCCAGGCCCAGACCTTTCACCACGTGTATATCTTTGGCGCGTCCGTCGGGTTCGATCAGCGCTTGCACCAGCACCGTTCCCGAATACTTTGCCTTGATGGCTTCATCGGAAAATTCAGGTAGCGGGCAGTACAGGCAAATGGGAGTGCCATAGCCATTTTCCCCGGCGTGCGGCGAACCGCCGCCCGTTCCCCAGCCCTCGCCCGGTCCAACGCCACCGCCATTGCCACTGCCTACGCCGCCACCTTGGCCGCTTCCGATCCCGCCTCCACCACCAGGTCCACTGGAATCGTTGGTGAGCTTGGCCAAAGGATCGCCCCAATTGGCGGCATTCGGGCTAGGCAGCTTCATGTCCGGCGGGCCAAGCACTGTCGGCGTCATGGCCAGCCGAGGATTATCCGGCGGCTTCACCGAGGGAGGCGTAAATTGCGTGAACGAGAATTTTGGCAGCTTGCCGCGGCTCGCGGGAATCGGGTTATGCTCGCCGCCGCCTCCGCCACCACCCGCCTTGCGAGGCCCCGGCGGAAGCTTGGGAGCGTAAGGCGAGAAATCCAGCGGTGTTACCACGATTTGCGTCGAAGCCTTGGTGGTGGAGGGCGACAGAATCTCCGGCAGCAGCGGCACAATGATCAGCACCAGCACCACCACGTGGATCGCCAGCGAGAGATACTGCACCCGCGTAAACTGGGTGTCCTTGGTCCAAATGTCTTTCACCGCCACCGGTTGGCTAGTCGTTTTGAGCGGCGGTAGCTTGCGCGGCGAGATCAGATCCCGCAGGTTCAGCCAGAACGAATCGAAATCAACGCCCGGTTTAACCAGTAGCTCGCTTCCTGGTATTCCCGGCTGCAGCGGCGGGGCGGCGTGGAAGATTTCCTTGACGTTCTCGCCCATGCCCGCGCCGAACGAAGTGCTCTTGAAGAAATCGCCTTTGTTGGCGACCACCTTCACCGGCCGCTCCGTGAGAAATTGCTTCAGGTTAGAGCTGAAACCCGACCACCAAGATTCTTGCGGCACCGCCAGCCTTTGGATGCGCACCATCGCGCTCGGCTGTTGGCCTTCGGGTGGAGTCGTATTGCCGGTGATTTCTGTCATATACGTCGTACCGCGTCCCCCAACCGGGGGGTACCATTGCTTAGACGCTCGACGTCAGAAAAGGATGTACGCCCCGAGCGCCGCTGACACGTTCTGCAATTCATTGTAACATACGATGTTTACACGTCGCGGCGGGTTTCCTGCCGGGCAATTGGCAGCTGCGACGCCGGATAAATCTCTCGGCCAGAAGGGGCAAACACCTGGACTTCAAAAGTACGCTCAACCTTCCTCGCACCGATTTCCCCATGAAAGCGAAGCTGCCCGAACGCGAACCTCAGCAGCTGGCCGAATGGGACCGTGAGGATATCTACCGCCGTATCCTCAAGTCCCGCCAGGACGCGCCGGTATTCGTCCTGCATGACGGGCCCCCCTATCCCACCGGCGACATTCACCTGGGCACCGCGCTCAATAAAATTCTGAAGGACTTGGTCGTCAAGTCCAAGACCATGACCGGCTTCTACTCCCCCTACATCCCGGGCTGGGATTGCCACGGGCTGCCGATCGAAAATAAGGTAGAGAAAGAACTGGGCGGCAAAAAGAACGTCGTATCCCCCGCCGCATTCCGCCAGATGTGCCGGGAATTCGCCTCGCGCTACGTGGCCCAGAACCGCGTGGATTTCAAACGCCTGGGAATTTTCGGCCAATGGGAAGAGCCCTACCTCACCATGAATCCGGGCTACGAGGCTTGCATCGCCGACGCGTTCATCAGCTTTTATGAGAAGGGCTACGTGTACCGCGGGCTGAAGCCGGTTTATTGGTGCCTCACCGATCGCACCGCGCTCGCCGAAGCCGAAGTGGAGTACGAAGACCACACCAGCCACTCCGTGTGGGTGAAATTTCCCCTGGTCGACGGCCCAAAGTCCGATCGCTACGGGTCCGGCGTCAGCGCGGTCATCTGGACCACCACTCCCTGGACCTTGCCTGCCAACCAGGGCTTGGCGTTTCATCCCAACTACGATTACGTAATCGCCGAAACTTCCGCCGGGCGCCTCTTGATGGCCGCCGACCGCCTCAACGCCGCCGCCAAGGATTTGCACTTCGAAGTGAACAATGAGGGCAAGCATTTCGAGGGACGCGAATTCGAAGGCGCGCTCTTCGCCCATCCGTTCCTGGATCGGCGCGTCCCCGGTGTGCTCGCCGACTACGTTACCCTCGATCAAGGAAGCGGCATCGTTCACACCGCCCCAGGCCACGGAGCGGAGGACTTTGTCACCGGACAAAAATATGGCCTGCCGACCACCGCGCCCATCGACGACGACGGCCGCTTCGTGGAGGGCCTCCCGGAATACAAGGGCAAGACCGTGTGGGAAGCGAACCTGCCGATCGTGAACCTGCTTCGCGAACGCGGCGCCCTGCTCGGCGATCACAAATTTCAGCACAGCTATCCGCATTGCTGGCGCTGCCACAATCCGGTGATCTTCCGCGCCACCGAGCAGTGGTTCATCAAGATGGACTTCCCCGAGACCGGTTCGCTCCGCAACGAAGCCCTCGCGGAAATCGCCAAAGTGAAATGGACGCCGTCGTGGGGCGAAGAGCGCATGCGCGAAATGGTCAGCACTCGTCCCGACTGGTGCATTTCACGCCAGCGCTTCTGGGGCGTGCCGCTGATTATTTTCAATTGCGGGGATTGCAAAACGCGGCTCGAGGATTTCGCCGCTCTGCGCAACGTCGTCAAATGGTTTGAGAAAGAGGGCGCCGACGCCTGGTACACCCACACCGCCGAAGAATTGCTGCCGCCCGGCTACCAGTGCCCGAAGTGCGGCGAAGCGAACTGGCAGAAAGAGCACGACATTCTGGACGTCTGGTTTGATTCCGGCTCCACGCACTTGGCCGTCCTCGATCCCGCCAAGGGCACCTGGCCCGCGGATGTTTACCTCGAGGGTCCCGACCAATTTCGCGGCTGGTTTCAGAGCTCGCTGCTGATTGCCACCGGCATACGCGGCAAGGCGCCCTACCGCCAGGTGGTCACCCACGCTTGGGCGCTGGACGCCCGGGGCCGCCCGATGTCCAAGTCGCTGGGTAACGTCGTGCTGCCTCGCGAGATCTGCGAGAAGTGGGGCGCCGATCTGCTCCGGCTGTGGGTTACCTCGCAGGATTACCGCGCCGACGTCCGTATGTCCGACGCCGTAATGACCCAGCTCTCGGAAGCCTATCGCAAGCTGCGCAACACTTTCCGCTTCGCGCTCTCCAATCTCGACGCCTTCGATCCGGCGCACGATTCCGTGCATGACTCCGAATTGTGGGAGCTCGATGCCTGGATGCTCCAGCGCACCGCCGATTTGGTCCGCGAGTGCCGCCAGTGGTACACCGACTTCGAATTCCATCGCGTCTACCACGCGGTCCACGATTTCGCGGTAGTGGACCTCAGCGCGTTTTACTTCGACGTCCTGAAGGACCGCCTGTACACTTTCGCGGGCCGCAACGCTGGCCGCCGCTCGGCGCAAACTGCCGTCTACCGCATCGCCAGCGCGCTGCTGCGCCTGCTCGCGCCGGTGATCGTGTTCACCGCCGAAGAAGTCTGGAAACATCTGCCGCACTCCAGCACCGTCGCCGAAAGTGTGCACATGACCACGTTCCCCGACGAACAAGATCTGCACACCGGCTTCGATCCCGCGAAAGCCGCCAATTGGACCAAGCTCCTCGATCTTCGCGGCGAAGTCCTTAAGGAACTCGAAGTGGCTCGCGCGGCAAAAACCATTTCCGGTTCGCTCGAAGCCAAAGTAACCCTTCGCGGCGGAGGCGATCTCGCCGCGGTCGCCGAACTCTACAAATCCACGCTGCCGTCCCTGTTCATCGTTTCCCAGGTGGACGTCATCCCCCCGCACACTTCGGCCGAACATTTGGCGCCCATCCGGGTTGAAGTGGCTCGCGCGGATGGCGCCAAGTGCGAGCGGTGCTGGAATTATTCCACGCAGGTGGGATCCAGCCGCGAGTATCCCACGGTGTGCGAGCGCTGCTTGGCGGCGCTGGCGGAAATCGCCGCGGCCGGCGGGCCGGGCGCTGGCTCTTGATGCCGGTTCCGCAGCGCACCTCGGCGTCATGGCTTTTCGCTCTTTCGTTGGGAGTGCTCGCGGCCGACCGGCTTAGCAAGTACCTGGTGGAGCGATTCACTCCGCTCGGTTCGTTCAAAGTTGTAGTTCCCGGCTTCCTGAATCTCACCCACACCACCAATTCCGGCGTCGCCTTTGGCTTTCTAGCCGATTCCGGATCGACGTGGACCGCGCCCGTGCTGCTTATTTTCTCAGCCGCGGTAATCGGATTCCTGATCTGGCTGCTCGCGTCCGGCAGGGCCGGCGGCGTTCTGGGCCAACTGGGCATGGCCATGATTCTGGGCGGGGCGTGCGGCAATGTGTTCGACCGCGTGCTGCGCCACAGCGTCACCGACTTCATCGATTTTCATCTGGGCCGCCACCACTGGTATACATTTAACGTCGCCGATTCCGCCATCGTGATCGGCGCAACTCTGGTGGTGTTCGAACTCCTGCGCGACTGGTCGCATCCCAGTGAAGCGCCCACTGAGGAGAACACCTAGCGATGCATCCCATTCTCCTTCATGCCGGCGCCTTCACCATTTACACCTATGGAGTGCTGGTGGCCACCGGCGTCTTGTTGGCGCTGTGGTATGCGCGCGTGCAAGCGCCGCGTGCCGGCCTGGATCCGGACCGGGTGTGGAATCTCGGTATTTACATGATCCTCTCAGCCATCATAATCGCCAAAATATGGTATGTGCTGGCCGATTTGGGCTATTACCGCGAGCATCCGCACGAGATTTTTGGCTGGGCCACCTTGCAATCCGGCGGTACCTTCTACGGCGGAGTGCTCGGCGCTTTCGGTTTCGCTCTCATCTACATATGGGCGCAGAAAATTCCCGCCCTGCCGCTTTTCGATACCTATGCCTTCTCATTGCCGCTGGGCCACGCCATTGGCCGCATGGGCTGCTTCATGGCCGGCTGCTGCTACGGTAAGCCCACCACTTTGCCCTGGGGCGTCACCTTTACCAACGAAGCCGCCGAGCGCCTGGTCGGTACCCCGCTGGATATTCCATTGCATCCCACGCAGCTCTACGAAGCCGGCGTCGAACTCATCAATTTCGCCATTTTAATTTGGCTGGGCCGCCGCCAATCCTTCCGCGGACAAATTATAGGCGCCTATCTTTTCCTCTACGGTGTCGAGCGCGGCACCATAGAATTTTTCCGCGGCGATCCCGGCCGCACCTTAATGTTCCACAACTCAATTTCACTGATGCAGCTAGTCAGCGTAGCCCTGATCTGTGCCGGCACATTCTTGTGGTGGCGCGGCCTAAGCAATCGCGCCCCCCTAGCAGCGCCAACAATGTCCCGCGCCCGCTGAATGTGGAGATTTTGACTTACGGTTCTGCGCTCTGATCCTTTCCGGGTGCCCCACTCTTCCCGGTTTTTGGGAAGGGTGGGCGTTTTGACCTAAGGTAGTTGAAGATTCGTGCTCACACGTAGCGTTCACATGTCGTGGTTGACTTAAAACCGATCGACGACCATGCAGGATCCCAATCCCCAACTCGAATTCACCGTCCCCGACGATCGGGAAGGAACGCGCCTGGATCGTTACCTAGCCGACCAACTCCCCCAACTCAGCCGCGTCCGCGTCCAAGAATTAATGGACGAAGGCCGGGTCCTGGTGGAAGGCACCCCAAGAAAGCCCTCCTACCGCGTCGTAGCCGGCGAATCCATCGCCGTCGACATCCCTGAAGCAATAGAATCCACCCTGATCCCCGAAGACATCCCGCTGACCATCCTCTATCAAGACGATCACATCGCCGTAATTGACAAGCCCGCCGGCATGATCGTCCACCCCGGCGCAGGCGAATCCACTGGCACCCTCGCCGCCGCGCTTCTCTATACATTCAAAGGCCTCGCCAATCTTTCCGACATCGGCGGTCCGCTCCGCCCCGGCATCGTCCATCGCCTCGACAAAGGCACTTCCGGCGCGCTAATCGTAGCGCTCACCAACCAAGCCCATCTGCAACTCATCGAGCAATTCGCCGAACGCGAAATCCAGAAGACCTACCTCGCCCTCCTGCACGGAAACATAAGAGACGACGCAGGCCGCATCGAACTCCCGGTGGCCCGCGACCTGCGTCACCGCGGACGCATGACCGCCCGCCGTCGCGACGGCCGCCCCGCGCGCACCGACTGGACCGTCCAAATGCGCATGCCTGGCTTCGCTCTGGTCGCCGCTGGCCTGCACACCGGCCGAACCCATCAGCTCCGCGTGCACTTCTCCTCCCAGGGCAACCCGGTCGTTGGAGACACGCTCTACGGCGCCCCGCGCGAACCCCACGCCGGCGGACAGAGCGTCGCGCCGCTAGGCCGCAATTTTCTGCACGCCGCGCACCTCCGATTCATGCATCCCATCACCCAAGTTCCCATCGATGCGCGCGCGAAATTGCCCGCCGAACTGGTCGGCTATGCCCGCGAACTCGCCCGCCTCGCCCCCGGCGCCCCCGGCGCAATTGACGCTGCCCTTCGCGAGTACCTATAATCGAGGCGTGCCCAAGAGCTTTCGCAACGCGCTGTGGGTTTGCCTGGCAGCCACTCTAATATTTTTCGGCAGTACCCGTGCGGCGTCATCACAAGCTCCCGCCCAAGCCCCGGCACCGCCCCCTGCTAGCACCGATCAGACCACGCCGCCACCGGCGTCAGCGCCGCAAAATCCGTCCACGCCCACCAACCCACCCAGCCCGATAAAGCAGACGCCGATCATTTCGATCACCACCGGCGCAGTCCATCTGGTCGCCACCGTAGCCGACCGCCATCACAACCTGATCACTGACCTCGATGAGCAAGACTTCAAGGTCTACGAAGACAACCAGCCGCAGAAAATCAGTTTCTTTGGCCGCGAAACCAACCTCCCCCTGCGCATCGCCGTCCTTCTCGACACTTCCAACAGCATTCGCCCCCGCCTGAAGTTCGAGCAGGAAGCCGCCATCGATTTTCTCAGCAACGTCATTCGCCGCGGCCAGGATCAAGCCTTCCTGATGACCTTCGACAATGAACCCGAAGTCATTCAGGACTACACCGACAACGTCGACACTCTCAGCCGCGCTATCGAATCCCAGCGCGCTGGCGGCGGCACCGCCTTGCGCGACGCCATCTACGCCGCCACCGCAAAATTAGGGAAAGCGCCCTTGCCTCCTCCCCCCGAACGTCAAATTCGCCGCGTGATGGTGGTGATCAGCGATGGCGATGACAATCTGAGTGATCGCTCGAAAAGCGAAACCCTGGAAGTGGTCGAACGCGGGGAAGTAGCCATCTACTCGATCAGC
>Ga0302324_100013707_pt1 | contig 16409 bp, 16 predicted proteins | sample Palsa_T0_1_FD_201949 | JGI IMG/M metagenome (GOLD analysis project Ga0302324, IMG submission 201949) | Peat permafrost microbial communities from Stordalen Mire near Abisko, Sweden - Palsa_T0_1 | ecosystem: Environmental > Terrestrial > Soil > Palsa > Peat permafrost | place: Sweden: Abisko...
ATCTTGCGGCGCTGCGCCTCTTGATAAACCAGCTCCTCGAAGATGATCATCTTCAGCGCCCCGTCGCGAATTTGGGGCTCTAGATCTTTTGGAATTCCGTTATGCTGCCGGGCGTAAGGGAAAATTGCGTATTCCTCTCGCACCAGGTCAGCGTCGGTCAATACCGCGCCGTTTACGCGCACCACCGGCTTGGCGGGTTGCGTCGCCGAAGCAACAGAGGTCTTTGCCGCGGGGGACTGCGTGAACACCGTGGGCGCGTGGGAAGCAACCTGACCGCTGGCAGCTGTAATCGCGAGGAGAAGGAACCCACTGATTGAAAGTTTTTGCTTCATGTTGACCATCCTGATTCAAAAAAAGGGGGGAGGGAGATTGTTGCCCCCTCCCCCGTTCATGCAAGCGGATTAGAACGTGGTAACAGCCGTGCCGTTGTTCGACTCGTTCGCTTCGCCACCGTGGCACTGGCGGCAGAATTGAGCGGTCTGGTTGCTGGCAGCGGTGCCGCTGGCCGGGTTATAAGGTGCGCGAATGAAGAACATGGTCGCGTAGAAACCCGTCGGCAAGCCCGACGTTGCGCCGTTCGTTACCTTGACCACATTCATCAAGTGCTGGTTGTGGCAGGTGGTGCACTGGACCGTGGGAACCGGGATTCCGGCGCCCTTCCCTGTCGTGGGAGTGTAGGCAGCGGGGCTGACAAAGAATCCATAGTTCGTGACGAACCTGCTCGAATTCGGGCCGGTCATCTGGATTGCGCCGGCAGCGCTGACGGTGCAATCCCAGTTGTATTGCCCGCCGCAACCGATTTGGGCATTAAGTCCAACCGGGTGATCGGCAAGGTAGGTTCCTGCACCGGCTTCATTGATACCGATCAGGGTCGGGACCGTGTTGTAGGTGCCGTATGTGGGCGGAAGGGTCTCATAGATCTGATTCTTCATCATGGCGCCCTTTGCATAGTTGCCGTCATGGCAGCTCAGGCAAGTAAGCAAGCCGTTTACGTCAGGAGTGGTGGCCGACATGGCTACTGGCAGGGTCTCCACCGTGTTTCCGGCAAGCGTGATTGTCTGGCCGTAGAGGCTTTCGACATCCTGGCCCCAGAGAATGGATTGCCCGGCTGTCGGGTCGGTGGTCTTTGCTGCGCCGTTGCCGTATGCGCCGCTGTGTGGTGCGTGGCAGGCCGCGCATCCGCGACCGTAGTTAAGGTGAGCGCCGAGGACGTCGGTTGCCGGCGCAGCTCCGATCTGTGCAGCCGCGAATCCCGCGGATACCAGAAACATAATGGCGATTGAACAAATGCGTTTCATTTTGTGGTGCCTCCTAAGGCAGATTCCAGAAGCTCGACTTGCCCGTGTGATCGAATCCGGTCGACCCCACCGGCGTTGTTTCAGCTCAGCCTTGCCGCAAAACTTCTGCAAGACTGATGCCCTTGCTGCGAGTTGAAGCAGTGCTTCGCTTCGGTACTCGCAAGTAGTCGTTGAGAAGAATGTCTCGACTTTCTCCGAGGTATTGATTGAGACATTCCTGGCAATTCGCCGCTCCACGCTGGGCATTCCGACTCAGTGACGTTGATTACAATCCTCAAATTACTTTGATTCCGAGTATTTCGATTCATATGTGAGAACCGTCACTCTCCAGAAAGCGAACTTGCTCCCTGCAAACCGTCTGCAGGCCTTCGGAGTTATGCGCACATCGTTGCAGGTGAGTAGTCTCACTCTCAGTGATCTCAATCACACTCCTTCAATCTCGCTAAAGCGTGACCTGCATCACACCGTGGCGGGGCGCTCAATGCTCCACTAATTCAGTCTTCACCCCGAAAGTGAAGCAGGGGCAGCACGGCTAATTGGTCCCATCGCGCCACGGATAGAAGCCACTTTTCATCCGTAGGGGCAGGATTTTGAGGATCGAAAAAGTCTGTCCCTGACGAAGGTCTGACCCTGGGGAAGGGCAACGCATGTCAAACGATCGAATCACGGAACCCAACGCCAGACCAGCCCTCCAAGCTGCGCAGGTCTACGCAATGGGAGTCATCTGCCTCGTTCTGGGTCTCGCAATCGGATATCTCTTCCATGCCTCGCAATTGCAGGCTTCCCCAGCCCGAACAGCCGCCAACTCGGCGTCGCCAACCGCAACCGAGAGCGCAATGGGCAATTTGGCTCCTTCCACTTCTCAAGCGATGAGCCAGATCTCTGCCGGCAACCAGGCGCAACCCGCAACCGGGGCAGTGCCGCAATCGCCCCGCGGGGGTGCGATGGGCAACCGTCTGCCGAGCCTTGATGAGATGAAGCAGATGGCCGACAGCAAAGCCGCGCCTTTGCTCGCCAAGCTGAAAAAGGATCCGAACAACACGGATCTACTCGATCAGGTAGGGGCCATCTACCATTCAACGCATCAATTTAAAGAGGCCGCGTCGTACTACGACAAAGCGGTGCGAGTCGACCCGAAGAACGTTGCGATGCGCACCAAGCTGGCCATCAGCCTCTACCGCAGCGGCGACGTCGATGGAGCGATCGCACAACTCAATCGGGCGCTGAGCACCGACCCCAAAGACGCCAATGCGTTGTTCGACCTGGGCATGATCAAACTGCAAGGAAAGCAGGACAGCAAGGGCGCGCTGGCAGCATGGCAGCAATTGCTCAAGTCAAATCCTCAATTGAGCCCGGACCGCAAAGCCACCGTGCAAAAACTAATGGCTCACGTCGAGACCACTTCCGGTGGTCAACGCCCGTTCGCAGGAGGTCAAGGCAAATGACCGGCATCACTGAAACCCTCGCAAAAGAATGGCCCGTGGAGCGGGCCCTGATTCTCGCTGTCGTATGTGTAGCGGTCGGAATCGCCGGCGGCTGGTTCATCCCCTTCGCGTTCACCCCCGGCGCTCAAAATCCAGCATTAACTGAGCCTGCAAAGGTTGCCAGCCCCGCGCCAACTGCGGAGAATTCGGCAGCACCGGTAGCGCAGGCGCCCAGCCCGGCTCAGCTAAAGTCGTTGGCTGACACGCAGGCCGCGCCATTGCTCGAAAGACTCAAGTCGGACACCAAGAATCCAGAGCTGCTGGCCGCCATCGGAAACATCTATTACGACGGACAGCAATATCGCGCAGCTATCGACTATTACGGCCGCGCCCTCAACGCCAAGCCCTCTGAAGCATCCGTGCGCACCGATATGGCGACAGCCTGGTGGTTCATGGGAAACGCTGACACGGCGATTGCGGAGTTCAATAAAGCGCTCACCTACGCACCCAACAGTCCGAACACCCTCTTTAACCTCGGCATCGTCAAATGGCAGGGAAAGCATGACGTCGCTGGTGCAGAAGCCGACTGGAAAAAGCTTCTCGCGGCCAACCCAAAATACGACGGAAGAGACAAAGTCGAACAAATGATGGCCGAAGCAAAGAGCCAAGCCGGCCCCAAGCCCGTAACGAACGCGAAGTAGAGCAGGCAAATCCAAGGTCAGATACACGCCCGCGCAGCCTGGAGCCAGCCTGCTAAATGTCTGTGAGTCAGGGCACGGCTTCAGCCGTGCCGACAATGCCAACAAAACGAGCGGGCTTTAGCCACTGAGGGACGCCTTTTGAAAGAGTGGCGTGGTGGGCGAGGCGGGGATCGAACCCACAACCCCCGGCTTAGAAGGCCGGTGGTCTATTGGTTTTAAGCCGGGGGTCTAGCCCCGGTAAACCCTTCCAGACAATCTCTCTGATTTTCCTGTTTCTGTCTGGACTCAGCGCGGCGGTTGGACGCCGTTCTGTTTTGTTCACTCTGATACAGACCCTACCCGTGCGTATGTGCTTGCGGTCACTGGAGGGTGTGATGCCAATATTTACCAAACAACAAACCTTGTCAAGAGAAAAACGCGATCCTGCGCGTTTATTTTTTTGGTTCTTTCTGGGAGATTGGCCGCCGGTCAAGTTTGGCATCGCAGGTGAACCGGATGCAATATCGTATAGCTTCTGTGCGGCCAAAGCCCTCCTGGGCTGCCAGGCGATCAAGGTCTCGCAGCATGGCCCTCTTCAGTCCAAGATTCACCCGCGTCTCGTTCATCATTGGATAATAACGGGGCCTCAATGTGCAATGCCGACGCATTTCTGTGTCGCCAATGCGCAATCGTGCGTCTTTCGGGTCACTGACACTCTCGGCGAGGGGGGTGTATGGTAGCTCCTAAATCAACAAACACCCCGCTAAGGGATTCAACGGGCCACGGTTCGGCAACCGGCAACGCGGTGCCTCACACCGACGACCATGTGGATTGTCCGGCGTGTATCGAGGCCAACTTGCTTCTCGTTCAGATCGATTCGGATTTATCTAAGCAGCCATTTAGGCGCGCGGCAGAGCTATGGATGGAAATCCGTCGGCAACGCCGTAGTCTCAAGGCCCGCACGCATGAAACATCAGACGGTTATATCGATGCACTGGGGCGATTCTTTGGCGTGATCCGCTTATGCGATATCACTGCCGGCCACCTGAAGGCTTACCAGATCGCGCGGGCGTCCAACCTCATCACCACCGTCGACGGCGGCGAGGTGCGCCCCTGGAAACACGCCGCCGGGCATTCGATCATCAATCACGAGCTATCGACACTCGGGCAGATTCTGCAGCATTGCAGGCTGTGGGAAAGAATCAGGCCCTACTATTCCCCGTTGGGCATCCCAACGTGGAGCCCGCGCGACGTGCTCAGCGAGGAAGACGAAGAAGAATTATTCAGCAAAGCCGCAAGCCACCCCGAGGCGGCCCTGGCTTATTGGGTGGCGTGCATCACAAACAACACCACGGCGGCCGGATGTGAGCTGCGCGGCCTGCGCATGAAACATATTTTTCTGCGCGAGGGCAACGAAATATCCGAGATCTACGTGCCAGAAGACGCGGTGAAAAACTCGAGTCGCCCGCGCAAAATCGCCCTTAACCGCACGGCCAGGTGGGCCGTCGAGCAATGCTACAAGCGGGCGCTCAGCCTGGGTTCGTGCTTGCCCGATCACTATCTGTTTCCGTTCCGCGTAAACCGTAAAAAATGGAACCCCGCGAAGCCCGCGAGTCGATGGTTTCTGCGCAAGAGTTGGGATAAGCTCCGCGCCGCGACGGGCTTTACCCAACTCAAGCCGCACGATCTACGGCACCAGTGCATCACCCGCCTGTTAGAAAACGGTGTGCAGCCGGAAACAGTAAGAGCCATTGCCGGACACGTCACCGAACAGATGATGATGTATTACAGCCACATCCGCAGGCAGGCCAAGTACGACGCGGTGATGGCGATTGAGTTGAGTGAGCGGGGCCGCAGACAGCAAGGGCCGCGGGTGGTCAAGCGCAGCGCCTAAACCGTTTCGTCTTCCAGGCTCGCGTAATAGAACTCCATCATCGCATTGAATGCCACGGCTGCAAGTTGATGCTTCCGGGTGTTGAAGCGATCATGCAGCTCACCGGCCAGGTACATATCGAAGTGATCCCGCGCGTGGCGGCCGATCACCGCCGACTCGTTGCGGGCCATGCCATTCCTTGACCTGTCACCCACGCGGGCGCGTTGATGAAAGCTGTCTTTCCCATACTTCTCATTGCCGTACCGGCCTATGTCGTTCATCGCCCCAAGAAACTTGGCGTCAAGAAACGGGTAAGTTGTGGACTGCGCAGGCGAGGCTTCGATTGAGCCGGTGAGCATGGCTTCTCCTTGGGATTTTGTATCGTACGTTACAACTCAAACTCTGAGCAAATGTATTTGATTTTGCGGCCCACCCGTTCGTTGAATCCAAGGAGCGCCGCGTTGCCCGGCTTGTGATAGCCGGTGATGCGCTTGAGGCCGCGGGAGCGGCCTTCTTCCACTAGACGATTCCACAGTGCGCCGTAATAGCCGCGCTTACGGTAGGGCTTAAGCACGAATCCCATGTTGACAGTGAATTCACCTTCTTTGCTCTTGAAGAATGAGAGCACCGCCACGATGTTTTTGCGGCGGTTGAGGATATAGAACGCCTCCTCGTATCCAGATGCCGGGCAAGCGCAGGCCTCAATATTCCCCGCCTGGCGCAAGCTTATATAAGCGTCGATCACAAAGGGCAATACGATAGTGCCCTCGATCTTCTGGATATACTCAATCTTCATAAGCGCCTCAACTATTCCAGAGTGTGTGCTCAGCCAGGCGGCGCGCTTTGAGCGCCGATAGTTCCGTTTCGCGGCCATTTACAACGCCGTGATCCCATGCAAGGATTTGCTCGGCCGCCGGCGCATACTGGCCGGCATTCAGATCGCGCAAGAGCGTAGAGCCCTGAAGGCGTCCGGCTCCGAGGTTGAAAACGAAATCAACCAGCGCGTCGAACTGGCCCTGCGTGAGCGCCACGCGCACGAGGTGCGATACGGCTCCCTCGGCGCTGGCCACGTCGGTGCTCAGAATAACGGACGCCTCGGTCTCGCTTATTCCATTAGGAAACTGGTTCGGGTGAGTCAGCTTGTGGCCATAGCCGATCGTCGGAAACCCGGCAACGTCGAGGTAGGTGCTGGCCCGGAAACCCTCGGATTTCTTGATAAGATCGAGTCCAGTCTGGCTCGTCTTCATTTGAACCTCTTTTCGTAGAAGCCGCGGTCAAAGAAAGGGAACCACTCGACGCCGAAGCGATTGATTACGCCGGCGGCGTCCTGAGTGATCCGCATTTCAAGAAAACCAACGTGCGCGCCGAGCTTACGCTTGCGCATGAACAGCGATTGATCTTCGGTACACCCGGCCTGCACGCAATGCACCTCGCGCGGGTAACCGTGTTCAAACTTGTGATAGTGGCCGATGATGAGCACGTGTGGTTTCTCGCCGCCCTGATAGCTCTCCACGAGCTTCTGCGCCGTGTAGCTTGTGGCGTAGGCGGAACCGCCGCCCGGATGCACTACGCGCATCACAGAGGCCCCGGAGCCGCACCGCAGCGCAACGTCGGCCTCGGCGTATCCCAGGTAATGCAGATCTTCGCGGCCAGCGTCTTTTGCGCGGCGCTCCATATAGCGCCCGATCTCGATGCCTTCGCGCTGCGCGTACCAGCCCTCGTGATCGTCGCCGGCGATGAAGTGGGTAACGATTCCTTTGCGCACGGGCCATTTGTCGATCAGGTAATCGATCTGGTTATCCATGCCGGGCGCGGTGAGCAACTCGGTTTTATTGAAACGAGCCTCGCCGTCGATCATGTTGCCGGCGTTTAACACGTGGCGTATGCCGCGGCGCTCAAAGTGGTCGTAGGCCGCATTGAGCACATCGAGCCGGCTGTACACGCTGCAGAGATGGTTATCCGAGGTGATGCCGTAGAGTTGCTCCTGGCCGGGCTTTGCCCTCAATTCAAAACGGCCAGGCGCGATATTGATGGTTGAAGCCATCTCGAACTGGCCGTCGGGATGCTTTACCAACAGAACACCGCGCCGCTCCATGCCGGCAAGCAAGCGCCGCACCTGGCCGGGCTTGACACTGAGCACCTCGGCCAGATCGGCTGGCGATGCCGCCGTGCGCTTAAGTTGCGCGCGGATCGAGGCCTCAATCTCTGCATCTGTCTTCTGTGGGGCCGGCTTGGAATCGCCGCGCACGTAATCACCGACGATGGTGAAATGTACGCCCACGCGCCTGGCAATCGCCCGATAAGTCAACCCTTGTTTGTGGAGTTTGGCGATTGCTTTCTGCTTTGCAACAGAAATCTTCTGGAGGGCCATTAGTGCCTCACAATACTGAGAATGTGGTAGACAAAATCCGTGGCTTTGTCGGCAAATGCCAGCATGAGCACCACGCCTGCTCCGATCCACGTAAAGCGCTCTATGCGGACGATGCGGCGCTCGTGATTCTCCTGCTTTGCCTCGATGCGCGGAAGACGACCCTGCGGGTTTTCGCCTTCAACCTGGCCGAAGAGTTGTGTGCGGAATACGCTTAAATCCTCACGAAACCCGCGTAGTTCGCTTGTCAGCTCATTGATAGCGATCACATCGGCTTGCGACACTGGCACTCCCTCTAACTCCACCTTGCCACTTACAAGGCAAACCGAACAAAGACGGGCTGTTACTCGACCGTGAAGCTATCAAGAGTGAAAGTGCAGACGTTGTCGCCTGTGCAGGAGATGCCATGGCCCGCGAAATCCTGGCCCCCGAACGTCCATCCGCCATAGAGAGACTGGCTGAGTGCTTGCGCCTCAAACTCATCCTGGGCGGCTGCTATCTGAGCCGGTGTCATATTGGCTGGATCGAGGTTCTCAATGTGCTGGCCGTCTACATCTGTCCACAGACGCCAATCCAGCGGGCAAGATACGCTAAAGGTCCCATCCGCTAAAATGTCGAATTTGTTTGCCGTACACCACCAGCGCATATCAGGGTCGAGAAAGTGATCGTGCGGCAGCTCGATAAACAGCCTGATAGCCGGGGGGTCTACATCTGAAACCGAGTAGGGATCGGCGACGGTGGCCGTGATGTACTCGGCACCCGCGATTGTTGGCTTCAGGGTCATTACCGTGGCTATCGTCGCGCCCTTGCCATTCCATGCGGTCTGCACGTAACCGACCAGACCGGGATCATTCGGGATTTTGTACGGATCGCCGGGCGTCATGCGCGGCGCTTGATTCAGGCCCCAGAGTGAGTAATAGACGCCGGGGGTGGGGTTCTGCGGCGCGGCGGCGGGAAGATTACTGCAGCCGGTTACGGTGATACAGAAAACGCAGCAGACGACGAGCAGCAGGAGCGTTAAAAGTGAAACTCGGCGCATAGGCAGCCTCTAACTGCACCGTGCGCCGATGCGCGAAAAGGGCACAAAAAAGGCCGCGCAGGGCGGCCTTTCATGAGCGATAGAGAGTTATTCTATTGCTCAAAAGAGAGCTGGCTCGTACTTGCGTACAATAAAATCGACAGTTCCCCAAAAGCCGAGTTTTACTTTGTCGGGGTGCAAGAGCTGGTGCGTCTTCCACTGTGCGTCGGCCAACATTTTGTCGCTGCTGGCACTCATGCCGTCGAGATGCTTTACCAGATCGTCGATGTGCGGGTCGTCGATCCTGGCCGTGGCTGCACCCGTGAGGGCCGATGTTGCCTTGATAGTCGTATCCAGATCTGCGACGTCCTGATTGATCTGCTTAACCGCCGGCGTTGCTGCGTCAAAGGATGCCTGGATTGAATCGATTGCCGGGCCGAGGTGCTTTGCCTGGGCGTCAACGGTGGCGAGGGTTGTGTCGGCCTGGGCAATCGCGTCGCGCGTCTCGACGAGGGTTTGATGAGCATCGGCGGTAAGAGCCGTAACGGCCGCGGCCTGATCTTTTGAGCTGGCCGCCCACGTCGCGGTGGCCTTATCGAGGTTGCCAGCCGTTGCGTAGAGCTTAGATTCAACCGCCTCGGCGCGGGTTAGGGTCCCGTTAAGGTGAGTGACCACTGCGGGCACATCTCGCACCGCGAGGCCGATGCGCAGAAACGCATAGGCCCCGCAGGAGAGAAATGCAATGAGCGAAACAAAGGCTGCAATCCAGCCGGTGCGAATCCATTGCATGATGTGCCTCGTTAGCTTGCGGTTGGCGTAGATGCGGGCTCAACCGCGGCGATCACGTCGTTAACCATGGACTGAATACCGGCGACGATGCCGGTTGCCTTGGTGACGCTGGCCGGGTCCTTGATGTGCCCCGCGCTCAGCAGCGACGCGAGGTTGGCCTGAATAGAACTCAGAAACGCCGGCACACTTGCGGTGCCGCCATTTGCGAGAGTCTTTGCAACGACGGCCAGGTCGGCCTGCACCTCGGTTGCAATCGGGTTGACGATGGCCGCGGCGGCTGGATCGACAAGCGCGAAGAGGATTTCAGCCTCGGGCGCAATCTCGTTGACCACGGCCAGGGCGCTGGCGGTTTCCTGCGGCGCATTCTTGAAAACCTTTTTGAACCAGGCTTCCACATCAGATACAACAACTTTGAAACTCATAGATTGCCGTGTTTCTTTCTGCGGCGCGTCCGCCGCGGTTGCTGAGGTTGATGGTTGAGGGCTCGTGCTATGCCGCGGGTGCGGCTGGCGGGTCGGGGGTATTCTTGTCGCTCTTGCCGTGAAACAAGGCCGCGCCCGTCATGGCCACCGTGCCCGCAAAGGTAAACAGGTCCTTATCGTGCCTAAAGCTGGCTGTTACCGCAGTGGCAACGGCAAGCACAAACAGCAGAAAAGCCCAGACGTTATCGGCGATGGTGTTTAACATTCCGCCTCCACATTTTCAGCATGGGCCGGGTGCGGGAAACTCGGCCAACTTTGGCTTGTGGCTTAATATGAGCTGTCGTGGCCGCTGCCGCTGCCGGCCGCGCCTGCGCTTCTTCCGTGCATAGCGCGCGACCACGCAGGGGCCACCACGTTACCCCACAGATTGCACTCGGTCACCCCGGTGGCAGAGTTATTGCATGTGGTGTGGCAAGCTGCGGGGGCCGTTTGAAAATTCACAGGCCACGAGTTGCAACCCGCCGAAGTTTCAGAGCCCTCGTCGTTTTCGTGCTGATAACCGTTGTATTGAACTTGCACTGACTTGTATCCAGCGGCCGCGATCGCCGCCGGTAAAAGCGCCTGCGCTCCGGGGATTACAACCGAATCGTAAAGAGACGTTACCTGGGTGATAGGCGGAGCGCCCTTGGCAATCCACGTCGAGATGTACTGCATTGCGCTTGCATCCCAGGCAAGAGCTTCGGCAGTCGAGTTAGACGTTGGATCGCCGCCAAAAACCGCATCGCATATTCCATGGCCGGCGGTCGAGCAATAACAGTTAGAGCCGCCCGAGCTTAAGTGCGATCCGTTATCCATACAGGTGGACGCTGAGTTAGTGACGATCGAGGTCACCACCCAAGTCGTGTTTGAACTGGCGCAGGCTGAATTTCCATCCGTAAGATACTTCCCCACCGGACCCATGCCAATCACGAGCGCGATCCCGCCGCCGGCCGAGTCGCCCATAAGGGTTATGTTTTTCCAATTACCCGGCAATGCATTTGTTGTGGCATAAGATAAAGCGCACGCGGCCCCCTGTCCCATCGCGGGCCATATAGGGTTGCCGGTGTCCGTCTCAACCGGATATCTCAGCGCATAAACGGCATAGCCGTGGTTTGTCCAGTCTGTGATCTCAAGGCAATTATTCAGGCTGAGATTCGACGTATTCGGCGACCAGCATTGCATGTCCGGTGGGTTCTCGTAGCTTCCCCCTGCCATGTAAAAAATAATGGGAGTGTTGGCGGTGACTGTGGCGGGCGCATAGTAGTACAGCGAACACGCGCCCGAGCAGCCGCTCGGCTGGTAGGTGTAAGTCGTCGTCTGTGCCTGGGCACCCAGCGCAAAGACGAAAGCTAAACAGAGGGCGTAAAAAAACTTCTTCATAGCTGTTTTCCTTAGTAGGGCCACATGATTACGGCGGCTGAGATATTGGTGGATGTGCCGACATTGATAGAAGCCGAACCGGAGGATATCGAACCGCTGACTAAAGCCCACTCGCAAGCTTGATATCCGGTCGTCTTCGATGATGTGTCGGAGGCAATTAAGGTGGCCGCTGTACCACTAATCGTGCCCGCAGACCACGTGTTGCTTACTCCGGTTGACCCGCACATAACAACCATGCATCCATGCGATCCGGCCGTGCAGTTAAGGCTGGAGATCGTCAGAGAAGACGCCGAAGAAGAGGTATGACCCGTGGCCGTAACCGCCGTGCCGCATGTGGCGCACGTGAAATCCAGCGCCAGCGAAGATGCATTCGCCAAAGAGGTGCTGAAGGTGCTGGTTACATTGAAGGCGCTGTTGGCCGATGTGGTTACCCCGTAACTCGCCTCCTGGGATGTGGTTAAGCTGTTATCCGGCGTGATCGCCGTCAAAGTGCCGGATGCCGTGGTCGTCGCCACGCACGAAGTATCGCTGGCAATGGCATACTGGCAGGCGCTTACAATAATGTCGCCATTCGCGACCGATATATTGCCGCCCGAGCCCGTGGTGGTGTTCGTGTTGATTGACGTGGCACTGGTGGTGTACCGGGTGACATAGCTGTAAGCATTGAACGTCGCGGCTGTGCTCGTGCCGCCCGTCCACGCCATGCATGGATTAGGGCTGCTCGAAGTCGTGTAAGCAAGGTAAGCATTCACAGTCGGGGTCGAGCCCGTACAGATGGGCGTGCCCAGAATGCTCACCAGTAAACCTGTCAGAATATTTACGTCGCCACCTTTGGCCACCATGCCAACTGTAGAACCGGTGGGCAGCAGAGCTTCGGGATTACCAGAATCCACCGTGGATGTGTAGGGGAACGTGTATCCCGAGGATGGGTCCGAGCTTGGCGCGGTTTGCCACGGCGAAATACCATGTCCGCTGCCGTTCGAGCATATCGGGTAGACAAACTGGCTGCCGTTGTATTGAGCCGTGCAGCTCGTTACAGTGGACGCCTCAAGCGCCACGAGCGGGAAATTTAGAAAGCAGCTCGGCCATGTGTTTGTGATTCCTCCGCCAGATGGCTGCGTAAAGTTGATGGTATAGAGCGCGCCCGTAGTGGCGCCTGTCGGGCATGATGCGCTGGTTACGTTTGCCGAGGGCGATACGTTGATTACTGTGGCTGCCGAAACACTTCCATAGGTCGCGGCACCGCTTGAAAACGATGCGGAAATCACACCGCCGCCAGCGCCGGCCGGGCCGGTTGGACCTGTTGGGCCGGTGGGCCCTGTCGGACCCGTGGCACCGGTTGCGCCTGTAGAGCCGGTTGCGCCGGTGGCACCGATCAGCGATGTGCAACTGCCTGGCCATGCGCCAGAGGCTTTGGGGCCATAGAGGCACGAGTTGGCGGTGTTAAGGTAGAAATCACCATTGACACCCGTGCCACTGCCAGGTGCGCCCGATCCGTTCCAGACGGTGTTTCCGTTGGTGCCAGCGGCACCGGTGGCACCCGTCGCGCCCGACGCGCCTATCAGCGATGTGCAGCTACCCGGCCATGCGCCAGAGGCTTTGGGGCCATAGAGGCACGAGTTGGCGGTGTTGAGGTAGAAGTCGCCATTGACGCCCGTGCCGCTGCCAGGCGCGCCCGATCCGTTCCAGACGGTGTTGCCATTGGTGCCAGCGGCACCATTGCTGCCGGCCGCGCCTGTGGCACCCGTCGCGCCGGTGGCACCCGTGGCTCCGGTTGGCCCTACCAACGATGTACCGCTGCCGGGCCACGCGCCCGACGCCTTCGGTCCATAGATAACATTGGTTGCGGTGTCAATGTAGAAGTCACCATTGACGCCGGTTGCGCTGCCAGGAGTGCTGGCACCATTCCACACGGTGTTGCCGTTGGTGCCAGCGGCACCAGTTGCACCGGTTGCGCCAGCAGCGCCCGTGGCACCGGTTGCGCCCGTCGCACCTGTAGGGCCTACCAGCGTGGTACATGAGCCCGGCCATACACCGGATGCTTTGGGGCCGTAAAGGCACTCGCTGGTTGTATCCAAGTAGAAGTCACCATTGACGCCGGTTCCGCTGCCAGGAGTAGTTGAGCCGTTCCATACAGTATTGCCGTTGGTGCCAGCGGCACCAGTTGCACCGGTTGCGCCAGCAGCGCCGGTGGCACCTGTTGTACCCGTCGCGCCGGCCTGAGCCAAGAGCGCCCAATAGCTTGCATTGGGCGGCGTCTGGTTGGTACTCGTGGCGATGGCAATATAAGACGAGCCAGCCACATCCACGGCGTCGTAAATGGCATAGGTATTCGATGCCGACCACGCGCCGCGCCAGTTGGTTGATCCGCCTGAAGGTCCCTGCGGGCCGGTGGCACCTGTGGGGCCTACCAGTGATGTGCCGGTGCCGGGCCACGCGCCCGACGCCTTCGGTCCATAGATCACATCGGTCGCGGTGTCAATGTAGAAGTCACCATTGACGCCGGTTCCAGAGCCGGGCGTCGACGCGCCGTTCCATACAGTGTTGCCGTTGGTGCCGGCGGCACCAGTTGCACCGGTTGCGCCAGCAGCGCCCGTGGCACCGGTTGCGCCCGTCGCGCCGGCGGGGCCTACCAGCGTAGTGCATGAGCCCGGCCAAGCGCCCGAGGCTTTAGGGCCATAGAGGCATTCATTGGAGGTGTCGAGGTAGAAGTCGCCATTGACGCCGGTTCCAGAGCCAGGCGTCGACGCGCCGTTCCACACAGTGTTGCCGTTGGTGCCAGCGGCACCGGTTGCGCCTGTCGCGCCAGTTGCACCGGCAGGACCCTGAGAGCCCGTGGCACCTGTTGCGCCAGCAGGGCCTGTTGGACCCGTGGGGCCGGTTGCGCCGGTTGCCCCGGCCGAGCCGGTTGCGCCGGTTGCGCCTTGAGGCCCCGTTGGGCCGGTTGCGCCGGTGGCACCTTGAGGAATCGTGAAGTTGAGCACGGCCGCTATATTTGAGCCGACGTTTGTAACTGCGGCGCTCGTGCCTGGCGCGCCCGTGGTAGTGGTGCCGATGGCAACCGTGGCGCTACCCAGCCCGGCCGGCCCTTGCGGCCCCGGAGGCCCGATGGATTGCACCACAAGGGCCGCATTGGTTGGCACATACTTGGCCAGGTCGCACGTAGTAACGCCGCTCGTCGTGGTACACCACGAACTCTGCCCGGAGCTTGCCGGCTGCAGGCAGGGGATCGTTTCAACCACCTGAAATTGGCCCTGCCTTGTGGGGTCAACAAAAGTCGTATAAAGGCAAAGATTTTGAGGATTCGTGAGATAAGTGTCGGGCACCGTCATACCCGAGGGCAACTGCCCACTTACAATTGGAAAGCAAACCTGCTCCGCCACCCCGTTGCCACCACCGCCGTATTGGAACGGGATCAACTGACCCGAGTTATTGGCCGGCGAGATACAAAATCGGCCCGTGAAAGTCGCCTGCGGGTTTACCGACCCGGTGCTCTTCGATTGAATCAGCAGAACGGTTTGCGCGCTGGCACTTATGGCCAGCGTAGACAAAAGAGCAATGAGGAGTTTGCGCGGTCTCATAGATTGATCGTGCTACGAGCCGCGCAAACAGCGCCATTTACCCGATCTGCGTCATGCCTCCGCCGGCAAAGCCGCTGGGCGAGAAACCCCACGAAACAACAAAGGCGGCGATCCCATCGCTCTTAACCGCTGCCGCGGCCAGGGCGTTAGGCGCGGTATAGAGCGATAGATAACTGCTATCCATCGCCAGCGCGCCGGCGGAGGTGATGTAGCAATAAGCGTAAAGCGTGCCCGGTAGAGGAGGCGTATCTGAAAGAGTGAGATTACCGGCCGCGAGGGTAACAATCGCGCCAGACAAACTGCTTAAAATAGTGCCAGTGGGCGCGTTGATGGTGCCCGTACTTCCGCTCCATGTTGGCGCAACAATCTCAAAACTGGCGGTTGGCGGGGTGCCGCTGCCAGAACTCGCGGCGGCCGGTGTCAACCATATCGCGGGCACGAGACTCTGCACAGAGCCGGTGGCCAAGGAACTAACAGCAACGATCATGTAAACGCCGCCGCGGAGCACGGTATCGGTCCACGTGGTGCCGGTGCCATCCCACAGCACAGCCGCATTGGCCCACGGGGTCACCAGGCTTGCGGCCCAGCGTATTTCGTAGTGATCGGCACCGCCGACGGCGTTCCACGTAAATACGGTGTCCGTGCCGCTGCTGAAGGTGCCAATAAAGCTCATCACGTTTGCCGGTGCGTTCGTCGACGCCACAACCGTGATAGACGCGGCAACAGCCGCGCCCACCAGGTTGCCCTGCCAATCAAATCCAACCAAAGAGACGGTATAAGTGGTCCCGATGGTGCCTACAAATGTGCAGCCCTGGCCTTGAATGTTGCCGATGATGTTAGCCACACCCCCCTGCGCCTGCACGGTTACCTGAGCGCCTACGGCGGTGTTTCCGTTTTGCCAGCCCACGGCAATGATCGCTGAGTTTGGCGATCCGGTGAGGAGCCCATTTTGGTATTGCTCAGAAAGCGAGAGGTTGAGGATTGCCGGCGATGAATCAGGCACGCCCACCACCTCGCCATAATTAGGCACCTCGTCTGTATAAATCGAGGCGCTGTATTCCATTGCCGTTATGCTCAGATCAAAATCGCCGGACTGTTTGATGCCGGCCACGCGAAAGAGCTTTGCCGGCTGAGCGCCGGCGCTTTGACCATATGCCCAGGCGCTGTTCGTGCTCGGCACTGCGGAGAACTCGCCGGCCACGGTAATCACCGATCCACCGGGGCCGGCGGATGAGGGCGGCGTGATCGCTACGCCAGTAACATTCAGGTCGTCGATCACGTTGGTATCGTAGAGCTGCACCACCTGGCCGGCAGCCAGGGGAACGGCCGCGGCGGGTCCTGCAGCGGTTGCCAGGTTGAGAGCCGAACCGCCATAGCCGGTGACGATGTACTCGGTGCCATCGGGCGCAACGAGCTTGACGATGCGGCCCGCGGGAAGCGCCGCAGTCATAGTGATTGCAGTGCCAGTGATAGAGAGAATGGTATTCGATCCGCGCAACACGACGGGGTGCTGTACGCTCACCGTCCACCCCGCGGC
>Ga0302324_100013709_pt1 | contig 16408 bp, 16 predicted proteins | sample Palsa_T0_1_FD_201949 | JGI IMG/M metagenome (GOLD analysis project Ga0302324, IMG submission 201949) | Peat permafrost microbial communities from Stordalen Mire near Abisko, Sweden - Palsa_T0_1 | ecosystem: Environmental > Terrestrial > Soil > Palsa > Peat permafrost | place: Sweden: Abisko...
GCAGGTTCGAAGAACAATGCACGCTGAAGTGGCTCCGGAACGCGCTGCAATCGGCGATTACGCTGGAGTTCGCCACGTTGCCTCCTTATTTGACGGCCCTGTGGTCGATCAAACAAGAGATTCATCCGGTAGCGGTCTCGATCCGCGAGGCAGTGCAGGAAGAGATGCAGCATATGGGATTCGCCTGCAATATGCTCAGGGCGATCGGTGGAACACCCCAGATCGCCGGGCGCGTGCCGCAGTATCCGACGACTGGGTTGCCCGGCGGCGTGATGCCCGATTTGGTCGTTGACATCGACGGCCTGTCGCAGGAATCGCTTCGGACCTTTATGACAATCGAACAACCCAAGGTCGATGTCATTACCGGCAAGCGCCCGGAAGCGGCGCAGGAGGGAATGTTCAGCACCATCGGTGAGTTCTACGACGCCATCGCTGCGGCTTTCACCAAGCTCAAACCCGTGCTTGGGGTGAAGGGGCAGGTGATCGGTCCCCGCACCGGCTGGGCGATAGACAGTCTCCGGGCCGCACAAAACGCGATCAAGACGATCAAGGAGCAGGGCGAAGGTTCGTCCGGAACGCCGCTTGACTTCGATCCCTCGGATTGGTCGCACTACTACCGGTTCGCGGAGATTGCGAAATGCCGGAAGATCGTCGCCGTGCCGGGGGAAAAGAAAAAAAAGAAAAAGTGGATGTACGGCGATCAGGAGCTGCCTTTTCCCGAGGTGTGGCCAGCGGTCAAGCTGCCGAAGGGTGGGTATGACCGCGACCGCGTCACCGGCGCCGTAGAACATCTCATGGACGCCTTCGACAAGACATTCACCGGAATGGTGGACGAGCTTCAAGCTACGTGGGCCAACAGCGATCAGGCGGCATTGTTGCGTGCGATCGAAGCGATGTTCGGAATGCAGGAATATGCACTCGCCCTCATGAAGACACCTCGTTACGACGGCAGGGGCAACTATGTTCCGCGCTGGCGTTATCTCGCTTCCGACACGGTCGCGCGTGCAGGTGGGGCCGGCTTGAGGTAGCACCGAGGACACCGATGGGCCAACAATGGAAAGAATGGCGCGTGGTGCAGACTGTAGAGCTGGGCGCGACGGCCAAAGAGGTCTGGGACCTGATCGGTGGGTTCTACACCATCCACAAGTGGCACCCCGACATCCAACGCACCGAGGTTCCACCGGAGCAGACCGAGATGCGCGCGCTGCGGCGCGTGCTGACGTTTCCCGGACAGCCAAAGACCACCGAGGAGCTCATCATGATGGACAACGAGCGCTTCCACTATACCTATCGCTGGTTCGCGGGCGAATGGGGAGAGAAGGTGCAGAAATATGTGGCGTCGCTTCGGGTGTTCGAGATTGATGACGGGAGGCATTGCATTGTCCAGTGGTCCTCGACCTTCTATTACTTCGAAGACGCGCTGCACGAGTTCTACTGGAATGGGTTCCGAGAACTCCAGAAGCGGTTCCCGCTAACAGCGAGTTCATCATGAGGGACACAGGGTGTTTTAGCCAAGAGGAGAAACATGGGTAGCTACTTGGAAATCAACGACACGCTGCAACTCACCACGGAGCAGGGTTTTCCCGCCGATTTGCTGAATCTTACGGCGCATCGCAAAACGCCAGTGACGGTTGCCGCCGTGAAAGATAAGATCTTCGAGTTTCGGGGCAAGTCCGCGGCGCGCATTTTCCAGCTCGATCCGGTGAGAGTTTACTACGTCCATAATATCGATGGAAAGTGGCTGTTCTGGGGCCGGGTTTTCATTCAGACTCTGAGGATTGAAAAGAAGTTCCAGTCCGACGGGTCTTGGAAGGAGGGTGACTGGATGACCTCGGGAACCTACCAGATCGTGGACATTTACGACCCGGTCTACCAGAAGACGTTTACGCGTCATGAGGCCCCGCCCGATCGCAATTACTTTGTGAAGCACTGAGCCCGCCGAACTTTCTGCGCGGCTGCACGCTGATTGGCGCCCTTGACGGAAGCCGCAACCCCAGCCGCTTTTCGCGCTGCCATCACGATGCCCTGTTCGCGTCCTTCGTTCGCGCGGCCGTCGCCATAGGCGACGATCCTCCGCCTCCAGACGATCAGCCGCGCTTTTGTCGACCAAGCCTGAATCTAGCAGGAACGTAGCGAGTTCGTGGGGAGAGAGCTTAGGTTCGGTCATGCGTCACCTCTGTGGTTAAAACGGACGTAGGGCTTTGGACTTACGCGGACGCTTGAAATGGTGAAACAGTGAACATCGTCATTTCGACCACGGCTACGCAGTCACCAGTCACAGCTCCCAGGGCCTTACGGCCGAACGTGTCCTCGTTCACGCCGATACCAGGCGTCCACCCCGACCTGCTCAACTCACGCTTCGCCTACGTCTCCATCTCCCGCGCTAGCCACGAGGCCACGCTCTTTACCGATGACGCGGCAAAACTCGACCCCCAACTCGGAGCCGATGTCTCGAAGACATCTGCCTTGGAAATCTATCAAGCTTCATCCGTCGCACAGGGAATTGGGATCGTGCTAGCCACGTCAAACGTTGGGGACGTCAGCGCCGTTGTTGGTATTTTAGGCTTCCGAGTTCCTGCGCGCCTCAAACGATGGGACGCAGGCACGCACAAATGGCAGGTTTCTCAGCAGGGCAGTTCAGAGAGCTGGCAACGACAGCGGACGAGACAAGAAGCAGTTCTAGAACCCCGCAGCACCTTGTAGCTCTTCTCCAGCGTTTGCTTCGCTGTCCGCAGATGCTGCCCGGAGCAGGTATCGCTCGGAGACGGCTGAGCTGATCTGCTGATTTCGTTGGAGTTTTTGAACGGAGGACCGGAGAGTATGTGATCGAGGACTGTCTATCTCGAACAGCCCTGCAATCAGATGCGTTCGTGCAGGGTCCGCAAAGACGCAACGCACTTCTTCGTCTACACGTAAAACTGCGGTTGCTGGAACGACGTGACCACCAGAAGCAGGGTCTAGACCCGTCACCGCAACAACGCCAGCTAAGATCGAGGCTATACGCTCTTGAGCTTTAGCTTGTTCCAGCGGCGGAAAGAACGTGATCAGCTTGCGAAGCGCTTCCTCCGGATCCGCTGAGGTGATGCGAGCAAAAATGAGCCTTCGTTCAGCAGCTACGAGTGCTGTGCTTAGAGTTTCATGGTCGGAGAGGTCGCTTAGTACGACAATCTCGGCATCATCCTCCAGGGCTTGATTGAGGCCGGGTGCGAAATCCGGAGCGTCGTCTCCGATCTGCCTTTGTTCGATGAAGGAACGATTCTTCCCGTGGAAATAAAGGATGGGCTCCTCCAGCGTTATAACGCGCTGGGCCCGCGTTTCATTGATGCGATCGACAATCGCCGCGAGGGTCGCACTCCGCCCGCTACGCCCGATTCCCGTGATCAGTACCAAGCCTGATTTCAACCCGGCAAATTCCCTAACCAAGGGAGGGAGATAAAGATCCTCAATCTTTCGTACGACAGTCGGAAGCTTCCGAACTTCTACGACCGAATTGCCTGCAACCCGCTGCACCCGCATTCCCCACAGGATTTGGTTTTCCAACAGAGAAGCGCTAACCGTCCAGCCTCGGGACCCCAGTCGGTCTTGCTGCCACGACGTTAGTGTCTGCCGTAGAGCGTCCTCTAACTTCGATTTACTCCAAACGCTACCGCCGGGCAACGCTTCGATCTCATCGCCTACGCGAATAGATGCTGCCTCGTCGGGCCTTAGGAGCAAGGCGTTCGCCCCGGTCTCAAGGGTCCTTTGAAAGTCAGTCCCGAAAACCGTCAGCCAATCACAGATCTTGGCGGCCCAAGAAGGTCGCAACTCAGCCGCCGTGACGACCTCGTGGACTGATGCCCCGACTGGTACTGGTTCATTCAACTGCTTGGCGATGGGAGCAATTTCCGAAGCAAGAAAGGCAACCCCTTCAGGCGCCAAACTGTAACGCACCAGGGGACGCCCAACACCCGTCGCCCGCAAGTTTGTCTTCGTGACAAAGAGGGAATCCTCCTTTTCGAGACGGTTCACGAAGGCTTGAACGATCGCACGACTGGCCCTCGATGCAGAAACAAGATCCGGAACAGTGAATTGCCGCAACTGGGCGGCGAATTTACGCAGGCGGTATTGTGTGAGGGGATCCTTCATCTCGCTTACTACTATCTCATATTTATTGATTTATGTCAATCAAGTAAATATCGTTCTCTTCCCTCCCCTCTCCTCGTTCTTCCTTACGGCTGAATAGATGCCCATAACTCATTTATATTCATATATTTACGATATAGAAATTTCATTGACTCATCAGCGCCTATGTATGTCAAGTGCAGGATCACATCCATGATCTCGCTCCCCTGTCGACCCTCTTCATCCTCGTCAGTTCGCAAGATCTCTGAGGTGAATTTCCAAAAAGCCTCTGGGGCATTTAGATACAAAGAGGACGCAGTGATTTCGACGCCAGCATAGCCAAACGATCGCATTTTGTTGAGCGCAGGGTTGCTGGCCTTTTCCACGGCATGCACATATTCTTCGAAGTCGTTTCGGAAGATGGGCCAGAGATAGTTTCTCCAAGTAGGTTCCCCGCGCTTTTGCACGAACGCCTCCAGGAGCAGAGCCACCAGCCATTGCTCGCAGACGATTCGTCCCAAAGAGGAACTGCGCGGAACAAGATGCGAAAGGTATTCGTGCACCAAAACCCGGTCGGCTAGTACCATTGCGTTGAGCGCGTAGGGCACTACTCGCTGCGCCCAGAGAATCCCTCCTTTCGTGCGGTCCGCACCCGCGCAATACATTGTGCCCCGAGAATCGTGGACGACGCTTACCTGGGCCGGCTCTGGTACTAGCAGATCGTCCAGTTGATGGGTCTTGAGCAGCGCTAGGACGAATGTGTGACCGTCACGATTCGCTTTCTCTAGATAAGCGAAGTTGAATTGGTTTGTCGCAAGCTGGTCAAGGCTTCGGTCCCTTCCTTTCTTGAACTCCGCGAGGACAGCACGCGACAATCGGGCGATCCGGTCTTCGAGAAAAAAGTCCTTCCACACAAGCTCAAGCGCCGCCCGGTTCTGTTCCGAGGCTGGTTTCTTCGTATCGCTTCCGATCAGTGGAAGGCGTTGTGCAACGAAGCCACCCAGAATCCGCAACACATCGAACGTTCCAATCTCGAGTTTTGCGCAGTCGTACAGCAAGTGCGGAAGATCCATCGGCTGATCAACGGCTTCGGCCAGCAGCTGAAGAATCCAGATCTGCGCCTCAAAGGCAGGCGTAGGTTCGGGATCGAAGTCAACCGTTTTCTTCATTCGCTGGGTTCACCGAAGTTTGCGCCGAGATTTCCTTTCGCCGCGCTTCGAGGCAGGCTTTGCGGCGTTCTGCTTCTTCGTTGTGTGCCCAGATTTCTCTTTCGCCTTGCTCTTCGATTGCGCCGGGCTACTCCGAATCAGAGCAGCTTTGACCGGTTCCAGCGTACCGGCGCTGAGGTTCCGTTTGCGCAGAGCGGTCTTGAAGAGAGTGAATAGCTGTTTAACACCTTGTTTTCCAAGTCCTGTAACGGCTTCTTTGCCCGCCCCGATCAAACGTCCAACGATGGGCCCAGCGACCGAAATGATCCATGGCCATTCTGTCGCTCCGAGTCCCAAGAACCCCCCGACCGCTTCGGCGTGCGTCGTGATGTTCGTTTCACCGATTTCAATGCGAAACTCCTTCGTTGCCTCCGCAAGAGCTGCTCGCACCTCATTTCGGATCGCCGCTTCTGATCGCAGCGATCCGGCAAAAGTGATACCTACTCGGAACGCGTACCGGTCCTCGGTCGTCCTTGGGGCCACGGGTAGTCTTTTCTCAGATACAGACGGATACGCCGTTTGCTTCGTCTTCCTTGGGAGCCACCCCAGTGCGGTGCCAGGAAACTCGTTGTAAGGGCCACGACTGACAAGGTCTTCGTAATCTTGAGCACTGGGCCTTCCTCCCAAGACCGAGAATAAGAGCTCCCGATCCTCGAGTCGGTTCCACAGCACTGTTGCCCAAACGGACCAATGACCAGTGGCGGCTGCTGATATCTGCAGCTGTGGCACTAGGGGGCGACGGTCTGCTCCGCGTAGCCCAGCGATCTGCTCTGCGGCATCCGTTGCCCGCTTCCACGCCACCGTACGACTTCTTAGAGGTGCGTCCCGCCGAGAAAGATATTCCTCAGCCGGAAGACGTAATTCCTTGGTCGCTGGATTGAAATACTCCGTATTCAAAGAAAAGGTATCGATGGTAGCGCGCGCTCTTTCATTGTTTCCTTGGGCGATCACCAGCTTTTCGCTCTTAGCTGTCGGCACGATCTCATCATTATTGTCGATAAGGACCACATTGACTGTCTCCAGTGAATAGCTGATAGGGGAATTATCGAGCTGGAAAGTGATTTCCTGGTCAGGAATCATAAGTTGAGAGCTTGGTCTGTCATGATGACGTCTCCAGGCCTCGCACGTTGCCGGGGAAAGTAGTAATAGATCACTCCACCTCTCTGCCGGAGCTTGGTTGAAGGGGAACTCAGAGTTCGTTGTTCTGTTCCATACGTAAGCGACGTCGTAAAGGGGTTCCTCACTGATCGCGCAATAGGGGCCGAATACGTTCAGCAGAAGCGCATACGCTGTCCGGCTTGCCACCGGTTCAGCCGGAATCGTCATTCGACGCAAAGGACGCATAGGCTTCTCTCAGGGCAGGTTACTTGTATCGGTCCCTGGATAGTACAGTGTTTGATTGCTATCTTTGACAAATTGCCGCGCGAGCCTCGCATCGCGACTACAGAGGATAGTGAGCCAGTTTGAGTAAAAACCGACCGAAGCCGAATTCTGCAGTAGAAAAGTCCAGGCAGCCACCTGCGAAGCCGTCCCCCTCCAAGCTAGATAGTTTCTTAGGGAGGCAAGGCACAGAAACCAGGCTTTAGTGCGATTTAATACTCTTCGGTCATACGGGCTCGCAAGGTTTCCGTTTTCATTCAACGCACACAGATTCACCATTTCTTGGCCGCGTGTGGTGCTGGCTCCCGAGGGGACCAGACGGGCACGTACGATGCGCTGCACCTGGCCATTCGTTTTGGGATCATAGATACCTGCTCTCACTTCGCGTTTGCCGATATCGAACGAAATGATGTTGTTGTCCAGATGGGCGGCTTGGTCCATGGGCAGGACAGTCCAAGTGTCGCCGCCTGGATCATAGGACTCAAGGCAGACGGGAAGCGACCGATGAGAACGTCCACCTACGTCGGCCCACACGTAGTGCCGTGATCGAATCTCATCGTAATATCCTTGTTCATCCGTGATTGGCGTCTTAGCCCAACCGCGTACTGTGGAACGAGATGGAACGTTCGCTTTTGCAGTATTGCAAGGGCTACATGCCAGAAGAAAATTTGTCCACTCCAGCGCAAAAGTGGGATATTCGGACTTCGGGACGCAATGTTCGACCTCTAACAGTCCGAGAACAGGCGTCTCGCAAAACGAACAAAAGTCACCCAATTTCTCGGTCAGTGGGACAGCGGCGCGCTTGTAGGATGTTGTTACTTTTGTCCGAATTGCCTGGACAGCTTCGATCTGATCAGACCGCGTTCCTCCTAAAGGCTTGTCTCCTCTAACTTGACGCAACCACGCATCCAGACAGTCTGATAGCGGCACATCAATGGCAGAGGCCAGCGATAAGGCCCTTTTGATCGGACCGGCGGCGGACCCCGAAAAAGTGAACTTCGCCGGAACTAGATACTTGGGATGGCTGCCGCCTTTCTGGACCGGTCGCATTGTCTCACCTACTCACGAAGCCGAGTAACTACCAAACGTCGCGTTTGTCCTTCACAAACCGTGTCTGGTCACCGTGAAAGTCTGATGTCTTACCGATCATCGAGAACAATAATTGGTCGATTGGACCCAGGTACGTTCTCAAGGTCGCTTTTGTGCTTCCTCAACCGGTTGCCGGTGGTGCAGCTTGGTCCACCGAAATGGCAACTGGCCCGGCTCGCTTCATCTTCCTCTTCAGATAACGTCCGCCAAAATCCGTTCGCAGCTCGATCCACATCGGCAGGTGATCCGAAAGCTGGTAAGTGCGCCAGGTCTTGTAGGCCGTCTTGCCGGTCGATACTGCGTAGAACTTCAAATCTTTCGGTTTTTCCGTGAAGACAGCCTTGAACACATTGACGACGCCGGCGTTGCACAGCTCGAGCCTGTCCTCCAGATCGGGCGCGATGAAGGCAATTTGGTCGAAATGTTTGCCTCCGGCAGCGTTTGAAGGCATTCCCTGAAGGCGTTCCGGAATAGTAAACCTCGCGGCGCGCAAAACTCTGGTCTTTCGGTTTGAAAATATTGAAATCACCGAGCACAATCATGTTTCGGGCCCAGGAATCGGGGTCGGTCGCGCGCTGAGCGAGGAATTGCGCCATTTTCCTGATTTCTGCGACACGTTCTGGGGGACATGCCACTCCCTTACCATAGAGAATCTGGCCGGTGCAGACGGTGAACTTCGACCACCCACTGCGGAAGCCTACGAGGAGCGGCGTACGGGCAAGTTGCTCGGCGGGCTTGCGTTTGCTGTGGCCACCTTCCAAGGGCGGCAAAACCAACTGCGAGGCGAGTCCGCCGAAAGTCACTTTACGTGAGTCGTACAGAAATGCCAGCCGCTCTTCATTCCCGCGGCGCCCGATGGTCACGCCAGTGAGTAGGTATCGCCACCAGCTGCCCAGGAAGCTCATTAACCGATTGAAACCCCCCAGATTGCTCCGCACTTCCTGCACCGCCACAAGATCAAAAGCGGATATAACGTCGGCGAGATAAAACAGCGCTTCCTTGCTCCTTCGCTTGAACTTCTTGCCTCCAAATTCCCGGATGTTCCAAGTCGCCAGGAGCAGGTGCGAATCCATCTTTTTCGGAGGAACGCTCCTTCGGAGAGCTTTTCGCAAACGAAGCAGTCCAACGGCTGTCCAGTGATCCTCGCCTTTTCTTGGATCGAGGCTATTATAGAAAGGCATACACAGCTCCTCTCGATAGACCAAATAATCTCGACGGTCGCACACCCTGGTTGTCGGGATTTGGCCGACACTCATCAAGTTGCTGCAAAACTATGAGGCGTGACTCATTATCCTTTCTGCTGACTTGTTGCGGGTGTATCCTCTTCAGGTCCAGATACCTCCCGCTTAATCGCAAATCCGCGACAACCGGGAATGGGACTGTCTGTCATCCACGCAATTGTCGCCATGTCGCACTTGGAATAGACCGCGATCTTACTCACTCCCCTAGCTCCGATGGCGTTTCTCCTTAATCGGGTGGATTCGAACTACACAATGCCGTCTCACAAAGAGTGGCCAGTTACCCTCGTTGCCTTATCCTTGTGGCAAAGGGCAAAGCTCGATCGACGTATCTCAATGCATTCATCTGACCCAAGAACAAAATTGTGCAGTCCGGCACCGTTGCCACGCACAGACCATAACCTTCGCGCCTTGCACACTAATCCTCTATTGGGGAAATCGGCGAGTAGAAGCCCCCTCGGATGAGAAGCCAGGAAAGCGCTTCATCCTTCGCTTCGCCGAATCGGGTTAAAGATATGCGTCAGAGCTCAGCATGTCAAGAACACGTCTTGGGTGGCAGTGGGTGAGTTCCCTCATTCTGTGCGCCGAAAAGGGAGCATCAGAGGTCCACTACGCACTCGACAATCTCTCCAACAAGGTGCTTGCCGCGGAGTATCAGACCGTCCTTTCAGGCAAGAATTTGGCCGCAGCTATATACAACACATCATTTGCCAAGTACTGGCCGCAGCCGAACGAGAAGGATCTCGACAAGTCCCTCTCTGCAAACCACATTCTGCTTGGTGAAGCCAGCAGAACCTCGTGTTGAGGTTGTTGGAGGTATTTCACAACGTCGGCGTTGTTTCCCTCGTGTTGCGATTTGTCCATCCCCAGCACTTTAGGGTTTTCAGTACGCCAGTCCATCATCTCGTTCAAGTCAACCGTGGTGCCACGGTAGAACTTTACCTTGCTTACTGCGAGGAGCTTGCTCAATGGGCGGCACATTTCGGGATTCCGTCGGTGGCGGAAACCGAGATGGCTTTGTGGGCATTTGTGGAGACAACGAAGGACGTTGGAACGGCTAGTCCGCGCCCGGGCACAATACCTTCAGGCAGGCTGATATCCAAGATCACCGGGAAGCCCAGTCCATTCTCTGGACATTGCGGCCACACAGATGTCGGCCTCGCTGTGTTCGGTGGACGCCGAGCATCTGACTAGTCCGCGAGTCCCATTCCTAGGGGAGAAATCGTTGGGGTTTTTGTGCAGCTATGCCAGTTTTTGTGCAGACGCCGGATTATGTGCAAAGCCCACGGGCGGTCATCACGAAAGTGCACAACAAGTCTGGAGAGACGAGTTACGCATCGGGTGCTCGGCTCACAGCAAGAGTCTGTCAATCTTCGCGGTCTTGAAATGTACGGATTCCGCTTTTCCGATTACTGCGGAAGTAGTCAGCTTTCTTTTCGGCGGGTTCGCGATGCCGGGCATCGGCAATTTCTTGGACGGTTGGATACGTCGGCGCGGGATTGGCCGGTTGCTCGTTAGGCGAATGCTGCCAAGCTACCTTTGTTCAACCGCACCTGGATGTCACTGTTCCTGACGCCCTTCAAGTAGACCATGGTCGAGGCGATATCACGGTGCCCCATCCATTGCTGCAGCGTGCGGATGTCGATGCCGTCTTGCAAGTGGCGCGTGGCGTAGGTGTGGCGGAACTTGTGAAGGAACCATCTTCCGCAGAACGGGCCTTCGGCGCAGCGGTTGATCCGGATGCTGCCGTCCTTGAGCTCTTGCGGCACGGCGCAGTGACCGCAGTTGAGCTTGCCGTGCCACGCGACGGCCTTTAGTTTTTCCAGCATCGCGCCATCAGGGCGGCCGGTCGCACTCGGGAACAATGGATCGTCCGGCGTTGCGTTCGCGGGGCGGAATTTCTGGAGCATCGTGATCAACTTCTGCGGCACCGGAACTTCGCGCTCCTCCCAGTTCTTCGGATGAAATCCCCCATGCGGTTTCGCTGTGACGCGCACAGCCATGTGCTTGAAGTCCACATCGCGCCATGTGGTGAAGCGCCCCTCGGCATCACGAAATCCCGACATTAGATAAAACTTGAAACGCATTTCCTCGTGCGGTGTACATGCCTTGAACAGCTTTTCAAGCTCGGCATTCTCGTAGATCGGGCGCACGGTTTCAACGAAGCTGGGCCAGTCCGCAGTTTTCAGAAGCTTGGCTTTGCCATGCTGCTTCATCACCTGCGAAATGACGACCAGCTTGTTGTAAACGCTCTTGCCCTTCTGTCCTTTTTTCAGGCAAGCGGTGGCGAAGTCGAGCAAGTCCTCGCGCTCCACGTCTTCCACGTGGATCTTCGGGCAGAAAGTTTTGAAGGACTTCAGGATCGGACGGTAAGTGCGGAAGGTTCGCAGGGAACGGTGGTACTGGATGTATTCGGAATAGCGATCGAGCGCCGCAGCGACGGTGGTGCGCTCCGGTGCGGGCTCCGGCTGCGGTTGCGCCGGGACGATCCCATTGCGCACGGCGGAAAGTTCGGCCTGTTTGCGGCGGGCCAGCTCGGCGGCGATAAAGGCATCGGGACCTGCGGCCTGCTTGACGCGTTTCCCCTCCTCCCGCCACTCGATAAAATACCCGCCCTCGGGATGGACTTCATCATTTCCCTGGACGCGGACGTGATCGCGCCGCACGCGACCTTTGCTGTCGAACAAGGCCGGGGCAGGGATCCATCTGTCGTTATGTTTGATTTGCTTGAGGAGGATGACGCGCGCCTGTTTTGGCATTCTTGGCGACCCTCGACGGGAGCCGTTCGGCCGGTTCTCGTCTGTACGGCCTATAGAATCGCCTATAAGGGCGCTAAGTACAAGAAAAATAACAATGCCCGTGACAGGGCAGCGTTCTAACCAGCTGAACTACGCCCCCGCCTGTATTGCTCCGCTTTTGCCGGACTGTTCCCTTCCGTTCCCCCCACTTCCCAGCTGTGTCCGAAACTGCCCGAAAGTGCCGTGACAGGGCACATGCTGAGATCCGCACCAGCGCGTACGGCAATGTGAATATAAAGGCGGGGCGAGCGATAGTTGGCTCGCCCCGTTGAGGAGTCTATTCATCGATCTCGCTCCGTGTGCTCTTGGTTCTGGGGTAATCGGAGCAAACATGGGATGTAAACTCTTTGTCGCACTGCAACTCGAAGTTGCGCATCATTTCGTCGAAACGTGCGCCGGGGGGCGGACCCGAAGGTTCGAACTGCCAGCCACATTCGGAGCAACCAAAACCCACAAAACTCTGTTGTTCAATCCAATCCAGCTTCCGGCTCATGGCCCGTGTCGCTTCTCCCCAACGTTGTCTGACTGCACGTTAGTACCTACTCGCCGTCAAGGGACAAATCGTCCTCTTGCAGCGGCGTACTGCCTCAATGCAGAAGAAAACGGTCAGCCAGTCTTGGCCTGCCGAAAGATGCAGAAAGTAATGGCCGAAGCTTACACGCGCCAATTTTCGTGGTCTGTCGGGCATCCTACATAGACGGAAATGTTTTGTTCGTGCGAAACGTCCAATTTTCGAGCCGGTTAGGGGTGAAGCGGAATCGCTTTCAGTGTTGATCCCGTTTTGGTCCTGTTTCTCGCGTCGCGTTGCTTGCGCGTGGCTGCGGTGAGGCCAATGTAAGGTACCCTACAGAAGCGTTGTGTTGGACCCTATACAATCTTCCGCGTAGCGCGAATAGGCAGAGTTCCTGTTTGTACATCACGGCGGGTGGGTTCATCCCCGCGTCCCGGAGGCTTTTCGGTCGCTTGTGACGCGCCAAGACCCCCAAATCGTGCAGTCCGTCGAGCGGACGAATCTCGCAGGAAAGCCGGTCAGCAACAAAATACTTCTATCGATCTCCGATAACGAGTACAACACAGTTCGCCCTCACCTCGAATACGTCCGCTTGCCAAACCATCTTGTCCTTCACGAGGTAGGTGTAAGGCTGGACTTTGCGTATTTCCTCAATCGAGGATTGATTTCTCTGGTAGTCGTAATGAAAGATGGAAAGACCGCCGAAGCGGGCGTAGTTGGCAATGAGAGCTTTACAGGAACACCGGCGGTGGTTGGCCTGACCAGGGGCCCGCTACGGGCGGTGGTACAAATCACGGGGGATGGGTTTCGGGTAAAAGTTGGAGCCTTGCAAGATACCTTGGAATCCACTCCACACTTGCACATGATGTTGAACCGCTGTGCCGTAGTCCGGGGTATGCAGGTTGCTCAGACAGCCGCGTGCAATCGGCTGCACGATGTTGGGCAGCGCCTGGCGCGGTGGTTGTTACTGGCTCAGGATAGAGTGGATTCAGCGTCCCTGCCCATCACCCATGACTTTCTCGCAACGATGCTAGGGACCGATAGGCCCAGCGTGAGCCTGGCAGCTGGTGTCATGCAGAAGAAAAAGCTGATCGAGTACACCCGTGGCGCGCTGAAGATCGTGAACCGCAAGAAACTTGAGGACTACACCTGCGAGTGCTACGGCGTTATCCGACAGTACGATGGCGGGCTGGGCCCGAAATAAGTCCGCGAGTGGAGATTCGCTTTCTTGGCTCTCCACCAATGATAAGAACTCAAACTATTGTGCGTGGTTGTCGGTCCCACCTTGAAGGGTTTTCTCGCGGCGTCTCCGGCCGCTTTCAGGAGTGGTAGTTTCTTGGAGAAACGAAGCTCGTCCCCATAGGTGGAATCGACATACCAGCGGTTTGGGCCAAAGACGTGAGCTTACTTCTGAGACGGGATGAACGTCTGAGGGTTGCTCTTGCTTGCCTTGATCTTCGACCAGGAAGCCCAACCGCTTCGCCTCATCAAGTCGCGGAAGCCTACCTGCATACGGACCCGCCGGGGCGACGGAGTAGCGGCCGTCTCTGGATCACCAAGGTGTTCCGTATAGAGAGCAAACGAATCAGGGGGAGGAGAGAGCTATTCGCGGCGCAACACGAGCGCGGTTGCATCATCGCTGAGCGTCCCGCCACTCGCGAACTCTTGCACCTCGGTCAACACCGACTGGGCTGATACACCTGGTTTCTGCAAGGATTTCACAAGGCGCGAGGTTCCATATTCCTGGCCTCCAGCGTTCGTTGCCTCTACCGTACCATCTGTGTACATGAGCACGCGGTCGCCAGTCTGTAAGGTCAACCCGATCTCGGAGTACTCTGAGTTCATGAGCCCCAAAGGAAGGCCTTTTTCCGTTTTGAGTTCTGTAATGTCGCTCTGTTCCCGGACGAATATAGGATAGGGATGGCCTCCATTGGCGACCCTCACTGTCGCGCGTTCAGAATCGAGGATTGAATAGACTAAGGTGACGAATCGGCCCTCGGGAAGGTCCTTCAGTAGTGCCTGGTTCAAGCGCATAAGGACCTCCGAGGGGGACTTCAATCTCTCGGCCGCCATGCGAAACAGACTGCGCGTCGCCGACATGAGCAATGCCGCCGCCATCCCTTTACCGCAAACGTCACCGAGTGCGATTCCCCAGAAGCCATCGCCAAGATCCACGTAGTCATACCAGTCGCCTCCCACGGCATTCAATTGCAGACAGAAACCATCAATCGCATAGCCGGAAATTACAGGTTCCTGTTCCGGTAAGAGTGCCCGCTGGATGTGCCTGGCCTCCGCCTGCTCGCGGAGAGCCTTTTCTTTCTCCAATCGCTCTTGCCGGAAGAGGCGAGCATTTTCAATGGCGATGGCGATGTTATCCGCTAATGCGCGCAACAAGTCGATTTGCTCAGGAGAAAATGCGTCAACTGAGGAGCTTTGTGCATTGAATATGCCGATCAGTTTTCCACGGCTGATCAGCGGAATGTCGACTTCGGAAAGTGTCGTGGACTCACTGACCACATAATAGGGATCCTTCCTCACGTCAGGCGCATAGTGCATCCTTGCGGTCGCCGCCACGTGGCCCACCATCCCCTCACCGCCTACCTTAAATCGATAACCCTTGAGATGAACGTTGCTAAAACCGCGAAGAGCAATTATCTCCATATCGTTTTTAGCGTCATCCTGCAGCAGCACCGCCGTCCGGTTGCACCCAAAAGCCTCAGCAACGCTGCCCACGATCTCGTCCAGCAATTTCTCCAAATCGAGTAAGGAGTTCACCTTCTTTGCCGTTTCCTGCAACAGCAGAAGTTCACGCACTCGGCGTTCCAGTACCTGGTTCGTCGTCCCGGTGTTCATGACGTAGGATGATAACGCAGTTCCCCGATATCAGTTCGTGAGAAATTCCTGTTTTCTTAGCTCACCCCATACCACGTGTTGGATTACGGACAGATCGTTTTTCCGGTCCTTTCACTTTGGCGAGTCATGAGCGGATGAGCGACATTGTTTTGCAGCACTAGTGCCTCTGTGCAAACTTCGTACCGAAGAAGTCGCCCGCATTCCAGGCAGGGCGTTCGGACTGCTGCGCGACTTCGTAGCCGATGAGGAAGTTCAGCGCTGTGGACCTCGCCGCCGCATCGAAGTAGCATCTGTGGTCCATGTTGTAATCGGGAGTGTGGTAATTGGTCGCGGTCCAGTTTTTGGCGAGCGTGGCGCCATCGATCGAAGGGTCGGTGCTCTGAGTTCCCGCGTAGACTTTGACGCGCGCCGTCTATATTCACGTCGGCGACGATGTTTTCTCCAGTTTGACAGCATAACTATATTTCTGCAATTATCGAAACATGTCAGCCGTCTCAAGTAAGAAAAATACCGAGCAAGTCGCAAAATACGCCGACATGCTTTCCGCCATGGGCACCGAACCGCGTCTCAGGATCATGCAATTGCTGCTATCCGCACACCCTGATGGTTTGGTCGTAAGTGACATCCAGTCGGAGCTTGACATCCCGAATTCCACGCTTTCGCACCACCTGGACAAACTCAAGAACGAGGAACTTGTGGACGTGCGCCGCGAAAGTACCTTTCTGTGGTACACGGCCAACACGGAAGCGCTTCAGGAACTTCTGCAATTCCTCTACGTCGAATGCTGCACTCGAAATAAGGCAGTGAGGCCGCAAAATATCGTTCAGCTTTGCAAATAGGAAAGGATCGCCATGAGCAGTACTGATGTTAAGAACCTCTAACAAAACCGCATTTCTCCAGCAACCCGTCGAAAGGTTGCACCATCCCTACGGACGGGAGTTGTCCAATGGCCACCGAACTCTTGCCTGCCGGGTTGTGGGAACTGGTCGAATCGTTTATCCCAGTCGCCAAGGCCAAGCCCAAGGGCGGAAGACCGCGCTTAGCGGACAGGGCATGTCTCACAGGCATTGTATTCGTCCTGCGCAGTGGTATTCCGTGGGAAATGCTGCCGCAAGAACTGGGCTGCGGTTCCGGCATGACGTGTTGGAGAAGGCTGCGTGACTGGCAAGAGGCAGGCATCTGGCAACTGATCCACTTCTCTTTGCTGGATTGGCTGGCGCGCTACGGGGA
>Ga0302324_100013710_pt1 | contig 16407 bp, 16 predicted proteins | sample Palsa_T0_1_FD_201949 | JGI IMG/M metagenome (GOLD analysis project Ga0302324, IMG submission 201949) | Peat permafrost microbial communities from Stordalen Mire near Abisko, Sweden - Palsa_T0_1 | ecosystem: Environmental > Terrestrial > Soil > Palsa > Peat permafrost | place: Sweden: Abisko...
GGCGACCTACAACTTCGCCTACCGTTTGACGGGGAACGACGCCGACGCGCGCGACCTGACGCAAGAGGCCTTCATCCGCGTCTACCGAGCTTGGCGCTCGTTCCAACCAGGCACGAGTTTTCTCTCGTGGATCTACCGGATCGTCACGAATCTCTACCGAGATGAACTTCGGAGGAGAAAAGGACGTTTCCAGGAGGAGATCCCGGAAGACAACGCCCCGCAGGAGTACGGCGGCAGCCGGCCACTGGCCGTCGACCCGATCGAAGACTACATGGCGGGGCAACTGGGAGAGCCGCTGGCGAGGGCGCTGGCGCAACTCTCCCCAGAACAGCGCCAAGTCGTCATCCTCGCCGACATCGAAGAGTATAGCTACCAAGAGATCGCCGACATCATGGGATGCTCGATCGGGACCGTCCGATCCAGACTCCATCGCGCGCGAGCTCTTCTCCGTCGGTTGGTGACCCGAGCGCAACAGGAACGACGATGACCGACCACTACACCCGCGAAAACCTCATCGACTATCAACACGGCGCGCTCGCACCTCAGGCGGATGCCGCTGTCTTTGCGCACCTCGAACGCTGTGTGGAGTGCTCGGCACTGCACGATGAGGAAGCGGCGCTCGGCGAACGGCTGCGCGCGCTGGCGCGCGCCGACGAGCGCGAGTTCCCGTCGATGGTGAAGGCCCGGGTGTGGGATGCGGTCCGCCGGGAGCGTCCGTCGTGGATCGCACGCCTCCCGTTGCGCTGGGGTCCGGCGCTGGCGGTCCCGCTCGCGGCGGCCTTCATCCTCGGCATCTACTTCGGGACGCCGGTCATCCGCGGTACCGTGCCGGGCGTCTCGGCGAGCTTCTATCTCGACGAGCACAGCGCCGAGGCGCAGGACAACCCGCTCGGCCCGGGCGCCGGTCCTACCGTCTACGAGACCTCCGACCGCACCGCTTCCTCGTCCGCTGCTTCGTACATCGATACCGCCGACGCCGCGACTCTCGACGACGCCGACGGTGCGAACCGCTAGGCTCCTCGCCCTCTTCGGCACGCTCGTCCTGACCGCGCCGGCGCCGGGCGAGGCAGCCACGCATCCCTCCATCCCACCCGCCGTCGCCGCCGCGACCGACGCGCGACCGCTGATCGTCGCCGCCGTGGCGGCCCCGCAACACGTCTCCTTCGTCGGGCAGATGTCGTGGATCGGCAGCGGCACGCGCCAAGCCTTCGCGTACGTCGCGAAGATCGAACACCGTGCGCCCGACGAGACGCGGCGCACGTACCTCGCCCCGCGCGGCGTCTATGGCGAGTACGTCGTCAGCCGCGGCGCGATGTCCTACGACGTCGAACCGAGCGTGAAGCGCGTCGTCGTCTCCGAGAACCGGGCCGTCGTCGATCCGGTCGCGGTCGTCGACGACATCGCCCTGCTCGACGGCAACTACCGCGCCGTGCGCAGCGCTACCGACGACGTCGCCGACCGCCGCACCGACGTGGTCGACCTGGTGAGCCGCTACACGGGCGAACGCGCGATGCGGCTATGGATCGACAGCGAGACGCATATCGTGCTGGCCAAGGAGGCGTATCACGGTGACGGTTCGTTGGCCTGGCGCACGCGCTTCGACGAGATCCGCTACACCGACGCGATCCCCGAGGCATTTTTCGCCACCGCGATCCCGACCGGCTACGCGACCGTGCATGGTCGTTCGTACGCCCAGCAAGGATCGCTGACCAGCGCCGTCTCCGCGGCCGGCTTCACACCGATCACGCCCAAGTATCTGCCCGACGGGTTCATCCTCTCCGGCGCCGACTTCTCACAGACGCCGGACGGGATCAAAAACGTTCACCTGCTCTACACCGACGGGATTCGCGAGCTGTCGCTGTTCGAGAACGCCAGCGATCGCGCGGTCGATTTCGGCGACATGCAGCCGCACCTGACCTCGTTCGGCGGGCACGACGCGCAGTACGCGCATCAGGGCCCCGATACGCTGCTCGCCTGGCGCGAGCGCCGGCTGACCTTCCTGTTGGTCGGCGACCTCGACCTGACCGAACTGATTCCGATCGCGAAATCCGTCGTCCCGTGAGTGGATTCGCCTTCGGCGAATCCGTCGCGTTCGGGCTTCGCCCGATCCGCACCCTGGGCGCGCGTTCCCAGCCGCGTGAACGAGGGGTGTGGGAACGACGCTCTCCTCGGTTCCCGCGCTTACCGCGCGGATCGCCGGCGCGCACGACGTCGCGCTAGGCGCCTACGTCCTCGGGCCTGGCCCGGTGCGCGAGGCGCTGATCGATGCCGCCCACCGCGGGACGCGCGTCGACGTCGTCTTGCCGCGGGCGCCGTGGCCCGATCCCGACGGCGACCGCCGGCGGACCAACGCCGCGGCGTCGCGCGCGCTGCGCGCCGCCGGCGCGCACGTGCGACTGCTCGGCAGCGACCCGCACACGACCTTTCACCTCAAGGCGGCGGTCTGCGACGGGATCGCCTACCTCGACGACCGCAACTGGACGCGTTCTGGCCGCGAGCTGGTCGTCGCCGACGACGATCCACCCGCCGTCGCGCTGGTGCGCGCGGCGCTGCGCGGCCAGGGCGGCGCGATCGACGGTTTGGCGACCCGCAAGGACGACGCGCAACGGCTCGAACTCGACTTGATCGCGAGCGCTGGGACCGCGCCGGTCACCGTCGAGACGGAGACGATCGGCGCCGGACCGCTGACCGCGGCGCTGGCACAGCACGCGGCCGCCGGGGCGGCCACGACTTTGATCGTCAGCGGCGCCGCGAACGCGCACGCCGGCCACCTCTTGGCGCAACTCCGGCAGGCCGGTGTCACGGTACGCACCGGCGGGACGAACCAGAAGCTCGCGCTGGTCGGCGAGCGCGCTTGGATCGGCTCCGCCAACGCGACCTTCGCCGGGAAAGCGTACGGCAAGCAGCTGGATTGGGGTACGGTCACGGCCGACGTCCCGCTGGTCTCTGCCGTGAAGACGGCGTTGGCCCGGGACGTCGGCCGCGCGGCGACCGCTAGCGCTCGTTGGGCGGCTGCTGCGCTCCGGGCTGCGCTCCGGTCGGGGCCTGGCGGTGGTGGTGCCGCAGCATCCCCTGCAGGTGCGTGCGCTGGTCCGGCGTGAGCAGCGCGTCGACGCGCTGGTGCAGCGCTTGCTCGTTGGCGCGCCGCGTCTGCGGGTCGGCGTTCTCGTTCGCCTGCCGCGTCTGGCGGACGGCGTCGCGGATCTGCGCGCGCTGTGCGTCGCTGAGGTTCAGCGCACGCAGCGCATGCAGGTAGCGGCCGTGGTGATGGCCGTGATGCGAATGCGCCGGGCCGGTGACTGCCGGCGTGGCGCCCGGCGGTAGCTGCCCCGGCGTGCTCTGCGCCAAAGCGGCCGTTGGGACGGCAAAGGCCGTCGCCAGTGCGGCGGCCGTCAGGAAGCGGATCGGTGACAAGGTCGGTCTCCCCGCGCCGCTCAGCGGCGCGTTATCGAGTGCGTGACGAGGAAGAACCTCGTCTGCATCACGATACCGCCGGATTCGTTGCCGCGTTGTGAGAGCGCCGTTAAACTCCTGGGATGACCGCGTTGATCGCCTTTACCAGGTCATTCTCAGGGACTTCACCGTCCTTGATCCACGCGATCTTCTTGTCGGGCCGGATCAGCACGATCGTCGGAAAACCGCCTTGGAGATACTTCTGAGCCACCGCGAGCTGGGGATCGAACGCGATCGGATAACGCACCGCGAAGCGAGCGCCAAACTGATTCACGTCCGACTCGGACCCGGCCGTGCTGCCGTCCATCCCGTACGGGCTGCCGTCGACGGCGATCATCGCGATCTTGCCTTGATACTTGGCCGCGAGGTCGTTGAGGATCGCTGTCTCGTGCTGGCAGTGCGGACACCACGTCGCGAACACCTCGAGCAGCACCGGCGTGGTGACCGACGCCAGATCGAATGGACCGGCGTTCGACTGCGCGGTGAATTCGGGCGCGACGTCGCCGACCTTGAGGGACGACTGGATCGGCGCCTGCGAAGCCGCGTTGGGGACGACGTTGCGCGACGCGAGGCCGACGGCCACGACGACCGCGAGGATCACCACGCCGAGCGTCACATAGAGGATAGTCTTGCGGTTCATGGTCCTTTACCGATTCGGTGGTCGAGGGCGAGCGTGCCCGGCGCGCGCAATGCGACGACGACCGCCAGGACGACGAAGGCCGCATCCCGCGCCACTTCGCTCCAGGTCGTGACCGTCGTGTCGTTGGGTCCGAAGCAGCCACAGTTCACGGTCATCCCGCGCACGACCGCCGAAGCGATCGCGCCGTCGAAGAGCGCTAACAGCAGCACGGCGATCCAGGCCGCGGCACGGGTGAACAGGCCGAGGATCAGATACGCGCCCAGCAGCAGTTCGAGGAACGGCAGCACCAGCGCCAAGGGTGCGATCACGATTTGCGGCAGGATCCGAAAGCCGGCGATCTCCGCCGCGAAGAGCGAGGCGTGCCCGATCTTCGAGACTCCCGCGACGATGAAGATCGCGCCCAGCACGATCCGCAGGACGAGGACGACGTAGCTCACAACGAGTGGCCGGCCAGCGCGGCGTCCTCGACCTCGCGGACCAGCGCGCGCTGGCGGGCCGGAATCGACTGCGCGTCAGTCCGGTCGACTTCGACGGCCTCCTCGAAGCCCAGGATCGTCTCGGCGACGCAGCCGGCCAGCGTCTGTGGATCGTAGCCGCCCTCGAGGACGAACAACGCGCGACCTTCGCAATACGTGTCGGCGATCTCGCGCACGAGACGGCCCATCTGCCGCGCGAAGGAGGCATCGACGCCCAAGTCGCCGACCGGATCGCCGGCGACGACGTCGTAGCCCGCACTGACCACGATCAGGCGCGGCTGGACCCGTTCGGCCAGCGCGCGCAGCGCGCGCGTGTGGATCGCGACGAAGCCTTCGGTCGGGATGCCGCGCGCGTCGATCGGGACGTTGACCATGGCTGCGCCGGCCGTGACCCGGTTGTCGCGCGGATCGCCGGTTCCCGGGTACGCCGGATCGGCGTGCGTCCCGAAGAACGAGACGCCGCCGCCGGTCGCGGCCTGCGTGCCGTTGCCGTGGTGGTAGTCGAAGTCGAGCACCAAGGCGCGACCACCGGTCTCCTGGGCGAAGGTGCGCGCCGCGATCGCGACGTTGTTGAAGACGCAGAATCCCATCCCGCGCGCCGGCTCGGCGTGATGACCGGGCGGGCGAACCAGCGCGAACGCGCCGCGCCGCCCGTCGACGGCGCCCTCGAGCGCGACGAGCGTCGCACCGACCGCGCGGGCCGCACCTTCGTAGGAGCCGGCGTCGACGTCGGTGTCGCCGGTGATCAACTGGGCGACGTCGCCCGCTTCGAGTGCTCCGCACGTGCGGCGCACCAGCTCGATGTAGGCGGCCGGATGGACCCGGGCGATCTCGTCGGGTCGCGCGACGCGCGCATCGACGCGCTCGCCGAACATCCCGCGCCGCTCGAGCTCGCGGGCGACGACCCGCACGCGGTCCGGGCGTTCCGGGTGCGGAACGCCCGCCAGGTGCGCGGTCAGACCGTCATCGTACGCGATGAGCATGGCACTAGTGGCTGGCGGCGGTGGACTTCTTCGCCGCAGCCTTCTGCTGCTTGTCGATGGCGTCGATCAGGGACTTGACCTCGCCGGCCGCCTGCGAGCCGGCTGGGATGAAGGCCAGCAGCCGCACGTAGGCCGCACGCGCCTTGTCGGGCTGCTTGGAGCCCTGATAGCACTGGCCGAGTCCGTAGAGGATCTGTGGGTTCTGGCGCGCGAGCTGTGGCGCGCCCGTGTCCAGCGCGTCGAACACCTGCGCGCACTCCGTGAAGTTGCGCGTGTGCAAGTCGGCGGCGCCCAGACCCATCAGCGCCTCGGGCGAGTGCTGGAGGTTGTAGGACGCCTTGTACTCGTCGCGCGCCTTGTCGAACTGCTTGTTGGCAGAGTACGCCGCGCCGAGCAAGAGGTGTGCGTGCGGATCGTTCTGCGCGACCTCGGTCAAGCGCTTGAACTCGTCGACCGCTTTGGGGAACTGCTGCTCGGAGGCGTACAGCTCGCCGAGCCGGGCGAGGGCATCGCCTTGGTCGTTGTTCGGTCCGACGCCGGCCAGGAACTCGCGCTCCGCGCCGGCTTTGTCGCCACGGCTCGCCAGGTATTCGCCGTAGGCGGTGTGCGCGCTGAGCACCGTTGGGTACTGCGTGAGCGCCCGGCGGAACTGCTGGTCAGCGTTGCCGTCCATCTTTTCGTTGGCGTAGACGGCGCCTTCCTGATCGATGACGATGACCTTGTCGACCGGATCGATGGCCAGGGTGAGCAGCGTCTCGAAGGTCGCGATCGCGCCGGTGACGTCGTGTTCGCCGGCCTGAAGACGAGCCTTCCCCGCCAGCGCCTCGACGCTCTTGGGGTCGACCGCGATCGCGCGATCGTAGATCGTCGAGGCCAGGGCGATCGCGCCCTGAGCCTGGTAGGTCTGCGCTTCGAGCAGCAGCGGCCGGACGTCTTTGGGGTTGAGCGCGACGGCAGCCTCGAACGCCTGCCGCGCCGCGTCGTACTTCTGCTCGGTCGCCAGGACGGACCCGTAGGCGAGGTTCGCGTTCTCGTCGTTCTTGTTGAACGTGACCGCTCGCTTGGCGACGCGCTCTGCGTCGTCGGGCCGGTTGAGCGTCAAGTACATGTTGGTCAACGAGCCGAGCACGCCGGCGTTGGTCGGCTCGAGGTTGGCGGCCTGTTCGAGATCCGCCAGCGCCTCGCGCTGATGGCCGAGCTGCTGCTGCGCCAGGCCGTCGAAATAGTAGGTCTGCGCCGTCTTCGTCCCGGCCGCGATCAGTTTCTGCGTCAGCACGATCGCCAGATCGGGCCGGTTGATCTGCAGGTAGTCGGCGGCGAGTTCGACCGCCGACTGCTTGTCGGTGGGATCGGCCTTGACCAGGCTCTCCAGCCGCGGGATCGCATGATCGAGCGCCTCCGGCGTCGGGCTAGGCTCCGGCGAGGGTGACGGCGATGGCGACGCCTTCGCCGCGGTCGCGACGTGCGGATGGACCGCAACCGCCGCGAAGAACGCGGCGGCCGAGAGTGCCAGGATGGGGACGAGACGGAGATGCATCAAGCGTGAGCGGCTTTCGCGTCGCGGACGAGGTTCGCCAATTCCGGGACGATGGCGAACGCATCCCCTACGACAAGGAGATCGGCGAACTCGGAGATCGGGGCACTTGCGTCCTTGTTGATCGCGACGATCGTCTCGGACGTCCGCATCCCGACTTTGTGTTGGATCGCGCCGGAGATCCCAACGGCAATATAGAGTTGTGGGCTAATGGTCTTCCCGGTTTGCCCGACTTGGTGACCGTGGGGGATCCACCCGGCGTCGACCGCCGCGCGAGAGGCGCCCACCGCGCCGCCGAACGCGTCAGCGAGGTCTTTGAGGATCGTGGTGAACGGTCCCGGACCGCCCATTCCACGACCACCGCTGACGACGACCGACGCCTCTTCGACGCCCAGCTCCGCCGCGGCTTCCTCGACCTCATCCTCCACCGTAAGGGTGGAGGCCTTCCCGCTCGACGGGAGGGAAACGATCTCAGCCGCCCCGGGAGTTTCCTTGGCGGCAAAAACATTTGGCCGGATCGCCGCGACCCCGTGGTCGGCGCCGGTCAGTTGGCACGTCGTGATGACCAAGCCGCCGAGCTTCGGTGAGACGCAGCCGACCGTACCGCCGGTGACGGAGAAATCCGTCACGTCGGCCGTGATCCCGCAGTCCAGCCGCGCGGCGAAGCGCGAGCCGACGTCGCGTCCGATCATCGTATTGCCGACCAGCACCAGCGAGGGTCCAGCGGCCTTGGCGACGGTCTCGAGCGTGTCGACCGCGGCGTCGAGGAAGCGGTCGTCCTCCGAGACGTGGATCTGGTCCAGCGGATACTTCTTGAGGATCTCGGCGGCGGCGCCGGCACCGGGGCCGACCACGACCGCGTGAGCCTTGCCGCCGAGTTGGTCGGCGAGGGTGCGCGCGTGGGTCGCCGCCTCCAGCGCGACGCGGCGCGGCGCGCCCTTCTTGTGTTCGATGAACGCGATGACGTTCTTCATTACAGAAACTTCCGCTCTTTGAGGAAGTCGACGATGACCTTGGCGCCTTCGGCGCCGTCGGAGACCGTGACGACCTTGCCTTTGCCGCGCACCGGCGGCGTGGCGAGATCGACGAGCTTGGCCTTCGCACCGTCGGTGCCGACCGCGACGGTCAGCCCGAGGTCGGCGACGGCGAGCTGCACGATCTCCTTTTTCTTGGCGCCCATGATGCCTTTGAGCGACGGATAGCGCGGCTCGTTGGCCGATTTCGTCACGCTCACGAGCGCCGGGAGCGGCGCGGAGATGGTCATGTAACCGGTCTCCGTCTCGCGCTGCACGCGCACGCGGCCGTCGGCAATCTCGAGCGAGCGCGCGTTGGTCAGCCCCGGCAGGCCCAGCTTCTCGGCCAACATCCCCGGCAAATCGCCGGTGCTTGCGTCGGTCGACTGCGTCCCGGTGATGACCAGGTCGGCCTGCTGCTTCGCGATCGCCGCGGACAAGGCGACGGCCGTGCCCCACAGATCGCTGCCGGCGAGCGCGTCGTCGGAGAGCATGACGGCGTCGTCGGCACCCATCGCGAGCGCCTTGCGCACGATCTCTTTGCCGGACGCGGGGGTCATCGAGATGACGGTCACCGTGGAACCGTCGGCAAGCTTCTCTTTGAGTTGTAGCGCAGCTTCGATCGCGTACTCGTCGAACGGGTTGAGGACCGTTTCGACGCCGGTACGGACGAGGCGCTTCGTCGCCGGATCGATCCGCTTGTCGGCGTTCGTATCAGGGACGAGCTTGACGGTGACGAGGATTTTCAGCGCGCAAACCTCCGGACGCACGAAACCCGGCTCTCGGCGCCGGGTCGGGAACAGGCGGCCTTTCGGGGGGCTACCCCACAGGGCCTCCAACCAGTTAGTTTTATCCTATTGAGGCCCGCCGGTCAAGATCTGGCCGGCCCGTTTGTCTGATTTCTGGTCGAACCGTTTTGGCATCACGACTGCCGGGTACTCAGAGGAGGCGACCGGGCGCATTCCTCATGTGCTCCCGGAAAGGTGCGCGCCAACGCTCTCCTCCAACCTGCTCGAGCCCGATCGCGGCCTTCGTCTCGCGATTGTCGGTTCCGTCGACGTTGCACAGGCATTAGGAGTAGAGCGCTACGCCACCGCCGAGTCCGCGCTCAATGCGACACCCGCCGCGGATGCGTTCCTGATCGCGGAGCACGACCCCGACGCCGTCGCGATGGCGGCGGCGCTCATCCGCGCGGACCGTATTGCGGCGGCGCTACCGCTATACGTCCTCGCCGGCGCGCCCTGCGCCAGCGCGTTGGTCGACGGAGCGGTGCGCGACGCGGCCGAAGCGGTGATGCTCGCCCGCCCGCTCGTCGAGGCGTTGGCGGTCCTTCCCGAAGGCAGCGACGAGCCGGATGCCGACGTTCGGCTTGCGCGCTATCTCTACGCGCGGCAATCGAGCCGGATCGAACCGGTGCGTACCTGGAACGACCCGCACGGGTACCGCTACCCGTTGCTGGAAGCGCTCGCCGACCGCGTCGAGGACGTACAGCCGTGGATGCGCAGTCTCGTTGCGCGCCGGATTTTGACCCCGGTCGCACTGATCGATCGCCTGCGCCATTGTCCAAGCTGTGATTTTGCGCATTCGAACTACGTCGACGTCTGTCCTCACGACGAGGCGCTCGACATCGTGCAGACCACCTTTCTGCACTGCTTCACCTGCGGAAATGTGGCGCCAGAGGGCGCCTTTGTTGCGGGCGGGCGTCTCCAGTGCCCGAAGTGCGCAACGCTGCTGCGCCAGATCGGCGTCGACTACGACCGAGCGCTGGAATCGTATCACTGCAACGTCGACGGAGCCGACTTCGCCGAACCGAAGGTCGTCGCGATCTGCCTGAACTGCGAACGCCGTTCGGCGCCCGAGGAGCTCGTGCCGCGCACCGTACATGCGTGGGCCCTCTCGGAGCAAGGCAAGGCCGCCGCGCGCACCGAGCGTATCGGCGACATCTACGCTTTGCTCGACGAGCTGGACTTTGCCACGCCTCAGTTTTTCTACACGACACTCGACTGGCTGGCCGCGAAGCGGCGGCGCTACCACGACGAGGAGTTTTCCTTCGTCGGCGCGCGGCTCAAGGGCGTCGAAGGGTCGGCCGAGCGTCTCGGCCGCGTTCGCGTCGCGGTGGTTCTCGACGAGGTTGCGCGGAGGCTCCGCGAGCTGATTCGTGGGACGGACATCGCCACACGTACGGCCGAGAACGAGATCTGGATCCTCCTCCCCAACACCGGCATGGAGGGTGCCGCGGTCCTCGCTGCCAAGCTCCGCGCGCTCGCGGACCATGGCGACGACATTGGGGTCGCAATCAGCACGCTCGTCGTCTTGGCTGACGAGCTCGCGGACGGTGAAAAGGCCGAAACCGTGATCGCACGTGCGGCGAACGGCTTCGCATGAGCCAGTTCCTCGTCCAGCTGTGGTACCAGACGCAGCTCCTGCTCGCCGACCTGCGCACCGCCAACGATCTGCAGCACCTCGCATGGCGGTTCTTCCCGTTCGTGATCCTCATCGAGCTGCCGGTTCAGGCGATGATCGTGATCGGCGTCGTCCGTCACGCGTTCCTCCGCGCGGCACGGCGCCGCCTGGCGCCGCCGCTCTCGCACGTCGGGTGCATCGTCACGTGTTATGGCGAGGGTGTTGGCGTCGAGGCAGCGATCCGCTCGCTCTTCGCGCAGCGGTACGACGGAATGATCGAGATCGTCGCCGTCGTCGACGGAGCGCTTCGTAACGGCGAGACGCTCGCCTGCGCGCAAGCGCTGATCCCCGAAGCCAAGCGGTGGCCACACCGCAGCCTGCGCGTCGTCCCGAAGTGGCAGCGCGGCGGCCGAGTCTCCTCCCTGAACGCGGGCCTCGCCCTGGTGAGTGGCGAGATCGTCTTCACGCTCGATGCGGATACTTCGTTTGACAATGACATGATCGTAACGGGCGTTCGCGCGTTCGGGCAGCCAGGCACCGTCGCGGTCGCGGGCAACCTGCGTGCGCGCAACGCCGCCGCGAACCCACTGACCCGGATGCAGGCGATCGAGTACGCCCTCTCGATCAGCCTTGCGAAGACGGGGCTCGCACGCTTCAACGTCGTGAACAATGTCTCAGGAGCGTTCGGAATCTTCCGCCGCGAGTTCCTCGCCGACATCGGCGGCTTCAACTCGGGAACCGCTGAAGACCTCGACCTGACGCTGCGGATCAAGCAGTACTTCGCTCGCCAGCCCGGGATGCGCATCCAGTTCGAATCAGCCGCCGTCGGTCACACGGACGTCCCGGCAACCCTCGGCGCGTTCCTCAAGCAACGGTTGGCGTGGGACGGCGACTTGTTCCACCTCTACCTTCGCGTCCATCGGATGGCGTTCTCGCCCAGACTGGTCGGATGGCCAAACTTCATCGCGCTGGTCTGGCAGGGACTGCTTTGGCAGCTCGTCCTGCCGGCGGTGCTGTTTGCCTACACCATGCTGGGCCTGGTCTTTCAGCCGGGCGCGGTCGCTGCCGTCATGCCGCTCGTCTACGGGTATTACCTGGCGGTGACGGTCGGGACGTACATCTTGTACCTCTTCGCGATCTCCGAGCGGCCACGCGAGGATCTGCAGTTCCTGCCGTGGCTCGCGCTCTACCCGATTTACGGTTTTTTTGCGCGTCTTTGGAGCTTCGTCGCGATCCTGCGCAACGCGTTCCTCTCATCGCACCTCGAATCGCCGATGGCGCCGTACTGGGTGACGCGGATGCCGAGATGGTAGTCCGCGGCATCGCCGCCGGTCTGCTCGCCGTGCTGTGCTGTGCGCCGGCCGGTGCGCAAACGACGATTCCGCTCCTGATGTTCGAGGCAGAGATCGCGCGGTCGCCGGCGGTCGCGATCGCGCGCGATGCAGCCGACCTCCAGCGTGCTGACGTCGCGATCGAGCGCGGCACCCGCGGGCCGCGAATCCTGGGGAACGCACAGCTCGGCGCCTACCGCGAACAAGTCACCAACACCCTCGAACGCGATTACGGGGGCCTGTCCGGTCAGGTCACTCTTCGTGAACCGATCCTCGGAGAGGCAGCGACCAACCGGGACGCCGTGCTGCGCGCACAAATCGTGGTCGCAGCGCGCGACGGCGACGTGGAGATCGCGCGGCGTACCGTCCTGCGCGCCGTGCGCCAGGCCTACATCGCATACTGGAATGCCGCGCGAAGGGGTGCGCTGGCGGAGGACTTCGCGAACGGTGCCGGCGAGGTGAGCAGGGCGCTCGATCTGCGGATGCGCGCGCACCTCCTGCTCCGTGCAGACGAGCTCGACTTCGGCTCGCAGTACGCCGCCGCTCGACGCGATGCGACGCGGAGCGCGCGCGACGCAATCCGGGCGCGTGGGTCGATTGGCGTCGCGCTCGGACGTGAGGTAGCGCCGTTCGCGCCGACCACGCCGGTATTCGATCGCCTCTGCGCGAGCGCCGATGCGGCATACGCCCCCGCCTTGGCGCACAGCCCGACACTCGTCGCGCTGCAGGCCGAGGCCGACACGGAACGCCGGCTCGCCACGAGCTCGGCCGCGCCCGTGACGGCCGGGATCGACGTCACGCAGAGCCTGGGACTCCAGAGTCCGGCGACGGGTCCCGGAAGCGGGACCAGCGTCGGCGTCGACTTCTCGCTCCCGCTCGGTGAAGGCGGCCTGCTGGCCGATCAGCGGCGGCGCGACCGCTTGCAGGCCGAGGCCACGGAGCTCCGGATCGCGCAGGTGCGCGCGCAGCTCCGCGTCGACGTCGACGATGCTTGGGCCGGCATCCTGCAGACCACGGACGACCTGCGGTTCGAACAAGCCCGAGCGGATGCAGGGAGCGAAGCTGTTCGCGAAGCGGAACTGCGGTACGGGCGCGTCCCCGGCGATACGCTCGAGCAGCTGCTGCAAGCCCGCTACGTCTACTACGGCGAGGCTGCCGATCGACTCGACGCGGAAGCGGCGCTCCTGATCGCACAGACCGAGCTGGCGTTTCTGACCGGAGATCGTTGCGGCGCCGGCGACGCCTCGCCGCCGATCGCCGTCGTCTCGTCGGCCGCAAGCGCTGCGCCGCGGCTGCCGGCGGTGAGCGTCTACGCGTGGGACGCGGGCGCGCTGCTCGACGCGGCGGTACCCGACGACGCGTGGGCGCATCTCGCCGACGAGGGGATCGTCCGCGTCTTCCTCGGCCTCGATGCGCGTCGGGTCGCTGCCGCGGCGACCTCCGAGGGCACGGCGCGCGTCAACGACGAGCTCGCGATCGCCGCACGACACGGAATCGAAGTCGACTTGCTGCTCGGCGATCCGCAGTGGATCAACGCCGGCGATCGCGGGCAGCTCTTCGCAATCGTGCGGAGCCTGCGCGGCATCGCCTTCGGCGGCCTCGAGCTGGACCTCGAACCGGGAGCGTTGGTCGCCCAGGGTGAGTCGCACGGTACCGTCGTGCGCGACCTCGCAGACACCGTAGCGGAGACCGCGCGGGTCAGCCCGTGGCCCGTAGGAATCAGCGTTTCCTACCGGGAGCTCGCCGGCAACCCATGTTTTGCGTGCCTGCTGCGCGGGGTGAAGCTGCGTGAGGTCACGCTCATGACCTACGTCGCGAATCCTGAGCGCGCCGCGGAGTTGACTCGCCCGATCCTGCTGGCGAACCCCGCGCTGCGCTTCGCCATCGCCGAGAGCGTCGAGCCGGGGCTCGGCGCGGGCGAGAGCTACGCCGGGCGCGGCCGTGCCGCGTTCGTCGCAGCGACCGTGCAGCTCGACGCGGCGTTGCGCGGTACGCCGAACTATGCCGGGATACGGGTGCAAGCGCTGGCCGACCTCGAGGCGCTCGCGCGATGAAGGTTCGTTTCCGCGCCGCTCCCGGACGAGCGGACGTCGTCAACGGCGTGCGCGTTCCGTACGCGCCCCCGCGTCGCGGCCGGCGCTGGGGCTGGTACCTGCTGCTGCTCCTGGTCGGCAGTCCGCTGCTGTGGTTCGTGGGCGCGTCGATCTACCGTGGCGTGACGATTACGGCGCCAGGATACGTGGCGATGGATCATATCGACGTAACGGCCGTGCGCGCAGGCGTCGTCACCGAGGTGCGCGTCGGCGTGGGCGCCCACGTCCGTGCGGGGCAGCTGATCACCGTGCTGCGTGATCCCGAGCTCGACGCGCGCCGCGCGGCGATCACCGCCGAGCTGGTCGCCCTCGGCGTCAAGCCGGCTGCGGTCTCGACAGTACCGAGCGGGTTCGCGAGCGACGCATTAGCCCTCGCCACGGACCGCGTCGCGCGCGCCTCCCTACAACTGGCGCAGTACCAGACGCTTGCGGCGCAGGGAGCCGCGACAGCGGCGGACATCAACAGTGCGCAAGCGCAGCTCGACGCTGCCCAGTCCGATGCGCTGGTCGCGCGCGGTGCGCCGCCGCTCGGCTCGGCAGGCGTCGAGGCAGCGAGCCTGCGTGGCAACCTCGCCGGCATCGACGCACAGCGTAGCGCGCTGCGCGCGCGCGTGCCGCGCGACGGCATCGTCGTCGCAGTCGGAGCGACGGTCGGCAATCCCGTCTCCGCCGGCGCCGCCCTGGTCACGATCGCGCTCGCGGCAGCGCCACACGTCGTCGCGTTTGTCGAGCCGCGCGACGTGCAGGCACTCGCGATCGGCGAAGGCGCCACGGTGACGCTGCCGAACGGTGCTCGCCGCCGCGCACACATCGTCGGCGTGGCCCGGCTAGCGCACCCTCTTCCCGCGAGCTTCGTCTCACCGCTCGCGACGCGTCCCGATGCGGTCGAGGTCGTCCTGCGCCTCGACAAGCCGCTGCCGCCGACCGACACCGTCGACGGATTACCGGTCAGTGTCCACGTCGACGGCCTGCGCCTGTGACGGAGGCGGTCTGTGCCGGCGCCTTGGCATTCGTGGTTATAGGGTGAAGATTATGGGATGACCGGGGCTCGAACCCGGACGCCCTTGCGGGCTGCAGATTTTCGTACCACTTCGGCTTTCGCCGCCGGCTTCGGGACCGAAGCCGTTCGTGGTCTGGACTGTGCCTTGACCCTGGGGATGCGAGCATCCCGGTAGGCCGCGCCCGTCCAGTCTCTACACCTTCCGCCTCGCCGACGAGCGGCGGGGTGGCTTGGCTCGGCGTTGTCGTGCGCGTGCGACGAGTTCACCGACGTTGAGCGCATCCCGGCCGGCGTTTCCGTCCGGCCGGCTCACGGGGTAAGTCTGCTGTGTCTGCCTATTCCACCATCATCCCGCGGGCGGATTCGCCGCGCGCGGGGCGCGCTACCCCTGGGGCGGGAACGGGACCGCGGAGCCGTTCGCCATTCACGTCAAACGGCGACGACGCGGATCAGCCCTTCGAGACCCTCGAAATCCGCGGGGTTGCGCGTCCAGAGCGGTAACCCGGCCCCCAGCGCCGTCGCGGCGATCAAGAGATCGACGGCTCGGCGTCCGCGCGGCTTACGACCGGCGACGGCCACCGCGGCATAGATCTGCCCGTACGCGCGCGCGGCGGACGCATCGAACGGGAGCGGCTCGAAGGTCGCCTCGACCCGCTGCAAGCGATCTTGGCGCCGTGCCCGCTCGGCGGGATCCTCGGTCGCGTGCGGCCCTGCCGCGAGCTCGGCGAGACTGATCGCTGCAATCGCCATTTCGTCCGGCAATTGCTCGATGGGGATTCCGTCGAGATCGACCAGGACGGAGGTATCGATCAGGCCCTGCGCATCAGCCACGCGGTGCCGGATCCTGATCGAGAGCGGCATCGACGTCGGCCCGGAACCGCTTGCGATCGATCGGCGTCGCGCGGGCGAATGCCGCGAGAACGGCCGGCTTCGCGACGAAGGCGCGCCGCCGCAGCGGCGTCAACTCGCCGACGGGAACGCCGTTGCGCGTGATGACGAACGATTCGCCGGCGTCGAGCGCGCGCATGATCTCGCCACTCGCGTTGCGCAGCTCGCGCTGCGTGAGCTCGTGTGCCACGAGAGCCATTGTAGCACACGTGCGACACGGCGGCAACCGCTGTGGCGCAAGCGCGGCCTAGCCCGACCGGGGCGGGAACGGGACGGCGCGGTAGGCCGGTGAGGCCAGGTAACCGGCGAGGAGATCGGCCTCGCTGACGGTGACGTGGTCGACGTCGAGCATGCGGCAGGCTTCGTCGACGACGATCAGCCCGGCCGGTAAGATGTCGGCGCGCTGTGGCCGGATGTGCGGCATCGCGCGGCGCGCCTCGAGGTCGCGGGCGAGCAGCGCGTCGATCAGCTCGGCGCAGTCGCTGCGCGTCATCGTCGCGCCGTCGTGCAGGCCTTCGGCGATCATCGCCGCAGCGGTGAAGACCGTCCCGCCGACCGCGATCAGTTCGGCGAAACCGCGCGCCTCGGCGAGC
>Ga0302324_100013711_pt1 | contig 16407 bp, 12 predicted proteins | sample Palsa_T0_1_FD_201949 | JGI IMG/M metagenome (GOLD analysis project Ga0302324, IMG submission 201949) | Peat permafrost microbial communities from Stordalen Mire near Abisko, Sweden - Palsa_T0_1 | ecosystem: Environmental > Terrestrial > Soil > Palsa > Peat permafrost | place: Sweden: Abisko...
GAGCGCACCCGGCGCTGAAGTTCCCTGCGTTCTGGAGGACTAAGTATCAATCGTTTGGTTGCCACCCATGCAACTTATTGCAAACCGTGGCCGCTTTCAAGGTTACATTGCACTAGCATCACGGCGCGTCCAAGGTGAAATGGAGAAATGAAGGACTGACCGTACGGTTTTTTCTTTAAACGGCAACTACATTTAAACGACTGGTGTTAGGGAACCGCTGATCAATAGGGCGACCATTGGCCGCCGTGAAGCGAAGGCGTTTTTATGAATGTGGAGGCGTTCGAGCCCCCACGGCTTATGGTGGGAGGATCATTTCACTTGCGCCGGGAACCGGGTCGGCCAGAATGCCTGCGATGGATTCGGCGCCGGCCTACTTTTTACTTCCCACGTTGTCGTTGTGGAAACGGGAGATCGTCCGGTTTCTCCGGCAACGGAACCGGATAGTCGGAGCGCTGGCCACGCCTCTCGTCTTCTGGCTTCTCATCGGCTCGGGTCTGGGGCCTTCCTTCCGGCTGCCGTCCGCCCCGCAAGGGATGCGATACATCGAGTACTTCTTTCCGGGGACGCTGATCCTGATCATGCTTTTCACGGCGATATTTTCGACCATTTCCGTCATCGAGGACCGGCGCGAAGGTTTTCTCCAGTCGGTGCTCGTCGCGCCGATCTCCCCAGGCAGCATCGTCCTCAGCAAGCTTTTGGGCGGTTGTTCGCTCGCCGTCCTGCAAGCGGCGATCTTCGTTTTGCTGGCGCCGACAATCGGCATCCACCTGAGCGTGCCGATCTTCCTGCGCCTGTTCGCGGCGTTTTGCGTCGTCGGCCTCGGGTTGACCGGGCTCGGGTTTCTCATCGCCTGGCCGATGGATTCCACGCAAGGTTTCCACGCCATCATGAATGTCTTCCTTGTCCCGCTCTGGCTGATGTCGGGCGCTTTGTTCCCCACGCCCCGTTCCAGCGGGTGGATGTACTGGATCGTCCGGTTCAATCCCGTGACCTACGGGGTGGCGGCGGTGCGCCGCGCCTTGTACGCGAACGATCCCGGGGTTGCCGATCTCCCTTCCTTCGCGTTCTCGATGGGGGCCTCGGGACTTTTTGCGCTGATCATGTTTGCGCTGGCGTTTGCGATGGTGTGCCGCCGCCGGAAGGTGACAGGATGAAAATAGCGCGCGCCCTCATTTCAGTCTCCGATAAAACGGGTTTGGCGGAGTTCACCGGTGAACTCAGGAAACTGGGAGTCGAGATCATTTCGACGGGAGGAACGGCGTCGCTTTTAAAAAAGCAGGGCATCGAGGTGACGGAGGTGGCGGATTTTACCGGTTCACCGGAGATACTCGACGGCCGTCTCAAGACGCTTCATCCGAAAGTGCACGGGGGCTTGCTTTTCCTGCGGGATGACCCGGAGCACATCGCGCAGGCGAAAGCCGGCGGGATCGAGCCGATCGACCTAGTGGTGGTGAATCTTTACCCGTTCGAAGCGACCGTCGCCAAGCAAGACACCACGCTGGAGGAGGCGATCGAGCAGATTGACATCGGCGGCCCCGCGATGCTCCGGAGCGCCGCGAAGAACTACCGCTCGGTGACCGTGGTCGTGGATCCGTCCGACTACAAGGACGTGCTCGAGAACATCCACGACAACAACGGCGAGACCACGCTCAAGATGCGGGAGCGCCTTGCGATAAAGGTGTTCGTGAAAACGTCGGGATACGACGCGGCGATCGCCAACTACTTCAACGAAAAGCAGGAAACAACCTCGTCCTTTTCCATCTCGCTGCCCATCGCGGCCCGGCTCCGGTACGGGGAAAACCCGCATCAAAACGCCGCGCTGTACGGCAGCTTCGACGAACATTTTCAAAAGCTGCACGGCAAGGAACTCTCTTACAATAACATCATCGACATCACCGCGGCGTCCGAACTCATCGACGAATTCTCGCTGCCGACGGTCGCCATTCTCAAACATACGAACCCGTGCGGAGTCGGCGCCGACGCCGATCTGAAGGCTGCTTGGCTGAAGGCATTCGCGACCGACAAGCAGGCTCCCTTCGGCGGGATCATCATTTGCAACCGCCCCCTCACCGAGGCGCTGGCGCGGGCGATCAGCGAAATTTTTAGCGAGGTCATCATCGCCCCGGAATTCGATTCCGAAGCCCGGGTCCTTTTGCAGAAAAAGAAGAATCTTCGGTTGATGAAGAAGCTGCCCGTGACCGACCAGGAGAAGACGGAGCTTCGTTCGGTGATCGGCGGCATCCTGGTCCAGGACAAGGATCGCGGTTTGAGCGCCGAGCTCGACCAGCTCGAGAGCAAGGTGGTGACCGAACGGCCGCCCACCCACGATGAAATGCGGGCCATGGCTTTCGGCTGGAAGGTCGTCAAATACGTCAAGTCCAACGCCATCGTCTATGCGTCCAAGGACCGCACGCTGGGGATCGGCGCCGGGCAAATGTCGCGGGTGGACGCGTCCCGCATCGCGATCCTCAAGGCGCATGATGCCGGCCTTTCGCTCGCCGGCAGCGTGGTTGCCAGCGACGCCTTTTTCCCTTTCCCGGACGGTCTCGTGGCCGCCGCCGAGGCGGGCGCGACGGCAGCCATCCAACCCGGAGGCTCCGTAAAGGACAAAGAGGTGATCGCCGCCGCCAACGAGAGGAAAATCGCGATGGTTTTCACCGGTGTCCGTCATTTCCGGCATTAAGAGACTGTGAAAAGAGCAGGAAAGGGTCTCGAAATGAAGGCGCGTTCCCCCCTGAATGTCCCGCGGCTGGGAGTCAACATCGACCACGTCGCCACCCTTCGGCAGGCGCGTTACCCCGCCGGATCCGAAGCGCGGAACGCGGAGCCGGATCTGAGCGTCGCGGCGGCGCTTTGCGAACGGGCCGGGGCGCACGGCATCACCGTCCACCTGCGGGCGGACCGGCGGCATGTGCAGGACCGCGATGTCGAGCGGCTGCGGGCCGGCGTCATCACGAAATTAAATCTTGAGATGGGCAATACGCCCGAGATCCTCGAGATTGCGCTGGGAATTTTGCCCGAAGACGTCTGCCTGGTGCCGGAGAACCGCCGCGAGATCACGACGGAGGGCGGGCTGGACGCCGTGACCGGCTTCAAGCAGCTCCAGCCAACGGTCCGGCGTCTGAACGCGGCGGGAATCCGGGTAAACCTCTTTATCGACCCTTTCCCCGAACAGATCGAAGCGGCGGTGAAGCTTACGGTCGATGGGGTGGAATTGCACACCGGGGCTTTCGCCGGCGCCCCGCCGGCAACGCGGGAGGAGGAACTCGAACGGCTCCGCCGGGCGGCTGTTTTCGCTCACGAACGCGGGTTGCAGGTCAACGCCGGCCACGGAATCAACTATGTGAACATCGGCGCGATCAAGACGATACCCCACCTAGCGGAACTCAATATCGGCCATTCCATCGTATCCCGGGCGCTCTTTGCCGGCCTGGAGAACGCCGTGGCCGAGATGCTCGCGCTCATTAAAGCGGCTGTATGAGGATTATCCGCAGATTGACGCAGATGAACGCAGATTCAAAAAGCAGACAGCAGGAAACCTTCGCCACTCCGGACACAATCTGCGTAAATCTGCGTCAATCTGCGGAAGACATCCCATGAGGGTTATCGGCATCGGGGTTGACATGGTCGAGACCGCCCGCATCGAGCGCTCTCTCCAGCGATTCGGCGACCGGTTCATGAACCGGGTCTTTTTGGACGACGAGATCGCCTATTGCACGTCGATGAAATTTCCCGCCCGGCATTTCGCCGCCCGTTTTGCCGCGAAGGAGGCGGTTTCAAAAGCATTTGGCACCGGCATCGGGAAAAAAATGGGCTGGCGGGATATTGAAGTCCGCCGCAAACCGACGGGCGAGCCCTTCGCCCTGTTGCATAAGGGAGCGCTCGAACTCTCCCGTGAGCGGGCGGCCACCGAAGTGCTCATCAGCCTGAGTCATACGGAGCACTATTCGGTGGCAAACGCGGTGATCGTCGGGCTTTAGATCGGCCAACCGCCTTCTTATCTCCGCCTTCTTACTTCTTAATTTGCCCCTGGCTAGGGCATCCCGGACGGCGATGCGACGGCCGACGGGCTCGCCTCCGGCATCGGAGACATGGCGGGGGAGCCGGACATATCAAGACTGGCGGCCGGGGAACTCGCGTCCGAAGGAGACGGGATCGCGGAGACCATCGGAGCAGCGGAGGGGGTTACTTCCACGGTGGCGGGAGTCGTCGCGGCCTCCGGGGACGGCCCGGAATTAACGGGCGTCTTGTCGGCATTGACATCGCTCTTCTGGCAGGAAATGAGGAGGGCGGCCGACAGGGCGGTGACAAAAAATTTGGCTAGAGATTTCATGGGTGGCTGTCATTTCATCATTGAGCGGGAAAGGGTCAAGCTAAATCGGGCCGCGGCAAAAAATTAAAATCTGCAGAAGGGCTGATAATTTATTGACACCAAAACTTCGAACGACTATTTTCGCCGCATGAAATTACTTCTTTCGTTCCTGCTTTGTTTCGTTTTCCTCGAAGCGCAGACGTTCGCCCAGACTGTGGATCAGAGCAACATTGCCTCGAACGGCGGCCCGAATTACGGCGGCTCGGCGAGCGTGGTTGGGACTTATGCGGGTGTGTTGATACCGACGAGCGTGATGACAAGCAGCACCACCACGAAAATTGCGACGACGAGTAACGCACTGGGGATTTTCTCCATAGGAGTTCCCGCAACAGGCGTTGCCACGGGTGGTTTCCTGATATTCGCTTCCGGCCAGGGTTTTACGGGTGACATTGTAGGTATCGCCAACCCCAACACTTTGACGCTCCAAGCGGTTTTGGCTGCCTCGTTTACGCCCACCACCACCACAAATGCAAGCAGTTCCAACTCCAATGTGATCATCATCACCGGCGGTAATACTACGACCTCGACGGCGACGGCGACGGGAGACATGACAGCCACTATCAGCCAGGGCACGTCTGGGGACGTTGCCAATCCGCTTACGGGCACCGCGTCCTTAACCGTCCTCGGTATTCCTTCTCCCAGCGGGGTTGGGACGGTCAACACATCCTATAACCTGGTTGTGAACGGCTTCCAACAGTCCACTACTGTAAGCGCGGGCACAGTTCCGACGCTGCCGTAGCCTTCCAAGCGCGTGAAGTGTCGGTTTAGGCGCAAGCTGACGGACGCATTCACGTTGCTCGAATTGCTGACCGTAATAGTCGTCATAATGATACTGGCTGTAATGCTCCTTCCCGCCGTGGGAACAGTCAGGGCACGCGCCGACAAAATCAGTTGCATGAACAACCTGCGTAATCTGTACCTCGGCGCCAATAGCTATATGCAACAGTATAACCAATGGCCGCAGGTCACTGCATCCCCCGCCCAATCCCAGCAGTATGACGAAGCGTGGATCGAAGCCCTCCTGCCGCTGGCCACTCCTCGAAGCTGCTGGATATGCCCGGCAACTGAGCGCCTGCTCGGCAACCCCAATTATACTAATCCGCAGTATTATCGGGCCGACTATATGGCCTTCCCGTTCGACCCGAAACCGATGACGCCTTATCAATGGGCGAACATGCCCTGGTTTTGCGAGAAGGGCAATCTGCACGGCAATGGCAACCTCATGATCTTTATGAACGGAAGCATTCAGGAGTTGAACGACGTGGAGCAGACTCTCTCGGGCGGCAACTGATAGTTAGGGTTCCAGAAACGCGAAGCCGCGGTTCCCGCCGTCCATCGACACCTGGATGGGTCGCGCCATACGCAGCCGGCTTGGCCGCGTTGTAACACAATCGTAACTTTGCGGGCGAGACATCCGGCGGTAACATCGTGCGGTGGAAGCCAACACTTTGGAGGCGAAACTTCCGGCGCGGTATCAGTTTCAGTCCCTGCTCGGCGAGGGAGGTTATGCCACCGTTTACTGCGCCTGGGACGCCCAGCTCGACCGGACGGTGGCGATCAAACGGCTTCGCCCGAGCGCGGAAAACGCCGACAAGGCGGGGAAGGCGTGGCAGGAAGCGATGCGGCTCGCGCCGCTGCACCATCCCAACATCGTTGCCATTTACGATTTCGGTTCGGACGAAGAGGGGCCGTATGTCGTGATGGAGTTCGTGCAGGGTGAAACGCTCGAGGAGATCGTCGGGCGCGCCGTGCTGACGCTGGACGATTTCTCGTGCGTGGCCCGGCAAACGCTCGACGCCATGGTGGCGGCGCATCACACCGGGATCATTCATCGCGATCTGACGGGGCGCAACATCATGGTCACGTGGCTGCCAAGCGGCGCGTATCAGGTCAAGATACTCGATTTCGGCCTGGCGAGATTCGCGACGGATCCCTCGCAACAGACGCCCGAGGATGAGGGCTCGGTAACGGGATCCATTTACTTCATGGCGCCGGAGATGATCAACAACGGGGTCGTGGATACGCGCAGCGACCTCTACTCGCTCGGCTGTGTCTTTTACCACGCACTGGCCGGCGCGATGCCGTTCGCTGGTGAAACCGTGGCGGACATCCTTGCCAGCCACCTCCAGCACCAGGTGATCCCGCTGCGAACCGCGCGCCCCGAACTGCCGGCGCCCGTCGCCGCGTGGGTGATGCGATTGATCGAACTGCGCCCGGAGGACCGCTTTCAATCCGCGAGCCAGGCTCTCGACGCACTGGGGCAGGCGGTGTCCGCGCCCGCCGCCGCTCCAAAGTTCTCGCTTGACGCCGCCACGCGGTCGGCGCGGCGTTATCTACCGTGGGCGGCGATCGTATTTGGCGTCGCGCTCCTGCTTCTGGCATGGTGGTTGGCGTTTCCCGGGAAAAAGGCCGCCCAGGCCGCGCCGGGCGCGGGCACGGCCGCGAGCGAACAGATTTACAACCCGCGCGATCTGGCCGGGTTGCGCGCGCGGATCGGCCAGCGGGTCAGCATCGAAGGACGCGCGGTCCACAGCGGCAAGAACAAGGCGATGAACGCGCGGCATCTGAATTTTGACGACGAGGGCAAGGCTCTTTCGCTGATCTTTCCTCTCGAACAGCACGGCCACTTCTCGAGCGAAGCGATCGAGCATTATGTCGGCAAGCGCATCCGCGCCAGCGGCAAGGTCGAGGAAAACAATGGCGGCCTGTGCATCCGCATCCATAACCTGGACGAGGTGGAGATCCTCGGCGAATAGCTTCCTCTTTAACTCTCTACGCTATCACAAGGTCTTGAACATCATGGTGACCAGGAGGCCGCCTTCGGGACAATTGTCGATTTGAATGGTCCCTCCATGGAGATCCACGATGGTTTTACACACGGCGAGGCCGAGCCCGGTTCCCTTGCCGGTCGGCTTCGTCGTAAAAAATGGTTCGAACACTTTCCCGAGCTTGTCCCCGGGTATGCCGGGACCGGTGTCGAACACCTCGGCAACCACGACGAGATCGCCGACGCGGAAGGATTCGGAGCGGCTGTCGGATATATTTGGCCCCACCCCGTTCAACTGCCGCGACCGGGTGCGAATGCGCAGAGTGCCCGGGCCATTCATCGCCTGGACGGCGTTGGTGAAGAGATGAACGAAGAGCTGCCCGGCCTTCTTGCGGTCGAGCGGGATTTCCGGCAGATCGACCTCGAGGTCGCTTTCGACGCCGATATTCAAACCGGCCGCATGGGCTTCGATAAGAGCGAGCGAGTCTTTGATGACGGCATTCATGTCGTGGTGAGCGATCTCGAGCGGCTTCGGGGTGGAAAAGTCGAGCAGACTGTTCACGACGGTGTCGGCCCGGGCGAGCGCAATGCGGATTTCTTCGAGAATAACCGGGGCGCCGCTCTCCTCCGAAAAGCTTTCCATGGAGAGAAAATCGATTCCCATCCTGGTAATCGCCAGCGGGTTCCTCACCTCGTGGGCCACGCCCGCGGCAAGGCGGCCGACCGATTTGAGTTTCTCGGCGTCGATGAGAGCCAACTGGACCGCGCGGAGATCCTCGTGCGCCGTGCGCAGTTGGTCGCGGCTGCGCTGAAGCGCGAGCCTTTGCTCCTCGAGGGCTCGAATTTTGTGGGCGAGCATCCGCGTTTGCAACCCGACCAGGGTTCGAACGGCGATCAGTCCAAGAAGGTGGCCATCCGCGGTGCTCAACAAGACATCTTCGTCGAAGTCCTCGCTGGCCCGCCGAAACAGGCGATCCAGGACTTCGGTGGCCGCGTCGCCGGGATGGACGAAGACCGGATGCCGGACGACGTGGGCGCCAGCCGGGTCCTTGCCAAACAGCGAGAAGCCGTACCGGCTGCCCAGAAGCGTTCCGAGTTCGCTGCGGCTGCAAAGACCGATGGCGCGGGAACCGTCCAGGACCGCGAGGTAAGCCCGCTCGCATTGGGCGAAAATGTGGTGGACGTCGTCAAGGCGCGCGCTCGCCTGGACGGACGTGGCGTGGTCAACGAGCAAGGCCCAGTTGACGGAAGAACCGTCCCATGCCGCGTCGAGCAAGTCAGCCGCCGGCTCGACTTCGCACACAGCCTCCGCACCCTCCGTTGCGCATGCGTTCTCCTCCATTGTGTTGGCGTTCACTCCTTTTCCGCCGCCTCCCCCTTGAAGCCGGGAAGATCCTTCGCGTCGGGCGAACGCGCGAGCTTCATCGCCTCTTTCACCGCCTCATCGAAGCCGGCATCCGTATCCTGGAACGGAATCCGCGAACGAAAGAAATTCGCCCAGAGAAACTCCGCGAACGGCGGATCGTCCACTTTTGTGATGGCGCCCCGCGTGCGGACAAGCCAAGCGAGACTTCGATACGGGTCATCGCGCATAGCCGCGATGGTTCGCGGCAAGTCCGCCGGTTCCAAGGGGCCTTTCCCGTGCTCGTCGTACAGATAAACCCATTTTTTCTCCTTCATGTGGGCCCAAAACTCCGGCTCGCTGAGTTTTGACGCGTTTTCGAGCACCCGGGCGCGGATGACCAGGCCTGCCTTGGCCTCGATAAGGATCCGCGCGAGGTGGTGCTTGTCGGTCACAAAGGGCAAACCGCCCGGACCGATCACGATGGTGCCCAAATGCTCGTCGAGGTAATGATCCAGCTCCTGCGGATTCATCAGGCGCACTTTCGCCGCACGCATCTTCACCTCCCGCATGCCGAGGGCAAACTGCGTCGGCCGCAAATCCTCGATCTTGACCTCGCATAGCGCGTCCGCCGGAAGCGAGGGGCTGTACTTGGCGACAGCCAGCGCGAACGAACGCCCGGTCGGGACCAGGAGCAGCAACGCCGCCAGGGAAAGAAACCAGGAACGAGGAATCCGGTTCATAGGAAAATAAAGGCTCGGAAGTTAGTCGGTACTGCCCGAGGCGTCGTTCGTGGCGTCCTGGGATGGATTGAGTGTCCAGGAGACCGATCCGCCGGTTCCGCTAATCTGCGGATAAAAGGACTTGCCGTAATACTTTCCGGCGCTTGCGTTTGTGTCCACCATGTTTGTTGAAGTGACTTCAGCGACATGTCCATCCCCGAAGACCACCAACGTCATTCCGTGATAGCGGGAGACGGTCCGGGTGGCATAGCTCTTGGACTGGCCGTCGTAGGCGCTCTGGCCCGGAAGCGTCGTTTCTCCCGGCACTCCGCTTTCCTGAAAGAGCACAGTCTCGGCCGGCACCTTCATGTTGGCGAATGTCACCTCACTACTCGATGACACCAGCACGTTGTCGTACAGTTTCGAGCACATGGATACGGAGAAGTACGGCTGCGTTATGTCGGTGGAGGGGAAGTTGCCATGGCCCGGAGTCGGCGAGCCGGGGAAATAAAACAGGTTGCTCGTGGTATAGAAAGAGGCCCAATTCTTGGGGAAGGTGTAACTGGACATGGGGGGAATGCCTAACTCGGCGGGAATCGTGTTGTACCACCCAGGGCTGGTGTCTCCCCACGTGGGGTAGGCGTCGCCCTTCAATGCGAGCTGGTTGAGGTTATCCTGCGCGTAAGCGACCATCCCGGCGGCGAGTTGACGGAAATTACTCACGCCCTTCGTCCGGTTGCCCTGTATGCGAACGTTGGTTACGGCCGGCATCAACAGCGCGGCGAGCACCGCGATAATCGCGATGACCACCAGCAACTCGATCAAGGTGAAGGATTCGTTCCCAATCCCGCAAACCGTTCTTCCATCGGACTCTGGGTGTGATTGAATCTGGCGCCGGGAGCCTCGGCCGCGCGCCCGAATACGGGTCATGCCGAGCCTGCGAAGCATCTCGCTGGTACTCTGTGTGATTGCCCCTATTTGGGATTGGAAGAGTGAGGGGCTGACTTCGTTTTTTTGCAGGCTCGGGATGATTTTCATACGCACTTGGTGCCATTCTTAATCAGTGTCTTGTCGCGGATGCGGATATAGGAGGCGGCGCGGCGGAGGAGGCCGAGAAGACGCTTGCGCTCGCGGTAACCGGCCAAGCCGATGAGAAACAGGCCGGCAAGGATGGTCGTCGGTTCGGGCACGGCGGCGGCGTAAACCTCACCGTTCGCGGCGTCGATCGCGGCGGCATAGTCCGTGCCATTGATCAGGAACTGAATTTCGGCCAATTGGGTGCTCGTAAGCCCTTGGCCGCTGCCGTTGCCGAAGTAAATGGCGTCCGCGGTCGAGCCGGCGGCGGCGCCGGCGGGAGTGCCCGGGGTGCCGTTCCAATCCAGGATGGTAAGCTCGCCCGACCAGGAACTAGCCAGGCTGCTGCTGTCAGCGAAGGCGATTATATTGGTGTTGCCGATGTCGCTACCGCCGGTCGAGCCGAAATCGATGGTCGAATTTGCGGTCAAGGTAAGAGCGCCCAGCCCGGCTGTAGGGGTCGGCGTGCCCCCGCTGACCGAGCCCTGGCTATTGCCGTTGACGTTAAACGTGCCGCCGTTCAGCGTCATGGCCGCGTTGGTGGGAGCCTGAGCGCCACTCGATGCTGCATACAGAAGCGTGCCGCCAGTATTGATTGTGATGTTGGAGGTGTTGCCGAGCGCGGCGCCGCCAATGAATGTGATTGGGGGTCCCGCTACCAATGTTGCGCCGGTGATCGTGGTCGTGCCGGTATAGGTATTGCCCCAGTCACCGAGGGTTTGGGTGCCGCTGCCTGTTATGACGAGCGAAAGTGCGCCGGAGAGCACGCCGCGGCTTTGCGTCGTTCCGTTGCCGTAGGTGTAACTGCTGCCGCCGGTGAGGTTGATGGTGAGCGTGGCGGATCCGGTGGAAGTGGTGACCGTGTTGATATACGTTGCCGCGCCGTTGACCCCCGAGGTCAAACCCGCGATCTGCTGATTATTCCCGTAGAGATCCAGAGTGCCCCCCCCGTGCGAGGCGCTACCCATGTTTACGACCGTGCCGGCCGGCAAAGTGTTGGCCGCCGCCAACTGAAGCGTGCCGCCGGTGACGGTGGTGGCGCCGGTGTAAGTGTTGCTGCCCCCGAGTGTCGCGAAGCCGCCAGCGCTGTTCGTGAACGTAGCGGCGCCGGTGATCGCCCCGGAGCTGCTTTCCGTGAAAGTGGCGCTGTTCGCGACGCTCGACCCGTTGAGCGTGCCGTTGAGAAGCAGCGTGCCGTTGCTGACGGTGGTGGCGCCGGTGTTACTGTTCGAGCCGCCGAGAATGAGTTCGCCGCCCCCCGATTTGGTGAAGGTGCCGTTGCTGCTGCCGTTGTTCTGGATCGAACCATTGTAAGTCACAACGCTGGACCCGCGGATATCGATTGTGTTCCCCGAATTTCCGGTAAGAAAAATGTTCCGGGTGGCGCTGAGGGTAAACGTCACGGTGTCGCCGCTGGGGGTCGCCAAGGTGCTGCCGCCGCTGATTGTGATGCTGCCCGTCGAGGCGCCCAGATTGCTGTCCGAGGTCACATCGAGCTCACCGCCGCCGCTGATCGTGGTACCCCCGGAGTACGTATTCGCGCCGGTGAGTTCCCATGTGCCGGAACCGGTTTTGGCGAGGCTGGATGCGCCATTGGTGCTATCGGCAAGAATCGGAGCCAGGATGTTCAGGCCGGTGTTGGTCCCGGTCAGGGTCAAGGTGCGCGTGCCGGTGCCGCTGATCGTGATGAGTTCGTTACCGTTGCCGGAGAAGTTGATTGCGTTCGCGCCGGAGGCATCGAGCGTGCCGCCGTTTGCCGTCAAGGTGAAGAGGTGATTCGTCGTCTCAGCCGCGCCGGTGTTGGCGTATTGGAGCGTGCCGCCGTCGAGGATGAGGTGGGTTGCGCTGTTCCCCGTATCGCCAATGGCGCTGGGCACGCTGCCGCTGGCGGGAAGCGTACCCGTGGCGCCAGTGCTCAGAATGCCGCCGCTGCTGATGGTTGTGTTACCGGTGTAAGTGTTCAAGGCGGTGAGGGCGAGGCTGCCTGACTGAACAGTGAACGCACCCGCCCCGGAAATGACTCCCGAGAGAGTTTGCGAAGCGGAGCTGTCGTAGATGAATGTCCCGGTAATCGCGATATTCCCGGCGTAGCTTCCCGAACCCAACTGGCCCGCGCCGCCGATCGTCAGGGTGCCGTTGCTGATGGTGGTGTTACCGGTGTAAGTGTTCGTGCCACCGAGAATAAGCGTGCCGCCTCCCGATTTGGTGAAAGTGCCGCCGCTGGTGAGGTCCTGGATCACACCATTGTCAGTCACAATGCTGGACCCGCGGATATCGATTGTGTTCGCCGAATTTCCGCTAAGAAAAATGCTCCGGGTGGTGGTAAAAATCGCGGTCGAGCCGCTAAGGGTGGCCAATGTGGAGCCGCCACTGATCGTGATGCTGCCCGTCGAGGCGCCCAGATTGCTGTCCGAGGTCACATCGAGCTCACCGCCGCCGCTGATCGACGTCCCGCCGCTGTAGCTATTGCTGCCGGCAAGAACGAGGGTGCCGGAGCCGGCTTTGATAAGGGCGAGCGTTCCCGTGCCATCGCTGAGCACGCCTGCGTACGTGCCGCTGGTGGCGCTGCTCGTCGTCAGCGTGGAAGTGCCGGTGCTAGTGAGCAGGGTAATGAGCCCGCCGCTGCTGCCGCTGAGCGCGCCGACCGTCGGGCTTAATCCGTTCAGGTCCACCGTGCCGGCGTTGACGGCGAGGCTGCCGGCGGTCGAGCCCAAGGCAAAGGCGTTGCCAAGCTGCAAGGTGCCGCTTGTCAGCGTTGTGCCGCCGGAGTAGCTGTTCGAGGCGGAGAGGATGGCGATTCCCACTCCGCTATCGCTGATCGCCAAAGTGAGCGTGCCACCGATTGAACCGTCTCCAATCGCACCGGAAATATCGGTGTTGCCGGAGCCGGTGCCGCTGAGGGTAAGAGTCGTGGTGCTGCCGGACACCGCCGCGCCGGTGACATTGGCGGAAATGGAGAGGAGCGCGGAGGAGTTATTGGCCCAACTCTGGCTGTTGGCCGGCGTGAGGGTGGAGTTGGCGATGGTGAGGGGGGAACTGCCGCTGTTATCGACGATGCCGGTCCCGGCGGCATAGCCGAGGCTGCCGCTGCCGCTGGCCAGGGCCATGATGGTAAGCGCCGAGCCGCTGATGTTCACCGAGGCGGGTGTCGAGTCGAACGTCAGGCTGTTGATGGTGTAAGCCATCTCCAGCACGGAGTTGATGGCCGAACCGGAAAGAGACGGGCCGCTTGAGCCGGCTTGCGCGGCCGTAAAGACAACATCGGTGACCGCGCCGGGGACCTGCCCGGCATCGACTGTGCCCGCGGAATTGGCGGCCCAGTTGGTGACGGGGCCCGTCGCATTAAAGCCGCCCCAGGTGTTGGTGCCCGAAGCCTGCGCGTACGCGCCATACCAGTAAGCCAGGTTTGGATATGCGGTCACGGCGACGGTCAACTGAACCGCGTCGGCGCCGGTATTGTCCCTAACGGTCAGCGTGACGAGGCCCGCCGGCCTGGCGCCGATGGTGTAGTTATCGCTGCCGGCGGCAACGGACTCGCTGGTGTAAGTGATGAGGTTGTAGGTGCCGCTCGATAGGGCGTTGCCATTGATGTTGACAATCACGCTGCCGCTGCCGGTCAGAATTAGGGAAGTATCCTTGATCGAATCGGTGCCGGTGCTGTTGCCGTTGAAGGTGAGGAAGGAGGACGTTGCCGCGTTCGAGCCGGACGTGAGCGTAAGGCCCCCGGCGAGGGTGAGCGTCGTGGTGCCGGTAGTGGTGTTGAGAATCAGGCCGTCCTTGGAGAAATCGATCCCTCCGCCACCATTCACCGTCACGGCGCCGCTAATAACCCCGGTGGTCGAGCCGTTCCCGGTCCCCGACAACGCGCCACCGCTATTCACGGTAACGGCGGTGGCGCCCAGGCTTCCCGTGATGCTCAGTACCCCCCCATTGATCGTGGTTGCGCCGGTGTAGGTGTTGCCTCCCGAGAGGACCTCGTCGCCGCCGTTGACGGTGAGAGCGAGGGCGCCGTTGCCATTCTTGATGACACCGCCGTAGGTCTCCGTGACATTGGTCCCGGTAAGGGTGAGCGTGTTGGTTGCGCTGGAAACGGCGCTGGTGGTGACGATCTCCGAACCGCTGCCGGCCGAGGCGAGGCCGGCGATGGACTGGTTGCCGCCGCTCAGGTCGTAGGTGTTGATGTAAGTCGAGGCGTCGCTCGTCGCGCCCAAGGTCAATATCGTGTTTGTGGGCAGGGCGTTGGCCACACCGTTTTTCAGCGTAGAACTGCCGGAAACGACCGTGGGGCCAAAGTAGTTATTGTTGGTGGCGCTCAGGATCACATTGGCGCTGCCGGTTATATCCAAATCCGAGTTGAACGTGCTCCCGTTGGCGCCGGTGATCTGGCCGGTGACCTTGAAGCTGCCGCTGGTAAGAACCAGCGTGCTGCCGTTCTTTGTGAGAGTGCCGCTCACGATCAGCAACCCGCCGCCGGTATTGCTGATGGCGCCCGTGCCGCTCGTGGTGACGGTGATGTTCTGGGCGAGGGTGTTAGCCGTGCCGGTGTATTGCAGAGTGCCGTTCGAACCCGCGGAGCCGAGGGTGAGAGTGGACCCTTCACCGAGGTTTTGCGCGCTGCCGTTGGCGGCGAGAAGGCTAATTTGCAACGTTCCTGTGTTAATCGAGGCCCCCCCGCCGTAGGTGTTCGTGCCGCCGAGAATAAGCGTGCCGGCTCCCTGTTTCTGCAACAGCCCGGCGCCGTTGATCGCGCCGGCTATGGTCAGAGTTCCCGAGCCGCCGGTCGCGGTAATCTGGTCCGTGCCGGCGTTCAGTGTAATATTACCCGCCCACGTCAAAGTCGCCCCCGACTTCGTCCGCAGTGCGCCGCTGCCGGCGGCGGATGCGCCGCCGGTTCCGGTTAGGCTGAGGGTTTGAGAAGAGCCGCCGAATGTGCCGTTTGTAACGTTGAGCAGCAACTGGCTGTTGTTGTTCACCGCGATGGTGCCGCTGGTGGGAAGCGCACCGGTCGTGTCGAGTTGGAGAATTCCAGCACTCGCGCCGGCCGAATCGCCGACAGTGATGCCCCCGGTGAACGTTGAGGCGGTGCCGCCCAACTCCAGAATGCCTCCGCTCGTCGTGGAATTGCCGTTGCCGAGCAGCGTGATGGAAGAACCCGCGCTTACCTGGTTGATGGTGGCGGTGATGGTGATATTGTCCCCCGCCCCGATCTGCACAAAGTTGGCGGTGCCGCCGAGCACCACCCCGGAAGTGCTGCCGGTGGCGCCCTGCGACTCATTTGCCAGCACCAGGGTTCCCGTTCCAAAATTGGCTAAAATTGTATTGGCTTGCCCGCTGAACGTGACTCCGTTGAATGTCATATAGCCGCTGTTGGCGGCGCCGTTCTTCGTTGCTCCGATGGTGAGCGTGGCAGTGTTGCCGCTGGTGACGCTGATCATTCCCACCGCCTCATCGGGAAGTGATCCCTGGGATCCAGCGAAGGTGCTGTTATTGACGGCGTTGCCAAAGTTCACTCCCGCGCCAAGTCCGCCCGTGCCGTCGTAGCCGGTGAATTGTGCAACGTCATCGATTCCGGGACCGGTACTTCCGGGGGTGTTTGGTGTCCAGTTGCCGGCAGTCAGCCACGCACTTCCCCCGGAAAATGCATATGTCGTTGTGGACGCCTGGACGCGCCCGGCGAAAACCGCCAGCGCCGCGAGGCAAAGAATCACCGCTTTCCCAAGTCTGGTTCCGATTGTCTTCATGTATATTCCGTATTCCTTATTTTCGTGTTGTTGAGACATTTATCGGCGCACTCTAGAACCCCCATGTGACGATTGGATGGCGATCTCGTCACGTTCCTGAAACATTTATCTCCATGTGTTTTTGTCGGTGAGGCGGTCATCCAAACGGCGCACCCTAGACCCCCAATGTGACGATTTGATGACGATCTCGTGACGTTCGTGTAACAATCGAATTAACAACGAAAAACGCGGCGAGCCGTGGCGGCTCGGACGCGCCAGGGGACGCCCCGCCGGGGCGTCCGAGGACGGCTCGGCGTGTATAGCCCGGACACATGGCTGACAAGTGTTCGGAGACATGGTTGACACTTTGGGCAAAGTTTTAGGGTCGGGGTGAAGGGCGGATTTTGCGC
>Ga0302324_100013714_pt1 | contig 16406 bp, 10 predicted proteins | sample Palsa_T0_1_FD_201949 | JGI IMG/M metagenome (GOLD analysis project Ga0302324, IMG submission 201949) | Peat permafrost microbial communities from Stordalen Mire near Abisko, Sweden - Palsa_T0_1 | ecosystem: Environmental > Terrestrial > Soil > Palsa > Peat permafrost | place: Sweden: Abisko...
ATGCAGCAGGTGTTCCTGCAGTTTATTCGTCGTAGGAACGGCTACCCTGTCCTTGGGGAGAACGTAGGCCACGAGCTGGTTCTCTCCGCCCTTCGGAGTGTGGATGATCGCCGCCGCAAAATCGACACTTGGATGGTGGGTCAGGATCGTCCCAATCTCATCCAGTTCAACCCGTTGGCCACGGATCTTCGCTTGCCGGTCAACTCGCCCGCGAAATTCAATCTGCCCATCCGGGAGTCGGATTCCGCGATCGCCCGTTCGATACATCCTGGCGCCGGCGACTCCAGCGAAAGGATTGGGCACAAAAGCTCGCTCCGTAACCTCCGGTAAATTGCGATACCCGCGCGCCACGCTATTGCCGCCGATGTATATCTCGCCCGCACTACCGTCAGCAACCGGCTGACCGTTTTCATCCAGCAGATACAGGCTTGTACCCGTGATAGGACGACCAATCGGCGGTGCGCCGACCGATCCGGGTTCGATTACCGCGGACGTGGCGACCACCGTGCATTCTGTCGGGCCATAGTTATTGACCACCGCGAACGGCAGTCCGACGGGTGGTCCTTGAAGTAGGGCGTCTCCACCCGTGAGCAGCAGGCGCAGCGCGGTCGCAGCCGGCCACTCAAGCGCCATCATGGGTTTTGCGTGGACGGTCGGAACGAAGCCGATGGTCACCTGCTCCCGAATCATCCATTGCTGGATTAACTCCGGCGAAGACCGAACCTCGTCGTCTACGATGCACAGGGTCGCGCCCGCATACAGATTGGGCCATATCTCCCACACAGAGGCATCGAATCCAAGACCAGCCAGATGGCTGGCGCGGTCCCGCGGCGTAACCTCAAAGGCTTCCTGATGCCAGCGAATCAGATGCGCAAGATTCCCGTGGGTAATCTCAACACCCTTCGGCACTCCGGTCGATCCGGACGTATAAATCAAATACGCAAGGCTGTCCGGAGGAATGGGTATGCGCTGCATCGCCGGAGCGGCAGCTATGGCCAAGGCGTCCCGAGAAGGATCGATCCCCTTTTGCCCAACTTGCAGCCGGTCAAGCAGCGCCGCCTTGGCTACCAGTGCGGCTGCCCCGGAGTCCTCAATCGCAAAACGCAAGCGATCATCCGGCCACGCTGAATCCAGCGGAACATAGGCAGCGCCGGCACGCATGATGCCCAGGGCGGCGATGATCCAGTCGATCGACCGATCGAAACAGATAGCAGCACTGTCGCCGCTCCTGATGCCGAGCGACGCCAAATAGCTGGCAAATTGGCTAGCTCTGCTGTCGAGCTCTTCAAATGTCAGCTGCTGGATCCCAGAGCTAAGGGCGGTTGTTAGCGGATACTCGTTCCGCAGTTGCGCGAGACGATCGGGTACCGACGCCACACTCGCCGATGGTGATCGAGTTGTCGCCGTTTCCCCGCGAGACCAAAATAAGAGCGCTGCAACCCCGTTGGGAAGGCAATCGAGTTCAGCAAAGGGGCTGAACTTTGCCTCCTCTATCGGTAATGGGCTTTCAGCAAGTCCCGCCGCTACTGCTGCAAGCGAATCCTGATCGGTGAAAGGTTGTGTGATGACATCGAACTTCGAACTATCGTCAATTTTGTGCGAGGCGGAACCAACAGGCAGAAATCGGCTATTCATGCGCGAAGCCCTCATTGATACATGTTTGTGAACCCGCGAACGCGGATTATGTCACGAAAAGTCACGCAGATCGACAGACTATTTAATTGTAACTAATTTTTCTTATCCGGATTCGAACCTTTCCGTTAATTGAAAAATATCATAGAAGTTTCAGAGTTCAGCCAAAAGAATCAATCACATTCTCTGCGACAGGGCACGCTTGTCACTTTCGGGTCTCGCCTGCCTACCTGACTCCCGGTGGTGGCGCGTGACACTTCACCTCGGCGATACTCATTCTCATGACCACGCCCCTCTACTATGCCCAAGCGCATCGCACTCGCTTTCTCGAAGAGTTGAAGACGCTCCTCCGTATTCCTTCCATCTCGACCCTGCCCGAGCACAAACCAGATATTCGCAAAGCCGCTGAGCTGCTGGCCGCCGAACTGAGACGAATTGGCATGGACAATGTGCAGATCATCGATGTCCCCGCCACTGAAGCGAAAGGCGGGGCCACCGGTCACCCACTCGTCTACGCCGATTGGCTTCACGCTGAGGGTAAGCCTACCTGTCTCGCCTACGGTCATTACGACGTCCAGCCGCCCGACCCGCTCGGCGAATGGCTCTCACCTCCCTTCGAGCCGGAAGAGAGAGATGGGAACCTCTACGCCCGCGGTGCCGTCGACGACAAGGGACAGATGTACATCCACATCAAGGCACTCGAGTCGCTGCTCGCCACCACTGGCAGGCTCCCCTTGAATGTTCGAGTAATCCTTGAGGGTGAAGAAGAAGTTGGGGGTGAATCGATCTCCCGCTTCGTCCGCGAACACCCCGAGCGTCTCAAAGCCGATTTCGCCTTGGTCTCCGACACCGAAATGTTCGCTCCCGACCTTCCGACCCTCTGTGTCGGCTTGCGCGGCATGATCTATACCGAACTTGAAGCACGCGGAGCAAAGACGGACCTCCATTCAGGCATGTACGGCGGCGCCGCCCCCAATCCGCTCGTTGCTTTGGCACAAATCATCGCCCAACTGAAAGATGCCGGCGGAAGGATCCTGATTCCCAACTTCTACGACCGCGTCGCCACCCCTGACGCCACCGAGCTGGATACCTGGAAAAAGCTGCCCTTCGACGAAGAGCATTACCGCCGGAACGAGGTCGGCTCAACTGTGCTGACCGGAGAAGCCGGTTACTCCGTATTGGAAAGAACGTGGGCCCGCCCCACTCTCGACGTACACGGCATGCCGGGTGGATTCATCGGCGCCGGCGCCAAGACCGTCATTCCCGCCAAGGCCGTGGCCAAAGTCTCCATGCGCCTGGTGCCGGACATGACCTCCGCCGAGACCTTCGCCCACTACAAGAATTACGTCGAGTCGCTTACCCCCCAAGGAATCACCCTCGATGTCCGGCTGATCCACTCCGGAGAACCGCTCGTCATCGGCACTGACAATCCCTACATCCGGGCTGCCACCGCAGCTCTCCGGGAAGTTTGGAACGCCGACACCGTCTTCATCCGCTCCGGTGGCTCCATTCCTATCGTCGGCGATTTCGAGCGCCACCTGAAAATCCCTAGCGTTATGATGGGGTTCGGTCTTCCCGACGACAACCTCCACGCCCCTAATGAGAAGTTCCACCTCGAGAATTTCTACCGCGGCATCGATTCGGTAATTCGGTTCTGGGAAGAAGTAGGGAAGTAACCTGAATCGCGCCGCCCCTGGCAGGCTCCATTTGCCACCCGCGGCGGCTCGCAATCCCGCTGGTGATCACGCACGATGCAATCAACCGATAGCCAAAATGTACACCGAAGGAAAGGCGTCAATGCGCACAAATACCATACTCGTGCTCTCTATGTGCTTGGCCGTCAGCGTCGCCGCCATTGCCCAGAAACAGGAAATCGCGCCCACGCCCCCCATGGGCTGGAATAGCTGGGATGCCTACGCGCAAAACATAACCGAGGCGCAGGTCAGAGAGAACGCCGATTTTGTCGCGAAGAATCTGAAGCAATACGGCTGGAACTATGTCGTGATCGATGAAGGCTGGTATTTGCCCGACCCAGGCCCGAGCACCGAACAGAACAAGGGTTTTGTGATGGACGAGGACGGGCGGTTTTTCCCATCGGTCGCCCGTTTTCCTTCCGCCGCCAACAATGCCGGTTTCAAGCCCATCGGCGACTACCTTCACGCCCAGGGACTCAAATTCGGCATACATATCGTTCGCGGCATCCCCAAGGAGTCCGTCGCGAAGAACCTCCCCATCGCCGACTCCAGCTTTCATGCCGTCGATGCCGCCGACACATCCGATACCTGCCCGTGGAACACTTATAACTATGGGGTCAAAGATAACCCCGCCGGGCAGGCCTACTACGATTCTTTGGCCAGCCAGTATGCCGCGTGGGGTGTCGACTTTCTCAAGGTCGACTGTATTGCTGATCATCCCTACAAAGCCGATGAGATGCGTATGATCCGCCAAGCCTTGGATAAGACCGGCCGACAGATCGTCTTGAGCCTCTCGCCCGGTCCAACCAATGTAAGTCATGCCGCCGAGGTCAGAAAATACGCCGAAATGTGGCGCATCTCGGATGATTTTTGGGACCATTGGGGAATCTGGCCAAAACACGAGTTTTCGCAGGGAATGTTACAGCAATTTGCCACTGCCGCGAGCTGGGCCCCTTTTTCCGGTGATGGCCATTGGGCAGATGCCGACATGTTACCTATAGGCCACTTGGGTCCCCATCCAGGGGAAGGCGACCCACGCGAATCGATGCTCACTCACGACGAGGAACAGACCTTGATGACCTTCTGGTCCATCTGTCGCTCTCCGCTCATGATCGGTGCAAATTTACCTGCGACCGACCCATTCACATTGGGACTATTAGAAAATCCTGAAGTTATAGCGGTCGATCAACACTCAACTGGTAATCGCGAATTGGTTACTAATGATACAGAGGTAATCTGGACTGCAAGCCGGCCGGATGATTCCGGTATCTATCTCGCCCTGGTCAATGTTAGTAACATCCCCCATACTTTCAATCATCGGTGGAGCGATGTCGGACTTACACATAAGTTCCACAAAATGAGGAATTTATGGGAACGCAAAGAAATTGGAATGGCAGACAGCCTGAATGTGACCCTTGCGCCGCACGCGTCCGCGCTATACCTTATCGCGATTCCTTGAACGGAAAGCCGACAAATTGACGACCATTCTTAATTCTCAGATTCTCCTAAAAATGTTGTATCTTAGCGGCTATTTGGTTGCATCATAGACGTATAAACCAAAGGCGTTTCAAGCAATTTCGTCCCACCGATACATTGAATCTCATCAACCGACGGTTCGTTCCTAACGAACTCTCTCTTTGCAAATCCAGATAACCCTCCCTAACGCCTCTGGAGCGGGCCCACCAGAAAGTGGGCCCATACGCTCTAAATTTCTATTGTCTCGGAGTTATCCTACTCGCTGAGGGTATCGACTGCCTTGAGCCTTCCTCACGCCCTACTCGACTCCCCTCCAGGTTCCCAGGCTTCAAACACCAACGATTGCCACATCGTCCGCGTCCCCCAATGGGAAGGGTACCGTTGGCTGACTCACGGCTTTAGTACGCGCGCTGGCGGCTTCAGTCAACTACTCGGGGCACCCCCCACCATCGGCCAACTCAACCTTGGTTTCACGGCAACGGACAACCCGGAGCTCGTCTCCAGGAACCGCGCAAAGTTTCTCTCCCAGCTCCACTTGGATCCATCCGATGTCCCGGGCCAATATGGTTTCGTGACGTTGAAGCAGATGCACTCCAGCCTGGTAAGAAAAGTTGGCCGCGCTCAGATTGCCGAGCGGGCATCGCTCTGGGGCGACGGTCTGCTCACTGACGACCTTGGCGCGATTCTAGCGATCCAAACTGCCGACTGTTTGCCGATCCTCATCGCGGACCCAAAACGGCAGGCTGTCGCTGCATTCCACGCTGGTTGGCGTGGTACTTTGAAGCGCATTGTCGAGCGCGGCGTCGAGTCGATGCGGGTGGAATTCGGCAGTCACCCCAAAGATCTGACCGCAGCCGTCGGGCCCGGCATTGGCCAATGTTGTTTTGAAGTTGGGCAGGAGGTGAAGGATCTCTTCGCTGCCGAGTTCAGCTATGCCCAGGAGCTATTCGCTCCACACGCCAAGCCTCGGCTTGACCTTGTCGAAGCGAATCGCCGCCAATTGGTCGCGGCAGGTCTCGATTTCCAATTGATTTTCACCGTGAATCTTTGCACGAGTTGTCGCACCGACCTCTTCTTCTCCCACCGTGCTGAACGCGGAAAGACCGGAAGAATGATGTCAGTGATCGGCATCGTTGGCACCTGAAACATACAAGCTCGCAACCTCAGGAGCCAGAAAGCTCCGCCGCCTTGGGATTCACCAGGTCCCGTAGCTCTTTGCTCGGCTTGAAGTATGGGACTCGTTTTGCCGGAACATCCACCCTCGTTCCAGTCTTCGGATTTCTCCCGATCCTCGGCTTGCGCTGCCGAATCCTGAAGCTGCCGAAACCCCGAATTTCGATCTTGTCCCCGGCCTTCAGAGCGCCAATGACCGAATCGAATATTGTGTCAACGATCACTTCTCCATCGCGACGGGTTAAATCGCCGAGTTGCGTCACTTCTTCCACCAGATCTGCTTTGGTCATTGGGAATGACACTCCGATTCTGATTCTAAGAATACGGCATTTCACCACAACCTGAATAGATGCAGCGAATTAACGCACTTTCACAAAATAGTGCGGGCCCTTCAGCGATGTTTCTGTAGGCGTTTCTTGAGGAAAACGCCAGCCGAGACTACTTCTTCGCATTACGCCTTTGTGAAAACGCTAGAGTCGATTTCAGAACTCAGGCTTTCCTGTCTGCCCCGGAACTCCGGCTTCCGCCTTTGGGCCTTCTGAGCAAACCCTCACCGGACTGCTCATCGCCAAAGAAAGTAAAATCCCACGTTGCGCTCCAAGAGCTTCTCCGGACCCGGGAACAGGTCACCTGGAGTGGTCAGCACGTCGAGCAGGGTCTTCCGCTTGATATACGGTTTGACGACGTTCGGTTCGCCTGAGATCCCGACTTGTTTAGCCGTGGCGAGGAGAGTATCGCGATAGCTGCCGATTGCGTCGATCAGATGCAACGGGAGAGCCTGCTGCCCTGTCCATACCTGGCCGGTAGCCAGCGGTTGAATTTCCGCCACCGGCTGTGCTCGCCCAGTCGCTACATCCGCGATGAATTGGGAGTGCATATTGTCCACCAGACCTTGCATGTATGCCTGTTCTTTCGGGGTCAGGTCGCGCGTCGGTGATCCGGCGTCCTTCAGTTCGCCGGCCTTGATCGTAATGTTTTTCAATTTCGCCCACTTCAGCAGGTCGCCGTAGTTGGTATATTCCATGATCACGCCGATGCTGCCGACAATGCTGGCGCGGTTTGCATAGATTTTCCCCGTCCCCGAGGCAATATAGTAAGCACCGCTCGCCCCAACGCTTTCGATGCAGGCGACGATCGGTTTCTTTTTCTCCGTGCGGATCCGCCGCACTTCCTCGTAAATCTCCTGCGACGCGGCTGCCCCTCCTCCGGGAGAATCGATATGTAAAACGATCGCCTTGATCGACCCGTCATCCGCAAATTTCCGCAGTTGCTCGACCGGCGTCTCCGCGTTGAGGATCACTCCATCAACATCGATAACCCCAATGTTTCCCGATCCCAGGGTTGATCCAATCGACGACAGTTGGCCGCCTCCGACCGAGTGCACAATGGCGAAGGCCAGCCCGACCACGACCAGGAGGAACACTCCGAACAGCGATCCACCGATCAATACCCAGAACCAGGTTGAGCGTTTCTGTTGTTCATTCATAGGCGGGAGTGTAGCATCTATGAGTCCAGATTGGGGTTCAACTTGGTGGCTATTTCCATGTCGCCGATGTTTTTTTGTGTCGAATCATCAGCGGCGGGACTCGGACTGGCAAGCGATTCAACCCGCCGGCCGGTCGAGAAAATCAGGTAGGTATGGCTTCAGAATCGACTTTGAGCATCATCATCCCGGCGTACAACGAGAGTGCGAGGATAGGCGCCGCGCTCACCCAGGTGCTCGCCTGCGTACACCAGCGAAACTGGGCCGCTGAGGTGATCGTCGTGAACGACGGCTCGAAGGACGATACCGCGAGCATTGTTCGAGAAGTAGCGGTACGCGAACCAATTGTCCGGCTCATCGAAAACGCTACAAACCGGGGCAAGGGATACAGCGTACGAAACGGCATGCTTCATGCCCAGGGCGAAGTGATGATGTTCACCGATGCCGACCTATCGTCGCCCATGGAAGAATCCGAGCGCCTGCTCGCTGCGATTCGTGGGGGCGCCGATATCGCGATTGGTTCTCGCTGGCTCGATAAAGGCCGCCAGACCAAACATCAACCACTGTATCGTCAGATGTTTGGGCGCTGTTTCAACGCAGTCACCCGCCTGATCATGGGACTACCCTTCGCCGACACGCAATGCGGCTTCAAGGCCTTCCGCCGCGAGGCCGCCTATACCGTCTTTCAACTACAGCGGATTGAGCGCTGGGGCTTCGACCCGGAACTCCTCTTCATTGCCCTCAAACGTGGGTACAAAGTTCAGGAAGTTCCGGTCACCTGGGGCCACGACGAGCGCAGCCGCCTAAGTTATCTCAAAGATGGCATCAAGATGCTCGAAGAACTCGTCTATGTTCGCTGGAACGCCCTCACCGGCGTCTACGACAAGGACGTCAGCGGCTTCCATCCCGAACTGCCGCCCGTAAAAGGCTGATTGGCATATAAACCAGGCGCAAAGCAGAGTGGACTTAGAGACGCTTTTTCAGGGTCTCGACATCCGCTTCAAGTTTTCCGCTTAGCTTAGATGGTAGAACTGCCGCAGGTCGGCATTGATGCCATCCAGTTGCTGATCGACCTTGTCGAATCTTGCATACATTTCGCTACGCAAGCTTGCGATTTCCGACCGCACTTGATGAATATCATTGCGGCTGAACAAAAATCCGCTGAGAATTGCCAGCAGTGGAATTCCAACCACAACTACATCATGCACGATGTTGACCTCTCTCGCAGTATAACCCTCACACCCGTAGGCGCGAGTGTTTCACTTTGCAAAAGCAGCAGGCGCCAGCCTAAACTATTCTCATAAAGGAAAAGCCCCCGACATCGTCGGAGGCTTTCCATCTACAATTTCGTAGCAATCTCTAAGTGACGGGCGTCGCAGTCCCATGATTGTTATGAGGCGTTGCCGCAATACACGTAGGCTGTCCAACTGCGGGGAACGGATTGTTCTGCACCGTAGCCAGCGTACCGGTGTTGGGGTTCAGATTGAAGCCCGAAATCGTGTTGTCCAGGAAGTTGGTGGTATACACATAGCGGCCCAGCGCCGGTTCCACGAAGACGCAGGTCGGCCCGGTTCCGGTTGCATACGTCCCCGCCGCAGCCACACCCGTCGGGTATCCGGTTCCAGTATTGATCGTGTAGGCGCTGATGTCGCCCGCCGTGTAATTGGCAACATAAACATACTCGCCGCGAGGATCGACAACCACGGCGTCCGGGAAGACATCGGTACGTGTAGGACCAACCTGCGAAGGCAGGATCACGCCGCTCGACTGAATCGTATAGCTGATCAACTGATTGTTTGCGCTGTCCGTAACATAGACAAATAGGCCCAGTGGGGTACTGGCGATAGCGCTCGGGGTAGTGCCCGCCGGAAAAGTCCCATCGGCCTGTGATCCTGTGATAGGAGTCAGCGCACCGCTGCTGCCTACCGAGAACGCTGAAATGCTGCCAAGTCCACTTAATGGATTCGTGCTGGGCGAACTGTTCACGTTCGCCACATACAGGAATGTCGGCAGGGATCCAGGCGAGCTCGAATTCGAAGGGTTGTTGGTCACCACATCGACCGCCACCGGATTGAGCACATTCACTTCGCCCGTGCTGAGGGGGTAATAAGACAGATTTCCATTCGCCACCGGGGTTCCCAGGCTCCCGTCGGTATTGATCGGATAAACCACCACCGCTCCGGGTCCGGGATTCGCCGCCGTATACTGTGGCTGATAAGTGTCTGTCACAAACAGCAATGTCCCGGTTTTATTGATCGATACTGCGTTCGGAAAGGTCCCAGGAGTGTTGTAAGTGTGCTGGGGATATAACTTCGCATCGGTGCCGATGCTAAACTGCACGATCGTATTATCGTCGTGGTTAACCACATACAGGTTCTTGAAGTTAGGCGAAGTCACCAACGCGACCGGGTTTCTGCCACCGGAGGGGTATGGAGAATCCGGAATCTGCGTCAGCGCACCCGATTGCGAATCCGCATAGTAAGCGTTGATCTGTCCAGGGTTATTTTTCGAGTTGGCGACGTATACGTAATCGACGGTGTTATCAACTCCAGTGCTGCAAGCGGTGATACCAATTGCCATACCAAGGGACACAGCCGCGGCCACCGTGGCCTGTCCGAATTTCCTGAACTTCATGCGCTTCCTTCGTCCCGGTCCTTCCATATTCTGGAGCGGGGCTGCCGTTGGGCAGAACTATTTCGGGATCGCCCCCATACGGGAACGCTTCCAGTTGAATTGTAAAAGCTCACCGAGCTTTCCGCTAGCGAACGCGCCTCAATGCTAATCTGCAATGGGCGTTTCGATTCGCTTTGCCCACAGTCAATGGCATAGCAGGAGCACCTTGGATCCTCGAATCGGGTACTCCGCTTGTCCATGGCCTGCGTTACTGCGTACGTCCGCTGGCCACACACCAGGTCGGATTGCCTATCGTCGCAAAACTTGCCGCCTTGCGTAGCGGATTGAGCACTCCGGCATTCACGTCGATGATCTTGCCAACTACCGTGCTGTCGTTGAAGTTCGCCGTGTAAATGAACTGGTTCGACGGATCTTCCAGCATGCAACGCGGTCCCGCTCCAGTCGAGAAAGGCTCGCCGGCGATGAATGCCAGCCTACCCGTTGTTGCGTCGATCGTGTAGGCGCTGATCTCGCTCCCCGGCTGGGTTTCGGTCGTGTTGAGACCCGTATTCGCTACGTAGAGAAACTTCGTCTTGCTGTCGGCAATCACGATCGTCGGATCCACCCCGGTGGGATCGTTGCACACATTACCCCCAACCAGTGACTGCAATATCCCGCCCGATCCAAGAGTGAAAGGAAGTATCTGCGTCGTGGAGACCGTCCCATTGGTGTCCGAACAGTTCACCGGCCCCGCATCCAGCAGGTAGATATACCTGCTCCCCGGATCGGTATTGATCGTGGTCAGGTGTGCGGCATTGGTTTGCAGCGGTGCATTTTGGGTCAGCGTAAGTTGCCCGGTCGTCGCGCTTTGCGCGTACGAGAACACCGTCTGCAAATCCACAGTATGGAACGCGTTACTAGTACTGCCCTGTTGGATCGTGAAGATATAGCCGCCGGTCAGCTTGAACTCCGTCGGAAAGCATCCCAGTGGGAAGTACAGCAACTGGCCCGGGCCGTTCGGGTTCGGTACCTGCGCGTTTTGGAGCACCGAGAGCCGTCCCGTATTTTGGTCGATGGTGAACGCGCTGATGTCGCCTGCCGGATAATACCGTCCATCCGCAGAGTTCTGACATGGCGTATTCGCTGTCGCTGCCGCCGTAGACGGGATGGTGACATTCCCATTCGTTCCACCCTCATTTAGGGTCTGGTATTCATCGATCACATACAGATGTGTACCGCTCGTATCGACCAGAATCGAGAGCGAATTGTTCCCGATCGAAGTATAGGATTCCTGGAACGTCAACACGCCGCTTCCGCCGATCTCGAAGAGCGCGATATTGCTTGCTGCGCCGGTGGTCGTTCCGTCGGCGTTATAAGAAAAAGTCCCTTGGTTCAGGATGTATAGGAATCGGCCGCTGCTCGTGATCAGCGCCCGGACCGGGTTGGTTCCACCTGAAGAGTATGGTGATTTGTTGATAGCGGTAAGATTGCCGGTCTGGTTATTGACCTTGAAACCTGCAACCTGGTTATATTGCGAGCCGGTCACATAGAAAAAACCAACCGTGTAGCTGTTGCTGCACGAAGTTACTCCAAGAGTAAGACCAAGGGACACTACTGAGGCCAGAACCACCTGGCCGAATTTCCTGAACTTCATGCGCTTCCTTCGTCCCGCCATTCCACTTCGGACACGGGTACTGCTCTCGCAGCGGGCTGTTTCGGGTAGGTCTTTCACCACACCCACACTGAATTGTAAAAGCTGGCGCGGCTTTCGGCTAGCGTCACTTGGTATTCGGATGGTTCCGCTGATCTTATATTGTCTCCAACAGCGGCTGCCCCTGATCGCACCAGTCACTGGACATCGTCCCATGTCCAATCGTCCCATGTCCAACTGTTCGACGCTGGAGCAGAAGTATAGTCACTGTAAAGTGAAGCACCCCGGCCGAGCGGGCCTTGCCTCAAGAAAAGCCTACATAACCAATCCGCCGTACATTACACCAACTGTACTTCTGCGATAGTGAACGGTGGTGTCACCCACTCGATGACGCAAAACCAAATTAACCGCAAGGACAGGCCGCCCGAGTCCTTGTAGCCTCCTTAGACTACCAGACCTCAACCGCCCTCAGACGTGTCTACCACACACGGCAGGAGTTTTCTGGCATCATCGGTTGGCCTTTCTTACAGCCAAACGCTTTGCCGAACCCGTCGAAGTTCTGCACCGTGCCGTTTGTCCGCCACTGACCCGGTGAATGTGGATCGGTCTTGACGCTCACCCGGGCGGATTGGTCGGTGCGGTTTTCGCACCACACTTGCGCGAACGAGATGAAGAACCGCTGCGCAGGAGTGTAGCCGTCGATCGGCTGGCCGGTTCCCGCGCCTTCCGACGCAAGCGTGCTCATCAGCGCCTCGTATGCGATCCGCAGGCCTCCATTATCGGCGGTGTTTTCACCGAGCGTCAGTTTCCCATTCAGCTTTGCGCCGGGCGCGGACTCGAAACTCCCATATTCCGACACTTCACAGTCGGTCTTCTCCACAAACTGCTTCCGGTCGTCCGGCGAATACCATTCGCGAAGATTGCCTTTGCCGTCGAACTTGCTCCCCTGATCGTCGAAGCCATGCGTCATCTCATGACCGATCACTACCCCGATGCCGCCAAAGTTGACTGCTGGGTCCTTCGTGGGGTCGAAGAAGGGCGGTTGCAAAATCCCCGCCGGAAAGTTGATGTCATTCATCGACGACATGTAATAGGCATTCACCGTAGGCGGAGTCATCCCCCACTCTTTCTCGTTCACCGGCTTGCCAATCTTGTTCATGTCGTAGTTGAAATCGAAGGCGGCGACGCGATCGAGATTGCCGATCAGGTCGTCCCGGCTGATCTGAATGCTGGAATAATCCTTCCATTTGTCCGGGTAGCCGATCTTCTGGCGAAAGAGTTCCAGCTTCACCTCGGCTTCCTTCCTGGTCGCCTCGCTCATCCACGGCAGCGTCTGAATATCTTGGGCAAGCGATGTCTTCAGCGCCGCTACAAGCCTTTCCATGTCCGCTTTGGCTTGAGGGGGAAAGTACTTCTTCACCCAGTCCTGCCCCACCGCTTCGCCAAGGCTCTGGTCGGTCAGTCGCGTACACCGTTTCCATCGCGGAGTCGGAGAATCCTGCCCCTGCAACTCGTGGCCGAAAAAATTGAAATTGGCCCGAAAGAACTCGTCGGAAAGCCACGGAGCATTGGCATTGAGAATGTGCAAACGCAGATAGCTCTTCAATTGCAGCAGGCTATTCGAAGCAACGATCTGGTTCATCGCCTTGAAAAAGTCCGGCGTGCTCACGTTGAGGTTGGTTAATTGGCCTTCGCCGATCGATCCGAAATAAAGGCTCCAGTCAAAATCCGGCGCGAGTTCTTTGAGTGCCGACACCTCCATCGGATGGTAGCGTTTCTGCGGGTCGCGCAATTCAGTGCGGCTGATGGACCCCTTCGCCAGCGCGGTCTCGATGTCCAGCACGCTCTTCGCTTCTTCGGCGGCCTGTTCGGCTGAATCTCCAGCTAGTTTGAAGACGGTGACCATATAGTCGACGTACTGCTGGCGGATTTTTACCATCCGGTCATCGGTCTCGAGATAGTAGTCGCGGTCGGGAAGCGAAAGGCCGCCCTGCCGGATACCCGCAATGACCTTGGTTGAGTCTTTCAGGTCCTGCTGCGAGGCGGTGACGAAGAACGCTGCGCCAACTTCCTTGCTCTGGATGTCGCCCACCAGCGAAGCAATTTGTTTCTTGTCTTCCAAAGCGGCAATCCGCTGCAGCAAGGGTTGAATCGGCTGCGCCCCTTTCTCGTTGGCCAGACTGGTGTTCATGCAGGCGGCAAAGAAATCCCCATACTGCTTCTGCAGTAGAGTCCGATCCGCGGAAGGATTGCTGGCCTTTTCGAGTTCCGTATAGAGCAGGTAGTTGTTGCGTTCCGCAAGCTCGTTGAATCGGCCCCAGCGCACTTGGTCGCTCGGAATGGGGTTGTTCTTCCGCCAGTTGCCGCAGGCGTATTGATAGAAGTCGACACACGGGTCAACAGTCTTGTCGATAGCCGTGAGGTCAAGGCTATGCGGCGCTTTCGGTTCCTTCGGGACATCCGCGGGTGTGTCCGTCGCCGAGGCCGGGCCACTCGCGGGTAGCACAGGGGAAGGGTTCTCAGACGCGTAGGCCGTCGCGGTTAAGAGCAGCGAAACGGCGGCGAGCGCACGGGCGAGGACGGTGGGGGATTGCATAGACACCTGCTGATTGAGAAGGCGGACTGTGCGGATAAAAGCCCGCGTTGCCCACCTTTCACAAGAGATTTCTTCCCACTCAAAACGCAAAACACCAGCTAATGAGGAGCGTCAGCGTCCGCGGATCGAGCCCAATCCACGGAACGCCGCATCCTGTACCTACCACACTCGACAGGAATTCTCCGGCATCATCGGCTGGCCTTTCTTACAGCCAAAGGCTTTGCCGAACTCGTCGAAATTCTGCACCGTGCCATTGACCCGCCACATCCCCGGCGAATGCGGATCGGTCTTCACCGATACCCTCGCCGATTTGTCGGTTTGGTTCTGGCACCAAACCTGGGCAAACGAGATGAAATACCGCTGCTCCGGAGTGTAGCCATCGATCGGCTGTGAACCCGATGGACCTTCCGCCGCAAGCGTGCTCATCAGCGCCTGATACGCAATCCGCAGGCCGCCATTGTCCGCCGTGTTTTCACCAAGAGTCAGCTTGCCGTTCAGCTTGGCCCCAGGTACCGATTCGAAGCCGTCATATTCCTTGACTTCGCAATCGGTCTTCGCCACGAACTGCTTCCGGTCCTCGGGCGTATACCACTCGCGCAGATTACCCTTGCCATCATACTGGCTGCCTTCGTCATCGAATCCGTGCGTCATCTCATGACCGATCACTACGCCGATCGCGCCGAAGTTGACTGCCGGGTCTTTGCTGTTATCGAAGAAGGGCGGCTGCAGGATACCAGCCGGGAAGTTTATATCGTTCATCGGGGCGTCGTAATAAGCATTCACGGTAGGCGGAGTCATGCCCCATTCCTTCTCGTCCACCGGCTTGCCGATCTTGTTCATGTCGTAGTTGAACTCGTAGGCGGCCGAGCGGCGCAGGTTGCCGATCAGGTCGTCGCGGTCGACTTTGAGGCTGGAGTAATCGCGCCACTTCTCCGGATAGCCGATCTTCCGGCGAAACTCGCTTAGTTTCAGCTCTGCCTGCTTCTTGGTGTCGTCGCTCATCCAGGGTAGCGACTGAATGTCCTGATCGAGCGCCTTATCGAGCGCATCGACGAGTTTCTCCATGTTGGCCTTCGCGTCCGGGGGGAAGTACTGCTTCACCCAATCCTGGCCGACCGCCTCGCCCAAGGCACGGTCGGTGAGCCGCGTGCAACGCTTCCAGCGCGGCTGGGGGCTTTCCTGACCACTGAGGTTCTTGTTGAAGAAATTGAAGTTCGCGTCGAAGAAGGTGTCAGAGAGCCACGGCGCGGCTGCGTTCACGACGTGGAAACGGAGATAGCTCTTGATGGCGTCGACGCTGGTGGAACTCAGCGCCTGGTTCATCGCCTTGAAATAGTCGGGGGTCGAAACGTTGAGGCTGGTCAGACTCGCTTCGTCGATGTCGGAAAAATAACTGTCCCAACCGAAATTGGGCGCCAGGGCCTTCAGTCCCGAAATCGGCATCGGGTGATAGACCTTTTGCGGGTCGCGCAAGTCGACCCGTGGAACCGAACCTTTAGCCAGTGCGGTTTCGAGATCAAGGACGTTCTTGGCTTCGGCGGCGGCCTTGTCGTCCGAGTCCCCGATCAGTTTGAAGATGTTCACCAGGTATTCCGTATACTGCTGGCGAATCTTGGTCATCCGCTCATCGGTTTCGAGGTAGTAATCGCGGTCGGGAAGGGTAAGTCCGCCCTGGCCTACGGCCGCAATCTGCTTGCTCGAATCTTTGGCGTCCTGCTCTGAGCCGATCCCAAAAAAGACCCGTACCCCACCCTTGCTCTGCAACCGCGCCACTATCGCCGCCAATTGGTCGTTGCTCTGCAGCCCGTCGACGAACTTCAGCGCCTGCAAAATCGGCTTGTCGCCCTTTTCGTTCGCCAGGCTCGTATTCATGCAAGCCGCGAAGAAATCTCCGTATTGCTTCTGCAATGGAGTGCGGTCAGCACTCGGATCGCTGGCCTTCTTCAACTCGGTGTAAAGCAGATAATTATTGCGCTCCGACAATTCGTTGAAGCGCCCCCACCGCACCTGATCGCTCGGAATAGGATTGCTTTTTCGCCAATTGCCGCAAGAGTACTCATAGAAATTCGTGCATGGGTCGACCGACTT
>Ga0302324_100013719_pt1 | contig 16403 bp, 16 predicted proteins | sample Palsa_T0_1_FD_201949 | JGI IMG/M metagenome (GOLD analysis project Ga0302324, IMG submission 201949) | Peat permafrost microbial communities from Stordalen Mire near Abisko, Sweden - Palsa_T0_1 | ecosystem: Environmental > Terrestrial > Soil > Palsa > Peat permafrost | place: Sweden: Abisko...
CACGGTGCCTGGTGATCTGTTTGGAGTCGAGCTCATCGAGAAGGATAGTAAGAGATTCTCGGACACGCACGGATGGGGATATGCGATGTTCTATCGCGATGCCGCATCCGATACGTTCAGGGCTGCCACCGTGGCTGACAAGCCGCCGCAGGCCAACGACGCCAAGTGCGGGGCCGCATGCCATAATCTAGCGGCGGCTAAAGATTATATTTTTACGGCGTACCCCAAGAGGTGAGCTTGCGTTGTGGCGCACGAATCCTGCGTGCCGTCCCCCCGCTTTAGCGCCACATTCGTGTGAAGACGAGAGATTCACGGAGAGCGTTTGATTATGTACTTCAAGACCGCCGACGTTGCGGGCCTTAGGCTCTTCTACCGCGAGGCCGGGGACCAGTCGAAGCCGGCCATCGTGTTGCTGCACGGTTTTCCCTCGTCGTCGTACCAGTTCCACGACCTCATTTCGCTTCTGGCGGATCACTTTCGCGTCATCGCGCCCGACTACCCGGGCATGGGATATAGCGAGGCGCCTGACCCCACCGTCCTGCGGCCGACCTTCGACGACGTGGCCATCGCCATCGACACGTTCATCGCGCAGTGCGCGCCTGGGCCAGTGATCTTATACATGCACGACATCGGGGGTCCGATCGGAATGCGGATCGCGGCGGCCCATCCCGAACGGATCGCCGGCCTGATTTTTCAGAACATGACCACTTCAGTGGAGGGTTGGAACCCGGAACGCCTGAAAGTCTACGAGCGGCTCAGCGGCCCTGAAACTCCGGAGAACCTGGCCGAGGCCGAGCAATTTACGACCGTGGAACGCGACAAGTTTCTTCACAAGCGGGGCGCGCGCCAGCCCGATGCCCTGAATCCGGACGCTTGGGCGATCGACGCCTATGCCTTCTCGATCGCGGCGAACCGGGTCTTCATGTCGAGGTTGCTTATGAACCTCGCGCCGAACATCCAACACTACCCGGAATGGAACGCCTATCTGAAGGACCGGCAGCCCAAGACGCTCATCGTCTGGGGGCGAAATGACCCTCTCTTCGTGCCGGCGGCCGCGGAATTCGTGAAGCAGCTTGTGCCGGCCGCCGAGTTGCGCTATTTCGACGGCGGCCACTTCGTGCTCGACGAGTACGCCGACGCGATCGCCGAGGTCATCATCCAGACGTTCTCCCGATAGGACCGGCCCTTTCGCTCCCTCACCAATCTCTCGCTCCCACTCAACCGCCAACAACCAACCACCAATAACCAATTTAGTTCTACGGTAGTATTCACATATGCAACCATCGTTGCCGTCGACGTTTGTGCCCCAGACCGTGTCTACCTCGGAGGGTGCCGACATCTTCGTGCGATCGGGTGGATCGGGGCCTGTAGTCGTACTTCTCCATGGCTACGCCGAGACCAGCGATTCCTGGGCTCCGCTCGCGGCCGATTTGATCAAAAGCTACACAGTCGTCGTACCGGATCTGCGCGGAATTGGCCGCTCCTCCCGTCCTCCCGGAGGCTACGACAAGAAGACCCAGGCCGCCGACATCAGATCAGTCGTCGTCGCTCTTGGATACGATCGGATCTCGTTAGTCTCGCATGACATCGGCATCATGGTGGCATATGCCTACGCAGCCCGTTATCCGGACAAGGTAGAGCGTCTCGTCGTCATGGACGCCCCGATCCCTGGTATTGCGCCTTGGGATGAAATTGTGCGTAATCCATCGCTATGGCACTTCTCCTTCCACGGACCCGATGCCGAGCGGCTCGTACATGGACGCGAGCGCATCTATCTCGATCGCATCTGGAATGATTTCACCGGCGATCCCACAAAGCCCGACGAGGCTACGCGTGCGTATTACGCGGCGCAGTATGCCCAGCCGGGGGCCATGCGGGCAGGCTTTGCGCAGTTCACCGCCTTCTCGCGGGATGTGAAGGACAACCAGATCTTTCAGCAAACCAAGCTGACCATGCCCGTACTCGCGATCGGCGGCGAGAAATCGTTCGGAGCAACCGAGGCCGTCGTCATGCGCAACGTGGCGACCGACGTAACCGAGGCAGTGGTCCCCGGCGCTGGCCATTGGCTCATGGAAGAGAACCCCGCGGCTGTTGTTACTTTGATTCGAGATTTCCTAAAACGCCAGGCTTTGGCGGTAGCGCCTGCCGTTCTCTAGCTCGGCATGTCGCCAGCCACCGTTCACGCCACAACCTCACCAATCTCTCGCTCCCACTCAACAACATCCGGCGCTTTACGCACAAAAACGCATCAGTCCATGCTAAAACCGCACCGGAGGTTCCCCTATGACAAACCCGATCCCCCATCCCCAACAACCAACAACCAACCGCTCCACCGGCCCCCGCACCGCCGCCGGCAAACAGCGTTCTTCAATGAACGCCCTTACCCACGGTCTCACTAGCCGCTCCCCCGTCCTCGCCACCGAGGACCCCGCCGCCTACCAGCGCCACTGCCGCCAGTTCTTCGACGAATACCAACCAGCCACCCCCACCCAGACCCAACTCACGCAGGAGATCGCCGACACAGCCTGGCGCCTCAACCGCATCCCCTCGCTTGAAGCCGATCTGCTTTCCCAAAACCCCAGCCCCCAAACCCTAATCCCGCAGCTGGCCACTCTCGGCCTGCACTACCAGCGGCTCTCGCGCCAGTTCCAAAAGGCCGTAGACAAGCTCCGCGAAATCCAAGCCGAGCGCCGCGAAGCGCAGGAGCGCGACCTCAAGCGCGCCGCAGGCCTCCAGGAACTCCATAAACGCAAAGGCATTCCCTACGACCCATCGCTAGATGGGTTCGTTTTTTCAAACCAGCAAATCGAAGACTTTGCCCAGTGCCGAATGCGCCTCAACGAGTCGCGCGAAATCGAGTATCGGATTTGCCACATGCTCACGCCCGCCCGGGCGGCGGCGGCCCGTGAAAAAAGCGCGGCCGCTGCTGTATGACTGGTACCGCTCGCCCGTGGACACTGCTAGCATGAATCTCTAAGCTTACGGAGCCGTTACCGAGCCGCGACCGGTAGCCCCGTTAGGGGCCAAGGGAGCGGTTCAAATGCAGCTTACCGAGCCGTGACCGAGCCGTGACCGGTAGCCCCGTTAGGGGCCAAGGGAGCGGTTCAAAATGGAGATCAAATGGGACCGTTATATCTGATTGCAGCAGGCCTCGTGGCGTTCATCGTCCTCTATCTCATCTTCGCGAGTTTCTTCACGGTCGACACCGCCCAGGTCGCCGTCATCACTCGCTTCGGTAAGTTTCTGCGAGTGGCCGAGGCGGGATTGAATTGGAAACGGCCGTTCCTCGATTCCGTGGCCGGCTACGTGAGCCTGCGCGTGAATCAGATCACGTTGACCATGGAGACCAAGACCAAAGACAACGTATTCGTCACCATTCCTATCTCTGTCCAGAATCGCGTCCGGCCGGAAAAGGTCTTCGATGCCTACTACAAGCTGTCCGATCCGGAGGCGCAGATCAAGTCCTATGTCGAGCAGGTGATCCTCGGGCACGTCCCCGGAATGACGCTGGATGAGGTGTTCGCCAGCCAGTCCAGTATCGCCGCGGCGGTCAAGCAGGAGCTGGACGCCGACATGGCCCTATTCGGATACGAAATTGTGAATGTGCTTGTAACCGACATCGTTCCCGACGCCAAGGTGAAGTCCGCCATGAACGATATCAACGCGGCACAGCGCGAGCAGGTGGCCGCGAACGCCAGGGGCGAAGCCGAGAAGATTCTGGTGGTGAAAAAGGCCGAAGCTGAAGCGGAGAGTAAGGCCTTGCAGGGACAAGGAATCGCGAACCAGCGAAAAGCCATCATCGAGGGGCTTCAGGTTTCGATCGAACAATTCCAGAAAGTCGTGGAAGGGGCGTCCGCCCGAGAAGTGATGCAGCTGGTGATGGTCACGCAATACTTCGACACGCTGAAGTCCATTGGCGAGAGCGACAGGACCAACACGCTGTTCTTGGCGCACTCTCCGGGGGCTGTCAAGGACGTTTCCGAGCAGATTTTGGAATCCATGCTGGTGGCGGATCGGGCGAAGGGCTGACCGCGCCACCGGCGGGTAGCCAGCCTTTTTCCGCGCCATCGTGCACGCAGTGGGCCAAACGAAGGCCAAATCCCCCAAAAGAACTATGTAACGAGTTACTTAGGATTGGTGTCGAACAATTGAGATGATGTCTACAGTCTTACATCCCATCGAAGAGAACGCCACCGTGTTGAACGGCGTCCCTGCTGCCGAGATTCGCGCGCAGCTGGATCTCATCCTGCGTAGCCGCGCATTCATACAATCGCATCGCATCCGCCGTTTCCTGCAGTTTGTGGTTGAAGAAAGCCTCCTGGGCCAGCCGCACCGGCTCAAGGAGTACCTGATCGGGCTCGAAGTATTCGACCGCCGGGAAGCTTTTGACCCGCGCGTCGACTCGATTGTTCGCGTGGAAGCCCGCCGTTTGCGCTACAAGCTGGATGAATATTACCGGATTGAGGGCCGCGAGGACGCCGTCCGGATCGTACTGCGCAAGGGCAGCTACGTGCCGATCTTCGAATATCGCAACAGCGGCAATGGCGCCAGCCCGATTGCACCTCGCCGGAGCGTGGAAATCTCGCTGTTCACGTTGATCAACGCAACTGCGGAAACCAGCTCGGCGGCCGAGGAGATTCAACGGCGGCTGACCCATGTTCTCATTAAGGAGGGTTGCTTTCAGGTGATCGCGCAATTCCAGCCGGATCCCGCGCCCAGCGAGACAGCTCCCCCCTTGCACGCGCCAGCCTCGCATTCCCCCAACCCAGCCGACTACGTCGTGGAAGGGAGCATCGAATTTCATGACGACGGGTTTCGCCTGTTATTGCAGCTCTTGCAGACCGCGGATCGTTCGTACATCTGGTCGGAGACAACGGACGGCCGGTTGCAGGATCTTTCATGCGTCGATCAAATGGCGCAGCAACTGGTGCGCGACCTGACGGCGCCCGCGGGCGAAGCGGTGATTGCGCGCCGCCAGACCGATCGCACGGAGAGCGGCGATGCGTACCTGCAGGGCCGTTACCACTGGAAACTGGCGACGCCGGATAGCATCCGCAATAGCATCGCTTTTTTCACCAAGGCCGTGGAAACCGATCCCAATTACGGTGCGGCGTGGGCTGCGCTTTCTGAAGCGCTGCTGGTCAGTTCCGTATTTGGATTGCTGCCTCCAACCGAGACCCATCCCAGAATGAAGGAGGCCGCGATTCGCGCCACGTCCTTGAATCCATCTCTGCCTGAGGCGCGCGTCGCTCTCGGAGCGGTCTTGTCGCTTCTCGACTGGGACTGGGCCGCTGGTGAAGAAGAAATGCAAAAGTCCATTCAGTTGGACAAGAGTGATCCGGTGGGTCACATCGCCTACGGCATCCAATTGGCCTGCCGCGGCGAACAAAACGCAGCCATCGCCGAAGTGGAGCGCGCGTTGGAGCTCGACCCGGCGTCTCTGTTCCCCAATTTCGTGCTGGGCTGGCTGTATGGCGTTTGCCGCCGCTTCGACGAAGCGATCGGGCAACATCTGCTGGTGTCGCGCCTGGCCCCTGACTACGGATTGCCGCATCTCGGCTTGGGCATGGCTTGCGCGGGCAAAGGCCAGTTCGCCGATGCTATCGCGCATCTTACCAACGCCACGCAGATGAAATGCGGGTCGCTGCTGCACGGCCAGATGGGCTATTGCTACGCCAAGTCAGGCCGGCGTGACGAGGCTCTGCGTGAAATCGGTATTTTGAACGCGCGATCCGAATCAAGCTACGTATCGCCCATGAGCTTCGCGGCCATTTACTCGGGATTGGGCGAAGAGGACGAAGCCTTGCGCTTTCTGGGCCGCGCGGTGGAGATTCGCGATACTTCCTTGCACCTGCGGCTTTTAAGCACCGAGTTCGACAACCTGCGCGATCATCCGCGATTCCAGGAACTGCGCCCAGCCGGCCGCGCGCATAGCGCCTGAAGGCCCGGTGGGTACACTGGCTCTTCAGCCGCGTTTTTTCCAACTCGGGGTACTCGCGGCTCCAAATCGGTACACGCGGCGCCAAATCGGTACACGCGGCGCCAAATCGGTACACGCGGCTTCAGCCGCGTTTTTGCCAAATCGGTACACGCGGCTTTCCAGCCGCGTTTTTGCCAAGTCGGTACACGCGGCTTTCCAGCCGCGTTTTTGGCAAGTCGGTACACGCGGCTTTCCAGCCGCGTTTTTGCCAAGTCGGTACACGCGGCTTTCCAGCCGCGTTTTTGCCAAGTCGGGCGAGAAGGCGCCGCCTGAGAAGTTTTTATGGTTGAACCACTAATTGGCTATGGATTTCCATCGCCGGCTGGAACATTCCTGGCGCCCCGGCGCGGCGTACTTCGTGACCTGGCGGCTGGACGGGTCGCTTCCCGTCACAAGGGTGACCGACCTGTGGACCATCGACGGACCCAAATTCGTCGAATTGGACCGACTCCTCGACGCGGTGTCGACCGGACCGAGATGGCTGGAGCGGCGCGACGTTGCCGGTGTCGTCGCAAATGCCCTCTGGAAAGGAGTGCGGGAGTCCAGGTATGAATTGGGTGCCTGGGTGCTGATGCCCAATCACGTACACATTGCGCTTCGCCCCCTGGGCGATCAAGATCTTGCCGCGGCGGTCAGGAGCATTAAGGGCAGCAGCGCACGCGCAGCCAATCGGCTGCTGCATCGGAGCGGCTCGCGATTCTGGGCAAAAGATTACTTCGACCGCAGAATTCGCGACCGGGACCACGAGGGACGCGTCACCCGGTACATCGAAAACAATCCAGTGAAAGCCGGACTGTGCGGCAGCGTGCAAGACTGGCCCTGGTCGAGCGCCGGGAAAAACGCGAGTTGAAGCCACGCGTACCCGACCCGCGGCCCAGCGTACCCCTACTTTCGGGCTCCTCCTGTTGGTCGGCCTTTTCCGAAGACCTGGACCTTCAAGTCGCACACCCCTGACGGCCAGTGCATCCAGGTGAAATCGGTCAAGCTGATAAACTAGCTGTATCACGGTGGAGCAAATTGGCCGATACCGGATTTTGGATGAGCTCGGCCGTGGTGCGACCGGCGTGGTTTACCGCGCCCAGGATCCCGCCATCGGCCGGACCATCGCCATCAAGACCATCCGGCTGTCGGATTTCACCGATGAATCGGAGCGTGAGCGGCTGCGCGAACGGCTGTTTCGCGAGGCGCAGTCGGCCGGGATGCTTTCGCATCCGAACATCGTCACCATCTACGATATCGCCGAAGAAAACGGCCTGGCCTATATTTTCATGGAGTGCGTGGATGGGCCGCCGCTCGAAAAAGTTCTCAATACCCAGGACCCGCCCCTGCGCGGCGACGTCGCGCTGGCCATTCTCCGCCAGACGGCGACGGCGCTCGATTACGCGCACAAAAAAGGTATTGTCCACCGCGACATCAAGCCCGCCAATATTTTGATCCACGATCGCACCCACGCCAAGATCACCGACTTCGGCGTGGCCAAGATCATGTCCCAGCAGATGACGCAGAGCGGCGTGATGATGGGCACGCCGAACTACATGTCGCCCGAGCAGGTGCAAGGCCACGCGGTGGATGGTCGCGCCGATCAGTTTTCACTCGCCGTCATCGCCTATGAGATTCTCACCGGCGAGAAACCCTTTCTGGCCGATCAACTGCCCGCGCTGTTGTTCCGCATCGTGCGCGAAGATCCGGTAGCGCCGCAGCGCCTGAACCCCACGTTGGGGCCGCAGGTGGAAGTGGCCCTGCGAAAGGCCCTGGCAAAGAGTGCGAACGATCGCTACGCCACTTGCATGGAGTTCGTGGATGCGCTGGCTGGCGCATTGCAATCGAGTCCGGGATGGCATCCGATTCCGAGGAGCAGCGCGCAAAGCATGCCGACGTTCGCGGGCGCGGCGGCGGAGCTTCCTGGGACCAGGCCGGCCGTTGGGAAACCGCTCGCTCCCGCGCGGGCGCCGCGCGCGGAGCAACCAGTCGCGGCGGAAAGCCCGCGCGGCACACGCCATGACGAAAGCCGCGATGAGAGCGCCGGGCCTCGCAACCCATTGCTCAAGAGCCTGGTCTGGATGCTGGTGGGTATTGGCTTGGTGGGGCTGGTGCTGTTCGGCGCGCAGAAGTATTTGTTCAATCGCAACGCGGAGCCCGCGCCGGCAACCGCCGCCGAAACGCCGCCGTCCAACCCGACGCCGGATGACAGTTCGACATCCAAGCCGAGTCCAGTCGGACAAGCGCAGATTCAGCCGCCCCAAACTGGGGCTGACGCATCCAAGCCAGCTCCCGCGCCGGACACGCCGCCCGAAGCGACGGCTCCCGAGAGCCAGAAGCCTGACACTTCCACGGCGGCCACCGATGACGAGCCAAAGCCGGCCAGAACCCAAGCTCGGCCGGAGCGCGCCGCCATTCCTTCGCCGGTTGCCTCGCCCAAGCCGGGCATCGAGCAGAGCATTCAGTTCCTCACCGATCCGCCGGGCGCGCAGGTGGTCATCGACGGCAACTCATCGGAAACGTGCAAGACTCCATGCATGCTGCCGCTCAGCGCCGGCCGGCACGCGCTCAACGTGCAACTCCCCGGGTACCGGCCGTATCCGCGCGTTTTCAATGTTCCGCAAGACAGCGATATTTTTCTGCAGCTCACCAAGTCTTCCGGAACACTGAGCATTACATCCACCCCGCCGGGCGCGACCATCGAGTTGGACGGCGCGGTGCAATCGAACCGCACGCCGGCGGTCTTCTTCCTGGCTCCGGGTACATATCACATTAAGATGGCGAGAAGCGGAGCGTCAATCGATTTCGATGTTCAGCTTCGGGACGGGGAGTTCCTCACCAAGCACGTGGATTTCTGATCGCTCACCAGAGGCGCCCTAACCCAATCCGGCGATCACCGCGTCCGTGAATTCACCCGTTGAGGCGCTCCCACCTACGTCCGGCGGCAGATGCTGCTGTTCGGCATAGACGCGCTCGATCGCGGCGCGCAAACGTTTGGCCGCCGAGGTCTCTCCTAAATGAATGAGCATTAGAACCGAAGAAAGGATAAGCGCGGTGGGGTTCGCGATGCCTTTTCCCGCGATGTCAGGCGCGCTGCCGTGGACGGCCTCGAACACCGCCATGTGATCGCCCATATTCGCGCCGGGCACCACCCCCAATCCGCCCACCAGCCCCGCGGCCAGATCCGAAACGATGTCGCCGTACAAGTTGGGAAGCAGCAGAATATCGAAGGTCTGCGGCCGCATTACAAGTTGCATGGATGCGTTGTCGACAATCAGCTCCTTGTAGCCGATCTCGGGATAATGCTGCGATACTTCGCGACAGCAGCGCAGGAACAGCCCGTCGGACAGCTTCATGATGTTGGCTTTGTGGATGGCGGTCACCTGCTTGCGCCCGTTCTTTTTCGCGAACTGGAACGCGTACTCGGCGATCTTGATGGACGCCACGCGCGTGATCACCTTCAAGCTCGTGACCACATCTTTCACCACCTCGTGCTCCAGGCCCGAGTACAGGTCCTCGGTGTTTTCGCGGAAGATCACCATGTCGATCTTCACGTCGTCGAAGCGCGTCTTCAGGCCAGGCAGCGAATGCACCGGCCGCACGTTGGCGAAAAGATCGAAATGCTTGCGCAGCGCGACGTTGACGCTCGAGAATCCGCCGCCGATGGGGGTCGTCACCGGACCTTTGAGTCCCACGTGCGTGCGTTCGAGCGATTCGATGACATGCGGCGGCAGCACCTGTCCGGATTTCGCGATGATGCTCGAGTTCAAATCGGCGCGCTGCCAATCGATAGAGACGCCCGTGGCGTTGACCGCGCGGATGGTTGCTTCGGCGACTTCCGGCCCGATACCATCGCCGGGAATTAACGTAACTGGATGAGACACGTTTACCATTGTAAAGAAGGTTGTGAGTAAAGCATGGCTCTCATCAGACGCGCCCTCATCAGCGTGACCGACAAAACTGGAGTGGCGGAGTTCGCTCAGGGTTTGCGCGACCTGGGTGTTGAAATCATCTCCACGGGCGGCACGGCCCGCGTGCTCGAGGCGGCCGGAGTACCGGTTCGCGAAGTGTCGGAGGTAACGAAATTCCCGGAAATGCTGGACGGGCGCCTCAAAACAATTCACCCGGGCATTGCGGGCGGAGTGCTGGCGGTCCGAAGCAATCCGGAACACATGCGTTCGCTTGCTGCGCACGGAATACCCACCGTCGACATGGTGGTTGTGAACCTGTACGCGTTTGAAAAAGTGGCTGCCAAGAAGGGCGTGCCGCTCCAGGAACTGATCGAGAACATCGACATCGGCGGGCCCACGCTGATTCGAGCCGCGGCCAAGAACTATCAAGACGTCGCGGTGGTGGTCTCGCCCGACGACTATCCCAGGATATTGGAGGAGCTGCATGAGCGCCACGGCGAGCTATCGGAGCCGACGCTTTGGGGACTCGCGAAGAAGGCTTTCGCGCTGACCGCGGCCTACGATCGGGCCATCAGCAACCGCTTGGCCTGGGTGGGCACGGAAGACGAATCTGGTTTGCCGGCGCTGCTGGATATTCGCGCGCCGCGCGCGCTCGACTTGCGCTACGGCGAGAATCCGCACCAAAAGGCCGCGCTCTATTCCAATCGCCACGGAGGAATCGCCGCCGCCGAGCAGTTGCAGGGCAAGGAGCTTTCCTACAACAATCTGGTGGATTTGGACGCGGCCTGGCAACTGATTCGCGAATTTGACGAGCCGGCCGCCGCCATCATCAAGCACACCAATCCATGCGGTTGCGCGGAGGGAAGCACGCTCGCCGAGAGCTATCGCCGGGCGTTCGAAGCCGATCCTGTATCCGCGTTTGGCGGTGTGCTGGCGTTCAACCGGACCGTGGATCGCGAAACCGCCGCCGAAATCGCCAAGACGTTTGTGGAAGCGATTGCCGCGCCGGGCTATGATTCCGCTGCGCGCGAATTGCTCGCCTCGAAGAAGAACTTGCGGCTGCTGGCGGCGGGTCGCGCGCCGGAGGAGCCCGTAGTGAAATCGATCAGCGGCGGTTTCTTGGTCCAGACCGCCGATGCGCACCGGCTGGAGCGCGGCGAGTGTCAGGTGAAATCGGAGCGGAGCCCGAGCGACGAGGAGTGGCGCGCGCTGGAGTTTGCCTGGAAGGTGTGCAAGCACGTGAAGTCGAACGCAATTGTTTACGCACGCGACGGCCAGAGCGTCAGCGTGGGAGCGGGGCAGATGAGCCGCGTGGATTCGGTGAAGGTGGGCGCGATGAAAGCGGTGCTGCCTTTAGGAGGAACGGTGCTGGCTTCCGACGCGTTTTTTCCGTTTCCCGATGGCGTCGAGGAGGCCGCGAAGCACGGTATCACGGCCGTGATTCAACCGGGAGGGTCGGTCCGCGATGACGACGTAATCGCCGCGGCCAACAAGCTGGGCCTCGCGATGGTGTTCACGGGCGTGCGGCATTTCCGGCATTAGAGTGGGTCGCGGCTAGTTCAAAACCTTCAGTTCTGCAGCTGCGGTCAGGTTGTAAAAATCGCGCAGGCGGCGCGCGGCGGCCGGACCGATCACCTTCGCCAACTCCTCCGCCGATGCCTCCCGAACTCGCTCCAGGCTTCCGAATTCGCGCAGCAGCTTCGCGATGGTCTTCGCGCCGATGCCGTCCACTTGCTCCAATTCCGAAGTCAGCCGCGCGGCGCCTCTACGCGTGCGGTGGAACGTGACCGCAAAGCGGTGCGCCTCGTCGCGCACCTGTTGGATCAAGTGCAGCACCGGTGAATAGCGATCGAGCTTGATCGGCTCGTCTTCCTGGCCATACACGTAAATGATCTCTTCGCGCTTGGCGATGGACGCGACCGGTTGATTGATGACGCCGATGGCCTCCAGCGCCTCCACGGCCGCGTGCAACTGGCCGAGGCCGCCGTCGATCAGGATCAGGCTTGGAAATGGCTTGTTCTCCTGTTGCAGACGCGAGTAGCGGCGCGTCACCACCTCGCGCATGGACGCGAAGTCGTCGTTGCCCACCACGGTCCGGATGATGAACTTTCGATAGTCCGACTTCTTCATCCGCCCGTCTTCCCAAACCACCATGCTGGCCACTTTGTCGGTGCCCTGGATGTGCGAAATGTCGAAGCACTCGATGCGCTTGGGCGGATCGGGCAATCCCAGCGCGTCCTGCAGCGCCTCCCGCATCGCTTTCGATGACGGGTGCATGATGCGGAAACGCTGCTGGAATGCGTGTTTCGCGTTGGTCTCCACCAGCGCCAGCAGCGCCTTCTTTTGGCCGCGCTGCGGGATCAGGATCTCCACTTTGTGGCCGCGCTTGTCGCTGAGCAGCTCCTCCAGTTCTTCGCGATCCTCGAAGTCCACCGGCACGTGGATGCGATTGGGAATGTATTGCTGGTCAAGATAAATCTGCTTGAGCAGCGAGGAAAAGAATTCGGGTTCTTGAAAGTCGAATAGATCTTCCCAGAAGTACTCGCGGCGATCCACAATGCGGCCGTTGCGCAAGTGGAACAAATTGGCCGCAACCAGCGGCGGCTCGGCATGGCAAGCGAAGATGTCGATGTTCTCGCCTTCGGCCGCGGCGATCTTCTGCTTCTCCTCCATCTCCTCCACGGTAGAGATGAGATCGCGCAGCGCGGCGGCTTCTTCGAAGCGCGTCCCTTCAGAGGCTTCGCGCATGCGCGCGCGCAAATCGCGAGCCAGATCCTTATGGCGTCCTTCCAGGAACAGCTTCACGTCGCGAACCGCGGCGGCATACGCTTCATCGGTGGTCAGGCCTTCGACGCACGGTCCCAGGCAGCGATGGATGTGAAACTCCAGGCAGGGGTGCGTGTGCGTTCGCGTGAGATCCACTTTGCACGACGGAATCTTGAAGTGGCGATGGATGAAATGCACCAGCCGGTGCGCGAGGTTGCCGGGGAAATACGGGCCATGATACGTTGAGCCGTCCTTGATGAGGCGGCGCGTCACATACACGCGCGGATATTTCTCGCTGGTGACCTTGATGTAAGGGAAAGTCTTGTCGTCCCGCAGCAGGATGTTGAAACGGGGCTTCCACTGCTTGATGAGATTGTTCTCGAGCGCCAGCGCCTCTTTGTTGTTGTCGACCAGGATGTACTCGATGTCACGGGCGTCGGCGATGAGCGTGCCGGTCTTCGAGTCCGCCAGACGCTCATCGGAGAAGTAGCTGCGAACGCGGGCGCGCAGGTTCTTGGCCTTGCCCACATAAATCACTTCGCCGTATTGGTCCTTGTAGAGATACACTCCGGGCAGCAGAGGCAGTTGGGCGGCTTTGTCCCGAAGTTCCATGGGGAGGGGTCACCTCTATTGTCGCAGGCCTAGGCCACGCAGACTAGAATCAAGGAAGAGTCCGAATGACGAGGAAGTACTCACTCTTAGTGGAAGGCGATGCATCTGGCTACAGCGCCCACGTTCCGGAATTGCCGTCGATTCTCGTGACCGGAAAATCCATGGACGAATTGACCGGCCGCGCCATCGAGGCGATTCAACTTTGGTGGGAAAGTGGCGATCTGACCGGGAGCTAGTTCCATTGTCGCAGCCGCAATTGTCGCAGCCGCCATTGACATGCGTCCCGCACCGACGTATTTTGGGAGGCGCGTATGCAGACCTCGCTCCATTCGCGACGTTGCTCCGCCGCGATGATTCTGTCCGCCTTGCCTGCGGCTCTTTTCGCTCAGTGGCCGTCTTACCCTACCCCAGGCGTCCCCAGAACTTCCGATGACAAGCCGAACCTGAGCGCTCCGGCTCCCAGAACTCCCGATGGAAAGCCGGATCTTACCGGCATCTGGGAAAATGCCCGCGCAACAGGCAGCGCCCCACCAGCCCCCGCGCCGAATGCGAAAGCCCCGGCGGCGAACGACGATTTCTTTGCCGGCATCAAGACCAACGACGATTTCTTGGCGATAGCCAAGCGGAGCCCGTTCTGGAATCTCGGGTCTTCGTTCAAAGACGGCCTGCCGTTTCAACCCTGGGCCGCCGAATTGCACCGCCAACGCGTCGCCGACAATAACAAGGACAATCCCGACGCGCACTGCCTGCCGATGGGGATCATGCAGTTTCACAATCATCCCGAACCGCGCAAGATGATCCAGACTCCGCAGGTGATCGTGATTCTTTACGAAGCCAACGCCGGGATACGGCAGATCTTCACCGATGGACGGCCCCTGCCCAAGGATGCGGAGCCGTGGTGGTACGGCTACTCGACGGGCCGTTGGGAGGGCGACACGCTGGTGGTGCAATCCACTGGATTCCGCGATCTTGGATGGCTGGATGTCGAGGGCAGCCCTTTGACCACCGACGCCCACGTCATCGAGCGCTACCGCCGCCCCGACTTCGGGCACTTGGAAATCGAAGTCACCATCGACGACCCCAAAGCCTACACCAAACCCTGGACTGTCGCGGTACATCAGCGGATTATGGTGGATACGGAATTGATCGAGTTCGTTTGCCAGGAAAACGAAGTGGACGCGCCGCATTTGACTACAAAGTGACGGTCCGAACCGTTTTCGCGTCTCGGTATACTTAGAGTTGTGGTACGTGCCTCGGTTCTAGGCTTCTTGCTTTGCGCTGTGCTTGTCGGCCAAGAGGACAAGGAACTCAAGACCCGCCCGCCCGATCAAGCCAAGCCCCAGCAGCAACAGGACCAGGAGCCGCCGGAAGAAGACGAGAGCCTCGCGCCGAAGACCTATTCCTTTAATCCGCTGGAAGCCGATAAGGATTTGAAGGTCGGCCTCTACTACTTCAAGAAGGGCAACTACAAGGCAGCCATGAGCCGGTTCCGTGAGGCCACGCTGTGGAATCCCACCTTTGCCGAGGCATTCCTGCGGCTTGGCGAAAGCGCGGAGAAGCTAAAGGACAAGAAAGCCGCCCACGAGGCCTACGAGAAGTTTGTCGCCCTGGCGCCCGACGATAAGCAGGCCGGCGCGATCAAGAAAAAGTTAGCCGGCCAGCGGTAACCGTTTACGCTTGCGGCATTCGTCTTGCGCGCGGATCACGGCGATCACACGGCTTACGCCAGCGTCCCATTGCGGAAACAGGTCCAGATACTGCACTTGTCTAGAGATGCGGCGGGGCACCACGCAGTCGTCCAGGCGCAGAGGGATAAAGAAAATCTCATCGAGAGGCACTTGGGCGGCGCAATGGAGGGCGAAGCGAAGCTCACTGTGAAAACTTCCGCGCTTGGAAGTGGCGCGTCGCGAAAAACAGGCCACAAAAAAGTCGGATGTCTGAATGGCGGTCTCGATGGCTCTGGGCCAGTTCTGTCCAGCAAGCAGCTTCTTCTTGTCGAGCCAGGGGCGAAAGCCATGCCGCTCGAAAGCCTGATACAGCTTCCTGATGAGCGAGAGATCCTCCTGGACATAGGCGATGAAAACCCGCGGCTGGGTTTGGCCGACGAAGCGAACGCCTCGCCTGCCGCCCGGTACGAATTTGCCCAGTCCGTCGATCTCCACCGTGGCTCCCTGTTCCAGAGCTTGGCGGAGCAGGCGGGCGATGCGGCGTGTGAGGGCTGCGTTGGAGCGAGACCCGCTCATTTGGATCGCTTCTTGGTCCGGGCGCGCCAGGCGCTGGGGGGCTTAATGCGGCGTGCGCCGAGCGGTAGGCTTTCTTCAAAATAGAACTCGGGCTTCGGGCCAGGCCAGAAGGTCCCTAACCCGGGTAGCGAAGCGCTGTGTCCATGGCGCACTCGTTTTAGAATGCCGTTGAGGATGAGGTCGAGCTGATCGGCTGCCGCGGCCGGGGTGATTCCCGATTCCCTGGCCAAACGCTGCACGATCTGCTCTTTTTTCATTTCCAAACAGATCATAATGCGCCACACGGCGCCGACGGACGGATGCCGTCAGGAGTCTGGTCCACTTTGAGCTGTATTATCAAATAGATACGGATCTATGCCAGGTTGGTTAACTTTTGTGACTCGCAATCTCAAATGAAGTGGTTTTAACAAGCAGTTAAGGTGGCATTCATCTCCGGCTGAAATGATGAGTGAGAAGTTATCGATATAGCTTCTAACACCTAAGGAGATCTCTAAATGAAGAAAATCATGACTCTGATGCTGGGCCTGTCCTTCCTGATGGGAACGGTCAGCCTGTTCGCGCAGGATACTAGCAAGACCTCGGACACGTCCAAGAAGAAGTCGAAAGCCAAGAAGGCGAAGGCCAAGAAGGGCGACACCAGCAAAACCGACACCTCCAAGTAACTTTAGTTCCATATACAAGGTTTTGAGTCGCGCATGCGGCCCAGTCAACTGGGTTCGACATGCGCGACAACTTTTTGGGGCGGATGGGTCTGCAGTAGACTGTGCCAGTGCGGGAGCGATCCGGTATACGCGGCTTTTTTTAGCCGCGTTTTCGATGCTTGAAGCTCCTATGGTTCGGGCGGCTCGCGATTCTGGGCAAGGAGTAGGCAAAACGCGGCTGAAGCCGCGAGTACCACTATTTCGACCCGGT
>Ga0302324_100013720_pt1 | contig 16402 bp, 8 predicted proteins | sample Palsa_T0_1_FD_201949 | JGI IMG/M metagenome (GOLD analysis project Ga0302324, IMG submission 201949) | Peat permafrost microbial communities from Stordalen Mire near Abisko, Sweden - Palsa_T0_1 | ecosystem: Environmental > Terrestrial > Soil > Palsa > Peat permafrost | place: Sweden: Abisko...
CTTACGTCAGTCCCGGGCAGCTAAACGTGCAGGCGCCCGCGGATACGGCTACGGGAAAGGTACCGGTGGTGGTCACGAGCCTGAACGGCACTGCGACCTCCACGGCGACGTTGCAGAGTTACGCGCCTGGCCTTTTCACGTTCCAAGGGAAGTACGCGGCTGCCCTGCACAACAGCGATGGCATCCCAGTCGCTCCGGCCAGCTACCTTGGCAGTTCGGTCACATCGCGTCCGGCTCAGCCAGGCGAGTCCATTCAAATCTACGCCACGGGTCTTGGCCCCACGACGCCGGCGGTCCCTCCGGGCCAACTCGTAGCCTCGCCGGCGGCCATTTCGAATCTCACCCAATTGAAAGTGACGGTCGGCGGCGTGCCGGCGACGTTGCAGTACGCCGGCATCGTAGCGCCCGGGGAATATCAGATCAACCTCATCGTTCCGCCGCAGTCGACCGGCGATCAGGCCATCGTGCTATCGATCGGCGGCGCGAGTTCGGCGTCATCGGTAGACCTGCCGATCGAAAATGCCGTGACTGCTACCTCCATCAGCCTGTCGCCCAACAATCATACAATCACGGTAGGCGCCACTCTGCCCCTTACCGTCAAGGTCAATAACGCTACCAACCAAGCCGTGACGTGGCAGATCGACCAGATCGCGGGCGGCAATTCCACTGTGGGCACCGTGTCCTCCGCTGGCGTCTACACCGCACCTATTATGATGCCGCCGTACCAGACGGTGACAGTGACGGCCATCAGCCAGCAGGATTCCACGGTTCAAGCCAGCGTGGTCGTTAACCTCCAGAACGCCGTGCCGGTTGTCACCGCCGTCACCCCGGCGACGCTGAATCCCGGCGCTGCGAATATAGCCCTGACGGGCACCGGATTTGCGACCGGCGCGGTGATCTATCTGGCCGGCGTTGCCTTGCCCACTACTGTCGTCTCTGACACGCAACTCACTGCCAGCGCCAACGTCGTGATGCCGGTGGGACGATTGGCAGCCGTGAAGGTCACCAATCCCAACCCGGGGACCGCGACCTCCGTCCCGCTCGCTGTGCCGGTCCGCGCGCCCGTGGAGAATATGCCGTACGCCGACGCCGTGCGTTTCCTGGAAATAACCACGTGGGGACCGACGCCGCAAAACGTCGTCGATCTGCAGACCATGGGCCAGCAGGCATGGCTGGCGGCGCAATTCGCCCAGCCGGCCAGTTCGTGGGCCGACCCCAATAATAATGAGCAGGGTGTCAGCGATCTCCAGACGGCGTTTTGGAACATCGCTTTGACCGGTAGCGATCAACTGCGCCAGCGCTCCTCCCTGGCGCTGGCCGAAATCATGGTGGCATCCGCCGTCAGCGACACGCTCTACGAGCAGTTGGTGTCCTATCAGCGCGTTCTCGGCAACTATGCGTTCGACACGTATCGCAACGCTTTCAACGCCGTCACGCTCAACCCCGCCATGGGTGATTACCTCAACATGGTGAACAACGCCAAAGCCACCGGGACCACATCGGCGAACGAAAACTATGCGCGCGAGTCCATGCAGCTCTTCACACTAGGGCTGGTGCAGCTCGATCCCACCGGCGTTCCCATCATGGTCAACGGCGCCACGGTCCCGGAGTACGATCAAACCACAGTGTCGAACATGGCCAAGGTGCTGACTGGCTGGACCTACGGCGAGACTCCCGGGTTCAATTCCATATGGACGAACATGCAGTATTATTTTGCCCCCATGCTCGCCATTGAGAATTATCACGACACCACGCAGAAGACGCTGAATTTCCCTATCCCGTGCACCATTGCGGCAGGCGGCACGGCGGAAAGCGACATCGCCACGGCCTACGACTGTGTCTTCCAACAAACCAACCTCGCTCCCTTCGTTTCGTATCGGCTAATTCAGCGTTTCGTGGAAAGCAGCCCGTCGTCGGCCTATGTGGGCCGCGTGGCCAGCGCGTTTCAATCGTCCGGCGGGAGTTTGCAAAGCGTCCTCACCGCTATTTTTACCGATCCGGAAGCGCAGACTCCAGGCGTCGGCAAGTTGCCTGAGCCGTTCCTCTACGTCACCCGCCTGCTCCGGGAACTGAACGCCACCATCACTGCGCCGGGTGCGCTTACCGCGCAGTCCAGCGCCATGGGGCAGACGCCGCTCGCGCCGGGGAGCGTCTTCAGCTACTTCTCTCCGTTCTATGTGGTCCCCCACATGACTTCACCGACTATCGCGCCGGAATTCCAGGCGCTAAATGCCGGCACCGCATTAGGGCGCGCGAACTTTGCCTACCGCGTGGTTACCAACGGCATATCGGGCGGCATCGCCGTCAACATGGCGAATCTAACCGATCTCGCCAACAATCCGTCCGACTTGGTGGAGGCCATCAATCAGGCGCTATTCCGCGGTCAGATGGATTCCAACGTGCGCGCCATCCTGATCACCGCCGCCAGCGCGTCCACCAGTATGGCGTCGCGGGTGCGCAGCGCCCTCTATGCCGCGGCTGCATCGCCGCAATACCAAGTGCAACAGTAACGGGAGACCATCGCCATGACACTGCTACACCCTCGATCGCGCCGTGAATTTCTGAACATGGGCTGTCGCGCTCTCTCCGCCGTGGGAGCTGCCGCGGCATTCGGCCGGGCCGGCTTAATCACCGCCCGCGCCCAAACCTCCGGCGACTACAAAGCGCTGGTTTGTGTCTTTCTGTTCGGCGGCAACGATTCCAACAACCTGCTGGTGCCGAACCAGTCCGCTACTTATCCCGTTTACCAGGCGATCCGGCAGAATTTGGCGATTCCGCAGGCGTCACTGCTGAGCATCCATGACGCCGCCAGCAACGCCACTTACGGACTGCATCCCAGCCTCGCCCCCATCGCGCCGCTCTATAACACCAGCAACCGCCTGGCGATCATGATGAACGTGGGCACCCTGCTGCAGCCGGTGCCGCGTGCTTCCAACGGGCTGCCGCAGCTCAACAGTGTTCCCCTGCCGCTCAATCTCTATTCGCATTCCGATCAGCAAACGCAGTGGCAAAACGCTACGCCGCAAGGCGGGGCCACTTCCGGATGGGCCGGCAGGCTGGCGGATAAAGTTGTCGCCACCGCGTCCGGCGTGGTGCCGCCGGCCATCACGCTAGCGGGCAACGTGCTGCAGCTGGTCGGCGAGACCACGCAGCCTTCCAGCGTGAACACCAGTAACTTCGGGCTTATTGCGCCGGCAAGCGATCCGGGATCGACGGCGTTGCAGGGTCTGTTGAGCCTATCGAGCGGAGTTACTCTGGTGCAGGCGGCGCAGAGCTCGCTGAGCGGCGCGATTACCGTGGCCCAGTCCGTGAACTCCGCGCTGAAGGGCGCGGCCAGCATCGGCGTCAACTTTCCCGGCACCGACATCGGTACGCAGTTGGGCCAGGTAGCCAAACTCATCCAGGTGCGCAGTTCGCTGGGCGCCAGCCGGCAGATCTATTTCTGCAGTCAGGGTGGGTACGACACGCATTCCAACCAATTGCAGCAGCACGTGGGGCTTTACAGCAATCTGGCCAACGCACTCAATGCCTTCGACCAGGCGATGACGGCGCTCAGTGTACAGGACAGCGTGACTACGTTCACGGAATCGGACTTCAACCGGACGTTCCAACCGAATGGCAATAACGGCACCGACCACGGATGGGGCACTCACGCCCTCGTGATGGGCGGCGCGGTGAACGGAGGCGCTCTTTACGGCACCTATCCCACATTAGCGCTAGCCGGACCCGACGACTCCGGGGGGCGCGGCACCTGGGTGCCGAGCACGTCGGAGGATCAATACCTGGCCGCTTTGGCGAAGTGGTTCGGCCTGGCGCAAGGCGACCTGGACTACGTCTTCCCGAATCTGAAGGCGTTCCAATATCAGACTCCGGCGTTTATCTAAAAAGAATTATGGGTGGCCGCAGATGAACGCAGATAAGAACAGCCTTGGTTTTATCTGCGTTGATCTGTGTTCATCTGTGGCCAGATTTGTTTTTGCGTGTAGTTCAAGACTCTTAAACCGCCCGCGACACCGCTCGCTTCCATCCGACGCGGCCGCCGAGATCGGCCGGGTTGTTCGACGGTGGCAGACGCCGATTTACCGGGGAGCCCATCGACCATTCGAGCGGGCGCTGCTTCCACTGCGTGGAGTAAGGCGCGCGATACAGCACTTTCGTGACGCGATGCGGGTTCACGGCAAGCTGAAATGTATTCGCGCCCTTGGGGCAGAGTGTGCCTTCGTTGATCGGGCTATCGGGATTGCCTTCGATATCGATGACTTTGCCGCCCTTCACGGAGACCAACTGGCTGCAGCCCATCGCGCAGTACGGACAGACGCTGTGCACGGCCGTTGCTCCTCGTGTGCGGGGAGCCTTGTATACCGAATTCGGGCTGAAGATCCTAGATCGACATATCTGTTCGATGCCCACTGAGCAGTGGCGTTTCCATTGCTCGCATGCGAGGGTACCGGTGGCCACACTCTCAAGCCATCGACTACGTTAAGACACAGTCGAGCCGTCCTCATTCGCGCGGGCGGCGGCGAACATGTCTGCGCAGCAACAGTGCGAAACCCAATTTTGGGGGCTAGAATTTGACGCGCTTATGTTCCTGAACTGCTCACGCTGACTCTCGCCGTCGCGGTGGACCATGCATACACCGCCCGAGTTGATAAAGGCACATCTCGGCATCGCGATGACGTTCTGCGGGCCATCCCGAAGACCAAAGCGGTGTTTCTGCCCGTGTAGTTCCATTAACAGTGGCCGCTTGCATGCTGGCGAAATGGCCACGGCGTTTAACCAGCCGCCACACTTTGTAAGGTCGTAACCCTCGAAAATGATTGCCGTACCAACTACTCAAATTAGAGAAGGCCTGCCGCATCCCCTTGGAGCAGCATGGGATGGCGCCGGCACGAATTTCGCCGTATTCTCAGCCAATGCAACCAAGGTAGAGGTGTGCATTTTTGACGGGGACGGAAAGCAGGAAGTGCAACGGATTGCACTTCCCGAGTACACCGACCAAGTCTGGCATGGGTACTTGCCCGATCTCCAGCCAGGCACGCCTTACGGTTTTCGCGTGCACGGACCTTACGAGCCGGACGCTGGGCATCGCTTCAACCCGAATAAGCTGCTCCTCGATCCGTACGCCTGCGCACATATGGGCCAGATCGAGTGGAATCCCGCGCTTTTCGGTTACCAGATGGAATCTGGTGACGATAAGACGTTCGATGGGCGGGACAGCGCACCCTTCATGCCGAGATCCCTGGTGGTGGACCCGGGCTTCGACTGGACAGGCCCTCGGGATAGTCCGCGAGTGAGATGGGATGACACCATCATCTATGAACTGCATGTCAAGGGATACACCAAGCTCCATCCCTGCGTTCCGGAGAAGCATCGCGGCACTTATCGAGGGCTGGCATCGAAGGATGTCGTCCGATATATCCGCTCGTTGGGCGTTACTTCGGTCGAGTTGCTGCCTATCCACACGTTCGTGAATGAAAGCCACCTGCTCGACAAGGGACTGACCAACTACTGGGGATATAACACCATCGGCTTTTTCGCGCCCGATCCCCGATACGCCGCCAACCCTCGCGACAGCCTCAGGGAATTCAAAGAGATGGTAGCGGCCTTTCACGATGCCGGTCTCGAAGTGATTCTGGACGTGGTTTACAACCACACCGCCGAGGGCAACGAACTCGGTCCCACACTGTCCTTTAAGGGAATCGATAATGCCAGCTACTATCGGCTGATTCCCGACAAGAAGCGATACTACATTAACGATACGGGAACCGGTAACACGGTCAACGTGAGTCATGCCAGAGTGCTGCAGATGGTAATGGACAGTCTGCGCTACTGGGTTCAGCAGACGCGTATCGATGGTTTCCGATTCGACCTCGGCACCATCCTGGCGCGCGAGCCCAACGGGTTCGACAACCAGAGCGGTTTCCTGAAAGCCTGCAGCCAAGACCCGGTGCTGGCGACAGTGAAGCTGATCGCGGAGCCGTGGGACTGCGGGCCCGGAGGCTACCAGGTCGGCGAATTCAGGCCAGGTTGGGCGGAATGGAACGATAAGTTCCGCGATAATGTTCGCGACTTTTGGCGCGGCGAGTTATCTGCGAACGGCTTGGCGGAACGGCTTTGTGCCTCCGCGCCTTTGTTCCATCATCAAGGACGCAGGCCGTGGTCGTGCATCAATTTCCTCACTGCGCATGACGGGTTCACTCTGAATGACGTCGTGAGTTATAACGAAAAGCATAACGAGGCCAATGGCGACGAAAATCGTGATGGCACCTCGGATAACCGCTCCTGGAATTGCGGCGCGGAGGGGCCCACCGATGATCCCGAAATTCTGAGCCTGAGAGAGCGGCAAATGTGCAACATGCTCTCGACCTTACTCCTCTCGCAGGGCACCCCGATGGTTCTCGCGGGCGACGAATTCGCGCGCACGCAGAAGGGCAACAACAACGCCTATTGCCAGGACAACGACATCAGTTGGGTTGATTGGAGTCTCGCGGAGAAAAGCGCGCTCCTGGTGGAGTTTTTTCGGAAACTAACGTCGATACGCCACAAATATCCGATTCTGCGCCGCAATCTTTTCCTGAACGGCGAGTACATCGACGAACTGGAGGTGCGCGATGTTACCTGGATCAATTGCAACGGCAATCAGATGGAAAAGAAGGACTGGGATGATCCCGCCACCCGTTGCTTCGGAGTGCTGCTCGACGGGCGAGCCCAGACCACCGGCATCCGGCAGCGCGGCAAGGAGGCGACCCTCCTGATCGCGATCAACGGCTATCATGACGCCGTCGAGTTCACCCTGACGAACTGTGCGGGCGATGGCCAGTGGTCGCTACTGTTCGACACCAATATTCCCGAGCCGGAAGAAAGATCCAGTTTCAAGATCGGCGACCGCTACATGGTCACCGCCCGATCACTGCTCCTGTTTGTTTTTGAGGCGTCGCAGTAAGGTGAGGCAGGCCCCCGAGTCTACGCGGAACGCCCTCGCCCTGCTTTCCGGTCGCCAGAGTCCGCTCGCGGAGCTTTGGAGTACGCGTTTGCCGGACTGCTTCCCTACCTTACGCGTGCACCTCGGTTCACCTTTCGGCGAAGACCGCTACCGGCAATCCGTCGAATGCCGCCGCGAGATCCAGCCGGCCCTCAATTACCCGCATTTCCTCGCCGGTAAATACGTTCCGTAGTCCCTCCGCCGCGTTGATCGCGACCGAAGTATCCATCCAGTCTGTATCGCCTTCCGCGTGAGCCGGAAAGCGCGCCGCCAACACCACCACCCGTCGATTCTCCAACCGCCGCTGGAACCCAATCAGACGATCCGCCCTTACCCCAGTGGCAAGCAGTGCCTCGTACTCGCCCGATGCGAAGAGATCCGCCTCCGCCGTTCGCAGCGCCAGCAGCTTCGAAAGCACGAACAACTTGATCCCACCGTCGCGCCAATTCTCCATCAGCGTATGAATCGCCGCGCCTGGAACCGCCTCGAGCAGTCGAATCCGTGCGCAGTAATTTACGGGCCGACGATTGTCCGGGTCCACCAGACTCAGATCCCATAACTCCGCGCCCTGATAAGTGTCGGGAACGCCGGGAGCCGTCAGCTTTAATGTCGTCTGCACCAGACTATTGTGCACGCCCAGCCGCGCCACTCGTTCCTGAAAGGGAAGAAAGGACGATAGGAAGGCACGCGATTCAGTGGCATTCAGCGCCCCCTCGACAAATGACAGCACCGCGCACTCGTAAGCCGTATTGGGCGATGCCCAGGTGGAATGCACCTTCGCCTCGCGCATCGACTTCGTCATCGCGCCTTTCACCCGTTCTGCGTAGACCGACAAAGCCTCGGGATCCAAGTCGACGCCCACACCCGTCAGCTCCGCCGGCCAGGTGCCCACCAAGAGCTGATAGAAAAGGTACTCGTCATTGCGATCCGGCGGTGCGCTCGTCCCGATATCGCCGCGTCGTGCGCGAAGGATTTTGCTCCAGGCCTGCACCTGCTTCGCCCATTCTTCCGGGAGTTCGGATAGCACCGCCAGACGCGCGCGCGTATCTTCTCCCCGCTTGGTGTCATGCGTCGAAGTAGTCAGCATCGCCTTCGGCCACCCCTTAGCGCGCTGACCATTGAGTTTGTGAAAATTCGCCAGCGTTACTCCGAACTGGTCCGGATCGCCGCCCACTTCATTGAGCGCCACGAATCGGTTATAGCGATAGAACGCCGTGTCCTCGAGCCCCTTGGCCATTACGGGACCGCTATACTGCTGCACTTTCATGGCGAATCGCAGCACTGATTGCCGGCTGAAGCCGCTACGCGGTTCCGCCACCAGGTCGCCCGAAAGCAGCTTAGCGACGAAATCGTAAACGCTCGGGTCCAGATCGGGGTCTTTACTACGCGCCTTCTTCAACGCCCATGTCAGATCGCGCCGGTCTTCTTCCGATGGCGCACCTTGCGAGTCGACGTAGGTGCGGTATACGGGAAAGCAAGCCACCACTTCGCGGATCGCCCGCTGCAGAACGTTCTGCGTGAAATCCGCGGTCCTGGGATTCTGGTGCGCCACCCGCGCCGCCTCCCGCGCCAGCGCGTGTAATTCGCTCGCCATTTCGTTGCGCATGATGCGCAGCTTGCAGTCGCGCACCACCTCGGAGAATTTCTTCTGCTCGCCGGTGAATTCGCGGTAGGTCTGGGTGAAAGGTTCCTCGCCGGCCGGATCGATCAACATGCCAAGCATCAGGTTTGCGAACTCGTATCCGGTGGTGCCGTCCACCGTCCAATCCTCACGCAGTGTCTCATGGCGCGCGAGAATCTTCTCGATGATCAGGTAAAACGGTTCGTCCGAGTGCCCCAGGGCCGGATTGGTGCGCAGGCGCGCGAAATACTCCTTGGGGTTCAACAACCCGTCCACGTGGTCGATGCGCAACCCGTCGATAGTGCCGTCCGCCAGCAGGCGGAACACCAGTTCGTGTGCATGCTCGAAAACTTCCGGTAGCTCCATTCGCAGGCCGGCGAGATCGTTGATGTTGAAAAAGCGGCGATAATTGATATCGTCCGCCGCCACGCGGAAATTCGCCGCGCGCCAGTGTTGGTCCTGAATCAGGGTGTTCAGCTTGGCCCAGCTTTCCCGGTCGCCGGCCGTTCCGTTGTACCGCCCCAGTGCCGCCGCAATGCCGTCGCGCACTTCCGGATTCTCACACGCGGACCGCGCCAGCAGGGCCTTCAGATCGCGCGACCGCCGGCCCGCCTGCGGTCGCCATTCGGGTAAATTGACAAAGGCATCGCCCAGCCGTTCCAGTTCCGGAACCTCATTCCCCAAGATGCCGCCGTAGTGCAGAGGACAGATCGGAAGCTTATGGCTGTCGTAAGCCCACACTGCGAACGAACCTTCCTGCTCGTCGAATTTCAGCTTGAGTTTACCGGCGTCCAACTCGATGCCATACTGATCGCCCAAAAAAGGTACGAGCAGCTTCGATTCCAGGTAGCACCGGTCGGACTGCCAGTCGATATCGAACCAGCCCGAATATGCCGAATCCGGCCCCCACTCCAACACATCGAGCCACAGCGGATTGTCTGCCCCGCCGACTCCCATGTGATTAGGTACGAAATCCAGAATCTGCCGCAGGCCATTCGCCCGAAACGCCTCCAGCATGCGCTGGAAATCCGCCTGCGATCCGAGTTCCGGATTAATGGTGTGATGATCCACGATGTCGTAGCCGTGCGTGCTGCCCGGCCGCGCTTTGAGCCACGGCGATGCATACACGTGGCTCACGCCCAAGCGAGCCAGGTACGGCGCGATCTCCGCGGCCTGCGCGAATCCAAAGTCCTTGTGGAATTGCAGCCGATAGGTAGCACGCGGTGTCATCGCGAAACCCCCTTTATTGCGGGAGCCGGCGTCTTCTGCCGCTCCTTGCGGAACACCTCGGCCAAGCGAAGCAAGCGGGGATATTCCGCCAACTGCTCGGCATTCACGGATAACCGCCGCTTCCAGTTTGGATGCTCGCCGCTAGTTGCCGGAACATTCACCGGCTCGGTCTCAGCGGTAATATCGTCCATCTGCGCGATGGCGATCAGCGCGCTGCTGCGCGCGAGATATGCATGGACGGCGGATGTCAGCTCCTCCATCTCGATCAATCCATCCTGAGGCAGCAGGCCCTCCGCGCGCAACGCGCGAACCAGTTCGTTGCGGTCCCGCTCTCGCCGCGCGCGCGCATCCGACGCCGGAGATTCGTCGGGAAAGAGATGCAGACGCTCCTTGATCTCGATGTCCGTCTCCTCCCACCAGCCCCGCACCGTCGGCAGATCGTGACTTCCCGATACTGCCAGTGCCAACTGCGGGTACGAATGCGGCGGATGGAAAACCCCCGAGTGCATGTCCTGCTCGAAGAACAGCACACGATACGACAGGATGTTCGCCTCCATCATGCGCTCGCGAAATCCTGCCGGCACCGTGCCCAGATCTTCGCCCACCACCAGGCACCGCTGGCGCTCGCTTTCCAAAGCGATGATTCCCACCAGGTCTTCGAGCGGATACTGCACGTACGCGCCTTCCCGCGGCGACTTGCCGGCCGGCACCCAGTAGAGGTGCTGAAACGCCATAATGTGATCGATCCGCAATCCGCCGGCGTGACGCATATTCGCGCGCACCAGGTCGATGAAATCGCGATAGCCAGTCTCATACAGCACCCCCGGGTGAAACGGCGGCAATCCCCAATCCTGGCCCGCAGGATTAAAAATGTCGGGCGGCGCTCCCACGTGCGCAGCCGAGACCACCGCATCGGGATTGCTCCAGGTGCCGGCCCCGCTGCTGTCCGTGCCTACAGCCAGATCGCGATACAGACCGACTTCCATGTTCTTCGCCGCCGCTGACGCAGCCGCCAGCTGCTGATCCGCCAGCCACTGCAGCCAGGCGTAGAGAGTCACCGTCCCCGCGTGCTCCTCGGCGAAGAGCGCGACAGACGGCGAGGTGGGGCTCTGATAGTCCGCCGGCCACGTGTGCCAATCCGCCAGCTTTCCGGTGATGGCAGCGAAATGCTGGCGCAACGCTTCGAACAGGCAATTCTGCTCGAACGCTCTTCCAGCGCTGACGCGATAGCGCTCGAATTCCCGCCAGCGCGCCGAATGGGGCTCCATCCGGCAGCATTCGAAGAGCAGCTTCAGTGCTTGCAGCTTCAGTTCCGCCACCCCGACGTAGTCAACCAGCGCTGCCGCCCGGCACTCGGCGAGCCGCTGCTGGTATCCCTCCGATGCGATTAGCGCCCGCGTCTCCGTCGAGTCGGCCAACTCGGGAACCGCTTCCACATCGATGTAGAGAACATTCAGCAGCAGCCGGCTCTCCGGCGAATACGGGCTGGCATGTTCGGGATTATCGACGAAGAGCGAATGTAGCGGATTTAAGCCCACGACGTCGCCGCCGAGGCCGCCGACCAGTTCGACCAACTTCCGCAAATCCGTGAAATCGCCGATGCCCCAATTCCGCGTCGAGCGCAGCAGGTAAAGCTGCGCGGCCACACCCCAGAGTCGGCGCTGGTCTTCCGCGGCCTTCGGCAGCCAGCATTTACCCGGCGTGACGATCAGCGAGCAAGTCGCGTCATCCAGCTCGCAATTCAGCAGGTGATAGCCAATGGGAAGTTGCCCCGCGAGCGTCAAACGATGCCGCTCCAGCTTTCGCCCGTCGATCTCGCGACTTTCCAGGAGGTTCTGATCAGTGCAAGCTGCCGTTCCGGACAGGTCTTTCCCGTTTTCGAGAATCACCGTCCAGCGCACCTCGCGAGTGTCCGCCGGTATCACCGCATCGACAGTAATCTCTCCCTTTTGTGCATGGGCAACGCGCACCGGAGGTAAAGATCTGCGCCACGGCCTTTCCTCCAATTCGTGAAGCGAGGCGCCAGCTTGCTCGTCGCCACCGGCCGGGAAGCCCATCGCGGCCAGTAAGGCGCGTTTGGTGTCCGCGGAGGTCTCACGAATGCCACCTTTCGCGTCCTCAAAACGGTCTTCGATTCCGGCGAGCGTCGCAAGCTTTTCCAGGGGGTTCACTAGGCCCTGTACCTGCGCGCCAGTTGCCAATCAGCCCGCCTATTCTGCACTTATGTGTCAGGAGACACAATGCACAGTCCAAGAACCGCTTGCTGACGCGCGCGGCTCAGAAAGACCAACTTATGCCGGAGTTGCCAGACCCATCTTGGCGTACCAAGGCTTAGCCGACTGAATGGCGTCGTTCACCGCGTTGATATTTCGTACGCCCTCGCGCTGCAGCCATTCCTCCAGGCCTTTGGCGCCCTGCTTGGCGTACACCGGAATGCCTTCCTTCCAGGTAGCGCGCCCGCAGAGCACGCCCGAATAATCTGTGCCCGCTTCGGCCGCCATGCTCAGAGACTCCGTGAATACCGAGTTGCTGACACCCGCGCTCAGATAGATGAACGGCTTGCTAGCGATCGCCGCCGCTTCCCGGAACTGAGTCAGCGCTTCGGCGCGCGTGTACGCCTTCTGACCTTTATATACGCTCGATCCTTCCACGTACTCCGCGTTGATCGGCACTTCCACCTTCAGCACATCCACTTTATATTGCGGCAGCGAGAATTCCTTCATACTCGCCTTTACAATCTCCGGCTTCGCTTTGGCATACTCGAAGCCTTTTTCGTCGCCGCCCTTCGGATCGTAACCCACAAATTCCAGGAAGAACGGGATTTCGTACGTTTCGCATTCCGCCCCAATCCGCTCGATGAACGCATGCTTGATATCGTTGACGGCGGAATCCTCGTGATGCGTGTAGTAGATCAGGATCTTCACCGCATCGGCGCCCCAATCCACGATGCGCTTTACCGACACGTGCGGCAGAAGGTCGGGCAGCCGGCCGGGCTGAGTATTGTCGTAGCCGCTCAATTCGTACGCCAGCAGCAGACCCGCATTCTTACTGCGCGCCGCGGCCGCGTCCAGTCCGAATTCCGGGTCGAGCAGGATAGCGCTGGCGTGCGGTGTCAGCACCTTGCTGACAACCACCTTAAACTCGCTCATCATTTCCGGGGTGATGCTCTTCGAATCGACGCCGCGGGCCGCGGCCAGCGATTTCTGCAGGCTGCCGCGCTGATCCATGGCAGCCGCTGCGATTACGCCCCGATTGTTAGCCAGCGCTTTCATGCGCCGCAGTTTTCCCTCTGAAAGTGTCATGGGAATTATTATGCCATGAGAGAATCGTAGCGATGAAGCCCGCCAACTATGCCGTCGAACGATCGGAAGTCGATGGAATACCGATCGTTCGTTTATCCGATGCCGCTTGCCGCGCCGCTATCTCCGTCGCCCCGTCGATCGGGAATATGGCTTACGAGTTTCGCGTGGCAGGCGAGCAGATACTCTGGTTCCCCTACGCCAGTCCCGCTGAGTTGAAAGCCAAACCCGTCTTATGCGGTGTTCCGTTCCTGGCGCCCTGGGCCAACCGCCTGGATGGCGACGCCTATTGGGCCAACGGCAAGCACTACCTGCTGAATGCCAAGCTCAACAACATCCGCCGCGACTCCCATCAATCTCCCATTCACGGTCTGCTGAACTTTTCGCCCTATTGGGAGGTGGCCGATTCCGGCGCGGACGACGTTTCCGCGTGGACTACCAGCCGGCTAGAATTCTCGCGCCGCCCCGATCTGATGGCGCAATTCCCGTTCGCCCATACGCTCACCATGACGCACCGCCTGAGCAACGGCCAATTGGAAGTGGAAACCGTGATCGAGAATCATTGCGCGGAATCGCTGCCGGTCGCCGTGGGCTATCATCCGTATCTCAGTCTTCCCGTAGTTCCTCGTGACGAATGGGCGGTCCACGTCGCTGCCCGCGATCATCTGGTGCTCAACGACATGGTCATTCCGACCGGCGAGCGCCATCCCGTCGAGTTCTCCGACCCCTATCCATTGAAAGGCGCCCAGCTCGATGATGTTTTCGGCAATCTCCTTCGCGATCCTGATGGCTTCGCCCGTTTCCATGTGGAAGGCGCAGGCCGCCGCGTCACTGTGACCTACGGCCCGAAATACACCATCGCCATCGTCTACGCGCCGCCCGGCCGGAATTTCATCTGTTTCGAACCCATGTCGGCCGTCACCAACGCCTTCAATCTGGCGCGAGCCGGAATTTACGATGAGTTGCAGAGCGTTAAGCCCGGTGAAGTATGGCGCGAGAGCTTCCGGGTTTCTTACGACGCGGGGCAGGGAACGAAGGACGACCAGTCGATGGCCCTCTGATATTCTTCATCGGGCGGAAAAACGGTCTTAAAGGTGAAGGCGAACTGCGTCGGGCCGTCTTGTTCCATGTGCGCCAGCCGCTTCTTAGCCTCGTCCATGCCAGGTATGTGTCCCGCCGGCACCCACCACAATGCTGTATATGCTCCCGAGAATTGCTCGAACCACTGCTGCCGGTGACGCAGCAGTTCCGCATGCACGGTTCGATAAACGTACCGCTTGAGCGTGTCCACCGATTCCCATACCGACATGTTGACCAGGATGCGATCGTCGTCGTAAGGCCGAAAGTAAGTGGCGTTGCCCTCTGAAGTTTGCAGCCGCCACACAAACCCGGGACTGCGATCGGCAAGCGCATTGAGTTCATCCAGCCGATTGACGAACCCCGCCATAATCGGGTCCTCCACGGGGGCTCTTACGCGGCCGATATTCACCTGGGCGATGTGATACTTACTCATCTTTAAAAGTATAAACGCGGGTTGATCTTTCCGAGCCGCGGGCGAGCTTGGCTCGCCTGGACAAGCTAAAGCTTATCCCACAAATTCTGTGTGTTTGCAGTGGTGGGGCATGCTTTAGCTTGCCTGCCGGGCGACAGCCCGGCTAGCCCTACCTACTCGACCCGCCTTCCTTCGTCGCTGCGCCTTCCGACGTCACACTGGCGGGCACGGGGAGCTGATTCTTATCCCACCCGCCGCCAAGCGCCTGAATGAGCTGCACCGCTGCCGTCATCTCGCTCACCCGCAGCGTGACTTCCGTTTGTTGGTCCGATAGCAGCGTGGTCTGCGCGGTAATCACGTTCAGGTACGGATCAAGACCGGTCTGATAGCGCGACATCGCGATCTCCAGATACCGCTTCGCCGCATTCACTGCCGACTGCTGCTTCTCGATCTGTGCCGATGCCACTCGTACTGTGGCGATATAATCCTCAACCTGCTGGAACGCCGTGAGCACCGCTTGCCGGTATGCTGCCACGTCGGCATTATAATTCGCGGTGTACTGCGCCACAGTATTCTTTCGCAGGCCGGCATCGAAAATCAATTGCGAGGCCGACGAGCCAATAGACCAGAAAAGCGCCGGCGCCGAAAACAGCTTCGAGATCAGCGAGGATTCCAGCCCGCCGCTCCCCGTGAGACTCACCGTCGGGTAATACGCCGCCTTCTCTACGCCGATGAGCGCGTTGGCTTGGGCCATGGTGCGTTCCGCCGCCGCGATGTCCGGCCGCCGCTGCAGCAATTGCGAAGGAACACCAACCGGAATCGCCGGGACTGGCGTGGTGAGCGACTTTACCGGCATGGTAAACTCCGACGCTGGCTTTCCGATCAACGTGGCGATGGCGTGCTCATAAATCGCCCGGTTGGTCGCGATCCCCACCGCCTGCGCCTCCGCATCCTGCAGCGTAACGTCGGCCTGCGCGTCTGATTCCGGACTGTCGATGCCGGTCTCCACCAGCACTTTCGTCAGTTCCAGCGCCTTCCGATCGGCCTCGATGGTGCGGTTGTAAAGGTCTTGCAAGGCATCCTGCCCGCGAAGTTCGAAGTAATAAACCGCCAGGTCGGCCTGTTCGGTCAGGCGTTGGTTTTCGAGATCCGCCGCGCTCACCTGCGCCGCGTACTGATACTCGCGCACCGTGTTTTTGATGCGGCCCCACAGGTCCGGCTCCCAAGCCACGTCGAACGGCAGAGCAAATTCGTTGTACGTGACATTTCCGTTCGACTGTGAGACGGCGCTGGTTCCGGTGTTGGACCCGGTCGAACCTGTGGTGCCCGTCGTGCCAGTAGAACCTGTGGAACCAGTCGTGCCACTGGTGCTGCCGACGGTGGTGGTCGTGCTGCCGGTCTGCAGGTACGCTCCCGTTCCGCCCTGCCCGGATCGCGTTCGGTTAAAGGATGGATTCGCCGTCAGCGTCGGATAATAACCGGCCCGCGCCTGGCGCACCTGCGCCCGCGCCGCCAGAAAATTCTGGAAATATTGCTTGATGGTTTGATTATTGATGTCGAGCTGCTCTTCCAATTGACTCAGTTCCGGCTCGTTAAATATCTCCCACCATTTGCCTTTCAGCGCCCCATCCGAGGGCTGCGCCGGCTGCCAAGTCCCCGGAGGCGCTTCGGCGTAAGCCGCGGGAGCCGACTCCTTAAATGCAGGCGGAGCAGGCATCGAAGGCGTCGTATATTTCGGTCCCACGTTGCACCCCACAAGAGCGAGCAGCAAACTCAAC
>Ga0302324_100013722_pt1 | contig 16401 bp, 15 predicted proteins | sample Palsa_T0_1_FD_201949 | JGI IMG/M metagenome (GOLD analysis project Ga0302324, IMG submission 201949) | Peat permafrost microbial communities from Stordalen Mire near Abisko, Sweden - Palsa_T0_1 | ecosystem: Environmental > Terrestrial > Soil > Palsa > Peat permafrost | place: Sweden: Abisko...
TCGGCGGCGACGGCAACGTCATCTTCGAACACGCCTACGCGCTCGGTTGCGAGGGCATCGTCTCGAAGCGGCTCGGATCGCCCTATCTGTCCGGACGCTCTGATTATTTGGTTAAGGTCAAGAACCAGAACGCGCCGGCGGTGCGGCGTGAAGCGGAGGAGGAATGGGGGGCGATAGTCGCCCCGCTCGCCCTAATGTGTTGGCCGGTACAGAAAAACGGCGGCAATGATCAAGACGGATATGCCGGCGGTGACGAGTCCGTACTCGATCGCCACGACCGCCGCCGTCTCGTCTTTCCAGAAGGCTCGGAGCTTCCCCATTTGCCTGATTGTAACGGCCAACTCTAAACCAACCGTAAAAGCCGTGTCTGCCACGCGGCTTTCGCCGGTTCCCGCATCACTTCTTCGCAAGGGTGCGCATGAGATCGACCACCGCTTGGTTTGATCGCGAGACAACTGCGGACGAGCATGGCGCCGTCACGTGTTGCGAGGAATGAGGTGATTTTGAGTTGCGAAACCGCCATTCACCGCAAAGTTTAACTTTCGCAACACGTCAGCGAATAGCTCCAAGCCAGCGCCGGTAAATGGACGTTGTTCCCTACTTTCGACGTTGCGAACTCAAGCCCCTTTCGGCACTCAACTCGTGACCCGGCCCCCCTTGGTGACGAAGCCTTTACGGCACGATGACACAATGCCATCGAGTCTGGGAGGCGACCGAATGTCAAAATGGCAAGAGGAGAAGGATGAACGGAATCGCCGCTCGCTTGCCCGCCTCGCAAAATCTTTGCCGGACATCTTCCCGCCGGTCGTGCTGTCCCGGGCGCTCAGCCGCACCTTCGTGCCGCCTACGCCGCGGCTCGCGATCGATTGCTATTGGGGCGCCCACCCTCTTCGGGCCGATCATTTGGCAGCGACAACCGAAAGAGCGGGTTGCCGACCACATTCCGTATTCCCCCGCGCCCTATCGGGAACGCGCCTACGCACGGGGTCCGGGTTTCTGCTATGTGTGCGGGCAACCGGTTTATCGATTCGGTTGGCATGTCGATCTGTGGGACACAGGGACCAACAGGAACGCGGTCTGGCACAGCGCGTGCGTTGTCGCATGGCAATTCTGGACTGCGCCTAGTGACCACGCGCGGCTCCTGCGGCGCCTGCAAGCACGGCGCTGCGGCGAAACCGGAGGACTGCTGTGGAAGGACGCCGAAGTTGATCATCATATCCCGCTGTTTCGAGTGTGGAGCGAATACCGGGATGTGCTGTGGCCAGCGCTACTCGATTATTGGGGCCTACCAAACCTTCAGTTGATCAATCGCGATGTCCACATCGCAAAATGCGCGACTGAGGCACGGCACCGACGCGCCGTGCGCTATTTACTCGCGTCTTCTTCTGGCCCTCCGACGAGCTGAAAGACCTTTAGGTTCTCTTGCTTGCCTTTAACGAGATGTATGCCGCGCTCAATGAATTGAAAACCCGCCGGCACTCCCGCAAAGATTTCTTCGCTGACGAGAGCAATGGCTTCAGCTTCGGGATCGATCATCTTGCCAAGGCTCTCCAGCCGCTGGGTCGCGTTAACCGCGTCGCCAACGATCGTGTAGTTGATCCGATTCGGCGTGCCGATATCGCCGACAATGACTGGACCCAGATGGATGCCCATGCGGATGCGAACAGATTCAAGTCCTTCGGAAACTCGGCGCTTGTTATCTGCCGCAAGCGCACGCTGTATGGCGACAGCCGCTCGGCAAGCCGACGCAGCAGGGTTCTCAATGCGGCCCGGCGCGCCCCAAAAGGCCATCACGGCGTCGCCGATGAACTTGTCGATCGTGCCGCCTTCCTGTTCGATGCAGTAGGAGACGAGCGCGAGGTGTTGATTGATGAAATCGGCGACCTCGCCGGCGGACATTTTTTCGCAAGTCGATGTGAAGCTGACGATGTCGGTGAACATAATGGCGAGCACACGTTCTTCGGACCCCGAGGCAACCCGGCCCTCCTTAACAAGCCTCACCACCAGCGTGCGAGGGACATAGCGTCCGAACGCCCTGAGGCCGTCGAGCATTGCGTTGAAGGATCGCGCCAGGCTGTTGATCTCACGAAAATAGCTGCCAGACAGCGGCGCTACATCATCGAAATCAAGATTGCCGATCGCGGTCGTACCCCTTGCCGCGCGACGGATCGGGCGCGCAATGGCCCCAGCCATGAGCGCGGCGACGATCAATGACACTCCGAGCAATGCGACAGCGAGGATGGTCGCCCAATAGAACAGCCTGATGGGACCATCGACCGCGCGCGCGAGGAAATATGTGCCGACCGTGATAGGCAATTCGCTGTAGTCAGTGATCTCACGTGCAAAGACCAAATAGCGTTCACCAGCTACCGATGGTTCACGCGCTAAGACTCCGGCCTGGGGCACCTGGCCGATTTCGTCAATGGGGGGTGCACTGTCGAGATTCTCAATGACAGGATCTCCGAACGTCCGAAGCAAAGGAAACGATGCGTTCTCTGTTTGACGAGGGCTTCCTTCGGTCATGAGGGGATGGGCGAGAACCCGATCATGCCCGTACAGCATGAAGGATATCGAGCGGGGCGCATCGCTTAATTCCTTTGCAAGCATGGAAAGGGCTCGCGTCGAAATTCCAAGGGCGGCAAACCCCACATATGTGTCTCCGCTCCAGATAGGAACGCGATAGTTCAGGAAAGTCTCTTGCCTCTGCTCAAGATAAACCGGCGGTCCCCAATAGGGGTGTTTGCGGGCGCGAATCTGATCCGCGAGCGCGGCAAACTGGCTGTTCCCGGCAACGTTGAAATGGTCGATTTGAAACTCTGTGTTTGATCCGCCGCGGCTGATGCGCAGCGCTTTGCCGTTGCCATCGCTCAGGACCACTCCTTCGACTTGGGGCGCCGCGGCAAGAGTTCCGCCAACAAAGTCTGCGAGCGCAGGCTCGTCAAACTGATAGCGACCGCTGCTGATAGCGACCGCAATGAAGTCTCCCTGATCGACTGCAGCGTCAAGATGTTCCCGCAGTGATCTCTCCTCGGCGGAAAGTACGCGCGTGATAAGGCGTGAAGTGAATTCCTGCACGATACGGCGGTCGGCGACCCAATTAACGATCAAAACCGAGCCGACCGAAAGCAGCACGAGGGCGCCGATGCTCAGCACGAGCGTCGGCATCAATTTGAAGGTAGGGCTATTTTGATGCAAATGCTCAGCCGCTATAGTTGGTGAAATGCCGTGGTCGGCGTTTTAAATGAAGCGCCCACCAATCGGCTCTACGCGATTTTGTTGCCAGCAATGATATCCGAAATTACCTTGTTTGCTTCGAATTGGAAGGCGGGTTAGTACCTCGCGCATTCGCGAGCGCGCTGCAAAAAGGGTGCGAGATTCCCCGATCGGATGTTGTTCGAGTTTGCCACTCGTCTTTTGGCATGCGGGTGCCAATAATCTCACTGGTCAACCGCACTTTCCAGCGGCCGTCATCGTACGTCTCAGTTCTGGGCCAGCGCTGCCTCGTCCGGGACCGGAAGGGACCGTCCATCGGGACCGACGCCCACCTTCTCGAGGCCACGGCGACGGATGGCGAGCCACCATCCTGCCTGGTCGTTCCACCCCTTGAAATCTGGGTCGGCGCCGAGCGCCTGGGCTGCATGATGGGGCCAATAGGGGTCGTACATGGCCTGGCGTCCTATAGCGGTCAGATCGGCGTGTCCCCCGGCGAGAACGGCCTCGGCTTGGCGGGCGTCGAGGATATGGCCGACAGCCATGGTCTTCATGCCGGTCGCCTTGCGGATATCCGAGGCGTAGCCGACCTGGAAACCAGGTCGTCTCGACGAATTCTCGTAGGCGGTTGCGCCGCGCATGCCACCGGAAGAACAGTCGACGACATCGACCCCTGCCTTGCCGAGTTCTCCGGCCAGTGCGATCGAATCCTCGATTGCCAGCCGCCCGGTGCGCCATCAACCGAGGAAACCGGAAGAATAATGGCTTGCGGGCGGGCCAGACCGCCGTGACGGCGCGGGTGACCTCTAGGGCAAGCCGCATCCGCCCGGCCCGGTCACCGCCATAGTCATCGGTACGTCGATTTACCCCGGGGGAGAGGAAGCTCGAGATCAGATAGCCATGGGCGCCGTGGATTTCCAGCACCTCAAAGCCGGCGCGGTCGGCGCGCGCGGCGGCGGACGCGAAGCTTTCGACTACACGGGCAATTTCAGCGAGCGACAGCGCATGCGGTGTCACGTGTCCCGGCGCCAGCGGCTCTGCGGTCGGTCCGACCAAAGGGTAGCGCGCTTCGCCTTGTGCAGCAGCATCGGCCGCGTCGAGGGGGCCACCGCCGCCCTGCCAGGGCTTCTGCCAACCGCCCTTGTGCCCGGCATGCGCGATCTGAATTCCAGGCAATGCCCCCTGCGCGCGGACAAAGTCGGCTATCCGCTTGAGCCCAGGCAGGAAGCTGTCCGACCAGATGCCGAGATCACCATAGCTGATACGGCCGCGTTCCTCGACGGCCGTGGCTTCGGTAAAGACCAAGCTCATGCCGCCGAGTGCGAACTTGCCCAGATGCACCAGATGCCAATCGTCGGCGTAGCCGTCGATCGCACAATACTGGCACATGGGCGACAGCACTACGCGGTTGCGAAAGGTGACGCCGGCAATCCGCAGCGGGGTGAACAGAAGCGGCATCTTTAGCATGAGCGTGTATCCTTTGCTGAAGGTCGACGGATCGCGAGGATGTCGAACAAGAGGCTGAGCCGGCAGGTAAGGACTCTCACTCCTCCGACTTCGAGGAGGTGCCGGCCGAGACCCGAAGAGGCGCCGGTGACGATGGGTAGCGCCCGGAGAAGTCAGCGCTCGGCAATGCCGGGCGCTCGTGGCTTCAGTGTTTCGACGAACCAGCCAGTCGCCATGGCCGCCGCGATCTCGACCTTAGATTTGTCCGAGTAGAGAGTCATGTGCGACGTATGAGGGAGGACTTCGAGCCTCTTCTTGGTGGTCGGGATCTGGTTAAAGGCGCGGATCTCGAGGTCCCAGAGGGTCAGGTCGTCCCCTTCCGCCACGATCATCAGCGTCGGGGTGTTGTAGATGCGCCTCACGAAGGGGCCGACATCGTAGTTCATCAACAAGTCGACAGATTCCACGCTGCTTTTGTTCTGGTAGAGCGGCGCCTCAGTCTCCTTGATCGCCATGAACGTGCGCACCGTCTCCGGGAAGGGCCAGGCCGAAACCTCTTCCGCCGAGTTCTCGACGGCATGCGGCAGGTATAGCCGCTCGCCTGGTTTCTCGTAGCGCAGCTTGCGGTCTCTGAGAATCAGGTCCCAAAGGGCGCGATATTCCATGGTGCCGTGGGCGCGCCGCATGTTCTCGTAGCCGTCAATGACAGGGATCTGGCTGACGATGGAGCGCGGACGCGGATCGATAGCTGCGAGAACGAGTGCGTGGCCGCCGGAATAGGAGATACCCCACACGCCAAGGCGGTCGGGGTCTACGGTCTGGTGGCGCTCGAGGAAGCTCAGGGCGTTCTGGTAGTCCCTGATCTGGGCCCAGGGGTCGAGATGCTGGCGGTCGTCGCCATCGCTCACGCCGAGATTGCGATAATCAAAGATCAGGGCGTTGATGCCTGCGTCCGCAAAAGCCTTCGCATAGACCGGCATGACGATCTCGCGGACGTAACACCAGCCGCCGGCCAGCACGACTGCAGGCGAGCGGTTGGATTCGTTGGCCACATAGAGCCAGCCCCGAACCGTGTTGCCCTCGGATTGGAATTCGACATCCAACCTCTTGACCATCGTCTCCCCCCTGATGGATTCGCAATCGGTTGTATTTTCTCGGCGCAAATTGACACTTGGCGGCCGCTCCATTCAAAGCATCGCCGGTTGGGCCTTTCGAATACCGCAAATAGCGAAATCTTGTCCGTTTGTCGCTCGCAAATGACGCTGGGCAGGCTTTCCAGCAGCTCGGCCATTAAACAGTCGCTCCGCGTTCCTGGAGAAAATCGCGTCTTTCTCGTCGTCGGTAAAGCATTCCGAATGTGGCGCACAATGCACGGCGTGTGACGTTGGCTCGCCCGGTCGGGCGTAATCAGTGCCGAGCAAGATGCGATCGACGCCGAACGTCTCCTTGGCGGGCAAGAAGCCCGGCAGGTTCTTTGGTTACCCTGGTGTCGACATAAAAGCAGCGTAGTTATTGCAGGACGCCTGCCGATCTTTTCGTACAGCTCAACGCAACCCTCAAATCACGTTACACAGCGAGACCCGAGGGGAAAGTCACGCTTTGCTCGGATTTTCAAGCCCTTATGTCGAACCGCGGGCCTGATCAGCATCTGAGGCCAAAGCTAATCCAAGCTGCTTTTTTGATCCGTCACGCAGCCGGCGGGGCGTGCGCCCCAACCGACGCGACAGTGTCGCCGTTAAGTGTTGTTGCGAGGAGAAACCGCACGCGCACGCGATCTCGGCGATTGATGCATTAGTATCCCGCAACATTGCGCTCGCGCGTTCGACGCGTTTCTCAATGATAAGATTGTAAGGAGAACGCCCAGTGCGAAACTTGACGCTCTGGTAGATGACGCGCAGCGGCATGTTCACGGCGCGTGACAGGTCGGCGCACGAGAGCTTGTCTTCGAGGTTACACTCGATGTAGCCGCACAGCCGTTCGAACTCCTGATCCGACAACATATCCCCGCGCAAAGTGGCAACCGTGTCTAGTTGCCGCATGGTTTCAACGTAGGTACCAACGGCGAGGAACTGGAGCTCTAAAGCTTGTAATGCCTCGGACCTGCGCAGCCGGTCTTTGACATACCGCGCGAGGAATTTGATGGCCCCGTTCCGAATATTGTTGCAGCTTCCACGCCGACGCAGCGCATCGATGCTACGGTCGTCCAGCACGTTCTGAAAATCATCGGCGTAGCTGAAGGCGATAAAGCCGTGGCGGACGTCGGCGGCGCGCACCAGCACGTTGCCGACACGCGGATGGAAGGCGGTGGATTCTCCGAGAAACACCAGCGGTTTCTCGCGATCGTCCTCGAACTTGGTGCTGCTATTGATGTCGCCCAAGAGCAAACAGATGACGTCGGACGTGTTCGAAAATTCGAGTGCGTAGGGTTTGGCCCCGGCAATGCAATAGCCAATCCCGTTCGTGTCGCCACGAACATGAAACTGATCAAGACCACGAAGTGCGATCGAGCCCGGCCGCTCGCGGGCGGACAGCGTCATCGTCTTCCTCCCCAGGGTCGGTGCCGCGGCATTGAAGCGCACGCAACAACCCGTTGCTCTTGGGATTCTCAATGTCCCAGTGATCGAGCAGCGTATTCTTAGGGTATTTCGCCAATGCTGACAACGCCATGTTCAGGTTTTTCCTGGCGTTTTCAGGATTCGATAAAAGTCGAAATTTGAAAGATTACGAAGCCCGGACGGCGGCAATCTTCCCACAACAGGATCAGGGAGGACATTGCTTGGCGACCATTGCACGTAAGTCATCGGCACCGGCGGCGGCCAAGGGTAAATTCGACGCCGAAGTCGATATCATCACCATCGGCAGCGGGGTCGCGGGTCTAGCGACCGCTTTGTTCAGCGCCTGGCGCGGGAACAAGGTCCTTGTTCTCGAGAAGGCGTCGCAGCTCGGCGGAACGACCCGCAAGGCCGCGTTTTGGTACTGGGTGCCGAACAACGCGGCCATGCGCGCCGCCGGCACCAAAGATCCCAAGAAGGATTGCATTGCCTATATGGCGCGGCTGTCGCGGCCGGAAATTTACAACCCCGGGGCGCCCCGCTTCGGCGTGCCGGCCTGGGAATATTCGCAATACGAGGCGATCTACGACAACGCATCGACCGCAACGGAATTGTTGAGCAAGAAGAGCGCCCTCGAATATCGCCATTGCGATTTCGTGCCCGACTATTGGGCCGAGCTTCCGGAGGACAAAGCACCGAAAGGTCGTGTCCTGTTGCCCAAAGATGCGCGCGAGACGATGTCGGACGGCGGCGAGGTCGCCATCCGGACGATGTCTGCGGCCGCCAAGCGCGACGGTGTCGACATCCGGACAGGCCATCGCGTGCAGCGATTAATCAAAAATGCCGCCGGCGAAGTTATTGGCGTCGAGGCGGATACGGCCAAAGGCAAGAACCGTTTCTTCGCCCGCAAAGCCATCGTGTTTTGCACCGGTGGCTTCACGCACGATGTCGAGCTGCGCAAAAATTATCTCGCCGCCCCGGTTTACGGCGGCTGCGCGGCGCGAAGCAATGAGGGAGATTTTATTTACATTGCCGGCGCTGTCGGCGCGCAACTGCGCAACATGAACTATGCCTGGATGTGCCCGATCGTCTTTGAAAAGGCGATGGCGCGCGATCCGGAACTGATCGGAACGTTTTCGCCGTCCGGCGATTCGATGATCTACGTGAACAAAGAAGGCCGCCGCGTCGCCAACGAGAAATTGGCCTACAACGAGATGGCCCAAGTCTTCTTCGAATGGGACGGCGCGCGGTCCGAATATCCGAATCTCTTGCTGATCGCGATCTGGGACCAGCGCAGCCAGGACCATAGCGCCGGCGATGAATATGGGCGCTTCATCGTTCCCCCCGGCGTGGACGATGCTCACGTTATCAAAGGGGCGACGCTCGCCGCCTTAAGCAAGGCGATCGGCGAACGCCTGCAACGTTACAAGGCGGTCACCGGCGGTCTCGCACTCGCGCCGGACTTCGAAAAAACTCTGGCGGCGACGATCGAACGCTTCAACGGCTTCGCCTCCGGCGGCAGGGATTTCGACTTCAAACGCGGCGAGCGCCAGGTCGAGCTCTTGTTCAATGGTTCGGTCGCGCCGGCGCCGGCGGCGCCGAATCCCACCATGTTCCCCATCTCTGAGCGGGGTCCCTATTACGCGGCGCTTTTGACCGGCGGGAATCTCGACACCAAGGGCGGACCAAAGACCAATGTGTCCGGCCAGGTCGTCAATGATCAAGACGAGCCGATTGCCGGTCTCTATGGGGTCGGCAACTGCGTCGCTTCCGCGTCGGCGCGGGCCTATTGGGCCGGCGGCGCCACCATCGGACCGATTTTGGCCTTCTCGTATTTGGCCGCGGCGGCTGCCGACAAGGAACGCAAGAAGCGCGCGAAATGATTGGGGATGCGGCGATCAACTGCCGCCGCAGTCTGAGGGAGGATATCGATGGCCGTGTCCAAGCAAACAATGACCGACGAGCAGAGAAAGTCGGTGATCGTCGAATATCTCAAGGCCTTCGATAAGGCCGGCGTGACCACCGACGGCGGCAGTATCCTCGATCTTTTCTCCGACGACGCGCAGGTCTATTTCCCGAAATGGGGCCTCGCCAACGGCAAGAAGGAGATTGGGCAGATGTTCGGCGATATCGGCAGCACGCTGAAATCGATCCTGCACCACTATGCGCATTTCAACTACATCTTCTCGGGCAGCGACCTTGTGGTGTGCGAAGGCACCAGCGAAGGCGAGCATCGCGACGGAAAGTGGCGCGCCGGGGCTCCCGAGCACGGCGCCGGCCGCTGGTGCGACGTCTTCGAAATTCGCGATTGGAAAATACAGCGCTGTTTCATCTACCTCGATCCGGACTATGCGGGGAAAGACACGGCCCGTTATCCGTGGCTCAAGAGCAAATAAGCATCCAGAACACAATCCAAGGGAGGACGACAATGAAATTGAATTTTGAGGGGATACGGCGCTGGGCGCTGCCGCTGATCGCGGCCGCTGCGTGTTCGTTGCCGAGCGTTCCGTCTCAAGCTCGCGATGCCAACGAATTGCTGATAAAAGCCGTGGGCACGACTGAGAATGTCTCTCCGGTGATCTTCGAAGCCATTAGGCATGCCGCGATTGATTTGACGCCGGAACAGCGCAAGCTTGCGCTTGAATGCTGGAAAAACAACGTCTGCGAGACCGGGCACGGCAATCTCACCGTGGCCTATGCCGACGGTTTCGGCGAGAACGTCTGGCGCCAGGTCACTAAGATGGAATTCATCGCCCAGGCGCTGACCTATCCGAGCATCAAGAAGATTATCTACACGTCCGCCACCGGCGACGCCACCAAGGCGGTCTCCGACATGCGCGCTTTCATTGCGCAGAAAGTCGACGTGATCGTCATCTTCGCCGACGCCGGACCGGCACTGCTGCCGACCGTCAAGGAAGCGACCGAGGCGGGCATTCTCGTTGTTCTGCACAACGGCACTTATGTCGGCGGCAAGGCCGGCAAGGATTTCGTGACGTCGATTGCCGAGGATCTCTGTGCGCTCGGCACTGACTTCGTGAAGATGGTGTTGGACAACTCAGGCAAGAATCCCACGACCATTGTCGAGCTCGGCGGTACGCCCGGGAACGGGCTCAGTGCAGGATGGCAGAAATGCTCCGAGCAGGAAATCGCCAAGCACGCGAATCTGAAGCTCCTCGGCAAGGCCGACACCAATTGGACGCAGGAAGGATCGTTCAAGGCTATGTCGGGCTTCCTCGCCCAGTACGGCACCGTCGACGCGGTCCTGTTCGAATACGCCGACGGCTTCCGCGGCGGGCTGCGAGCTTACGAGGCCGCCAAGAAAGCGCCTGATCTGATCGTGTCGCTGCGGACCGACGAGATGGGCGTCATCTGCGACTGGGAAAAAGCCAACGATCCGAACTTCAAGATCTTCTACTCCAACGGCCAGAACGATCAGGCGCGCTTCGCCTTGACGGCGGCGATGATGAAAAAGGAGGGCAAAGACGTTCCTCCGACCATCAACGTGCCTTTCAAGATGCACCCGGTCGTCAAGGGTCAATGCAATCCGGCAATCCCTGAAAGCGCATCTCTGACAACTCTGGTCGATAACGACATGATGAAAGAGATGTTCGCGAAACAATAAGAAGCCAAAAGCGGGTGACAGGGTCGAACGGGCGTGAACTTTGTGCCGCACCCGTTTGACCCCGACTTTAAAGCGGGACACTGTTTCCCGCTTTTTTGTTCGCCATAAATGAACGCGCCGCAAACGAAAATGACCATTCTCGGTATGGCATAATGGCCGCTGCATCGCTGGAACTGTCAGGCATCTCAAAGCGCTACCCCGGGGTGCAAGCCCTCAACCGCGTCGACTTCGCGTGCTGGCCGGGGGAAATTCACGCCGTCCTTGGCGAGAACGGCTCGGGCAAGAGCACGCTTCTTGGCATTGCCGCCGGCGCGGTCGCCGCCGACGAAGGCCGTATCGCGATCATGAACAAACCGCTCCTGGGCGCCGATCCACTGCAAGCGCGCCGATTTGGCCTGGCCGTTGTCTATCAAGACAATTCGCTGGTGCGCGAGCTCTCCGTCGCCGAGAACCTTCTCCTCGGCACCGTGGATGGTCCGAAAAGCCTCGCTGGAAAGCGGCAATGGGCGGTGAAGCAGCTTGCGCCGTACGGCCTCGGCATCTTCCCGGACACCCTCGTCGGACAATTGAGCGCGTCGCAGCGGCAGTTCCTTGAAATCGTCAAGGCGCTGGCGGCTGACCCGAAGGTCTTGCTCCTCGATGAGCCGACCTCAAGCCTCGACATTTCCGGGGTCGAAACGTTGACCGCCATCATCCGCCGGATTGTCGCGGCGGGTGCCGCGGTCGTCTACGTGAGTCACCGTTTGCCGGAAATCCTGGCGCTTGCCGACCGCGTGACTATTCTGCGCGACGGCGTGGGCCAAGGCACTTACGACGTCAACGAAAAGCTCTCTGAAGCCGATCTCATCGCCTTGATGGTCGGGCGGCCGATCGACACTGAATATCCAGCCCGGTCGGGGTTGCGGTCGAGCGAGATTGTGCTGTCGGCCAAGGAATTAAGCGGCACGCGGTTTCACGACATCGCGCTCGATGTTCGCCGCGGCGAAGTTCTCGGATTTGCCGGCTCGGAAGGAAATGGGCAGCGCGAAGCGCTGCGCGCGCTGGGCGGCCTCGAAGAAGCGAGCGGACATTTGCTCTGCGGCGGCTCTCCGGTCAAAGTCGGGACGCCGCGCGGCGCCCTAGATGCGGGCATTCTTTCGCTCAGCGCCGACCGGGCGGCAGAATCGATTTTTCCCGCGCTGGGCGTTCGCGAGAACATGACCGTGCAAGTGCTCGGCGATTTCGCCCGCGGTGGTCTCATTTCCGCGTCCAGGGAACTGGTGCGTACGCTCGCGCTCGTCGAAAAGCTCAACATCGTAACGGCGGATCTCGATCAGTCGATCGGCGGTCTTTCCGGCGGCAATCAACAAAAAGCGGTGTTGTCGCGCAGCTTTCTCTATGACGCGAAGGCGGTGCTGATCGATGAGCCGACCCAGGGAGTCGACGCCAAGGCGCGCTTCGACATTTATCGCGCGATCCGGGCTAAAGCCGACCAGGGAATGGCTTGCGTGGTCAATTCTTCCGACGCGATGGAGCTGGCCGGGATATGCGATAGGGTGCTCGTGTTCTCGCGCGGGCGGATTATTCGCGAGCTCAGCGGCGGCGAAATCACCGAAGAGAGCATCGTCTCCTCATTCCTGCGCTCCAAGGAAGTTGCGGCCTCTGCCGAAGAGGTGATCGACGCGCCGCGGCCCGACCGGGTTTCGCTCGCCAATTTTCGCCGATTGATCGCCCGCGGCAGTAACCAATGGTGGGTGCCGCTGCTCCTTTTGTTCGTCTTGATCCTCGTCGTCGGCAGCTATGCCTCACTACGGACGGATGTTTTTCTGACTCCACTTAACATCCGGCATATTCTCCTCGCTACCGCGCCTTTGGCGCTGGTGACCATGGCACAGTTCAATGTGTTGATGGTGCGCGGTTTCGACGTCTCGGTCGGCGCGGTCATAAGCCTGACCGTGGTCATCGGCTCCTTTCTGATCGCCGAAGACTTGAACGGGGGACTTATCCTTTTCGGCGCCCTGGTCTGCCTGTCCGTCGGCATCGTGGTCGGACTTACCAACGGCGCGCTCGTTCGCTATGTCGGCATCAATTCGGTGATCACGACCATTGCCATGCTGAGCGTGGTCCAGGGTATCGCCCTTTATTTGCGGCCATCGCCCTTCGGCGTGATCAGCGAGGATTTCATCGATTTCTTTCAGACCCGCATCGGTTTCATTCCTGTCTCGTTCTTTGTCATTCTCGCCGCCGCGATTGCGGGGGACATCTGGCTCTATCGCACGCGCAGCGGCTTGAAGCTACGCGCCGTCGGCTTTCGCGAGGAGGCGGCAAAGCGCAACGGCGTGCGCGTCGACTTTGTCCATCTGCGCGCCTACTTGCTTTCCGCGGTCATCGCGGTGCTCAGCGGGTTGTTTGTCTGCTCGGAAGTTGGCGTCGGCGCCCCGGTCATTGGCTCGAACTATACGTTGACCAGCATCGCGGCGGCAGTGCTTGGCGGCGCAGCGCTGACCGGCGGGCGCGGCTCCTTCGTGGGCGCCATGCTGGGCGCGTTGTTTTTCACGCTCACGGTCAATATCATCACATTGCTCGGCCTCAATACCGGCGCGGGCATCATAACCAGCGGCGCTTTGACGCTGTTCGCTGTGGCCGTCTATTCCGGCTTGCAACCGATCCGCCGCGTTTGGAAGAATGTAAGCACCGCATTTGCCCAACGGGCGGCGGCGTTGAAAACGTCATGAGTCGCGGCGCGGGCGCGCTCGTTGCCGACTCCGGACCGCAATCCGCGCCGGTCGCACGCCGCCGGCGGGTCCGGATGCGCTTTGCCGCGATCTGGCTCGCGATGGTTGGGCTCATTGTGTTCTGCGCCATCCTCGCTCCGCGCAGTTTGCTGCCGTCGACTTTCCTGGCGATCATCCCGCTGGCGGCCTTTCTCGCCATCACCGCGATCGGTGAGACACTCGTGCTCATGGCGCGCGGCATCGATCTGTCGATCCCGGCTGTGATCACGCTATCGAGCACGATCGTTCTCGGCTTCTCGGGAGGTCACGACGAAGCTCTGCTGGCGGCGGTGTGCGGAGCGTTGCTGTTCTCCGCACTGATCGGACTGATCAACGGAATATTGATCGCGGTGTTCGAGCTCAACGCTCTGATCGTGACGTTGGCGGTCGGCGCGATAACGACCGGCGCCACGCTGTGGTACCGCGTGTCGCTTCCGCAGGAAGCGCGGGTCCCTCCGGGAATGGCGGCATGGGGCGATGCACGGTTCCTCGGAATCAATTTCGCGGTATGGGTAGTGGCGGCGTTGGCGATCATCCTCGATGCGGTCCTGCGCAAGACGACGATCGGCCGGCATTTCTCGGCGGTGGGAGCCAATCCGCGTGCGGCCTGGGTTGCCGGCATTAACGTCTCCGCCTACCAGACCGCAGCCTTTGTTGTCGCCGCCTTCCTCTACGGGGTTGCCGGGATTCTGGTATCGGCATTCATCCGCAACCCGACACTGAAGGTTGGCGAGCCTTATCTGTTGGCGCCGATCGCAGCCGCCGTGCTTGGCGGCACGGCGATGTCGGGCGGCATCGGCAGCATGGTTGCCGTTGCCGGGGCCGCCTTGTTTCTCACGCAGCTCGGCCAAGTGCTGCAAATGATGGGCCTGTCCTCTGCGCTGCAATTTGTCATCGAGGGGGTCGCTATCGCGCTTGGCATGGCGCTCTCGGGTATCAATTTCTTGCAGTGGGCCACGCTGTTGACAAGTGCTCGGAGCCTAGGAAGAGAAGAGCCTTGACGAGACGATCGGCGGGACCGGACAACATGGCGTCACGTCACCGCGGAGCTCGATAAAGCTGCCGCCGGCGCCGATACGGCCGACGTTGCCGTGGCGCTGCGCATGGTGCTGATGTTGGAGGGAGTCGAATATCGACAGCCCTAGAGCGGCGGCGAGACGGCGGCGCGGTGAGGATCCGGCGTCTTTGCTTGGGATCGAACTTCTCGCCGCCGAACTGCCGCATAAACTTCTCGGCATCCTCAGCGTCGGCGAAGCAATGGACGTTCCACCACTGGCCCTCATGAAAGACCGCGTGACCACTGGCGCACAGAGACAGGTCACCACAGAACGCGTGAACGTCTTTGTAGCCGCCATCGAGCAATGCGGCAGCGGGAAGCGCGACTTGGTGCGGCCATCCGCGATCTATGCCGGCGGGGGAAAGCTCCCTTTACGGTACACCATGCCCGAATGTGAGAACGAGCGCGGAGCGGCGTCAATGTCACGAGCCGTGGCGGGGGATTGGCCGGCGGACGTACCAGATATCGCGCCGTTGATCACCGGCGCCGTTTCCTAAACGAGCGAATCGCGGCGGCTTGAACGACGCCCGGCGCTCCGCCACATTGGCCTCGTTGCGTTGCGTAGGAGTTAGCCGTTGCCCCGCTCGAACTGGTCACGCGCGTTGCCGCGGCCGCTTGTCATCCCCGATGTCATGACGCTCAAGACGCTCGACGACGTGCGCACGCTCATGAGCCATTTGCCGGAAGATCGGCTCCAAAAACAGATGTGGCGTCACGTCGCTCTACAGCTCAAACAGGCCGCGGCCGATGGCGACACTACGAAGGTTTCCGTCTCGCTCCGCATGGTGCTGTCGATGGAAGGCGTCGAATGCCGGCCGCAGTGAAGTCCGGTCGCCGCTTTGGATGCGCTACCAGAATTTGAAGTTGACGCCACCGCGGATGATGCTTTCGTTCAACGACACGTTGGTGGCCGTGCCCGAGCAATTCACGGGACTGCAGGGTTGGTTGCCGAGATCGACGAACAGGTATTCGACCTTCGCGGTCCAGTTCGGCATGAAGGCGTATTCGATGCCGGCGCCGGCTACCCAGCCGGCCTGGGTCGAACTGCTGAACGGAAATGCACCAGCCGCAGCCTGGACATTGGCGAAAGCTGCGCCCCCGGTGCCGTAGAACATCACGCGGTCCCAGGCCCAGCCAGCACGGCCCCTCACCGTGGCGAGCCAATCGCTCTTTGTTTGGCAACCTACAACGACACATGAAATATTGAACGTCGTGCCAGATAGGTGCGACCAGTCGCCGTCGCCTTCGAGGCCGATGACGAAGGACCCAATCTGGTAATTGCCGCCGACCGTGCCGCCGACAAGGTAGCCATCGAAAGCGAACGTGCCAGTCGGTGGGAAAAGCGGAGATGGGTCCGCCCAGCTGCTTCGGCCGTAGGCACCACCGCCGTTAATGCCGAGATAGATGCCGGTCCAACTGAACACCTGAGCGACCGGAACATAGACCGCCGGAGCCCGCGGGGGCGGCGCGACGGGTGGCGGGAGATCAGCCGCGAGTGCTTGGCCCCCAGCAAGGAGCGCGAATGCTCCGACGATCAATATACGCTTCATACTAAATTCTTCCCCCCGGCATGATCCGACAACAAGAAAGCGAAAACAAGGGCGGCGGCAATCAGGAGGGCAGCCTATATTCCCGCCCGTGTGCGGACGCTTCACCTATCGCCTGACGTGGGAAGAGATCGTCCGGCTTTACGGGCTCACGCTCGACCAGCCGGCGCGGAACACCCAAGCGCGTTACAACGTGGGCCGCACCGATCCGGTT
>Ga0302324_100013728_pt1 | contig 16397 bp, 13 predicted proteins | sample Palsa_T0_1_FD_201949 | JGI IMG/M metagenome (GOLD analysis project Ga0302324, IMG submission 201949) | Peat permafrost microbial communities from Stordalen Mire near Abisko, Sweden - Palsa_T0_1 | ecosystem: Environmental > Terrestrial > Soil > Palsa > Peat permafrost | place: Sweden: Abisko...
CCCGATAGATGCGCGGGTCAGCCCTCACGTCGGCACCTGCAATTCGCCCAGATAGGCCTCACGAATCATGGGGTTCCGCCTCAGTTCCTCCGCGGTGCCGGACAGGACGACCTGCCCGGTCTGCAACACATAGGCGCGGTGTGCGATCGACAGCGCCATGTTCGCATTCTGCTCCACCATGAAGATCGTGGTGCCCTGCCGGTTGATCTCCTGGATGATGTCGAAGGTTTGCTCGACGAAAATCGGCGACAGACCCATCGACGGCTCATCCATGCACAACAGCCGAGGCCGCGCCATCAGTGCCCTACCCATCGCCACCATCTGCTGTTCTCCGCCCGACAGAGTGCCGGCGATCTGACCGTGGCGTTCCTTCACCCGGGGAAACAGCGAATAAACCCGGTCGAGGTCCTGGTCGAATTCAGCGCCCCGCTTGCGGAGATAGGCGCCCATTTCCAGGTTCTCGAACACCGTCATCCGGGGGAACAATCGCCGCGCCTCCAGCACCGGGGCGATGCCGCGACGCACCCGCTCCGCGGTGGCCAACCGCTCGATCGGCGCGCCGTCGTAGATCACCTGGCCGCGCGTTGGGATAACCACCCCCATGATCGTCTTCATCGTGGTGGATTTTCCCGACGCGTTGCCTCCCAGCAGCGCGACGATCTCGCCTGGCTCGATCGCGTAGTTGACGTCCTTAAGTACGTGCAGGTCGCCGTAGTGGGTATCGACGTGCCTGAATTCAAGCAACATCCGTCATCCCCGCCGCCGCCGACTGGGCATTTCTCCCGAGATATGCACGCAACACTTCCTCGTCCCGCCGCACTTCGGAAGGCGTGCCTTTCGCGATGACATCGCCGTGGTCCAGCACGTAGACCATGTCGGCCAATGTCGTGACGACATCCAGCTTGTGCTCGATCAACAGCACCGTCAGCCCCAGTTCATTCAGGCTTTTGATCTGCTCGGCCAGTTCCAAAGTCTCGGCCGGGTTCATCCCGGCGGTCGGCTCATCCAGCAACAGGATCCGAGGCCGCGAGGCCAAAGCGCGGGCGATTTCGATACGCCGCCGATTGGCATAGGACAGCCCGGAAACCATCTGCCCGACCCGCGGGGTCAGCCGGTTGCCGAATATCGCGAACACTTCCATGGCCCATTCACGCGCCTTGACCTCCTCCGCGCGCGTACGGGGAGGACGTAGGATCGCCCGCAGCACACCCGTCGTCAGCCGCGCGTGCTGCCCGATCAGAGCATTCTCCATCACTGTCAGATTGGGAAACAACCGCAAATTCTGAAACGTCCGTGCGATGCCTTTCATGAGGATCTCATGCGGCGGCAGCCCGATCACTTCCTCGCCATGGAAGCGGATCGAGCCGGCTTCGGCATCAACCAGTCCGGTGATCACGTTGAACAATGTCGACTTGCCGGATCCGTTCGGCCCGATCACAGCCACGACACCTCCGTTCGGAACCGTGATCTCGACATCGTTCAGCGCGGTCAATCCGCCGAAGCGAACCGTGACACCTTTGATTTCCAGCGCGACGGCGCCGGTGCGCACGGCGCCACCCAGACCTTGCAGCTTCAGGCCGGTGAAGCCGCCGCGCTGGATTTCCGCATGCTGCTGCTCGAAACTCAGCGCTGCCTGCGGGCGCGTCGCGGGGATCAGTCCTTGTCGCCTGAACAACATCATGACGACCAGGATGATGCCGAAGATCAGCTCGATCGATTGGACGAAATCGGCCTTCAGCAACAGAGTGCTGCCGGTCACCCGGCCCAGAGCGTGGGTCCATTGGGTCAGGTCCTGCAGCCACCAGGATTGCAGCAACTGCAGAATGAACGCACCGAGGACGACGCCCCAGACGCTGCCGATACCGCCGAACACGACCATGACCAGGATCATCACCGAGACCGGGAAGCCGAACATCTCGGGCGTCGCCGTCTGCAGCTTGGCGACATAGAACACGCCGGTCATGCCGGCGAACGCGGCGCCTATCGCGAACGCCAGCAGCTTGAATTTCGTGCGGTCCACGCCCATCGCGGCGGCGGCGATCTCATCCTCCCGGATCGCCATCCAGGCACGGCCGATCCGCGAATCTCGCAATCTGATCGAGATGAAGATCAGCATGGCCACCATGATGATGGCGACGTAATAATACGGTACCGAATTGACCCCAAAGCTCCAGCCGAACAGTTTCGGCGCGGCGACGCCATTCAGGCCGGCGGCACCATTGGTCAGGTCGGACCAGTTGCGCACAACGATCGGCACGATTTCCCCAAAGCCCAGGGTGACGATGGCAAGGTAGTCGCCGCGCAACCGGAGAGTGGGGGCGCCAAACAATACGCCGAAGCCTGCCGCGAGTGCTGCCGCCAGCGGCAGCGCCAACCAGAACGACAGCGTGAAATGCACGACCATACCGTCGCCGATATCGGCCGGCACCGGCGTCGCCAGCCCGAGAAACTGGAAAACGTCCCAGAACGAACTCCATGGCGGCTGCAGTTGGTAGGCCGTCAGGATGCCATAGGTGTATGCTCCAATGGCGAAAAACGCTGCGTAACCGAGGTCCAGCAGGCCGGCGAACCCGACCACGATGTTGAGGCCTAAAGCCAGGGTCGCATACGCCGCCGCGTTGGCCATCGAGTCGACGTCGGCATCGTTGCTGTCGATAAAAATCGGAAACGCCACCGCGGCGATGGTTAGCAACGCGATGCCGACCTGGCCGCGGCGAGCCTCGGGGATCCGGGCGATCGGCCGCGCCAGAAACGATAAAGCGGTTGCGGCCGTCGCACCGTTGGCCATGCGTTTATCGTGCCTCCTGATGCTTTGGCCCAGAATCTGGTCGGTTCACGATCTGGTAGGCGCCAGGCGGCCGAACAGGCCGGTCGGCTTGAAGACAAGCACCAGAACCAGGATCGAGAAGATGATGACGTCGGTCCACGCGGTGGCGATGAATTGGCCGCCCATCGCCTCGATCAACCCAATCAGCACGCCGCCCACCATGGCGCCCGGCACGTTGCCGATGCCGCCGAGCACGGCCGCGGTGAAGGCGCGCAGGCCGGCGGTGAAGCCGATGATGAAGCTGGTGAAGTTATAGTACAGCCCGAATATCATGCCGCCGGCCCCAGCCAGCGCGGAGCCGAGGAAGAACGCGATGATGACGACCTTGTCCACGTCGACGCCCATCATCCGCGCCGCCTCCGGATCCTGCGCGGTGGCCCGCATCGCCTTGCCTAGGCGGGAGCGTTGGACAAACAGGTACAACCCTCCCATCAACAGCGACGCGATGATCCAGATCAGAATAACGCGGAAGTCGAGCGTCGCGCCGCCGATGTGGTAACGGATCGCCGGCAGCGGGTTCGGGAAGTTTTTGGAGTCAGCGCCGACCGTCAACAGAACGACGTTGAACAGGATGTACGATACGCCGATCGAGGTGATCATCGCGGCTGGGCCTTTGACGTTGCGCAAGGGGCGCAGCGTCACCCGCTCGATCACCACACCGAGGCCGCCGCAGAACACCATGGTGACCGCGAAGCCAACCAGCAGCACACCGGCAAGCGGCAATCCGGCCAGGATGATTTCCTGACCGGACAGCCCAAACATCTGCAGCGTCCACAGGGCGACGAAGCTGCCGATCATGAAGACGTTGAAGTGCGAGAAGTTGATCAGCTCCAGGATGCCGTAGACCAGGGTGAAGCCGAGCGCGAGCAACGAGTACATCGCGCCCAGACTTAACCCGTTGATCGTCTGCTGCAGCAGGAGATCGGCGAAAGTCATATCTTTTTCAGGATTGCGGCGCGACCGCGATGTACTTGTATTGCGCCGAGACGTCGTCGAGCGGCTTGGTCGGATCCTTCTCGATATGGAACACGCTGACCGTGCGGTCGGCGAGGTCGCCATTGGCATCGAACGAAACGGTGCCCTGGATGGTCGGCAGTTTGGTCGTCATCAGCGCCGCCTGCACCGCGTCTCGCGTCACCCCGCCAGCGGCCGCGGACCGCTTCACCGCATCGATCATCACCAGCGCCGCGTCATAGGCGGTGATCGAGTAGTCGCTCGGTGCCGTACCGAACTCCTTCTTGAAGTCCGCGACGAACTTCGCGGCCTTGCCGTCGTCGACCAGATGCGGCGCGGCGATCGAGGTGTACCAACCCTCCACCGCGGGGAACCCGGCGCCACTGAGAAGATCGGAAGTGGTCATTCCGTCCGGTCCGCCCTTGGTTACCTTCGGGATGATGTCATACGCCTGCTTCGCGAGTTTCACCCCTGCCTGGGCAACGCCGCCGTAATACATTCCTTCCGCGTCCAGCGACTTGATCTTGGTCAGGACCGCCGAGTAGTCGGCGGCCTTGGGGTCGAGCCGGTCGCGCCCCAGTACTTTGATGCCCTTCTTTTCAGCCTGTGCCTGGAAGCTATCGGCCACGCCGACACCGAACGCGCCACTGTCGTCCAGTACGAAGACCGACTTCACCTTCAATACATCGGCGAAGAAGTTCGCCATGTTCGGTCCCTGGAAGGCGTCGGTGGTGACCGTGCGGAAATAGATCGGCTTACCCGCCGGGCGGTACTGCGCGGCGAATTTCGGATTCGTGATGTCGGGGTTGGTCGAGGACATGGTGATCGTGGCCAGCCCGCCCTGGCTGAGGATCGGCGTCATCGCCTTGCCGGCACCGCTCATCTCCGGGCCCAGGGCGCCGACGACGTCGGAGTCGGAGACCATCCTGCGCGCGTTGGTCGCCGCCTGAGCCGGATCGTACTGGCCCGCGGTCGCGGTGCCGTCGTCCAGGATCAGCAGTTCGAACGTGTAGCCGGGAACCAAATTTCTCGTATTGGCTTCATCGAACGCCATCTGAGTCGCGTCCTTCACCTTGGTCGCTTCCTGTGCGTCTGCCCCGGTCAACGACAGGTCGACACCGATCTTGACGACCTTGTCGGCGGCATGACCGGCGCGGATCCCGGCACCGGCGGTGACCGCGGTCGCGGCAAACAAGCTTGTGGCGACTCGACGTGTGATCATTTTTGTCTCCCTGCTCTTTGAGCTTTTAGCGCAAGCACCCCTCGGCGGCGGCCGAGCGAACCGGACACTCACAGATTTGAACGGCCAGCGCCACTGGGGCAAGCAAGATTCCGGCCAAACGAGGGTTCTGAACCGATCCGCGACGGGGCGGGCGGGTGTCGATCGGACCGTCGATCACTGACCGCGCGGCTATTCCGCCGCCATCGTTTCCTGAGCAACGGTCGGCGCGACACCGGCGACCGTCGTGCGCCGCATATCGCGAACCAGGGCGGCATTATACCGGCGGACCCGATGCATCGTGCAGCGATTGTCCCACATCACGAGGTCGAACGGCCGCCATTTGTGCGAATAGACGAATTGGCGCTGGGTCGCGTGTTCCGTCAGATCGCGGATAAAGGCACGCGCCTCGGGTACCGGCCAGCCGATGATCGTTCCAATATGAGAGGCCAGATAGATCGATCTCCGACCGCTGACAGGATGGGTCCGCGTCAGTACCTGTCGTACCGGCCGCATGGTGGCCCGTTCGGCCTGCGTCAGGTCGTCAAATCCCAGCGTTTCGCGCGACCAGATCAGCGAATGTTCGCAGACCAGGTCGCTGATCTCGGCTTTCGTCGCATCATCGAGCGCGTCATACGCTGCCCGCATATCCGCGAATTCGGTCTCTCCGCCGTGTTCCGCCACGACCCGGCCTGACAGTATCGAATAGGTCGCCGGGACCGCTTTGAACGAGCTGTCGGAGTGCCACATCATGTTGCCGAGACTGTACAATCGGCGGCGGTTGTCGCGCGCCAGCACCGTGTTATCCGTGTCCAGGTTAGACACGTCGGCGAACGCGGGGTGCAGCCGCTGCTCGCCGGGCTTGCTGATGCCGGTGCCGCGCGTTTCCTCCAGGTCACCAAAGTGACGGCTGAACGCGAGTTGCTGGTCGTCGGTTATGCGCTGATCGCGGAACACCAGGACGGCATGTTCCGCGATCGCGGCCTTGATCGCGGCGATATCCTTCGGTGCGATGGGAAGCGAAACGCCGACGCCGGTGACCTCCGCCACGAACAGGTCATGCAGCTTTTGGACGCCGATCGGCATGGGCTACTCGGCCGCCATAGCCGGCGCGTGCTTCACTTCCAGCCCGGCGCCCTTGATCGAAGTCCGGCGCAAATCGCGCACTTCCTCCAGATCACGGAAGCGCGTCGCGCGATGCATCACGGTGCGGTTGTCCCACATCACCATGTCGCCGACCTTCCATTTGTGACTGTAAACGAACTGAGGCTGCGTCGCGTGTTCGGTCAGGTCGCGAATGAAGGCGCGCGCCTCTGGCACCGGCCAGCCGACGATGCCGCCAATGTGCGACGACAAATACAGCGATTTGCGGCCGGTCTTCGGGTGCGTGATCACCAGCTTGTGCGGAACGGGTTTAAGATGTTCCTCATGCCCAGGATTGTAGTCGCCGAAACCGATTTGCTCGCGGGAGAAAACGATGGAGTGTTCGCAAATCAGATCTTCCACCTCGGCCTTTTCCGCCGGCCTCAGAGCATCGTAAGCGGCGCGCATGTCGGCGAACTGAGTGTCCGCGCCTCGGCTCGGCACGATGCGCGCATGCAGTAACGTATAGCCGGCGCCGATCGCTCGGAATGACGCATCCGAATGCCACAGCCGGTTCGCCAGAGCGTACATCCGGCGCTTATCGTCACGCGCGCGTAGCCGCGTCGTATCGGCACCGTTATAGTTGGAGATATCGCCGAGTTCGAGCTGCTGAAATCTGCGCTCCTCGGGTTTGGCCATCTGGCCGGCGAGAGTGATCTCCAGTTCACCGAAATTGGAGGTGAACGTGACCTGCTGCTCGTCCGTCAGCGGTTGGTCCGGGAATGTCAGCACGGCGTATTGGTCCATGCCGCGCTCGATGGCAGCCACAGCGTCGTTGGAAAGTGGTTGGCAAATATCGACGCCGGTGACCTCACCGACAAATCCGTTCTGAACCGCCCTTATATTGATCGCCATTCTCTTACTCTCCGTATTCAGGCCGTTTCCTTGAGCAGGGCCGCTTACCAGCGAGTATATGCGTAAACCGACGGGTTTTGCCAGCCGGCAACTACGCCCAGCCGGCAACTACCCGAGGTCGGACTGCCCGGCCATATGTGCCAGCAACGCCATCAACCGGCGATCGCGCCACTCCTGACGCACGGGCGCCATATTTAGCGGCAACTCATCGCGACGCGCCTCATGCAGACGGTTCACCAGAGTTTCGTCCCACTGCAACGGCACAGCCTGCTCCTGCAATTTCGCGTAGAGTGGTCCGTACCTGTGGCAATAGTCCTTGAGTCCGCCCGGCGCATTGAGATCGATCGTCTCCAGCGGTCCCATGAAGCTCCAACGCAGGCCGAGCCCATGTTTCACGAGCGCATCGAGATCGGCGGGTGAAATCACGTCATCGGCCAGCAGTCGGAACGCCTCCGCCAATAACGCGCCTTGCAGCCGATTGAGTGCGAACCCGTCCATCTCCTTCTTCACGGTTGCCGGAACCTGGCCCGCGCGCTGCATCAAATCCCTTGTCCGTTCCACGACTTTCGCATCCGTCCATGGCGCGGGACAAAGTTCTACCAACGGTACGAGATAAGGCGGGTTCACTGGATGAGCGACCATGCAACGGCCGCGGTGCTGCAACGTTTCGGTGAACGCGCTGGCGGGGATCCCGCTTGTCGAACTGGCGAGGACCACATCGGGCTTCGTGGCGCGATCGAGTTCCGCGAACAACGCCTGTTTCGCGGCAACCTGCTCTGGCCCGTTTTCTTGCACATGCTCGACGTCCTTCACGGCATCCCACATCGAGGGGATCGGCGCGATGCGAGCAAGAACGGTCGCCGGCTCATCCGGCAGCAGCCCGGCCTCCCGCAGTTCCGGGAGGCGATCGGCGATAAACGTCATCGCGGCCTCGGTCTGCTGAGGGAATGGATCCCAGAGATTTACCGAGAAGCCCGCGCGGGCGAACACGATGGCCCAGGACCGGCCGATCAAACCGGCTCCGATCACGGCGACTTTGGTCATGCGATGGTTCTCCTGCTGGTTGCCGAGACGATAGCAGAGGAGGCACATTTGCCTGAAGCGGGGCAAGATTCGGGGCTTTGCCCCGTGACCCCACCAAGGGGCGCTGCCCCTTGGATCCCCGCCAAGGGCATTGCCCTTGGAACCAACCAATGGACAGATTGCAAAGGGCTCGCCCTTTGCCGGAGGTCCAGGATCGAGCCGCGAAGCGGATCGATGAGCCTCCTGGCGGGTTTCAGGGCAGAGCCCTGAGTTCCTGCCCCGCTTCAGGCAAATGTGCCGCCTCTTGCCACGCCGCACGCCCCGCGCCACGGTGCGGTCTGTACGAGGAGGGACGCATGAGCGGCAACAAAAGCAAAGTCGCGGTTCTGGACGACTGGCAGGGGGTCGCGCGCCAAAGCGCCGACTGGTCCGACCTGGAGTCTCGTGCCGATGTCACGATTTTCGCCGACGCCTTCCGCGACGAGGACGACGCAGCGGCACAACTCGCCGACTTCGATATTGTACTGTCGATGCGGGAGCGCACGCCATTACCGGGGTCGTTGATCAATCGCCTGCCGAAGTTGCGGATGATGGGGATGACCGGAGCGCGGAATGCCTCGCTCGATACGCCGGCCTGCACGGCTCGAGGCATTGTCGTGTGCAATACGCAAGGCGGCGGTTATACCGATTCGGCAACGGCGGAACTGGCGTTGGGCCTTTTGATCGCGGCGGCGCGTGGCATTCCCAAGGCCGACGACAACATGCGGCACGGCCGGTTCCAGATGGACGTGCCTGTGGGCATCGGTCTCGCCGGAAAAACCATGGGCATCATCGGCCTGGGTCGACTGGGCGGTTATATGGCGAAGTATTGTCTCGCGCTTCGCATGAATGTCATCGCGTGGAGCCAAAATCTGACCGCGGAACGATGCAAGGAAATCGGCGCCACTCTGGTGTCGAAGGACGAGTTGATGCGCCGGTCCGATGCGATTTCGGTTCATATGGTATTGTCGCCGCGCAGCCGCGGGCTGGTCGGCGCCGAGGACATCGCGCTGATGAAGCACGGTGCGATTCTGATCAACACGTCCCGCGGACCGCTGATCGATGAAGCCGCGATGCTGGCTGCTTTACAATCGGGGCGAATCGTCGCCGCACTCGACGTTTACGACAAAGAGCCATTGCCGCCGGACCATCCGCTCCGCCATTCGTCGAACACCGTGCTGGTGCCGCATTTAGGCTATGGCGTGAAAGAGACCTGGGAAGGTTTCTATCCGCAAATGATCGAGAACGCGCTCGCTTTCATGAACGGCGCCCCCGTCCGCGTCACAAATCCCGAAGTTCTACAGAAATAACGGCCCGCCGAAACGTCATGCCTGGTAAACGTCATATCGGGCGCTTGCAGAGGTCGTGCCCGCGATAATCGTCATGCTCGGGCTTGACCCGAGCATCAATCGCCGCACGGCGGTGGCGTGAATTTATGGACCTGGCGACCCACTGCCACGGAGCGAACGTAACCCGCCTACGCGGTCTCCAGCGGCACAATCCCCGGCCGCGCCTGTGCCTTATGATCCTTCAGCACCGCCTCGGTCGCCGGGTCCACCTCGGTCATCACGACATCGTAACCCCAAAGATCCGCGATATGCTGCAGCACCATGCGCGCGTCTTTCTCCTCGAGCAGGATCCGGTTCGTCGCCCGATGCTGAACGATCAGTTTCCGATCCCCGGCGAGATTGACGTCCACTACCTGGATATCCGGCGTGAAATACGCGGGGTCGTAATGACGTGCCAGCGCCCGCTTGATCGCACGATAGCCACGCTCGTCATGGATCGCTTCGACCTTCAGATGCGGATCCTCCGCGTCATCGGTCACATGAAACAATCCGAAATGCCGCGTCAGCCGAGGGCTCAAATACTGCAGGATGAAGCTCTCATCGCGGTAATTGGCCCAAACGTCGCGCAGCACGTTCATGTGGTCGCGGCATCCGGCGATCGCGCCAAACCATTCCCGGTCTTCCTCGGTGGGTTCGTTGCAGATTCGCTCGATGTCCTTCATCATCGCGAACCCGAGCGCATAAGGATTGAACCCGGAATAGCGCGGATCGTCGAACTCCGGCTGGAATACGACGTTGGTGTGCGAGCGAAGAAATTCCATCAGCGAGCCGTCGCTGATCTGACCCTTCTCATGCAGCCGGTTCATGATCTGGTAGTGCGTGTAGGTGGCGCACCCCTCGTTCATGACCTTGGTTTGAGTCTGCGGATAGAAGTATTGAGCGATGATTCTTACGATGCGCAGCAACTCCCGTTGCCACGCCTGCAATCTGGGTGCCGTCTTCTCGAGGAAGTAGAGGATATTCTCCTGCGGCAACTCCAGCAGCGCGCGCCGGCGTTCCAGCGCGCTGGGATCGTGACGGAGGCTGTCATTCCCGGGCACCGTGCGCCAGAGATCGTTGAACACCCGCTCATCGTGTTCCCGCCGCTCCCGCTCGCGCTTTTCTTCCGTGCGCAGGTCGGTGGTGCGACGGCGAGGGTATTTGTGAATGCCGTGGCTCATGAGCGCATGGGCGGCGTCGAGCAGGCGTTCGACCTCGGAAGCGCCGTATTGATCCTCGCATTTCATCACGTAATCGCGGGCGAATTCCAGGTAGTCAAGGATGCCGTCCGCGTCGGTCCACTGTTTGAAGACGTAATTGTTCTTGAAAAAATGGTTGTGGCCAAACGCCGCGTGCGCGATCACCAGCGTCTGCATCGTGGCGGTATTTTCCTCCATGATATAGCTGATGACAGGATTTGAATTTATGACGATTTCATAGGCGAGGCCCTGCATCCCGGCCCGGTACAGCGCCTCATTCCGAGCGAACTGCTTGCCGAACGACCAGTGTTTGTAAAACAATGGCATGCCGATGGAAGAATAGGCATCCAGCATCTGCTCGGTGCTGATGACCTCGATCTGATTCGGATAAACGTTGAGGCCGAGTTCCTTGATCGCGATTTCCTCGACCGCGTCGTTGATGCGTTGGATCGTGGAGAAATCCCAGTCGGCGTTGTCGAATAACAGCCGATCGGACTTGATGCTGATGCTCATGCGTCAACCTCCGCGCCAGTTTTCTTCGCGAACAATTCCCGGAAAACCGGATAGATATCCCTCCGGTGACCGACTTTGCGCATCGCCATCGGCGCGCCGTTCTTGATCAGTCCGGTATAGGTCTGCCACAGGTCGCTATCCCGTCGGATGAAGCCCGGCGGGAAATGCTCCGCGTCGCGGCCGACTTCCAGATAGGCGTAATATTGGCAGAGGGGCAGAATGTCGTGTGTCAATAAACCGGCCGTACGGTCGTTGTCGCTCGCCGTATTATCGCCGTCCGAAGCCTGGGCGGCATAGATGTTCCACAGATCCGGATCGTATCGTTCTCCAATCACCTTCGCCATTTCCTCGAGGGCGGTGGAGACGACCGTGCCGCCGGTTTCGGGGCTGTTGAAGAACGTGTCCTCGTCGACCTCGGCCGCTTCATGGGTGTGCCGGATGAATACCACGTCGACATTCTTGTAGCGGCGCTTCAGGAAAATATAGAGCAGGATGTAGAACCGCTTGGCGAGGTCCTTCATGTGCTCGGTCATCGAACCCGACACGTCCATCAGGCAGAACATCACCGCCTGCGCCACCGGGCGGGGAATCGGGTCGAAGCGCTTGTAGCGAACGTCCAGTGGATCGATGTAGGGAATGAGGCCGGAGCGCCGTTCCTTGCGCGCGAGTTCCGCTTCCAGCTCGACCCGGCGCCGATCGTCGTCCGGGTCATTGCCAAGCGCCGCGATTTCCTCGCGCAATGCCTCGAGCTCTTCCGGCTTTGGCCGTTTCAAGGCGATCCGGCGCGACAGCGAGTTCCTTACGGTTCGGTTCAGCGCCAGGTTGGCCGGCGATCCGGTCACGGAATAGCCTGCCCGATGCCAGGTCACCGCCTCGGCACTCGCCACCTTTCGCTTCGCGAGATCAGGCAGTTCGAGGTCTTCCAGGAACAGATCGACGAATTCGTCGCGCGACAAGGCGAAGCGGAAATCGTCTTCCCCCTCGCCATCTGGGCTGCCTTCGGAGCCGCCGCCGCCTTCGCCACCCCTCGGGCGAGGGATGGTATCCCCGGCGACGTATTCTTTGTTGCCCGGCAGCAGGTGGTCGCGGAGACCCCCGTTCGAACTACGGCGGAATTGTGGCTCATGGACGCCTTGCGCCGGCAGAACGACCTCGCCCCCGTCGTCGGCGTCCTTGATGCTCCCCTTGGCCGTGCTCTCGTGCACCGCCTTTCGGATTTGTGATTTCGCTCGCCGCATGAACCGCTGCCGGTTGGCGAGGTTTTTCCCGCTCGGATTTAGTCGGCGGTCGACAATATGCATATTATGTTACCATAGGATGTGCGCGCTCGAGGCCCATGTGTGTCTACCCCGCTTGCTTCACCCTCATATACCATTCGACCAGCCGGCGCACCTGGCGTTCCGTGTAACCGCGCGACATCATGCGATTCACGAACTCGGTGTGCTTCTTTTCGGTGTCGCCGTCTTTCTTCGAGCCGAAGCTGATCACCGGAAGCAGTTCCTCAACCTGGCTGAACATCCGCTTCTCGATGACTTCGCGGATTTTTTCGTAGCTGGTCCAGTTCGGGTTCTTGCCCGCGTTGTTCGCCCGCGCCCGAAGGCTGAACTTCACCACCTCATTACGGAAGTCCTTCGGGTTGGCGATGCCCGCCGGTTTTTCTACTTTTGTCAATTCCTGATTGAGCAACTCGCGGTTGAGCAGCTGCCCCGTATCCGGGTCTTTGAAGTCGATGTCCTCGATCCATGCATCGGCATAGGACACGTACCGGTCGAACAAATTCTGCCCATAGTCGTGATAGGACTCGAGATACGCCTTCTGGATTTCATTGCCTATAAACTCCGCGTAACGCGGCGCGAGCTCGGCCTTGATGAATTCCAGATACCGCTTTTCGGTATCCTGCGGCAGCTGGTCGCGGCGGATCGACTGCTCCAGCACATACATCAGATGCACGGGATCGGCCGCGATCTCGGTCGTATCGTGGTTGAACGTCGCCGCCAGCACTTTGAACGCGAACCGAGTCGAAGCTCCGTCCATCCCCTCTTCAACCCCGGCGGCGTCCTTGTATTCCTGAAGACTGCGAGCCCTAGGGTCGGTCTCCTTCAGGCTTTCGCCATCATAGACCCGCATCTTCGCGAAGATGGTCGAATTCTCATGCCGCTTCAGCCGCGACAGGACGGTGAACCGCGCCAGCATTTCGAACGTCGCCGGCGCGCAGGCCGCGTCGCCCAACTCGGAGCGGGACACCAGCTTCTCGTAGATCTTCTGTTCCTCGGTCACCCGCAGGCAGTAAGGCACCTTGATGACGTAGATCCGGTCGATGAACGCTTCGTTGTTGCGGTTGTTCTTGAAGCTCTGCCACTCCGACTCGTTGGAGTGCGCCAGCACGATGCCGGAGAACGGGATGGCGCCGATGTTCTCGGTGCCGATGTAGTTGCCTTCCTGCGTCGCCGTCAGCAGCGGATGCAGCATCTTGATCGGCGCCTTGAACATCTCGACGAACTCGAGCAGTCCCTGATTGGCGCGGTTCAGGCCGCCGGAATAGCTGTAGGCGTCCGGGTCGTTCTGCGCGTGCATCTCCAGCTTGCGGATGTCGACCTTGCCCACGAGGGACGAAATGTCCTGGTTGTTCTCATCGCCCGGCTCGGTCTTGGAGATGGCGATCTGGCGCAGCCGCGACGGCAGGATCTTTTGCACCCGGAATTTCGAGATATCGCCGTTGAATTCGTCGAGACGCTTCAGGCACCAGGGGCTCATCAGGCCGTTGAGGCGCCGGCGCGGGATCTTGTACCGCTCTTCCAGCAGGTCACCCATGCGATCCGGGTCGAACAAGCCCAGAGGGCTTTCGAACACCGGGCTCAGATCGCTGCCGGCTTTCAGGACGTAAATGGGGTGGGTCTCCATCAACGCCTTCAGCCGCTCGGCGAGGGACGATTTGCCGCCGCCGACCGGCCCCAGCAAATACATGATCTGCTTGCGCTCTTCCAATCCCTGTGCGGCATGGCGGAGGAAGCCGACGATCCGCTCGATCGTCTCCTCCATGCCATAGAATTCGCTGAACGCCGGATACATCCGGATTGTCCGGTTCATGAAGATCCGGCCCATGCGGGCGTCTTTCGACGTGTCCACCATCTCCGGCTCGCCGATCGCCGCCAACAGGCGCTCGGTGGCGGTGGCATACATCATCGGGTCGTCGCGGCAGCCCTCAAGAAATTCTGGCAACGTCATCTCGCCTTCGCGGTGCTGGTCGTAACCGCGGGCGTAAACTGAAAAGATATCCTCAACGGTCTGCACTGGCCGCTCCATTTGCTAACAGGGTGAAGCCACACCGCCCCTGCCGAGCTTGGGGCAGACGACCCCATGCAAGACTTGGGCTAGCATAGCGTACGGACGGCTTCCTCGGTGAAAGAATCTTTTGTGGGGGCCAACTCTAACTGACGATTTCATGCGACGCGCCTGACCATGGAGTGTTCCCCGTGAACTGGGGTTGCTGAACAATTCCCCGTGCCCGCGGCTTTTTTGCCTGACACATCGGGAGCCGACTCGGCCCATGCTCCCGATTCCCGCCCGGAAAGATCAACATACTGCGGAGCGTTCAACGCGAGTTCAACATTTATCAGTGGTCGGCACTGCGCATTTTTGTGGACAAAACGCGCGACCGCGCGCAACCCCTGGACTTTATGCACCAGTTGGGGGGTGATCATCGCCTCGCCGGGTGCCGCATCTCGCGTCCCTCCGATATCGAAGCCGTTATCAAATCGTGCCGAATTTGGCTCGTTCAACCTACAGATGCATGATTACCAAAAGGTTAATGGAAAGGTTAATGGGTCTAACATCCCGCGCTGCCGTAAAAATCGGCAAATGCCGCGGAACCGCTCGGTTATCGGTCACGCTTCGCAGCTTCCAATAGCTCCATGATTTTGCTTTCGTTTTCCAAATGCGGCACCGGCTTCGGTCCGGCGCCAAGAAATCGGATCGTCTCGCGAACCTGCGCCACGTAACGCCGGCAAGCCCCGCATAGCCACAAATGAAACCGTGCGGCCAGGCGGGTTTTGACCGGCAGCGAGCCTTCCAGGTAAGGGGTCACCAACTCGGCCAAATCTCGGCATTTCAGCACGGCGGCCTCGGATCGCCTGGCTGGCCGCCATGATGACCGCCGGGTGGAACAGCACTACAGTCCAATCTCGAATCTCCTCGCGCCGACCAGATCATGTGAGGGTGGTCCGAAGAAGCAATGGGGACAAGTCGCTCCAATGGGTCCGGCCGAGTTCGACGATCCGGGATTTCTCGCGCGTTTGCGCCAGGGCGACTCCGCGGCCTATCGAATTTTGGTCCGCCGATTCCATGCGTCTCTCGTGCGATTCGCTGCCTCCATAATCGGCAGCCACGCTTTGGCCGAAGAAGTCGTCCAGGATACCTGGCTGGCGGTGTACGCGGGCGTGGGCAAATTCGAAGGACGCTCGAGTCTGGTGACCTGGATCTTCAGCATCGTGGCCAATCGTGCCCGCACCCGGGTCTCCCGCGAGGGGCGCCTCGTCGGCCTGGGCTCCCTCATGGAAGGCACATCGCCCACGGAACGCGGCGTCCCTCTCACGGAATTCAAACCGGATGGACATTGGGTCGAAGTGCCCAGGCTGTGGGACGAGTTGAATCCGGAGAGAATTGTTGGGGGGCGCCAACTGTGGGACCACGTCCAGGCGGTCATCGAGCTGTTGCCGGCTGGTCAACGCGCGGTGATCCTGCTGCGCGACATGGAAGGCCGCGACGCCGAAGAGACGTGCGCCCTGCTTGAGATCAGCGCCGAGAATCAGCGCGTCCTGTTGCATCGCGCGCGTTCCCGGATCCGTCAGGAGATCGACAGGCTGGTCGGCGTGGAACCGGTCAGGCGCACCACGCCGGCCCGGATGTCGCGTACGAGGGGGAATCTCGCTCGGGTGTTTCCCGGGCTCGCCAGTCTCATCAACGCGGCGATGATGGTTCGGCTCTTTCCCCACCCGGACCGCCATCAGGGGAATCTTGACCAGTGGAACCATGGCCAGTGGAACCATGGCCAGTGGAACCATGGCCAGACGGCGCGGCCTTTGGCGGACAAGCTCAACCGGCGATGGGCGCGTGCCATGTGGATTTCCTTTGCATTTTGATGGGTGGACCAAGCAGCCGGCTGGCCGTTACAGGTCTCTTTGTGCGTTTCGTCGAATCCCGGAGTGCCGGATCTCAGGACACCCCTGATCTCGGGACACGCACCATCTCAGGCCACCATGGCGTTCCCGCTTTCGAATATCACCAGGTTCATGCAGGCT
>Ga0302324_100013729_pt1 | contig 16397 bp, 10 predicted proteins | sample Palsa_T0_1_FD_201949 | JGI IMG/M metagenome (GOLD analysis project Ga0302324, IMG submission 201949) | Peat permafrost microbial communities from Stordalen Mire near Abisko, Sweden - Palsa_T0_1 | ecosystem: Environmental > Terrestrial > Soil > Palsa > Peat permafrost | place: Sweden: Abisko...
GCTTCGAATGGCGGACCACCAGTCGGATTCCACGCCCGAGAAATTATTTGGCGATCTGCAGATCATTGCAGATCTAAAGCCGGATCCGCCTGAGGACTTGGGCCTTGTCGACCCGGCAAAGCTCAAAAATGTCTTCGCCATCACCGGCATGGCGGACCGCACGGTATGCGCCGTTCGCGAGGACAATACGGTGCTCTACACTACCGCCGGCGACGGATTAGTAACATCCGAGGCGAGTCACATAGAAGGCGTTCCCACCTGGCAGGTGAACGCACCTCACGCCATGCTCGGGCGCCACGAGCTGCTTGCCGAGTCTCTGCTCGAGTTGCTCAAGCAAGAGTCGATATCGAAGCTGCCGCGTGCCTCAACCGGCCCGCCCATTGCTGACGCGGCGCCGGTGTTGATCGAGGAGCCGTTATTTTTTCCCACTGAAGACGATCTACTCGACGCGGCTTTGGGAGGCAAGACGCCGTCGCGATTTGAGTTCGTGGACCACCCGATGAGGGTTTGGGTGTCGCATGGTCATTTGCGGCAAGCGAAGTTCCCCGTCATGGTTGGGCACTATCAAGAGGACATGATTGTCAGTGCGGAGAAGGAGCTGGACAAACAGTTAGAGAGACGCCTGACGAAGCGGTTCAACATGGGCGTTTATCCGGGTCAGGTCGGCACGGTCGAGATCGTGCTCGCAGAGAAGGGAGCTCCCCCAGGCGGTCTGGTCATTGGCCTGGGTGAGGTCGGTGAGCTGACACCGGAGAAATTACGCCGCGGAGTGCGCACTGCGATTCTCCGCTATGCGTTGCTGCTTGCAGAACAAGCGCAGACGGGAACGAGCGGTCCTCGTGCAGCAAACTTTACCGCGGTGCTGATGGGCACCTACGGGCAAGGCAGCATCCGCGACTCTATTTCCGCCGTGGTTCATGGCGCTCTCGATGCGAATCGCCAGCTTGCCGAGAATCAGCTCCGGGACCAGGTACGGGTCGAGGAGATTGAGCTTATTGAGCTGTACCAGGATATTGCCACGGTGGCTGCATACGAATTACTCACTCTGGCCGAACGATTGAACGGTGACGCAACCGCCGGCGCCATCGTGGCGGCCGAGCCGTGCTTGCATGTCCTTGAGGGCGGCCGGACTAGCCGGCCTGGGAATCCATACACTCTGGGTTGGTGGAGACGCATCAAAATCAACAAAAGAGTTCCAATCCGCGGTGAGCCAGAGGGATCCGACGGCCTCGAGTTTACGGTTCTTACGGACCGGGCACGCGCGGAGGACTTCGTGCGCGGCACCCAGCGGCAGGTGCTCGAGCCGATCCTGCAGGCAGCGACGCGGCAAACCACTTGGGACGAAAATCTCTCGACGCTCCTGTTTCAGTTGCTCATTCCACGCGATCTGCGCAGCTATACGCAAGACCGCGTCAACATGGTTCTAATCGTTGACGAAGATGCCGCTAACTACCCGTGGGAACTCCTGGCGCAACGCACGCGCGCCGCTGTTGAACCGATTGCCGTGCAATGTGGGCTGCTGCGCCAGCTCCGGTCAAGCTCGCAAGAACGGCGGATGCCTCCGGCTTCAGGCCGCGCTGCGCTCATCGTGGGAGATACGCAGAGTGGCTGGACCGACCTGCTCGGAGCACAAGCCGAGGCCGAGGCCGTGCACGCCCGGCTTGCAGTCGACTACGAAGCCACTCTGCTAAAGAAGAAAGACAGCATGGCGATTGTAGGCGCTCTCCTCTCTCGTGAGCTGCGCATCGTTCACCTGGCCGGCCATGGAAATTTCGATCCTAAGGATCCGTTGCAGCGTGGAATGAAGATAGGTCCGGACCAGTGGCTGACACCGGACATTCTCGAGGGAATGTTAGCGGCCCCTGATCTAGTGTTTGTGAACTGCTGCCATCTCGGCACCGTGGCGGGTGCGAAAGAGGGAACTCCGTCGCCGCAACTCGCGGCCAGCTTTGCCGTCAAGCTGATGAACCTCGGAGCCAAAGCCGTGGTTGCCGCAGGCTGGGCAGTGGACGACCAAGCTGCCCGGGTATTCGCCGACCGGTTCTACCAGCGCATGCTCGAAGGCGAACGCTTCGGTGATGCGGTTCTGGACGCGCGCCAGCGAGCGAATGAGTTGTACCCTCGCAGTAACACCTGGGGCGCATATCAATGCTATGGGAATCCCGACTTTCGATTCGACGTAGGAAAATCGAAGCAAGGCGTCAAAGGCAGACCGCGACGATTCGTCGCGCGCCAGGAGATCATCCAGAGGCTTGTTGATATTGCCTCGGAGGCCGCCGGCGGGGCCGAAAGTCAGGATCTTCTGACGGAACTCGAGGATCTACGCGACCAGACACCCGGGGAGTGGCGGGACGGAGAAATGTTTGCGTCTTTTGGAAAGGCGTATGCCCAGCTTGGCAGATTCGAAGAGGCAATCGCGGCATATCGGCAAGCACTGACAGACGAACAGGGCAATGCTCCATTACGTGTGGTGCAGCAGATCGCGAATCTGCTGGACCGAAGCTCAAGAAAAATGACAGGCGCTCAACAAGCGGCCCTACGCAAGGAAGCCTTCGAATGGCTTGATAAAGTAGCGCCGCTGACCAACACTGCCGAGTTGGCCTCGCTGCGGGCGGGCTTCTACAAACGGGCCGGCAATCGCGAGCAGGCTCTGGCAGAGTATCAACGAGCGGCCGAGATCCACAAACAAATGATGAGCGACGGCTTCTTTTATCCGGGCCTGAATGCTGCGGCCATGGCGTTCGTGCTCGACCAGAATGCGGAACAATGGCGATCGCAAGTTCGTGAGTGTGCGGACGCCGCCGCCCGGCAGCGGGAGGCAAAACGTGATTTTTGGTCCCGCGCTGGGGTTGTGGACGCAATGCTGATGATGGCTCTGTGGGATAACAAGATCGACGAACAACAGCGGGATATCACGAAAGCCTACATTGCGGTTGGTGAAGGAGGCGGGTCGAAGCGGGAGATCGACTCGATGCTGGGTCAGATCGAATTCCTAACCGAGAAACTACAGGATGGCCATGCGGCTCAGGGACCGCTGCGGGCAATTTTGGCAGACGTGAGGAAGCATTTCGCGTAAAAACCCCGAAAATTACCCAGGCCTTCACGATGGCTGTTTGTTCACTTCTACTCTGCACAGGCAAGTGTAACGAAGTGCGTCTTTTCTTGAGGGAAAGCCGCCTCGATGTCGGTTGCCCTGTACCAGAGTGAAAATGCTTTAGCGCATCACATAGCCGCCATCGACCGAGATCGACTGGCCGGTGACGTAGCTTGCTGCGTCGCTGCAAAGCCACAGAACCGCATCCGCAATCTCTTCGGGCCGCCCCAATCGCTTCATGGGAACGAAGGTCTTGAGCATCATGTCCAGCTCTGCTCCCTGGCCCTCGGCGATCATCTTGTCGGACATCGGTGTTTGGATCATGCCAGGGCAGACGTCGTTGACGCGAATGCCACGCGTCGCATATTCGAGCGCCGCACTTTTCGTAAATCCGATGACGCCATGCTTCGCAGCGTGATAGGTTCCACGCTTATTGCCGCCGATCAGGCCTCCGAGCGAAGAGCAGTTCACGATGGCCCCGCTGCCTTGCTCGCGCATCTGCTGCAGTTCAAACTTCATGCAACTCCACACGCCGCGGAGGTTGATGCCCATGACGCGATCGTAGTCGTCACGGGGAGAGTCAGCCGTTTCGGCAAGAACGTTCTGAATGCCGGCGTTGTTATAAGCCGCATCGAGCCGCCCAAAAGTGGCAACGGTCTGCTTCACCATGGCTTCCACCTGTGCGTCCTCCGACACGTCACAGCGCACGGTCAGTGTTCTATGGCCTTTGCTCGCCAGGTCCTTCGCTGCTGCCTGCACTTCCTTTTCGTTCCAGTCGGCCAGCACCACGGAAGCGCCCGCTTCGGCAAATGCCTTCGCCGTCGCCAGTCCCAACCCGGAAGCCGCACCGGTCACGAGAGCCACTTTGTTTTCAAACGATATCTTCAAGCTGATCCCTTCTCCTATAGGACTCTTTGTCCCTTACTTTGCAGGTCGCAGACGCTGCTCATCGCCCCACCAGCCCGGCATGAAACTTGGAATAGCGTGCACCTTCAATCTTGATCTGGGAGGAAGCTTCTTCAAGGTCCAGAACATCCTCCGCGGTCAGTTCTACGCTTGCTCCGCCGAGGTTCTCCTCCAGACGCGAAAGCTTCGTCGTGCCGGGAATCGGGACGATCCAAGGCTTCTTCGCCAGCAGCCATGCCAGCGCAATTTGTGCGGGCGTAGCCTTCTTCTTCTCCGCGAACGCGGTAATTACATCGACCAGGGCCTGGTTGGCCTCACGGTTCTCCGCACTGAACCGCGGTACAGTGTTGCGGAAGTCGGTGCTGTCGAACTTGGTCTCAGCGTCAATCTTTCCCGTCAGGAAACCCTTGCCCAGCGGGCTGAACGGCACGAAACCAATGCCAAGCTCCTCCAGCGTGGGCATCACGGTCTCTTCCGGCTCTCGCCAGAAGAGCGAGTATTCACTCTGCAAGGCCGCGACCGGCTGGACAGCGTGAGCGCGACGAATTGTCTTTGCGCTCGCTTCCGAGAGGCCAAAGTGCTTCACCTTGCCTTCCTGGATTAGCTCTTTCACCGCGCCGGCAACGTCTTCGATCGGCACGTTAAGATCCACCCGATGTTGATAGAAGAGGTCAATGGCATCCACGTTCAGGCGCTTGAGCGATGCTTCTGCGACCTTCTTGATGTGTTCGGGACGGCTATTCAAGGCACTCCACTTCCCGCCGTCTTCAGGATTCGCCTCCCAGCCAAACTTTGTTGCGATCACCAGTCGGCCACGAAATGGAGCAAGTGCCTCGCCCACCAGCTCCTCATTCAAGAGAGGGCCGTAGACCTCAGCCGTGTCGAAAAACGTGACCCCGCGGTCGACCGCAGCGTGCAGCAGGGATGTCATTTCCTTCTTGTCTTTCGGAGGCCCATACGACCAGCTCATGCCCATACAGCCAAAGCCCAAGGCTGACACTTCAAGTCCGCCGGTTCCTAACGTCCGTTTCTGCATTGTGCCCCTCATTTGTGGTGCCACTAACTAAATAGTAGGACGCAGCCGTTCATGCAACAAGGTGGTTTGCATCGTAAAACATTATGAGTAGAATTCATGAATCATGAGGAACGGATTAGGGGAGCTTTCGACCTCAAAGACTGGTGCCCATCATTCCCCGGATATTTTCTCTACTATCCTAGCCGTCGAAATCAACCTGCCGCTCTGGCCGCTTTGATCGACGCCTTAAGGCTGTCGGAGTGAAAAAAGATTCTTCCACAACCAAACAGCCACCGCAGGGCGTCTCACCCTGATGTGCTTGTGCCCGAATCTATCCGCGAGTTCGTTCGGTGTAGGATACTGCGTCCGCTGCTGCGTCAATTGCGCGGTGGCGTCACACCCCGCCGTTTGGCCTGGAGCTTGGCATTGGGGATGGTCATCGGGATCAACCCGTCGGTGGGCATCACCACGCTTCTGGTAGTCATGCTCGCATGGGCCTTCGGTCTCAATCAGCTTGCTTCGCAGATCGGTTCCCACGCGGTGGCGCCGCTCCACTTGCTTCTGTTTATCCCATTCATAGAATTGGGTGTTCATCTCTTTCGTACTGGATCTCTTCCGCTGAACCGGCACCAGATCGAGCATCTGAGTCATCATCCTTGGCGCCTGGTTCGGGAGATTTGGCAATGGGAATGGCATGCACTCATAGTGTGGGGCCTTGTGGCTGCGATCGCGATGCCCCTACTCGCCGGGTTTATCCGGCGCGGTCTGATAATGTTGATGCGTCGCCACCGAACGCTGATGCGTTCTCGTCCCGCGCTGCAGTAATCAAGTTCCGCGATTAGGGTCCAACATGACCGATAACCTGGCGCTTCCTCACCACGAGCGAATCGAAGACCGTATTTTCCTTCGCGGCGTAGACCTGATCGATTCGGGCGATGCTTCCGCCTTGGCGCTTCTGCTCAAGGAAGAACCCGGCCTCATCCACCAACGGGTCGCCTTCGAGGGAGGCAACTACTTTCGCAATCCCAGTCTGTTGGAGTTTATTGCAGAAAATCCGGTCCGGCGTGGCGCCTTACCTCCGAACATTGTCGAGGTTGCGACGATTCTTCTCGAAGCCGGCCCGGAATGCAGCGCGGTCAACGATACCCTGGGTTTGGTTGTATCGGGCCGTGTGCCCCGCGAATGCAACGTACAGATACCGCTTATCGACGTCTTGTGCAAATATGGCGCCGATCCGAATCCTCCACTTCAGACGGCCGCTGTGCACGGAGAATTCGCGGCGGTCCTTGAATTGATCCGTTTGGGTGCCAAGCCTGAGCTGCCAATTCTCGCGGCGCTTGGAAACACGGAAGACTTTCTCAGACATTTGCCCTCAGCAGACTCCGGTCAGCGTCATTTGGCGTTGGCACTTGCTGCCCAGTACGGTCATGCTGAAATGGTGCGCGCCCTGCTGGATGCGGGAGAAGATCCCAATCGCTACAATCCGCCTGGAGCGCATCCCCATTCCACTCCTCTCCATCAGGCAGCGCTAGCCGGGTACCTTAGTGTCGTCACCTTGCTCGTCCAACGCGAAGCGAAACTCGATATCAAAGATAAGATTTGGCAAGGTACGCCTGCCGACTGGGCGCGATATGAGGGAAGAGCGGAAGTAGAAGCCTATCTAAGGGAACCGTCAAGGGGCCGCTAACCCCAGCAATAACGGCATAAACCTCTCCACCGCGCTGGTCCTGAATTTCCGTCGCGGGTGAATTTATTTCTTGTTCAAGGGAGCACCGGACAAATGTCTCTCAGGATGCATCGAGTTGCGCTCGCATATGCAGCGCTAGTCGTTTGCTTTGTGATTCGCCCCGCGGTCAGTCAGGATTCCAGCCATGGACCTTTGGAGACGCGGCATGTGTTATTCGTGGGGGATAGTTTTACGCATGGCCGCTATCTTCCTGTACGGACATACAACAACACTCCCGGTACAGGAGGAATCGGCTCGACCGCGCCATCTCAATACGTAGTCGATGAGAACTACAACACAACTGTCGAAGGGCGTAGGGAAGACACGCCTGGTGAGTATGGGCCATGGGGTGGAATTCCGGGTATCTTTGCTGAACTGGCCCACGAAGCCAGGCTCCCCTACGATGTGCACATCGAGGCGATCTCAGCGACGACCCTGGCGAAGAACTATAAGGTTGCGAGCGCTGTGATTGCTCAACCTTTATGGAACGCCGTCGTTCTGCAGGAGGCCAGCTTCGAACCCATCCCAAGCGATCTGACGCATGATACGGCTAGCGACCCACAGGCATTTTGCGGTGCAGTGCAAACCATCGAACGGGGAGTCCATGATGCCGCTCCCAACGCTGACATTTATCTCTATTCCACATGGGCCCCGGCGGACACAGCGTATCTCGACACAACCGCGGGCGAAGCACCATTTTCCGGCGATTCGTTTTTGCGGTCGCTGGCGGTCCTTACCGCCGCCTATCATGATGCGTATGTCAGTGCTGCGGTTCAAGACGGCCATATCCGAGACATTGCCCCTGTAGGAGACGCTTGGGCGCTTGCCTGGCGAGAGGGCTTTGCCAACCCCGATCCTTACGGCGGATCAGCTCCGGGTGTCGCCTTGAGTTTTGGTTACCAGCCAGGAAGTGAGCCCTCCACCAAAAACGTGCCTTCGGACGCCGGCTTTCACCACCCCAGCCAATATGGCGCCTATCTCAACGGCCTGGTTCTCTTTGAAACGATCACGGGAATGGATGCCCGCAGGTTCGGAGAGCGCGAGCAAGCTGCAGCTGAGTTGGGAATATCCGCCAAAACTGCTCTCCAACTGCAGCGGGTTGCGTGGGAATCCGTAATGAGGCGAAGGGAGCATCGAGCGGAGGGGAATCCCGGGCCATGTCGATGAATGACCAGCATAGCGAGGGCGGACACTTCCGTCTGCGGAATGTGTGGCCACCGGCTGTCCGGGTGCTGCCGGTGGCGAGGTTAGGAGCTACGCTTCCTTGAGTAATTCGGTGCTGTACTTCGGAGCGAGCGCTTTCGCCTTCTCCATAAACTGCTGTTGCTGGTCTTTGTCGAGCTTTGGCGGGGCCGTGGTGCGGGTTGCAACGGGTACACCAACCAACTGGAAGAATTCCTCTTGCCCGGCGGGTGAGCAGATGCAGATCAGACGCGTGGGCTGGGAAGACGTGTTGTGAAACCGATGCGGCGCGTTGGCAGGGATGTTAATCGTATCGCCCGCGCGAACGATGGACTTTTTCCCGCGGAAGGTCGCTTCCATCTCTCCTTCGAGAAGGATGAAGGTCTCTTCGAAGTCATGGCGGTGCGGCGGGGGTCCACCACCCGGTGGGATGTGCATGTCGACGACGCAGAAGCGGCCGTTGGTGTCGTCGCCCGAGACGGTGATGGTGTAGGTGTCGCCAACCAGGCCGATATGCTGCAGGGTCTGGTCGGTGTCAGGCTGCGCGATGGTGAGACTCCGCTGCAAATCGTCGGGCGGAACTGGCGGATACTGCGGCGTGGATTCGGACATGACGTCTCTCCTATAGGGAAGTGGGGACTTGTTGAAGGGAAAGGGCTCTCAGGAGCAGCGGAAGCCCGCAAGCTACTGACGAAACTCCGGCACCGGTCTGCCATGCTCAGGTGACCGTTGATGCGAAGTCCCGAAACAGTTGGATGAACTCGTCCGGTTTCTCTTCCGGGATGAAGTGGCCGCATGAGGTGAGGGTCTTGTTCGTGACTTGATCGGCAACCGCCTCCACCATCTGCCCGACCTTCGCACCGAGTGCCTTTTCTCCTCCGATCGCGAGGATGGGCGTGTGGACTTTGTGCTTCTTCAAAGGAGTGGTCTGGTCAATGGTGGTGAAAGCAGCCCGATAGACGCCGAGCGAGCCGAGTACACCCTCGGTGCCACGAAAGGTGCGGAGAGTCTCCTGTATTGATTCTTCGCTGATCGACCCTGGATCCGCGGTCGCGCCTTCGTAGAACCAGGTGAGAAACTCACGCTCGTGGCCGACGATCAGGCGCTCAGGAACACCAGGCGCCAGCGGCAGAATCCACCACCACATCGATCCCTTCGCCATCGCTTCGGGTGTATAGACAATGACCTTGCTCAGGAATTCCTCGAGCATCGTGGGCACTTCCATGTATACGAGACCGGAGAGTTCGTCGGGATGGTCCGCGGCCCACAGCAGTGCCGGATGCGCGCCCATATCGTGGGCGACAAGCAGCAGTTTCTGCCCATTGCCGAACTCAAGCTGCTTGACCAGAGCGCGGAACTCTTCGGCGAGGGAGCGAGCATCGTAGCCGGCGATTCCGGCGGGTTTGTCAGAGTCTCCGTACCCGCGCATGTCCGGCACAAGGACAGCGTAGCCGGCGTCTGCAAGGAGCGGCATTACCTTATGCCAACTGTACGCCGTGCCCAAAAAGCCGTGCCACAGCAGCACCGGCTTTCCGTGGAGGTTGCCACCAATCCAGTAGTGCAGGCGCGTGCCGTTCACCGTCGCCGTTTCGCTGCGAAAGTTCGAGATCTCAGGCGCCTTTGCCGCTTTCATATCAACTCCTCTAAGAAGGCCCGCAGGTGCGTGGTTCGCGACCGAGGATGGCCCGCAGCCGGATGTGATATTCACGATGCGTCCCCAGCCGCGGCCCTTCATCCAGGGCAGCAGTGCGTGCGTGATCAAGCGCGCTAATTAGAAAGATGGGACGGTACCTCGTGCAGTTGCGCCCCGCCTTGCAAAACCGGGTTGCATTCCGGCAACAATACCTTTTACGACGGGAGCCTTAATTCACTGTTTCGATGAAAGTAAATGTAGGGGAAAGGCAGGATTGTCCTCGGACTCCCACGTTAACATGGATTCTCGCGGCCCGGTTTCACGGCGTTGCGCCCTCGAACTACATGACTAAGGCTTTGCTAATCGGTCTGGATGAATCTGCCCGACCGATCAGCAAACCTGTGCGTAAAACGCGCTAAACTGAATGGTCGTGTGCTGGTAGATGGAGAATCGGAAAGAACAATTTGACGTGGCCATCATTGGCGGGGGCCTGGCGGGGATGGCCGCCGGCATTCACCTCGCAGATTCCGGATTCAAGGTTCTGTGTCTCGAAGGAGAGCTCACCGCAGGCGATCCCGTCGGAGAGTCTCTGGATTGGTCGGCACCCGCGCTCCTGCAGTCTTTAGGACTGCCGATGGAGCGCCTCCTAACGCAGGGCATCGCCACCCACAAACGGCATGTGATTCTGAAACTCAAGGATGGCTCCGCACAGCATTACATTCCCGGGGAATGGCTTGGCAAACCGCCCTTTAATGTCAACCTGGAAACCGTGCATGTGGATCGCGTCCTGCTCAACCAGGCTTTGCGTGACATTGTCGTGGCGAAAGGAGTGACGCTGGTCCGCGACAAGGTGGTGCAAGTCGAATCGTCCGGGCGCAGGATTCGTTCAATCGTCACCGCGCAAGGCGATCGCATCTGCTGCCGCTGGTATCTGGACGCCTCCGGATCAGGAACCAGTTTGCTGCCCAGGCTTTTCGGCTCTCCCGTGTTTGAGTATGGGCCTCACAAAGTAGCCATGTGGGACTACTTTCCGGTCGAGAAATCGGTCGACGGTACCACGCTCCACGCAGATGGAGCGGGTCCCGCCTACATGGAATGGGTGTGGCAGATACCCATCCATCCCGACGCCGTCAGCGTGGGTTATGTGAGCACGGGTGAATCCGTTAAAGAGAAGCGGCAGCGCGGCATGAATGTACGCGACATCTTTCACGCGCAGCTCAAATGTTTTCCTGACCTGCAGGGGCTCGAGGCCGCCGCCGCATCAGACACCCCCCACACCACGTCATTTCGCTGCCGAGTATTCAGCAAGCTTGCTGGACCGAACTGGCTGGTGATCGGTGAGGCTGCATCCATGGTGGATCCAATGACCTCAAATGGAGTTACCGCTGCCATGCGCCACGCCGCTGAGGCCTCGTCGCTCCTCATTCGTTTTCGCGATCGGACAAGCCTGCCCCATCTGCCCGCGGCTATGTATTGCAGACGGGTCGTCACGTTAGCCAGGTTCTTCAATAGTGCCATTGAGAAGGTCCTGTACGAGCGGCCCATCCGCAATCGCATCGGGCCCTTCCATGCCGGTGATTTGTACACCATACCCGCTTGGAGCCTCAACGTCATTTACTCCCGGCTGCAGCCGCGCGGCTTTTTTAAGACGATGTTATTTAGCGGCCTGGTTAGCACGCTGCGCGTCGGAATTCATCTCTTCTACACCATTTGCCGCTGGCAGCAACCGTCGTCCGCCGTTGCTTCGTAGCATCCTACGCAGGATTCAAGGTGAGCACGTAGGGCAGCATCACGTTCTTGATGTTGGGGTCACCTGCGGTTGCGAGAACCCTGCCTACAAGCTTTCCCTCGTGTGGAATTAGTTTGATCTTCAGCGTTTTAGCTCCGGTGCGCATCGCTTCGGCGGAGTCGATCAGACCTGTCGACACACCCGTGAAAGCCAATCCTTCCGCTTGCATCCCGGTGATTCTCTCCGCGGGTTGGTTACCGAGTGTCAGCGTGGCCGTGTCGCTCGATTCTATGTTCAGCCCGACCTGCATCTTCGCACCGCCATTCATGAGGGTTCCCTGCCACCGGCCCTTGAAGTTGGCCGTGACGACGAACGGAGAGGTGGAAGGTCCGCTCGTCTCCCCGGGCGGCTGCCATTCGGGCAGGTAGCTGACAAGTACCTGGTCGCACACGCCGGAGGCCAAATTCCTCCCGTCGGAGCGGTTGGTCAAGACCAGGCACGCGAGCCTTTCCGAGGGGATCATGTAGAGCATGGTCGCGACACCGGGCTGGCCGCCGCTCTTGAACAGGATTGCAGTGCCAGACTTCAGTCGCCCTGTAAACCAGCCGAAGGTCGTCGCAACACCGGATGGTCCCACGAAGACCGGTTTGTGAAGTTCGTCGATCCATTGCTCGTTCAAAATCTGTGTCTGACCCGGCACGTGAGTTTTCATGTTGAACATCGCAAAGCGCGCCAAGTCGTGAGCGCTGGCGTACAACTCTCCCGATGCGGGGGTCGACGTGGTGTAGAAGGGGATTGCCTTGCCCGAAGGATCGTATCGCGCGGCGCCCGATGCTAGTCGTGCAGTGTTGGTGTCGAAGAAGCTGTCGTGAAGTCCAAGTGGTGCCAGAACTCTGCGCGTCATGAGAGTTCCGAGGTCCATTCCCGTGAGCCTTTCAGCGATGGCGGCCAGTGCAGCAAAGCCGATGTTGCCGTATTCGTAACAGGAACCGGGTGGGTACGCGAGACTCCCATACTCCCCAAGGAGCGCGTCTGGACTCAGGGCTAGTCTGGCTTCGTGCCTATCGAACCCTTCGAACATCACCGGCAGTCCGCTGACATGCGCGCCCAGTCGCCGTACGGTTGCCGCGTCCGGGTTTCCGTTGGAACCTTTGATCCTGCCATTCCCAAGGTATTCATTCGCGGAATGGTCCAAAGAGACTTTGTCCTCCGCGACCAGGGTCATGAGCGTCGTAGTTGTGAACGGTTTCGTGATCGATGCCAGGCTGAATGGAGTTCGAGGTGTTACCTTCAGACCCGCCTCCCGATTGGCCCATCCAAATCCCTCTTCCCAAACGATGCGTCCGCCATGTACGACGGCAACCACGACTCCAGTCGCCTCTCCGCGCGCAATCGCCTGAATTATTCGATCCTGTACGGGCTTAAACTCGGGTCGCTTCGCGTCGCTCTTCTCATGCTGTTGAGCAGGGAGAGTGCTTCCGATCGATGCGGATAGCAGCGTGTATAAGAACTCGCGACGAGTAGCCAGACTGATCATTGGGACGGCACTTCTAAATCCTATGCGCTCATCCGCCGCATTTGACAACCAATTTCCTGCCGATCTAAGCTGGCATAGTCTATCTATGGCATGCCGACGAACATGAAGCCGATCATCAACCAGAAATTGAAATCTAATAGCAGCCGCGATGAGATCCCGCCAGGCACCCTCTACCTTCTCATCCTTAAAACCCTTGCGGTCCGCGGCAAGCTGCACGGTTACGAGATAGCCGAAAACATTCAGCGCGGCACCGACGATATTCTCCAGGTGGAGGAAGGCTCGCTTTACCCCGCCCTGCAGCGCATGTTGTTGAAGGGGTGGGTGACCGCCGAGTGGGGAGTCACCGCAGGTAACCGCCGGGCCCGCTACTATTCCCTCACCACGGCCGGGCAAAAGCAACTTCGCATCGAGATCTCCCAGTTCCAACGCGTTATGGGCGCAATCACGCGCGTTATTCAAACCGCTTGAGGTCCAATCACCATGAGCCTGGCCGGCGAAATCCTGCGACGTCTTCACATGCTGCTGTACCGGCGGCGGTTCCAGGCCGACCTGGAAGAGGAGATCCGACTCCACATCGATCTCCGAGAACAGCAGCAAATCGATGCAGGCTTGTCGCCAACAGGTGCCCGCTTTGCCGCCCGACGGAAATTTGGCAATGCCACGCATCTGAAGGAGATCAGCCATAAAACATGGGGATGGGAGTGGCTTGAGAGCTTTGGCCGGGACATCGCGTATGGCGCTCGCGCCTTGCTGCGCAGCCCGGGAATTACCGCCATCGCGCTCACCTCGCTCGCTCTTGGCATTGGCGCCAACACCGCCATTTTCAGCTTGTTGGACGCGGTTATGCTCCGATCCCTGCCGGTCAAGGATCCTCAGCAGCTTGTTCTTATCGGGGAAGGGAAGCTTGTTGGCATCGGCTCGGGTCTAGTCCACACCGACCTCTACTCATACCCTTTCTACCGCCAGCTGCAACAGAGGAACGCGGTCTTCTCTGACACCGCCGCCATCTTCAGCATGATGAATGAAGTTCACGGTTTCGTGGACGGCAGAACCGACCCCGAACCCATGAATGTGCAGCTCGTCTCCGGCACTTATTTCTCAACTCTCGGTGTCCCAGCCCGCATCGGCCGCATGCTCAGCGACGCGGATGACAGCTCGGAAGGCGACCATCCCGTGGCCGTCGTAAGTTACTCCTGGTGGAAGCGCGATTTGGCTCGCGACCCCGCCGTGCTGGATCGCAAGCTCAAACTGGGCACCACCATCTTCAATATCATAGGCGTAGCTCCGCCTGAATTTTTCGGCACTGTGGTTGGACAAGCGCCTGACATCTGGGTGCCCTTGTCCATGATGAAATCCGTTCCCCCGGGCTGGGGTGAATATAAAGACATTTACATTCAATTTCTCTATCTGATTGGCCGCGTTAAACCCGGTATATCCATCGTGAACGCCACGGCGAATGTGAATCTGCTTTATCAGCAATTCACTCGCGGATTCCCTGATGCGGATATAAGTCAGAAGGATCTTGATGCGCTCGCCAAGGCGCACATCAAGCTAACCCCCATGGCCACCGGGCTCTCCTCACTGCGCCAGGAATTTTCAGAACCTCTGCAGATCCTGATGGGTATTGTGGCGCTTGTCCTGCTGATCGCCTGCGCCAATATTGCCAACTTGCTGCTCGCACGCTCGACGGCGCGTGCCCGTGAACTTGCCGTGCGCCAGGCGCTCGGCGCCGATCGCACCCGCCTTATCCGCCAGTTGCTCACGGAGAGCCTCTCTCTCGCTCTAGCAGGAGGGGCGCTCGGGGTAGGCTTCGCCACCATTGCGAATCGCGTGCTGTTGCACATGGTTTCCGGTGGTCTCGAGCCTATCCCGCTGAATATTGGATTGGATCGGCGCCTGCTCGCCTTCACCTTCGCCGTTAGTGTTCTTACGGCCGTCGTTTTTGGCACCATTCCCGCGCTACGCACCACGCGGATTCAACTCACCGACGCACTCAAAGACGGTCGCAGCCTCAGTAGCACAGGCGCAAGGAGCCCTCTCGCCAGGGCCCTGGTGATCGCTCAGGTCGCCTTCTCCCTGATCCTGATGGTGGCTGCGGGCGTCTTTCTGCGCACCCTGGTGAATCTCGATAACGTCGATCCCGGCTTCCAACGCGAAAATGTGCTGCGCCTGCAGATCGATTCCCACTCCGCCGGCTACAAAGACGAACGCCTGAAGGCTTTATATCAGGAGATCGAATCGCGCGTCCGCGCGTTGCCCGGCGTACAAGCGGCCAGCTTCTCTGCGTTCACCTTTCACGAAGGGGGATGGAGCGACAACATCGTCGTCCCAGGCATGAAGATTGATCAGGACAACCCCATCATCCATCACAATATCGTTGGGAACGGCTACTTCGCCACCATGGGAATTCCAATCCTCGCCGGCCGCGCCTTCGGTCCCCAGGACACGGCAACCTCACAGCACGTGGCCATCATCAGCGAACGTCTTGCCGGGACTATGTTTCCTCCCGGAAGCCCCATCGGCCGCCACTTTCGTGTGGTCGATGATAAGCCTCAAAGACACGAACCGGATCTTGAGGTGATCGGGGTCGCGAAAGATGTAAAGTTCGGCGATCTGCAGGAAGATAAGCAATACATCGACTATCTCCCCTACACCCAGCAGTCATGGGGTTTCGGAGACTTTGAAGTTCGATATAACGGTGACTTCGCTGCCATCTCCCATGAAGTACAGCAGACCATCCGTAGTATCGATCGCACGATACCGATCACGCGTGTCACTACGCTCGATGAACAGATAGAGCGCACCCTTACCAACGAACGCCTTGTGGCTCAGCTTTCCAGCTTTTTCGGGCTCCTTGCCGTCTTTCTCTCCTGTATCGGCATATACGGCCTCATGTCCTATGTAGTCAGCCGCCGTACCAACGAAATCGGTATCCGCATGGCTCTGGGCGCAGCACGCTTCAACGTGAGATGGATGGTCATGCGTGAAATCATCGTGCTTGTCGTAGCGGGCATCGCCCTTGGGATCCCTATCACCTTCGCCGCTAGTCGCCTCATCGCGAACATGCTGTACGGAGTGCACGGTTCAGATCCAATCAGCGTTGCCGGGGCGGCCACGCTCCTGCTGCTGGTAGCCATGTGCGCAGGCTACTTCCCGGCGCGTCGCGCATCCAGAGTCGACCCGATCGTCGCTCTGCGTTATGAATGAACAATATGTCTCGAGGCGGGCTCACGGGCTAATCTGGACTGCATCGGCAGGAATTGGATTTTAGCGGCCAAGTTGTTCATGGCTGAAGGGGCTAAAGTTGCGATTACCGCCCGACGTTGCCTTGGAACGTTGTCGATGGTGGAGCAACGGCAACCCGATTCTCATCCTCTTATACTGAGAGCAAAACCTGGCTGAACCGTCCCCCCGAACCGTCCAGCCAGGTGTTGGTAGAGAGCGAAGTCGCCCCATACCGTACTTCTCAATGGTGCATTCGTGACGCCGATCGTTTCATCGCAAAAGCGAAAAACTACGGCGCTTCGCGTCCGCACAAATTGAGAGCAAAACCTGGCTGAACCGTCCCCCCGAAC
>Ga0302324_100013731_pt1 | contig 16394 bp, 15 predicted proteins | sample Palsa_T0_1_FD_201949 | JGI IMG/M metagenome (GOLD analysis project Ga0302324, IMG submission 201949) | Peat permafrost microbial communities from Stordalen Mire near Abisko, Sweden - Palsa_T0_1 | ecosystem: Environmental > Terrestrial > Soil > Palsa > Peat permafrost | place: Sweden: Abisko...
ATGGTTCAGCACGCCGATCACGGATGCAACCGGTCTGCTGCAGTCGGGTCAGAACCAGGCGGAGTTTCTGGTGGGATTCACTTTCTGATTCACTCGTCGCGCAGCGCGGCCATGGGATCCACGCCAGAATCGCGATACGCCGGCAGATAGCCTGTCAGCACGGCTACCGTGGTCATAAGCAGGCTGGCGAACACCAGCGTTATCGCATCGGCCGGTTTCAAGCCGAATAGCTGGCTTTGGATGTATCGCGCGTCACGGATGGCCGCGGGAATGCCGACTGCCATGCCGGACGCGATCATCAGGAGTGTGTCCCGCAGAACCAGCCAGACGACGCCGGTTCGGGAAGCGCCAAGCGCCATACGGATGCCGATCTCATAGGTGCGGCGGACGACTGAGTGAGACATGGTTCCGTAGAGACCTATGGAGGCCAGCAGCAAAGCGAATAGCCCGAAAAAAAACAGCCTGGGTCGAGACCAGGCGTTCTTCGAGTCCGTTGATCGTCATTGCCGTGAGCCGGAGGTGAAGTCAGTCGGAAAGCCGGATGCTCGAAACGGGCACGTCCGGTTTGATGAGCGGGACTGGGAAACGGGGCGGCGTTTCGGCGTCAGTGCTCACGCCCGGCCTCGACTCTACCTTTTGGGGTCCACTCCAACAGACCTCATTCACCCCCGAACGGCGCTAGGCCGCGTCGATGGGCTCGACCCGCTTCTGAACTGAAGGGTTTGTTGCTCTTCGGCGGAGAACTTGAGGGCGATCCTTTTACAAATCAAACGTGGTACCTGGTCTCAGTCGCTAAGAGTTTCACAACTGCCGCATTTTGAAGCGCACGAATTCGCTCTCTCAATACGATTCGCGATTTGGTGAAGTATTTGCCGGCGCATCACAGGCGGTAGGATGCTCCCGCGCGGTCTTGATTTTCTGTGTTGTCGGGTGTTATCGTGCTTGGACTGGAGATAAGCCCATCTTCGCGGCCGCCAAAAAGGCCGGCGTCGAGCAGTATTACGTCGAGCAGGAGCCGCCCTTTACCGAAATGCCGGCGATGGAGGCAATCAGGATCGATTACGATTTCCTGCACAAATTACAGGCCTGAGGGAGCCAGCGCAGCTAATGCCCGGTCCGCCAACCGTCGATATCCATTATTGTATGGACGAGCCGGTGGACCTGGAATTAATGATCAGTCGCTTCAACCGATTGATAAAAGAGATCTTGAATGGCGAGGTGCAGCGCACCTGCTTCCAAGCGTGGGAGGTGGACCTGGTGGTGGATCTTTCGGCCTGCCGGCTGACGCGTTCACGCCGGGAGGAGGTGTTGCGCCGTTACCAACGGGCCGTGCAGCACCAATTGGAGCGGGGCGAGATTCCACCGATCAAGCTTTCCGACTTCATAGGGCAGCGCGCGCGTAAGCTAGCTGCCCTTCAAAACCCGGCGCCCCTCGATGCGCCACCGCCCGCTCAGCACCACGCGGATGGCTTCGGTATAGATGCGATGCTCCTCCCGTAGGATGCGGGAGGACAGCGTTTCCACGGTGTCGTCGTCCAATACGGGAACGGCGGCCTGTGCCACGATCGGTCCGGCGTCCAGGTATTCGTCGACAAAATGCACCGTGCAGCCGGTCACCTTGGCGCCATGCTCGAGCGCCTGATATTGCGCGTCCAGGCCCGCGAAAGATGGCAGCAGAGACGGATGGATATTCAGAATCCGCAGCGGAAATTCGCGCACAAATCCGGCGCTCAGCAGCCGCATAAATCCCGCCAGGCAAACCAGTTCTACAGCGTGGGTCTTCAACTCACCGGCCAGCATAGCGTCGTAGAAATTTCGATCCAGCCCTTTGGAAGGCAGGCACACAGCGTTTAAGCCGCGTTGCCGCGCCACTTCGAGGCCCCGGGCTTCCGGGCGGTTGCCGATCACCACGGCGATCTCGGCATCGAGGTCTCCGGCGGCCACGTTGTCGGCGATAGCTTCGAAATTGGAGCCGCGTCCGGAGAGCAGGATGCCCAGGCGCTTCTTCATCGGTACACCACGCGCGGCCCGCCGCGTTTCCGCCGCACGACTTTGCCGATCGCGTAGAATGGCTCGCCCAGTTCCAGAAGCATTTCTCCGGCGCGCCGCGATTGCGCGCGCGACACCGCCAGAACCATACCGATGCCCAGATTGAAAGTGCGGCGATAGTCGTTTTCAGGGATGTTGCCCAGATGTCTCAGCAATTCGAAGATCGGAGGAATCGTCCAGGCGCCCGCGTCGATCTCGGCGGCCAGCCCTTCCGGCAGCATGCGCGGTGTATTATCGGTGAGGCCGCCTCCGGTGATGTGGGCCGCACCGCGCAGCAGGCCGTTGCCGGCCAGCGCGCGAATCGGCTTCAGATAGCTGCGATGGACTCTGAGCAGCGCATCGGCTGCCGGTTCGCCCAGTTCCGGAACCACGCTGGAGGGCCCATAGCCAGCCACTTCAAACAACAGCTTGCGGGCCAGCGAGTACCCGTTGGTGTGCAGCCCCGTGGATGGTAATCCGAGGAGCACATCGCCGGCGCGAATACGCTTCCCCGTAAGCAGGCCGGTGCGCTCGGCAGCGCCCACGATGAAACCCGCCAGATCGTATTCGCCTTGCGCGTACAGGCCCGGCATCTCCGCAGTCTCGCCGCCGATCAGCGCGCAGCCGTTTTGCCGGCACCCTCGCGCCAGGCCCGCCGCCACCTGCCCGGCGACGGCCGCTTCCAATTTTCCGACAGCGAAATAATCCAGGAAGAATAACGGCACGGCGCCTTGCACGGCGATATCGTTTACGCAGTGATTGACCAGGTCCTCGCCCACCGTATCGTGGCGGCCGGTCAGGAACGCGACTTTGATCTTAGTACCAACGCCATCGGCGGAGCTGATCAGAACCGGCTTTTTCCATCCGGCAAGCGAATAGCAGGCGCCGAACGTGCCGATGTCGGTGAGCACGCCGCGCGTGAAAGTCCCGCGGGCGAGTTTGCGGATCGCGGAGACTGCCCGGTCCGCCTCATCGATATTAACGCCGGCATCCTTATAACGAACTGGTTGCATCAGGAACCATCAGTATATCGAGCGGCAGCCGCGCCAGCGCATCCCCGTGCTACATTGTAGAATCTAAACTTCAGATGCATAACGTTGTCATTATCGGCTCCGGGTGCGCCGGAAACACGGCGGCGATTTACACGGCCCGCGCCAATCTCAAACCGCTGGTGGTCCTCGGGAAACACGCCGGCGGGCAGTTATCTCTGACCACGCTGGTCGAGAACTTTCCCGGCTTTCCCGAGGGCATCAACGGCCCAGACCTGGTGGAAAACATCAAGAAGCAGGCGCAGAATTTCGGAGCCGAATTCGTTCACGGCGACGTTATCGACAGCGATCTCTCGCGCCATCCGTTCCGCATTAATGTGGAAGGCGAGTGGATCGAGACGCGTACGCTGATTATCGCCTCGGGGGCTTCGGCGCGTTGGCTGGGACTCGAATCCGAGCAAAAACTTATCGGCCATGGCGTCAGCTCCTGCGCCACTTGCGACGGCTTCTTTTATCGCGGCAAGAAAATCATGGTGATCGGCGGCGGCGATTCCGCCATGGAAGAGGCCAACTTTCTGACGCGCTTCGGCTCCGAGGTTGCCGTGGTCCATCGCCGCGACCAGTTCCGCGCCTCCAAGATCATGCTCGACCGCGCGCGCCACAATCCCAAAATTAAGTTTCATCCTAACACCGTGGTCGAAGAAATCTACGATGCGCAGCAACATCTGGTGACCGCCGTGCGCCTGAAGAATCTGGAGACCGGCGCCGTCTGGGAGCAGGAGGTGGACGGCTTCTTCGTGGCCATCGGGCACATTCCGAATACGGCCGTATTCAAGGGCCAGATCGACACGGACGCCGACGGTTATATTGTTTCCAAAGGCGGCGCCAGGACCAATATTCCGGGTGTATTTCACGCCGGTGACGTGCAGGACCGCATCTACCGGCAGGCTATCACCGCATCGGCCGCGGGCTGCATGGCGGCCATGGAAGTCGAGCGGTTTCTGGAAGCGGAGGGACTTTAAACCATGATCGAACGTTTGAGTCCGCCAGGCGTCCCCACGCCGCGCGGCCCCTATTCCCCGGCTGTGCGCGCCGGCGATTTCATCTTTGTCTCGGGCCAGGGGCCGGTCGACCCGGCCACCAATGAGATGCGGCTTGGCGACATTCGCCACGAGACCCATATCGTGCTGACTAACATCCAGCGAATCCTCGAAGGCTGCGGCGCCACCATAGCCGATGTAGTCAAGTGCTCCGTTTTTCTGGCGGACGGCACGGACTTCGCCGCCATGAACGAGGTCTATATGGAGTTCTTCGGCGCTGACAAACCGGCGCGCACAACGGTGGCCTGCCGGTTCGCCAATCAGAACATGAAAGTGGAGATCGATTGCATCGCGTATAAGGAGCGCGGGTGATTTAGGCCTTCACCCGCGCTCCCAATAGCGAACCATTCTTACTGTCGCTGAGCTGCGTCTGCCTCGGCCGCCAGACTCAGTAGCGCCGTGGAGAAGGCTGGCAGTTGGCCGATAAAGAGCCCGCTGGCGATGAGGAAGTTGGCGGCCCCTACAGCATCGATCTGGCCCTGAGCGGTTGGCCGGATCACCGCGCAGTGAGGCAGATCCGGGCTGATGAACTCGCACGCGACCGGAAAGATCAGGTTGGTCTGCAGCAAAGGATTGACCATGGTCCCACCGGGCTCGATTACATCGAAGTTCGGGAAGGTTAAGCCATTCGTCGGATCTGTCAAGGGGGCGATGGGCGGCTGTACTCCGTTTCCTGAAAAATCGACCCATTCCAGGAGGTGAGCTATTTCGTCTCCGCCGATGCTCATCAAGATCTTCAAGACTTCTACACTGGATACCTTTTGGGCGAGTGTGAGGTAAAGACTTGAGCCGCCTTGCTCGATTGATCCAAAGTGAAACGCCGCCGTATTGGCAATTGCCTGGATGTGGTCCGCATTGGCGAAATCGGTATTGGTCCTGGGAATCGCCGTGAACACACCGCCGGACAATTGCGGCAGTGCTTGCACGAAAGTGGCGCCGAAATCGGGATTGCTCGTGCTGCGATAACGGGTGTACCAACTGGTGTCCACACTAAGCTGCATCAGATTGGTGAGCCGGCCGATTTGCTGGGCGCCGGTTGCCTGGCTGCTCGGCAAGGTGCGGAACACATCCAGGTCAATCGGCACCTGGCCCTTGGCAATCAGATAGGCGTTCAGGAACGACGCGTGGCTCTGCTCGTCCGAGGTATTGCTGGAGATATATTGCGGGCCATCGGGATCGAGATTCATGAAGGCTGCCTGATAGCTGTTCATGGGTGTGAACGGCGCGGTCTCCACGGGGAGTTGGCCGGGGGTGAGACCGCCCAGCTCCGCATACTGCTGCCACAGGTCGGCTTCGATGAGTTCCGCGGTGGCCAGGAACCTGAGGATGGCGGTATCCCCGGCCGTGAGCGGAGCGCCCCCAATGCGCGCTTGCTGTTGTTGTGGTCGTTGTCGTTGGCCAAAGGCGGGTAAGCCATTCGCTAACAGCCCCGCGCCCAAGCCGGCGGCGGCCAATCCCTTTTTCATAAATGCGCGACGGCCCGCTGAAGCTTTTAGGTTATCGGTCAAATCTTTCACGAAAATACTCTCCTTAATTAGTCAGACTTGTAACACGGGATCAACCCGGTGTGATGCAATCAAGAAGTACTCTATCATGACCTTTAATCAATAAACTCATGATCAATCTGCTAATTTACACATAGTCGCGCCAATTTACATGTAACAAGAACGTCACTGAGCGAACGCGGTACGATCAACAACATGCCACTCGGCGGCGGTGGGACGATGCGGAGTTGGCCACTTACCGGATAGCATATGGCTTAAGCCCGCCCAGAGTAACACGTGGGAACTCACTACTAAGTACGGTCCGGCCAAGGTTGAACAGGACAGGGTAACTCCTAAGTAAGTCTCACAGCGAAGAGTTTGTTCTTGGAAGCCAACCGTGCTCCACGGCTGGGTACGTGGACTCGAGGGAACTACCTGAATGGTCCGATAGTTAGCGATATGGGCGTTCGGACCTAGCCTAAGCCCGGCAGTCCCCCCATCGCCGCCGCGCTCCGCACCGCCCGCACCACGGCCTCCGCCACCGCTTCAGCCGCCGCTACTCCCAGCGTGTTGACGTCCGCCCGTGCATCGCCCAACGAAAGCGCGAACACCACGTCGCCGTCGAACATCGTGTTCACCGGATAGATGGTGCGCGCCATCCCCAGCGACGCAAGCTCCGCCAGCTTGGTGGCGTTCACTTTCGAAAGCTGCGCGTTGGTGGCCACCGCCACCAGCGTGGTATTGTGGCGCTCGAAGCCGCCGCTCGCGCCCGCCTTCATCTGCGCTTCGGTGTCGGCCAGTTCCATGCTGTCCGGAGCGCGCCGGGAGCCGGCGATCAGCTTGCCCGTGCTAGGATCCCGGACGTCGCCGAAGGCATTTACCGCCGCCAGCGCCGCCACCAACACGCCGCCCTTCAGCTCCACAAGGCCGGAGCCTATGCCCGACTTCATCGCTTGCCGCATACCGAAAATCTTGCCGACGGTGGCTCCCGTCCCGGCCCCCACCGCCCCTTCTTTCACCGCATCGGAGGTGGCCGCCGCAGCCGCGCTCTCGCCCATCTCCCGCGTGGGCCGCACGCCGGGTTTCCCAATTCCCAGATCGAACAGAATCGCACAAGGCACAATGGGCACCACCGCCGGTCCCGTCCGAAATCCGACACCGCGCTGCTCCAGGTAACGCCGCACGCCCGAAGCCGTCTCCAGTCCGAAAGCGCTTCCGCCCGAAAGCACGATCGCGTGAACCTGCTCGGTAATGTGGCCGGGCCGCAGTGTCTCGATCTCTTCGGTGCCGCTGGCCGATCCGCGGATGTCCACGCCGCACACCGCGCCGCCTTCGCATAGAATCGCCGTGCAGCCGGTCAGCGCATCGAAGTTCGACGCGTGCCCCACACGAATTCCGGCGACGGCGGTAAGTCCTTTCATAGTCGGATTTATAGGGGTATGGTAGCATCGAGTTTCGGGGATCCGCCGGTTTGCTCGACTTTCTAAAAGAGCCGTTCATCACCGTTCAAGAATTCTTTCTGCTTACCGGGCGCGCCATTCGCAATGTGACCGCCCGCCCGCACTATGGCGACGACGTCGTCATGCAGATGGATCTGATCGGTGTCGGCAGCCTGCCCATCGTGGTTCTCACCGGCTTCTTCAGCGGCGCTGTGATGGCCTTGCAGATGTCCCGCGCCCTGGCGCAATACGGGCAGGTGGGCCGCACCGGCACGCTCGTCTCCATCTCGGTGGTCCGCGAGCTGGGCCCGGTGCTCACCGCTCTCATGGTGGCCGGCCGCAACTCTTCCGGCATCGCCAGCGAACTCGGCTCCATGAAAGTCACTGAGCAGATCGACGCTATGCGCGCCCTGGGCACCGACCCTATCCAGAAGCTGGTTACTCCGCGCCTGGTGGCCACCGCGGTCATGTTGCCGCTGCTCACCATTCTTTCCGACTTCATCGGTATGTTCGGCGGCTGGATCATCGCCTACTTCTTCCTGAATCTGCCGAGCCAGCAGTATTGGTCGAGCGTATGGCGCGCACTTGAGTGGAACGACGTTTCTCAGGGGCTGCTCAAACCATTCGCGTTTGCCTTCGTCATTGCTTTGGTGGGCTGCTTTTACGGTCTGCGCACGACCGGGGGCACGCAGGGTGTCGGCCGCGCCACTACGCAAGCCGTGGTGGCGGCGTCCGTGCTGATCCTGCTGCTGGACTTCTTCTTCTCCAAAATTTTCGTCAGCCAAGCTGTCGTGTAATGCAGCCTAATGCGCAAAACCCGGTGCTGCGGTTCGACCACGTGAGCGTCTCGTTCGACGACGTGCCTGCCCTGGTGGACGTATCGTTTCAGGCATGCGAGGGGGAATCGCGCATTATTCTGGGCGCCGCCGGCAGTGGCAAAACCGTCCTGCTCAAGACCTCCCTCGGTTTGCAAAGACCGGATTCCGGCGCCGTCTACGTCTTCGGACAGGACATCAGCGGCTTGTCCGAGCGCGCCTTGTTCGAGGTTCGCAGCAAGATCGGCATGTTGTTCCAGGAGAGCGCCCTGTTCGATTCTCTAAGCATCGAAGAAAACGTGGCGTATCCGCTGCTCAATCAGCCCTCCATCCACTGCGCCAAGGCCGAAGTACGGCCCCGCGTGCAAGAAGCCTTGAAATTCGTGGAGCTGGAAGGCACCCTGGAAAAGTTCCCCAGCGAGCTTTCTGGCGGTATGCGCCGGCGCGCCGCCATCGCCCGCGCGGTGGTCTCCGGTCCGCCGCTATTGCTGTACGATTCGCCTACCGCGGGCCTCGATCCCATCACCGCCAATACCATCATGGCCCTGATCGTTAAAGAGCGCGATTTGAATAAAACCACTACACTGCTGGTAACTTATCGTTATCAGGACGGGAACCTGGTGGCGAATTTCCGCTACAATCCGGATAATAGCCGTTTAGAGCCGATCAAAAAAAACGATGGCCGCGCGGCGTCGCGGACCATCTTTATGGTGCTGCGCGAAGGCCACCTGATTTTTGAAGGCCCCCAGGAAGAACTAGAGGCTTGTAAAGAGCCATACGTTGCGAAGTTCGTCAAGCGACGGGAATAGAGCATGGACCGAAGCAAAATACGCTGGTCGCAGTTGAAGGTCGGAGTAATCGCGTTCTCCGCGGTGATGATCCTGGCGCTGCTGATCCTCCTGCTGACCGGAAGCCGCGGTATCTTCGAGCACAACGAAATAATCCATACCTATTTGGACGACGCCTCCGGCATCGCCGAAAGCACTCCTGTGCGGCTCAACGGTATTCTGGTCGGCGCCGTTCAGTCGGTCAAGCTCTCCGGCTCGAAGGATCCCAAGCGCGCTGTCGAGTTTGAGATGGCCATCGAGGAAAAGTTCATGAAGGAGATTCCCGAAGACTCGACTTCCGAAATCAGCGCCGCCAACCTGCTTGGCGATAAGTTCGTCAATATTACCAAAGGACGGAGCACCAACCCGGTGAAACCCGGCGGCGAAATTCGCAGCCTGGTGGGCCAAGATATTCCCGAGTTGATGGCCCAAAGCGCCAACCTGCTGGACACTTTGCAGGATATTTCCAAGCGCGCCGACGCCATCCTGCGCGACGTCGGCGCCGGCAAAGGCAATCTCGGCAAGCTGCTACGGGACGACGAGCTGTACAACCGCCTTGACGGCATCGCTCTGCAGGGCCAGCAGCTACTGGCCGATGTGCGCAATGGCAAGGGCACGCTCAGCAAGCTGCTCTACGATGACAGTCTTTACCAGGAAGTCCGCACGCCCCTCAAGCGCATCGATGCCATGCTGGCCGATCTGCAGCAGGGTCAAGGCAGCGCCGGCAAGCTGCTCAAGGATCCCCAGCTCTACGACGACGCGCGGCAAACCATTGAGGAGATGCGCCGCCTCGTGCAGGATCTCAACGCCGGCAAAGGCACCGCCGGCAAGCTGCTGAAAGACGAGCAGCTCTACAACCAGTTCAACGCTCTTGCCGCCAAGCTGGATACCACCATCGAACGCATCAACTCGGGCCAGGGCACTCTCGGACAATTGCTGGTCAATCCGCAGTTGTATGAAGCCATGAACGGCGCCATGCGCGAGTTTCAATCGCTGGCCAAGGACATACGGGCCAATCCCAAAAAGTTCCTGCGTATCAAGCTGGCTATCTTTTGAGCAAGCGGCTAATCGTAAATGCGGACGATTTCGGATTCACGCCGGACGTGAATCTAGGCATCCTCGAAGCGCATCGCACCGGAATTCTCACCGCTACCACGCTGATGGCCAATGGGGATGCGTTTGACGACGCCGTCCGCATCGCCCGGGCTAATGCAACGCTCGATGTCGGCTGTCACCTCGTGCTGATCGGAGGCCGTTCAGTGCTGCCGCCCCACGCTGCCCTGCCCGTCTCCGTCCCCAAACTGCTGCGCGCGCTGGGTACGGGGCGCCTCCGCGTTTACGATGAGCTGGCGGCCCAGGTACGCAAAATCCTTGCCGTTGGCTTGACGCCCACGCACCTCGACACCCACAAGCACACGCATCTCGCGCCGCCGGTGCTCGACGCGGTGGCGCGCATCGCGGAAGAGTTCGAAATCCGTTGGGTGCGCCGCCCGTTCGATCTGCCGGCGCTCGGCTGGCTCTTCCAGCGCGTGCTGGCGCGCCGTGGCTGCCGCACCACCGACCGCTTCACGGGATTCCGGCTCACCGGCCGCTTCGGCGCCGCCGAGTTAGTTCGCCTGATCCGCGAGCTGCCCGATGGGCTCACCGAATTCATGTGCCACCCCGGATACTGCAGCGAGGCTTTGCGCCGCGCGCCCACCCGGCTCAAGGAGAGCCGTGAGCGGGAGCTCCAGGCTCTGACCGCTTCCGAAACCCGCGAGGCCCTCATCCGTTATGGAGTCGAACTAGTCAATTACCGCCTTGGTATCCTATGAGTATGACCAGTGCTGAACACAAGCTGGAGATTTTCAGGCAGCCTGCCAACGAGACTATCGACAGGCTCTCTTTCACCATCCAAAGACAATCCGCGATGACCATGGAGTTTGTGACGTATGCGGTGGATGAGGAACGGCGGCAGTGCGCGGCAATAGCCGAAGGGGAAACCCGGTCCAATGACTCCGCCCGGCTGGTGGCCGCGCGCATCGCGGAAAAAATACGCGCGCGGGCTGGGCGCCAGCACGTGGTAGCTGCCTTTAAAGCTCCCTCCGCCGGCTAAACGCTGGTTCGCCGCAAATGCGCAAGCTGCTGGCACTCAATCGCGGCGAAATCTCAATCCGGATTCTCCGCGCGGCCAATGAGCTCGGCTTGCGCACCGTCGCCATATACTCACACGAAGACCGGCTCGCCCTGCACCGCTTCAAAGCCGATGAAGCTTATCTGATCGGCTCGGGCAAGGGTCCCGTGGAAGCCTATCTGGACGTGGATGGCATCGTCGCCCTAGCCCGCGAAAAGGGTGTCGATGCGATCCATCCGGGCTACGGATTTTTGTCCGAGAACCCGGCTCTGCCACGGGCCTGCGAGCGGGCCGGCATCACCTTCATCGGGCCCAGCGCCGAGTTGCTGGAATTGCTCGGCGATAAGACCGCGGCGCGCCAGGTGGCCGTGCGAGCCGGCATTCCGGTAGTTCCCGGCACCGAGGATGCCGAAGCCATTCGCGACTCGCGGCGCGCCAGGCGTATCGCGCGCCAGATTGGATTTCCTCTTATCGTTAAAGCAGCTTTCGGCGGCGGCGGGCGCGGCATGCGCGTAGTGGGCAGCCTGGCGGAATTCGACGAGCGCCTCGCCGAGGCCCGCCGTGAAGCCGGCGCCGCTTTCGGCAACGACGCCGTATTCCTCGAGCGCTATGTGCAGCAAGCGCGCCACGTCGAGGTGCAAATCCTGGGCGACCGCGCCGGCCATATCCTCCATCTTTACGAGCGCGACTGCTCCGTGCAGCGCCGCCATCAGAAAGTGGTTGAGGTGGCGCCCGCCGTGGGCCTCGACGATACCATTCGCCGCGCGCTCGCCGAAGCGGCCGTGAAGCTGACTCAGGCCGCCGGTTACTTCAACGCCGGTACCGTCGAGTTCCTGGTGGATGCGGCTTCCGGCGATTGGTACTTCATCGAAGTGAACCCGCGCATTCAAGTCGAGCACACCGTCACCGAAATGGTCACCGGCATCGACCTGGTGCGCTGCCAGATCCAGGTCGCCCAGGGTCTGGATCTGTTCGGTCCCGAGATGAACCTGCCACGTCAGGAGCAAATGCCGCTTTACGGCTTCGCGATGCAATGCCGTATTACCACCGAGGACCCGGCCAACCATTTCGTCCCGGACTACGGCAAGATCCACACCTACCGCTCGCCCGCCGGCTTCGGCATCCGGCTGGATGGCGGCTCGGCTTATAGCGGTGCGGTCATTACTCCTTATTACGACTCGCTGCTGGTGAAAACCACGGCGTGGGGCCGCGACTTCCGCCAGGCGTGCCAGCGCATGGATCGCTGTTTGCGCGAGTTCCGCGTGCGCGGCGTCAAGACTAATATCCCGTTCCTCGAGAACGTGGTCAACCACGCCGATTTCCAGGCCGGTCTCGTGACCACTTCGTGGCTCGAGCAGACCCCCGAATTATTCCGCTTCGAAGCCCGGCGCGACCGCGCCACCAGGCTGCTCACCTACCTTGGCGAAGTGATCGTCAACGGGAATCCCACGGTCGCCGGCAAGACGCCGCCGCCGCGCATGGACGCACCGCCCGTTCCGCCCCACAGCGCCGCCGCCCCACCTCCCGGCACCCGGCAACTGCTCGCCGAGTTGGGTCCGGATAAATTCGCCGAGTGGACCCGCTCCCAAAATCAGTTGCTGCTCACCGATACGACTTTCCGCGACGCGCACCAGTCGCTGCTGGCCACGCGCGTACGCACCTGCGATATGCTGCGCATCGCCAACTTCGTTGCGCGCCGCCTGCACAACCTCTACAGCCTCGAGATGTGGGGCGGCGCCACTTTCGACGTGGCTATGCGCTTCCTGCACGAGGACCCCTGGCTGCGCCTGCGGCAATTGCGCGATGCCATTCCCAACATCTGCTTCCAGATGCTGCTGCGCGCCTCCAACGCCGTCGGCTACACCGCTTATCCGGACAACGTGGTGGAAGAGTTTATATACGAGGCCGCCGTGCAAGGCATCGATATCTTCCGCATCTTCGACTCGTTGAACTGGCTCCCCAATATGAAGAGAGCCATGGAGGCTGTGCGTAAGACCTCCAAAATTTGCGAGGCGGCCGTCTGCTACACCGGTGACATTCTCGATTCGCGGCGCGACAAGTATTCGCTCCAGTATTACGTGAAGATGGCCCGGGAGCTTGAGCGCATGGGCGCGCACATACTCGCCATTAAAGATATGGCCGGCCTGTGCAAACCATACGCGGCCGAAAAGCTAGTGAGCGTGCTGCGGCAGGAGATCGCCATTCCCGTCCATTTCCACACGCACGATACCAGCGGTATCAATGCGGCTTCCGTATTGAAGGCGGCCGAGGCGGGCGTCGACGCGGCCGACGGTGCCATCGCATCGATGAGCGGCGCCACCAGCCAGCCCAACCTGAATTCGATAGTGGCGGCGTTACAGTATACCCCGCGCGATAGCGGCCTCGATCTCGACGCGTTAAATCTCTGCGCGGATTACTGGGAAACCGTGCGGACCTATTATGCGCCGTTCGATACCGGGCCAAAGTCCGGGACCGCGGAAGTGTATGTGCATGAGATGCCCGGCGGCCAGTACACGAATTTACGCGAACAGGCCGAAATCATGGGGCTGGGCGCGCGCTGGCACGAGATTGCGGGAACCTACGCGGACGTGAACCGGGCGCTGGGCGACATCGTGAAAGTAACGCCTTCGAGCAAGGCGGTCGGGGATCTCGCGATTTTCCTGGTCAACCACGACATGACCGTCGAACAACTTGCCAAACTGGGTGCGGACCACAACCTTACCCTGCCCGGCTCGGTCATCGAGATGCTGAGCGGAGCGCTCGGCGAGCCACAGGGTGGCTGGCCCAAACGCCTGCAGCAGGCCGTTCTGAAGGGCTCCAAGCCGCAGCGGGGCCGCCCGGGAGCGCACCTTGCGCCGGTGAATTTCGAGGAGACCGCCGCCCTGCTCGAGCGCGAGGCCGGGCACAAACCCGCGCGCGACGAAGTACTCAGCTTCCTCATGTATCCGGACGTGTTTCTGAAGTTCGCGCGGGCCCGCCAGAGCTGGGGCAACGTGGAGGTGCTGCCGACCCCGCAATTCTATTACGGCATGCAGCGCGGAGATGAAATCGCCGTCGAGCTCGAACCCGGCAAGGCGCTGGTCATCAAATTCCTGACCGTCGGCGAGCCGCATCCGGAAGGCTTCCGCACGGTGTTCTTCGAGCTGAACGGCCAGCCGCGCGAAGTGGACATACGCGACCAGAGCCTGCAGGCGAAAGCCGAAACGCGGCCAAAAGCCGATGCGGCCCGGCCCGGCGAGATCGGCGCGCCCATCCCCGGCATAGTGTCGAGCGTGGCGGTGGAGTTGCACCAGCCGGTAAAAAAAGGCGACCGTCTGCTGGTTATGGAAGCCATGAAAATGCAGAGCACCGTTTATGCGCCGGTGCCCGGCAAAGTAGCTCAGATGTTAGTACAGCCAGGCGGCCACGTGGAAGCCAAAGATCTGCTGCTGGTTATCGAATAGCGCCGCCGCCCAGACCGGACACCTCACCCCATCGCCGCTCCGGCATGCTCGAGGGCCTGGGCCACTTCGTCTTTCGAAAGCGCCGTGCTGATGAACAACTCCTGCCGCGCCCCGGCGCTAAAAGCGATCGCCTTCCAACCATTTTGCGTTGGCACCGTAATATGAACCTTCACGGGTCCCTTGGCATCGCGCACCGGCCGGATCACGCCCGGAATTACAGAGCGGATCGCGGGGTTTTCGGCTAGGAAACGCTCCAGGATCTCCCGCACTCCGTCGATGATGCTGTGCTCGACCTTCAAGCGGTCCTTAGCGGTGCGCAAGCGCATGAGTTAAGTCTAGCTCCTGGCATGCACCTGGCGCCCGGACGTCCCCGTGGGCGCGCAGATCGTGTCATACGCCCGCGGATTCCAGGAAAGTCCCGAACGGTTTCTGAGATAAAAAGCTCTATTTAGTCAATTTATTTCTGATATCGTTTGGCATTTTCTGTTAGATTAGTATTAATGTGCTGGCTGCTTGCTTTTAAAATGCCGGCGCAAAATAAATGACCCTCCGATATGGCGTACTGGCGCTCGCGGCAGCACACCTGTTGGCTGGTGGCGGGGTTGGGCATGGCGAGGCAAGCTCTCCAGACCCAACACCGCAGCTTCTAACCCACGTCAGTCAGATCCGCGGTCTGACGCCGGACCAGGCTCGCCAGGGACTCGCCGTACGCGTGCGCGCCGTGGTTACGTACTTCGATCCGCTGAACATGTTCGTGCAGGACCCCACCGGAGGAATATGGGTCGCCAGGGCGCGTAACGGGTTAACCGCGGAGCCGGGCCAACTCCTCGATCTGCAAGGGATCACCACCCAGTTTGGCTTCTCTCCGGACATCAGTAAACCGCGCTGGAGCGTGGTCGGCCGGGCGGCCATGCCGAAGGCCCAGCGAGTTTCGATGGACGAGCTGGCTTCCGCCACGGTCGATAGTGAATGGGTGGAGTTGGAGGGCGTAGTTCGATCGGCTCAGGTCATGAAAGACGGTCGTGTCCACTTCATCCTGCAAATACCGGATGGGCGAATCGTAGGCTACATTTCCGGGAACGGAGGCATACCGCAGGGGTTGGTGGATTCTCGCGTTCGGATCCGTGGCGTCTGCGGCGCGATTTTTAATCACGAGGGTCAAATCGTTGGGGTCAGAATCTTTGTGCCCGACCCCGATAGAATCCAAATCCTGGAAGCCGGACCGCCCGACCCGTTCGCTCTGGCTAGCTGGCCGATAGGAAGGTTGCATCAATTCAACTGGCCGGTTTTGCACGGGCATCGTCTCAAAGTGCAAGGAGTAGTGACCGCTCAGTTCCCGGGAAACGACTTATACATTGAGGATCAGAGCGGCAGTGCTTACGTGGTAACCGCCCAGACGTCGCAACTACGGCCAGGCGATCGGATCGAGGTAGTTGGCTTTGCCGGAGTTGTGCACTATCGTCCCGTTGTTCAGGATGCTATCTATCGGGTGGACGGCTCTGGACCGTCGCCCGCCGCGGTTTCGATCGCAGCGAATCAAGGATTGAACGACAAGTATGATTTGAAGCTGGTGACGGTCAAGGGCTGGCTGAGGTCGTTGTCCGTTATTCCGGACGGGAAGCTCCTCGCGTTCGACTATGGCGGCATCCTGTTTAGCGCGGTTCTGGGAGCGCAGCAAGTGGGGTCGGGCTTTTCCTTTGAGCCGGGCAGTCTTCTCCAGATCACGGGAATCTGTCTCCTCAACAGGGACGACGCGGACGTGGCGGTATCCTTCAAAATCCGCCCGCGATCGTCGCAGGACGTGGTGTTGCTCGAGAGTCCTTCTTCTTGGACCCTTCAGCGAGCCTTATCGGTTATAAGCGCGTTGGTGGCGATCACTCTCGGTATCCTGGCATGGGTGCTCGTCATCCGGCGGCAGGTGAAAGCACAGACCGAGGACCTGGTGGTAAAGACCGTCAAACTGGAGCTCGCCAACCAAACGACGCAAAAGGCCCTGCACACGGCACGGGAAGCGGAGTCGCTGGAAGTGGATCGCCAGCGAGTCCTCGAGCTCGTCGTGCGGGACGAGCCGATCGAACTGGTCCTGGATCAGCTTGCCGCGGCGGCGGCGGCTCACTGTTTCAACGCGGTTTGTGCGATCCTGGTGAACCTGCTCG
>Ga0302324_100013735_pt1 | contig 16391 bp, 7 predicted proteins | sample Palsa_T0_1_FD_201949 | JGI IMG/M metagenome (GOLD analysis project Ga0302324, IMG submission 201949) | Peat permafrost microbial communities from Stordalen Mire near Abisko, Sweden - Palsa_T0_1 | ecosystem: Environmental > Terrestrial > Soil > Palsa > Peat permafrost | place: Sweden: Abisko...
GCTGGTGACGATCCAGTCGACATTTCAAGGCCATCGTGACTGGGTTACCGCAAGCGACTTTCTTGACTGGAAAGAGCAAAGCACTGTCTTCCAGGACATGAATGCGTGGACAGGAGGCGGCTTCAATATCGCTACTCAGGACGAGCCTGAAAACGTCGGCGCCAGCCGCGTTACGACTGGTTTCTATCTCATGATGGGAGACCGCTTTTACCTGGGGCGCAATTTCCTTCCTGAAGAAGGCGTGGCGGGCAAAGACCACGTCGTGATCCTGACTTACAAGATGTGGAACCGGCTGGGCGCCGATCCGAAGATACTCAACACGGCGATCATCCTCGATGGAGAGCCTTATACAGTGGTGGGCGTACTCTCGCCGGGTGTGCGCGATCGAGGCGCGCCTCTCTCAGTGCCGCTGGTCTTCACATCCGACCAACTCAACCATGACTACCACTGGATCAACGTCGTGGGGCGCCTCAAGCCCGGTATCAACATTACCCGGGCGCAGATGGAGACCGATGTCATCGCAAGCCGTATTGCGCAGGCCTATCCCAAATCCAGCCACGGATGGAGCGTGACTGTTGAGCCACTCAAAAGCGCCTCCGTTCCCGATGACCGCAAATCGACGCTCTGGTTGTTGCTGGGTGCGGTCGCCCTTGTTCTTCTGATTGCTTGCGTGAACGTTGCCAACCTATTGCTGGCGAATGGCGCCACTCGGCGGAAGGAGGTTGCGGTCCGCAGCGCACTGGGTGGTTCGCGAGCAGCGATCTTTGCTCACTTTCTAACGGAAAGCCTTCTGCTGGCGGGGGCCGGAGCCTTGCTTGGAGTCGCGACAAGCTATGCGATGCTGAAGGGCCTGGTCGCCGTGATGCCCGCGCACACTCTTCCGCCCCAGGCGGATTTGCGATTGAACCTGCCAGTCCTCTTCTTTACCTTGGCCATCGCTACGATTGCGGGAATCCTATCCGGCTGCGCTCCAGCATGGTTTGCCTCGCGGGTCGACCCCTGCGAAGCGATGAAAGAAGGCGGGCGGTCCGGGACTGGAGTCGGTCGCCGTCGATTGCGGCGGCTTCTGGTCCTGAGTGAGTTCGCTCTTGCGTTGGCGTTACTGTCGGGCGCGGGATTGGTGATCCACAGCTTTTGGAATCTGGTGCAGGTTGATCTCGGCGTCCAGACCGATCACATTCTGACGTTCGTAATGGTCGCTCCCGAGACGCGCTCGAAGGAACCGGAGCGGATCGTCAGTTATTACCACCGGATTCTCGCCAGTATCAAATCTGTTCCGGGGGTTTCTGACGCCACTGTCATGTCGGGAATGCCACTCGATGTGCCGGGCTTCAGCATGCCCTTTACGATCGCAGGCCAACCCTCGGACCCTGCGCAGCGGCCAGGCGCGGTAGTGCAGCAGATTACGACGGACTATTTCCGGACCTTTGGAGTACGGCTGGTGAAAGGCCGCACATTCACTGAACAGGACAACGTCACAAGCGTGAAGGTGGCGATGGTGAATGAGGACTTCGTCCGCCACTTTCTGAGAGGCGCCGATCCGTTGCGGCAACGGCTGGTGATGCAGCAGTTTATTCCCGGTGTCGCTAAACTTGGCCCCGCCGTCGAGTGGCAGATTGTCGGTGTCTACCACACCGTGCGCAGCTTTGGACCCCGCCGGGACGACGCGGAGATCGATATCCCTTTCTGGCAGTCCCCCTGGGACAGCGCGAGCGTCGGCGTCCGCACGGCGGAAGATCCCGCCTCGATGACGAGGAGCGTTGCGGCGGCAGTGCATGCAGTCGACCCCCAGATGGCGCTGACGGAAGTTCGCACCATGGACGAGGTGCGGGACGAGATGTTCGCCAACGACCGGTTTACGATGCTCCTCTTCGCGTGCTTCGCCTTGGTCGCTCTTCTGCTGGCGTCCGTTGGAATCTATGGCGTGATGGCATTCTCAGTCGCTGAGCGTTCGCAGGAAATGGCCATCCGTGTGGCGCTGGGCGCTACACGTTCTCGCGTGGTGACGCTGATCTTGAGAGAAGGGCTAATGATGTGCTTGCTGGGATCAGCCCTCGGCATGGTCGGCGCATATCTGATAGGCCGCGCGATGCAGAGCATGCTGTATGGTGTGGGCGCGATGGACTTCTCTGCTTTCGCCGCAGCAGCTTTCCTCCTGCTGATCACAGCCCTGTTGGCGTGTTTCGTGCCCGCTCGTCGCGCCGCATCTGCGGACCCAGTACAAGCGCTGAGGACCGAGTAAACACGTCGGGCTGCCCGTGAGTTGATTACTCGTTGCGCAGCGCCACCATTGGCTCCACGCCAGCCGCACGCCTGGCCGGGATCACCGATGCCAGCAGCGCTGCCAGGGCCAGCAGCAACGTGGCCAGTGACAGCATCACCGGGTCCCAGGGCTTAACGCCGAAGAGCTGATCGGACATCAGCTTGCCTGCCCCAATCGCTGCGGGAATGCCAAGCGCCAGCCCGATCCCTACCTGAGAGAAAGCACCGCGCAGCACCATCTTGACTACGCTCCCACGATCCGCTCCCAGCGCCATACGCACGCCAATCTCGCCGGTCCGCTGCTCCACCATATAGGCCATCACGCCATAAAGCCCGACTGCCGCCAGCATCAGCCCAAGGACACCGAATAGCGTGGTGAGTGTGGCGATCATGTTTTCCTGCTGGAAATCCCCGCTTACGACCTTGCTGTAGGGGTCAACGGAGTAGAGCACCAAGTTGGGATCGACACTGTTCAACGCCTTGCGCACCCGCTCTTCCATGCCCGGCGGGTCGCCCGGGGCCCAGAGCACGATGTTGTATAGGTAGTGGGACCACACTTCGCCGCTCACGTAGGCCGGATCGTCCCACTGCGCGGTCTGCGCCTCCGGCAGCCAAAACATGGGGCCCACCGGATCCTTGTAGTCGTAGGTCATATAGCGCATATCCCTCACGACTCCAACGATTTCGTACTTTGAGGAGTACTTGAGCTTGTCGGGCCCGAAATGCTGCCCAATGGGGTTTTGGCCTTTAAAGAACCTCTTGGCAAAAGCTTCGTTGATCACGGCTACCTTACGCGTAGCCTCGGTGTCATCCTCTGTAATGGGCCGCCCAAGCACGATCTTTGCACCGATGGTTTCGAAGAAGCGGGGCATCACACGTGCCCATCCCGCACTCGTGTTTTCCTTGGCCGGGGGCTCCGGCCGGCCTTCGATGCGAACACCATCGTTCCAGCTGTCGCCGGTCATGGGCGCATAGAGCGCCGGGGCTACGCTCCGTACGCCAGGAATCTGGAGCAAGCGATCGTCAATTTGCCGGAACAAGGGCTGCAGTTGCTCCGGCTTGTAGTTGCCCAGCATGGGATTGATGCTGGCGATGTACCGGCCCTGGGTCTCGAATCCGAAATCTTGGTGCTCCAGATTTCGCAGGCTCCGGCCGAGCAGGGCCGCCGCAGAGAGCAGTACCAGAGACATCGCTGCCTGCCCGACGACTAACGATTTCTGGGCCCATGAACGCCCTCCGCCCCGAGAGCGATTGGCCCCGCGCAAGGCTTCGACCGGATCGGCATGCGAAGTGACCCACGCGGGCGCGATGCCAAAAACTATCCCGGTTAACAGGGACATTCCCAGGGTGAAGAGCAGTACCGGCCAGGATGGTGTTGCGTCGATGGGTACGTAATTGGGACCGCCGGCCTGGAAGGCGAGATAAAGTATCAGCCTTGTTCCGCCATACGCCACAGCGACACCGAAGGCTCCTCCAATCAGCGCCAGCATCAAGGACTCTACCAATGCCTTGCGCACCAAGCGCTGCCGCGACGCGCCCAGCGCCATGCGTACCGACGTCTGGGCGCGATCTTTAAAACCACGCGCCAGTAACAGATTCGCCAGATTCCCGCAGGCCACCATCAATACACACCCTGCCGCCACCAGCAGCAGCTTCAGGCCATCCTGATATTGATCCCTCATGGCCGCCACCCCAGCGCCGCCGGGGATGAGGTGCAGCGTCTGCTGCTGCCAGAGTTGCTTCTCGCCCGGCTCCATATCCGGCACGTGGCTAGCCAGCCAGTTGTGGAATTCTACCCTCAGCTCGGCTTCGAGCAACTTGGGATTCACTCCTGGACGCACTCTCCCGATCAGGTCCAGGAAGTTGCCATTAGACCTTTTGAGCCGCGCGGTCGCACCATCGATGATCAGCTCCGTTGTCAGTGGAAGCCAAAAGTCCGGCATGCCTCCGCCAGCCAGCTTGGCACCATAGAATCCCGGCGCAGCGACGCCGATCACGGTAAACGGATGCCCGTTGATCTGATAGCTGGCGCCGACTACCGAGGGGTCGGAGCCGTATTTCTCTTTCCAGATGCGGTAGCTCATGATCGCCACCGGCGGCGCGCCTTCCTGATCGTCGGCGTCGGTCATGAGGCGCCCGATCCACGGCTGCACCCCAAGGGTCCTGAAGAAATTCCCCGAGACCCACTCTCCGTTGCGCGTGTCCGCGGCCGCCTGAGACCCCTCTCTACGGACGCCAAGCGGCGCATTGCCGGCCTGCAGCGCGGCCAAGTCAGTAAACTCTGGTGTGCGCGCGCGAAAGTTCTTGTAGGCCTCCCAGGAGAATAGGGAAAAATCCCCGTCTTCGCCCTGGAGATACCCGCCCCAGTTGCAGCAGCGGATTTTATCTCCGATCCTCCATAGCTCCTCCGGCTTCGCTACGGGAAGAGACTTCAGCATCACCTGGTGGATGAGAGTAAAGATGGCCGTCGTCGCTCCGATTCCCAGTGCCAGCGTAATCACGGCCGTAGCTGTAAACCCTGGCGCCTTTAGTAGTTGTCGAAGCGCATCGCGCAAATCTGCCTGCATTCGTCCCTCCTATCGCGTCAGACCCACTTTGCAGTACGCGAGGAGTGCGCCGCCGGTTCCCGGTAATGGTCCGCGCCGAAGCAAGAACTTAGGCAGGAGCGAGTCTTCCGTGGTCCGCATTTATTGCCTATGTCGAATTCCCTGCCGGATGGTAGGCTTGCAGTCGCAAAAACCCAACCCACCCTTTGGATAGACAGAAAGAGCTTCGCTTGTGCTGATAGCCCTTAGAATGAGCTACCTTTTCCTGGTCTCCACAGCCGCTTCTCTCGCGTTCACCTCGATCACGGCCGGCTGCCAAGCGACTACACCAGCCACCACCACGGCTTCTCCCGCCATTCAGCTCACGCCATATACCGCCTCTGATCAAAGCGCCTCCGCAGGCGTCCCATCGGGTTGGCAGGTCACCATGGGTCAGCAGACAGTTATTCAGATGACCGGCCCGCAGGGCGAAACCGTCGTCCTGGGCAACACCGTAGTTGCTAAGAACGCGGCTTTCCAGCCTGGCCAGCGTCCCGGCAACGGCATCGACATCTCCATGCCGTACGCCGCCACGCTGCCGCAAAAGATCGCCATGATCCTGCAGCAGGGCACGACGATTTCAGGCAAGCCGTTCAGCCAGTTCACCATTGCATCAGCGACTCCGCTGCAGCTTCCGCCTACGCTCGGTCAGTGCGGCCGGTTCGTCGGCGGGTTTACAGGCCAGCAAGGGCCTATGAAGCTGATGGCCGTCTTCTGCTCCCTGCCGCTCGATGCGGGCGGCACCTACAAGAACATTATGCTGGGGGCGCAGGCCCCGGCTGGGGTAGCAGCGCAATCAGCGCCGACCGCCCAGGCCATCTTCAGCAGCTATCGCATTCCAACCCCATGGCTCGAGAAAAAGCTGGCCCCGCACACCGCCGCGCCACCCGTATCGGCCGGTGCCGGTGGCGCCGCTGCCGCTGCGGCCATGATTAACAGGTCCACTATGCAGAGCGAGGCGGGGGCCAATGTCAGCGCCAATTGCTTTGACCTGAGTGTGCTTCGCCAAACCCCTACTTACCAATTGCCAAGAAGCTGTGGCGGGACCAAGCCCGACTAGCCCGACGGGCATGCCGATCGCGCTCCCAACGTTCGCGCGATGCGAGGACTGCTGCATGGTAGGTACCCGCTTCTTTGCGAAATTTCTCATCAGCCGGCTGCCGCTAGCTCTTGCGGCAGCGCTGCTGGTGGTTTTTCCCGTGGCTGGCCGGGCGAGCCAAGCTTCGCCCGGGAGTGCTCCACCGGGAGCGCAGGTTTCGGGCGCACCACTGTCGGCCGAGGCCCAAGCACGGCTCGGGGAGCTACAGGCCGCGTTGAAATCAGCAGCGGCGGCGCGCGATGCACGAACCGCGGGAAAGATCCTGAACCAGATGGGCGAGTTTTGGCTGCGGGTGGGAAATCCTGACAATGCGCTGGAGGCTTACAACCACGCTTTAGCAGCGGCCAAGATGGCACAGGATGCGGAACAAGGCGTGGCGGCACTCAATGGACTGGGAGATGTGGCCCGGGAAAAGAAGCAACCCCAGGAGGCGATGCAAGCGTACCAGCGCGCGTTCCAGGTGGCCACGGCACAAGGGGTGGCCAAAGGCAAGGCGGACGCACTGAATGGTCTGGCACTGACATACGCGAGCGTGAAACAGCCCCAGCAGGCACTGGAGGCAGCGACGCAGGCCCTGGCGATTCGCCGATCCCTGGGGGACCGCGCTGGAGAGGCCTCTATCCTGCAGGAAATTGCGGTTGGCTACAACGCCGCAGGAAACCAGCAAAAGGCGCTGGAGTATGCCCAACAAGCGCTCGATATTTTTGAGGCCATTGGCGCGCGCAATGGCGAGGCCACTACGCTGATGGGAATTGGCGACATCTACGCCAGCCTTCGCGACGTGAAGGCGTTGGAATATTACTCAAAGGCTCTGGCCATCGCCCGGCAGTCAAACTTTCTCCGTATCCAGGCAGCGGCGCTGAACAAGATCGGGCTAGGCGATAACGCTCTGGGAAAGAACCAGGAGGCGCTGGATAGCTACAACCAGGCGCTGGCAATCTTCCAACGCATGAACATGGCGGATGCGAGCGGGTTGACTCTGAACAACATGGGCATGGCCCGGGCCGACCTGGGGGAGCAGCAGAAGGCGCTCGACTACTACAACCAGGCGCTGCCTATTCTGCGCGCAGCAGGGGACCGCGACGGCGAGGCCACCGTGCTCAACAACATGGGCATGGTCTACCAGCAGCTGGGCGATCAACAGAAGGCGTTGGACTTTTACAAACAGGCGCTGCCCATTCTGCAGCAGTTGGGGGATCAAGCCAATGCAGCGATGGTTCTGGACAACATGGGTGCGGTGTACGTGCAGCTCGGCAACTATCGGGAGGCGATCGAAGTTCTGAACCAGGGCATTGCTCTGCAAACCGGCTTGGCCAACCGTCGGCGCGAAGCTATCGCGCGGGTGAGCATCGGCATGGCTTATCACAAGCTGGGTGATGAGCAAAAGGCCGTGGAGTCATTGCAGCAGGGCCTGGAGCTGTTGCGGCAGTTAAACGACCCCGCAAACGAGGCGGTCGCGCATACCGCACTCGCCAAGGTCTATTGGGACATGGGAGACAAGGGCAAGGCGCAGGCGAACCTGACCCAGGCGCTGCCCCTGGCGACAGCAGCGAACAACCCGCTGATCAAGTCGAATATCTTCTTTGGTTTGATGGTAGTGAACACGGCTCAACCCGCGGTGGCCGTCTACTACGGAAAGCAGTCGGTGAATTTGCTGCAGCAGGTGCGAAGCAATATCCAAGGGCTGGACAAGGCGCTGCAATCGGGTTTTGTTACGTCGAAGGCGGCCTTCTATCACAATCTCGCCGATTTGCTGATTGCTCAGGGCCGGTTGCCGGAAGCGCAGCAAGTGTTGGACCTGTTGAAGCAGCAAGAGTACGCGGATTATGTACGGGGTGCGGGTACGGATGCGTTGAGCCCCTTGACGCTGACCGCGGCGGAACAGAAGGCGCAGGAGGATTACCAAAACTCGACCCAACAAATTGTCGCAATCGGGCAGCAGTTGGCCGAGCTGCAGAGTAAGGGGGGACAGCAGGATACCGACGAACTCAACGCTCGGCTGAAAACGGCGAGCAGCGCGTTGAACGGCTACTATTCCCGGCTCTATGTGCTTTTTGGAAAGAACGACGCGGCGAACAACAAGATAGACGTGGTGAAGGGGAACGTGAGTGCCTTGCGGCAGGAGATTGCAGAGTCGCCGCACACGGTGGCGCTGTACACGATGGTGTCGAGTGACCACTACCGGGTCATTGTGGTTACAGCAAAGGTGACGGTGGCACGGGAGTTTGCCATCACCGATACCGAGCTGAACCGGAAGGTGGCGGCTTTTGCGCAGGTGCTGCGCAACCGGTCGAGCGACCCCAAGCCTTTGGCGCACGAGCTGTACACGATCCTGATGGGAACGGTGCAGTCTGACCTGGACCAGGCGAATGCAGAGACGCTGGTGTGGTCGCTGGACGGGGTGCTGCGCTATGTGCCGATGGCGGCGCTCTACGATGGTAAACAATATGCGGTAGAGAAGTACAACACAGTGACAGTTACACCGGCCAGCATCGTGCACCTGGAGGCGAAGCCGGATGTGAGCAACCTGAGCGTGGCGGCGATGGGCATTACCGGCAAATACGAGGAGTTACCCGCTCTGCCCGCGGTCGCGGGCGAGTTGCACAACGTCGTGAAGGACGCGAAGGTGCAGGGGGCGAACGGCGCTTTGCCGGGAACGATTCTGCTGGATGGTCAGTTCACCGAAAAGGCGATGGAAGACCAGCTGAGCGCGAGTCATGGGGTGGTGCACATCGCGAGCCACTTTGTCTTCAAGCCGGGAGATGACGACACAGAGAGTTATCTGCTGCTGGCAGGCAAGGATCAGAGCGGCACGGGATTTCATTTGTCGGTGGCGGAGTTTCGCGACAACGATAACCTGACGCTGCGGCATACGGATTTGCTGACGTTGTCGGCCTGCGAGACGGGGATGAGTGGCAGCGCCAGCAATGGGCGCGAGGTGGATGGCCTGGGTATGACGGCGCAGCTCAAAGGGGCGAAGGCGGTGATCTCGACACTGTGGCCGGTTAACGATGCGAGCACGGGCCTGCTGATGGGTGACTTCTACAAGCGGTGGGCGGAAGGCGCTGGCAAGGTGACCAAGGTGGAGGCGCTGCGCAAGGCGCAACTGGACTTGCTGCTAGGACCGGCGACGGCGACGGGTGGCGGAAGCGGACGGGGATCAGCGGTGGAGAATGCCGCCCCCAATCTTCCATCAGGCTATGCTCATCCCTACTACTGGGCGCCCTTTGTCTTGATGGGGAATTGGCGGTGATCGTCGTCCTTGGATGTGCGAGTTCTATTGAACGTGAACATGAGGCAGATTCCAATGCTGCCACACGCTTACGATCCGCAGCGTGAAACAGACTATCGCTCCCGCGACCGCAGCAAGAGTTTTTGGGAACTTCATTCGAACCGCAAGCACCATGACGGCCGCACCCGCCAAAGCCGCGGATGCGTATACGTCGGCGCGAAGAACCGTAGGAACCTGTGCCAGCAGCACATCTCTTACCGTACCGCCTCCAACACCGGTAATGCCGCCCATAAGGATCGCGATAAACGGGTGGATGTCATAGGCCAGTGCTTTCCCTGCCCCCGAAACGGCGAATAGGGCCAGACCCGCAGCGTCCAGACTGAGAATCAGGGGGTTCGGAATTTGGCGAACGAAATGATGGAAAAGGAAGACGATGGCGCCCCCGAGGAACGCAACGGAACCCAAACGCCAGTCGCGAATCGAACCCGGAGGAATAGCGCCGATGAGAACATCGCGGATAATTCCGCCACCGAGCGCAGTAGCGAACGATAACACCATCAGGCCGAGCAGATCGAGATCGCCCTCGACCGCCGCCAGTGCGCCCTCAAGGGCAAATACAAAGGTGCCCATCAGGTCGAGTGTCAAAAGCAGCCTGCTGGGATGATGTTTCTCGGCGTGCGTCTTCTCGCGAACCATTGATCGCCCCCTAGGATGTGCTTTGGTAGATTAACAGGCTATTCTTTCATTCCTTTGCGGTAACGGCGTGATAGACGGCGGAACCGGAATCACCCCTCCTTTAGCATGGACACTCTATTCCGCGCGCAATGTCCGCATGGGATCGATGGACGCGGCACGTCGCGCCGGGATCGAGGCCGCCAATACGGAACAGCACAGTAGAACGAGTACGGCGCCAGCTATCGTCGCACCGTCCAGAGGCTTGACGCCATACAGCAGACTCTTAAGAAAGTGCATGAGCCCAATAGACGCGATCAGCCCACAGACCACCCCGGTTGCGGCAACCGTCAAGGCATATCGCAACGTTCGCAGCAGCACAATTTTCGGGGATGCTCCTAACGCCATGCGGATTGCGATCTCGCGTGTGCGCTGCGCGACCGTATAGGCAAGCACCCCATAAATTCCCAGCAGAGACAGCACCAGTGCGATGGCCGCAAATGCCGTCAGAATCGTTGTGTTGAATCGGCGCGATGACTCTGTCGCCGCCACGATCTCGTCCATCGTATGCGCCTGCGATAATACGAGCAGCGGGTCGAATTGATGGACGATCTTCTCCAGGCTCGCGGCCAGCCGCGTTGGGTCATCTACCGTCCGTATGACCACACTCATATTACCCGCCACTCCCAACATCTCTGCCATCGGTCCCAATGCAGCCGCCGCTTGCGCGATCGGCTCATACATCTGCTCCACTGTCGGCTGATCGAGTGCACCTTGTTTCACATCCCCGACAACGCCCACGATCGTGATGGCAGGCATCGGGCTGTCAAATCGATCGCCTATTTTCATGCGCAAACCGATTGGATCTTTGCCACGGAAGTAAGTCTCGGCAAAAGACTGGCTGATAATGGCCACCAGCGGAGCGCCGGCCTGCTGATCCTGATCTTCAAGGTAACGGCCGCGGATCAGTGGGATGTGCAGCGTCTGGAAATAGTTCCCTTGCACAAGATAGGTGGATGCAATCAGGAAGCCCTCCCCGGCAGATCGCACATGGCCTTCCGGCGTAATCAGGCGTCCACCATTCTGGCCGACGATCGGGATGTTGGAAGAGAAGCCTACGGTCCTCACTCCGGGCAGAGCTTCTATTCTCCGTTGCAATTCCGCGTAGAATTCATCCACCTTCTGCTGTGTCGGGTAATTGTGCCTCGGCAGCGAAAGAGAAGCGGTCAGAACGTGTTGCGGTTGAAATCCAGGATCGGTTTCGAGCATCTTCCGAAAGCTGCGTAGCAGCAGGCCCGAGGCAACCAGCAAGAGCAGCGCTAACGCGATCTCAAGTATTACCAGCATCTGCTGCAGGTTGTACTGCGAGCGCCCGTGTCCTGCTGCCGGACTCCCATCACGCAATGAATCAAGAACATCTGAGCGCGTAGAAGCAAGCGCCGGGGCGATTCCACAGAGCAGGCCAGTCACGCCGGCAAGCCCGGAAGCAGCAGCGAAGAGCGGCCATCGGATCGCAATTTCGCCCAAGCGTGGCAGCGAGTCCGGCAAGCGAACAGCGGCCGCATGCACCAACACCACCGCAAGCGCAACGCCGAGTGCGCCGCCGATCGCGCTCAGCAAAAGACTCTCTGTTAGAAGTTGCCTTAACACAATGCGGCGTGCAGCACCCAATGCGAGACGCACTCCGAATTCGCGTCGCCGTGATGCCGCACGTACCAGCAACAGGTTCGCGATATTCACGCAGGCAATCAGCATGATCAGACTGACTGCTCCCAGCAGGATGTTCAGGAGCGGTCGTGCGTTGTGCACCGTTTCCTCTTTCAAAGTCCGGAAATACCCTTGCACGTGCAGACCGGCTTTCGCTGCGTATCCCGGTTCAATGCCCGCCATCACCCGGTCCACGTCGGTTTGTGCTTGCGCCTTGCTTACACCGGGTCTCAAGCGGGCTACAAGACCGTAGTCGTAATTCTCCCCTTCGGAATTCTTTTCCACCGGAGTAAAGCTCATGGGAACCCAAAGATCGCGATGGCTCAATCGGCCGGCGTCCAGCGGGAACTCGAAATCTGGCGGCATAACTCCGATGATCGTGTACGGGCGGCGGTCCAGATCGATGGTCCTGCCCAAGACGCCTGGATCACTCTGGAATCGTTCGCGCCAAAACGAATAGCTGATAACGGTCACGGGCGCTGAGTTCTCGTCCTCTTTGCGGGTGAATGTGCGGCCCAGCAACGGGTCGATACCAAGGACTGGAAACAACGATGCGGTAACTCGTTCTGCAGCCGCGTGAAAGGGCGCGCCCGCGCCGGTGACATCGAACCCGGCACTGATATAACCACCCTCGCCAGAGAAGGCCTTGCTTTCGCGCTGGAAGATGAGCACATCGGGAGCTGTCACATTGAACTCATGAGGGTCTTCCCGAACCCATTCATGCAAACTGAGGAGTTGCCCCGAATCTTTGAACGGCAGAGGCCGCAATAGCACGGCTTCCACGACCGAAAAGGCTGCCGTCATGCCGCCGATCCCCAGCGCTAGTGTCAGTATCGCAGTGGCGGCGAAGGCCAGCGTTTTAAGCAACTGCCGCAGTCCGTAACCCAGATCCATGCGGACCGCCTCGAGAAACGGAAGCCCCCGCTGGACACGGTATGCTTCTTTGGTCTGGGTGACGCCGCCGAACTCGCGCAGCGCCTTGGTTCGCGCTTCCTGCGCAGACATGCCGCGCTTCATATTCTCTTCAACGGCAAATTCGATATGTGAACTCAACTCAGCGTCCAGGTCTTCATCCAGCTTGCGCCTGCGGAAGAGAGCGGCGCAGCGGTTGAGCAAAACGCGTACCCGCTCCATATTCAACTCCTGATGGGAACGAGACCTCCCTGTTGCCCTTCCACATATACAGTGCCTCTCGTATAGGTAGAATGTCAACATATTATCGCAGCGGAGAATTTATCAAACCGTTTTAGGTGCTGTGCCTGGGGCCGCGCTGCTCCCCTTGCACTTCTACATGAGATGCTGTATTTTCTCTTGTAGAAGTAGAAGGGGTCACCACATGCCGGCTCAACGATTCAGCGCACGCCAGCTTGAAGTAGAAAAGGATGCCTGGGAGAGGCTGACGACTGCTGTCGCCCAAATGCCAAGGACGGCTTAGGAGGCACGTCATGCTTAGCGATCTGCTTTTCCGTTTTCGTTCGCTGCTGCGGCGGAGCACCGTCGAGAAGGAACTCGACGACGAACTTCGCTTCCATCTTGAGCACCAGGTGGAAAAGCATATTCGGTCAGGCCTGACACGCGAGCAAGCAGTGCGGCGTTCCCGCATTGAATTCGGTGGGACTGAGCAGGTCAGAGAGGACTGCCGAGAGGCGCGCGGAGTGACCTTCATCGAGATTCTGGCGCAGGACATTCGCTACGGGTTGCGCATCTTTCGCCGAAATCCAGGCTTCACGGCAGTTGTGGTGGGAACCCTCGCTCTCGGCATCGGCGCCAACACCGCCATCTTCAGCCTGATCAATGCGGCCTTGTTAAAGATGCTTCCCGTGCGAAACCCCGAGCAGCTGGTGCAATTCACAACCAACAGCCCGACCATGGGAATCAACGACGCGTTTTCCTACCCGACGTTCAAGGCGTTGCGTGAACAAAGCCAGGTACTCTCGGGTGTGCTCGCATTCCGGCGAATGCACGACGTGGATGTCGAGGTGAACGGAAAGGGCGGGCTCGCCAATGGGCAGGCGGTTTCAGGTGATTATTTTCTCGTGCTTGGCGTGCACGCAGTGCTTGGTCGTACGTTCACGCGCGAAGACGAGCAGGCAGCCGGACAAAACCCAGTAGCTGTGATCAGCTACAGCTATTGGCGCGAACGATTCGCGCTCGACCCCGCGATCATCGGCACCAGAATTGCCGTGAACAATGCACCGTTCACGATTGTGGGAGTCACTCCGCCTGAGTTCTTCGGCGTGCAACCGGGCGACCAAGTGGATGTCTCGGTGCCGATCAGCATGATGGCGCAGGTGAGGCCGGACTTTGCCACCGCGGGCTCCCCTTACGATGTCCTGACCGCTCCCTTTCGCAACTGGTTGTATGTGATGGGCCGCTTGCGGCCGGAAGTTTCGCGCGAGCAGGCGGAGGTTCGTCTGCAACCGGTTTTCCGGCAATGCACCCGCGAAGCTGCGGCGGGCCTAAGCGGATTACCCTTCGATTCGCCGTCCACCCGGCGAGCCTTTCTGCAGACCACGCTTCATCTGGATGCCGGCGGACAAGGACTCGCAGCATTGCGCCAACAGTTCTCGAAGCCGCTCCGCATCCTGATGGCGATCGTGGCTCTCCTGCTGCTCGTGACCTGTGCCAACGTCGCAAATCTACTGCTCGCGCGCGCCAATGCCCGCCAGAGGGAGATCGCAGTGAGGCTTGCAGTGGGAGCGGGCAGGCGGCGTCTCATCCGGCAGCTCATTACCGAAAGCGTGATGCTGGCAATCGCGGGCGGCATGCTCGGTTTGGCCCTGGCCCTCTACGCCGGCAGATCGCTTATGCTCCTCCTCGCTCATGCGCGTTCCCCGATTTCGCTCACTGTGCGACCCGACGGCAAGGTACTGTGTTTCACTCTCCTGGTTTCAGTGCTTACGGCACTCTTATTTGGCCTGATTCCCGCTTGGCGAACTGCGCGGCTCGAAGTGAGTCCAAGCCTGATGCAAAGCAAGCGAGGCCTGAACGGGGATGGCGGCCGCTCCAGACTGGGAAAATCGTTGGTTGTTTTGCAGGTTGCGGTCTCGGTTGTACTGATGATCGGGGCGGGTTTGCTGGTGCGCAGTTTGGAGAACTTGAAGGACTTCTACCCTGGCTTCGACAAGGATAACGTTCTGCTGTTTTCGATTAATCCGGGAATGGTTGGATATAAAGAGGCGCAACTGGTCCCGCTTTACGAACGTCTGCTTGACCGTCTGGGAGCGATTCCCGGGGTTCGTTCCACCACCTTCTCCGTGCATAGCCCGCTGAGCCAGAGCTTCAGTTATACCTCCGTGACCGTTCAAGGATATGAGCCAAGAGCCGGGCAGGAAATGGCTCCAGTCGGAATAGAGCCGGTGGGACCCGGATACTTCACGACCATGGGGACAGCGATCCTGCTGGGACGGGATTTCACCCAAGCCGACCGCGCTGACGCCACCAAAGTGGGGGTGATCAACGAAACGATGGCGCGCTACTATTTCGGCACCGCGAACCCGATTGGCAGACTCTTCAGCATGCCTGGATACAGAGGAGATCCAAGTTGGCTGGAGATTGTCGCGGTGGTGAAGGATGCGAAATATCACGACCTGCGCGAGCAGCCATCACCCATGGCGTATATACCGCTCTTCCAGGCTCCGGAATCGGGTATCACGTTTGAACTCCGCACCGCCATGAATCCCGAGCAATTGATGACCGCCGCGTTGCGAGCCGTCAGGGCGACCGATAGCCGCTTGCCTATCTTTAGTGTAAGAACCCTCAGCGAACAATTGGACTATTCACTGGTCGAGGAACGCCTGGTCGCTTCGCTCTCTGGTATGTTCGGAGCGCTCGCAGTGGTTCTCGCCTGCGTAGGTCTGTATGGCCTTATGACCTATGCGGTCAATCGAAGGACAAACGAAATCGGTATTCGCATCGCATTAGGTGCCAAACGGACGCAGATTGCCGCTATGGTTCTGCGGGAAACCCTTCTGCTGGTGATCATTGGTCTTGCGCTGGGAATACCATCGGCGATGGGCGCTTCGCATCTCATCCGCAGCGAGATGTACGGGCTGAAACCGGACGACCCGGTCACCCTACTTCTGGCAAGCTCGGTGATGGCCGCCATTGCCGTGTTGGCCGGCTTTCTCCCTGCCAGGAGAGCGATGCGCACCGATCCTATGATCGCTCTCAGATCCGAATAGAAAACCGGCTGAGAGAACTTCCCTGACTTTACCGGCCACGCGAAAAACGAGCGATTATGGCGTCGGCGCAGCCTGCGGTCGGGGGGAGGTCCATTCGCGCACTTCTACCCTGGCTCCATAGTGGAGCCCTGGGTGGGTCTTCGCGATGTGCATGGCCTGCTCTTCGCTTGCCGAATCGAAAAAGACGATGTTGCCAAACACGGGGGCCTCTCCCTCGTTCCCGGAGACAACCTCACCGTTCGACAGGGACAACCGGGCGACCGGCGCACCAAAGCTGCGCGGATCGAGGTTGATTCCCATGGCTGTGACGTCTTGGGCCCATTGCAAAATTTCCCCCTGACGTTGTTTCAGCTCTTCGGGGGTGAGCGTGCGGGAGGGATAGAAGATCATGGCATAGTGCTTCATGGATTTTTCCTGGGTGCCGGTCGTTTGAGCATAGGTAAGTTGACAAGCAACAGCGGCGCAGATGAGCAGCATGATCGTGAACACCCCAGCCGCGCTGCGCGGAGACGGGTCGCGGCGAAGCGGGATCAGTGCGCAGCGAAATGAATCTCTCATGCGCCGAATGTAGCAACAGGAGAAGGCCTGTTACTTGTAAAAAGTCGGCAGATTTCGCGGTGAGCCACTCAAGAAAAACCGTTCAGGAGATG
>Ga0302324_100013737_pt1 | contig 16388 bp, 21 predicted proteins | sample Palsa_T0_1_FD_201949 | JGI IMG/M metagenome (GOLD analysis project Ga0302324, IMG submission 201949) | Peat permafrost microbial communities from Stordalen Mire near Abisko, Sweden - Palsa_T0_1 | ecosystem: Environmental > Terrestrial > Soil > Palsa > Peat permafrost | place: Sweden: Abisko...
GCGGGGCTTTCGTTCCGCGACCGAACGACGTCTTCCAGGCCACCGACGCGGAGTTGACCCAACCGTTCCGCAACACGATCTCATTGAACTGCGGTGGCACCGTGCTCTGCGTCGCCGAACTCTGGGGCCCGGGGGTCGGACGAGGGATCGGCGTGACGGCGGTCGCGAACGCTCCCGAGATACCGTTGGTGCATGAGAGCTTCCAAGGACGCGCCGGGTGGGGCACGTCGATCGGTGCCGGCGTCGCGCCGGCGGCAACCATCGGCTGGAACCAGGCGCCGCAGATGAGCATCGCCAGCGCCGCGCACGGCGCGATTCGATTCCTCATTCGCAGGTCGTTGTCCGACTGCCGTTGGCCGCCCTCCGGTCGGCGCGTCATGCGAGCAGGCCGTCACGGGCCAGCGCGGCGATCACCTGTGCGACCGCGACGTAGGCATCGGCCGGGATCGGACGGCCGCTCTCACCCTGCGTGTACAAGAGCCGCGCCAATGCGACGTCTTCGACGATCGGGATCCCGTGCTCGCGGGCGAGCGCGCGAACGCGCACCGCGACGTCGTCGAGCGCGCGCACGAGGATCTCCGGCACCGGTATGCGAGGGGGTGCGTAGCGCAGCGCGACGGCGACGTGATCGGGGTTCACGACCACGACCGACGCCTCGCGCGTGCGCCCGATCGCGCCGCGCACGATCGCACGATGCGTGCCCTTGCGCCGGGCGCGCGCCTGCGGGTCACCTTCGTTCTCCTTGGCGTCGCGCTTGATCTCGTGCAGCGACATCTTGAGGCCCCGCAGCCAGCGGCGGCGCGCCAGCGCGTAATCGGCAAACGCGAACGCGACCCCGACCGCGAGCGCGGCGCAGCAGGCTCGCAACGTGGCGACGGCGACGAGTCCCGCGGCGCCGCTCGGCGTGCCGAGCGCCACGCCGCCGCCGATCGCGTCACGCGCGGACGGTACGATCGCAGCCAGCGCGGCGGCGAATCCGACCGTCGCGCGAACGATCCCGACGACGGTTTCGCCGCCTGTCATGCGCTTGATCCCGGCGAACGGGTCGAGGCGTTTCGTGTCCAGCTTGGGTCCCGAGAAATGCAGCCCGCCACGCTGCAACAGCGACGCGGCCGTGCCGGCGCCGGCTGCGGCGGCGAGCGGCAGCAGCGCGGCCAACGCGGCACCGGCCAATGCTGTCGATGCGCGGTGTCCGGGCGGATGCGCCGCGACGTCACGCAGCGCGGCGACGACCGCGCTCGCACCGAGCGGAACGGCAAGCATGGTGACGAGCGTCGCCGCGCCGAACGCCGCCATCCCGCTCAGCTCGGCCGATTGGGCGACGTTGCCTTCGCGCTTGGCGCGCGCCCGCCGCGACGCGGTCGCGTCGAACCGCTTGTCGTCGGAACCGCTCACGGCGCGCTCCAGGGGGCGACGAGCCAAGGGCGCGCGCCAAGCGGCGCGAGCAACGGCAGCGTCGCGATCGTGACCAGCAGACCGGCGGCGAACACGGCCGGGAACGCCAAGGTGAAGCTCGAGAACCTCGGCACGACGCGCGCGACGGCGGCAAGCGAGAGTTGCAGCGCCGCGGCGACCGCAATCGCCGGCGCCGCGACCACGAACGCCGCGCGCAGGATCGTCGACGGCAGCGCGAGCGCGTAGCGCATCCAGCCCGATCCGTCGACGAACGCGCCGGGCGCGACGTGCGCGAACGAACCGGCGAACGCGCCGACGACCGGAACCCAGCCGTCGAGCAGCACGAATGCCGCCAGAAACACCGACGACCATAGGCGCCCAAAGGCCTGCGCGCTGGTGACGTGCGCGCCGGGCATGCTGCCGCGCACGCCGAGATAGTCGTCGATCGTGCGGCCGGCGAAGTAGGCGCCGTCGTACAGCAGCGACGCGCCGAAACCGATCGCCGCCCCGAGCGCGAAGTCGCCGGCGATCGCGAGCGTAAACGCGACGAGGTCGAGCCGGGCGGCCGGCGTGACCGTAGGCGCGATCGCAAACGCCAGCGCGAACGCGAACGCAACCCGCACGGCGTGCGGTACCGACGGGTGCGCGAAGCCGGGCGCGCGCGAGACCAGCCCGACAGCGCGCGCGAATACCAGCAGCGTCGTCTGGGTCAACCGCGGACCAGCACCGGCAGCGCCGCGATCGCCTCGCGAAACAGCGACGCGCAGAGCTCCAGACCCAGCCGGCCGAACAGCGCCAGCAGCGTCACGACGGCGAGCAGCTTGGGCAGCATCGTGAGCGTCTGCTCTTGGACTTGGGTCGCCGCTTGCAGGATCGCGACCGTAGCGCCGACGGCCGTTCCGACGAGCAGGAGCGGCAGCGTGATCAGCGCCGTGACGAGCAGCGCGTCGCGCAGCAGTCCGTCGAAACCCTCCACCCGCGCATGATCGCGCGCGCGTGTTACCAGGCCGTTACGGTGACGCCGCTCGTTCTATTCCGAAACGACGGACAGTCCGGCTACGATGTGGCCGCTGACGACGCGCCCGACGGCGGTGTCGCCGCTGACGGTCATGATCTCGATCTTCCCGACCGTCTCGCTGGCGGTGAGTATCCGGCCGCTGTCGGGATCCTTGATCTGCTTGACTTTGACGACGTCGAAGAACGCGCCGACGGTGACGCCCTTGTTCGAGCCGATGTTGATGATGATGTTCGTTCCGTCGACGTCGATCACGCGCCCGGTGAGGCTCGGTGCTGCCGGCCCGCCGCTGAACTTGCTCGGATCGAGATGCTGCGCGATGAGGATCGCCTCGTCGTTGATGAGGTGACCCATCGACGAGTTGACGAACTGCGAGTTCGAGTACCCGCCGGCCGTATAGCCGGAGAACCCGCCGCCGCTGATCGAGGTCGCGCTCTCGGTCTTCTCATCGCTGAACGACTGCACGATGCGGCCGGTCTGCGCGTCGACCACCTTCACCGTCACCTTGATCGTGGTGCGGTTCGTTTTCACGCCGCCGAGGACTCCGCCGGCGACGCCGCCGATGAGACTGCCCGCGCCGGCACCGCTTTGACCGGTTTGATCGAGCTCGATGACGTTACCGGAGATCAAGTAGCGCGCGCCGACCAGCCGGCCCGCCGAGATCGCGGTGGTGGGGTCGACCTCACCGCTCGCGTTGAGCTTGTGCTCCTGCAGCGTCGAGTCCAGACTCTTGCGGTCCAGCACGTCGAACTTGCCGCCGTTCACGATCTGATCGGTGAGCAGATCCGAGAGCGCTACACCGGGTTGGAAATTGCCGTAGTTGTTTCCGGTCAGCCCGGCGGTGCCGAAGTCGAGCACTGCAACTTTCGGGCCGGCCGCCGCAACGGGTTGCGAACACGCGAACACCGAGGCGACGATCAGCGCAGTGGACGTGAACGCGAAGAGACTGCGGCGCACGATGACCTCCTAAGGAATGCTTACGTGGGCATTGAGAGCGACGATTGTGTTGTGCGGCAGGCCCGGTCGGCCCCTGCCTCGGCCGGGCGCCCAGCCTTCGGGGGTCGGATGCCTACCAGGCGCGGCGCGCGGCCATGAGCGCCGAGACCACGGCGCGCGTCGCCGGCGACCGGTTGAGCGTATAGAAGTGCACGCCGGGCGCCCCGCGCGCGAGCAAGTCGGCGACTTGAAGCGTCATGTAGGCGACGCCGAGGTCGACGATCGCGTTGGCGTCGTCGCGGCGCAGCTCGAGCTCGGCCCGCAGGCTCGGCGGAATCGTCGCGCCGCACTGCCGCGTGAAGCGGTCGATCTGATCGTAGTTGGTGATCGGCATGATCCCGGGCAGGATCGGTACGGTGATCCCCCAGCTGTGCGCGCGCTCGACAAACTCGAAGTAGCGGGCATTGTCGAAGAATAGCTGGGTCACCAAGAACTCCGCGCCGGCCCGGACCTTGGCCGAAAGCGCCGCCAGGTCAGCGTCGAGACTGGCCGCTTCGGGGTGCTTCTCCGGATAGCACGCGCCGCCGACGCAGAACGGGAAGCCGGCCTTGAGCATCGCGATGAGGTCGCTGGCGTAGCGCAGCCCGCCTTCGACGACGACGAACGTCCCCGTGCCGCGCGGCGGATCGCCGCGCAGCGCCATGATGTTCTCGATCCCGGCGCGGCGCAGCTCGGCCAGCAGGTCGTGCAGCTCGGCGGTGGTCGACCCGGCGCACGTCACGTGCGCCATCACGTCGAACCCAGCGTCGCTGCGCAGGCGCTTGGCCATGTCGACGGTGCGAACGCGCGTCGACCCGCCGGCGCCGTAGGTGATCGAAACGAACCCGGGATCGAGCGGCTTGAGCGCCTCGATCGTGGCCAACAGGTTGCGCTCGGCAGCATCGTCCTTCGGCGGAAAGAACTCGAACGAGAAAAACGGCCGCCGAGTGTGCAGCTTCTCCGAGATCCGCATCAGCCGGCGCTCTCGATCCTCACCCGGCCCGCGTTCCCTACTCGCGCCGAAGGGACCGCCCGCAGGCTGTCCACCGGATGCGTTATCTTCGCTTTTGGACAGGCGCCCTCACGGCCAGCTCCCTTCCTCGGCCCCGGCGCGCTAGCGGAAGCTCTCGACGACGCCGTTGCAGACCAGCGCCCAGCCGTCGACCATGACGAACAGCAGCAGCTTGCAGGGCATCGAGATCACCGGCGGGCTGAGCATCACCATGCCCAGGCCCATGAGGATCGCCGACACGGCTAAGTCTATCGCTACGAAGGGGAGATAGAGTGCGACGCCGATCGCGAACGCCGAGCGCAACTCGCCGACGACGAATGCCGGGATGACGACGGTCAACGGCGCCTGCGCGGCGGGCTCGTCGCGCGGCCGATGCGCGAGGTGGGCGAACACCGTGAGGTCGCGCACCTTCGTTTGACGCAACATGAACGCCCGCAGCGGCTCGCTCGCCCGGGCCAGAAAGGTCGACTGCGATAAACGACCCGCCGCATAAGGGTGAATCGCATCGCGCTCCAGCGCTTCGAACGTCGGCGTCATGACGACGCAGGTCAAGATCAGCGCGAGGCCGGTGATGACGCTGTTGGGCGGCAGCATCGTCGCGCCGATCGCCGAGCGCACCAGCGACAGCACGACGACGATCCGGACGAACGACGTCGAGAGCACGAGCACGAACGGCGCAATCGACAGTAGCGTGAGCGCCGCGAGCACGTCGAGCGGCAGCGAACCATGTCCGTGATTTGCGATCCGCAGCAGATCGTCCATGCACGTATGCTGGACGATCGCGCATCACCGCGGCGTGGCGGCGGTGTTAGGGTTTTTCGATCAGCTCGGTGACGCGGACGCCGAAGTTCTCGTCGATCGCGACGACTTCACCGCGAGCGACGAGGCGGTCGTTGACGAGCAGATCGACCGGCCCGCCCGCGACGCGGTCGAGCTCGACGATCGAGCCCGAGCCCAGCTTGAGGATGTCGCGCACCAGCATCTTGCACGTGCCCAGCTCGGCGGTCACCTTGAGCCGGACGTTCATCAAGAGGTCGAGGTTCTTCCCTTGCTCGGTCATGATCACGTGGGAAACGCTCCGGCAAGGTCGCGGCACAGGAAAGCGCTGCGCGAAGAGACGGCGCCGGCGACGCCCGTCGCCAGGCGTCTGGGCCCGACGTTGAGGGATGCGAGAGCACCGACCTTGGTATCGAGCTTCACGACGTCGCCCGGCCGAATCGTGACAAAATCCGTCGCATCGATCATTCCTTCGGCGAAAACGGCCCGGACCTCAAGTGCCACCTCGTCGAGCGCGGCCGGCGGCAGCGTCCCGGGCGGTGCTCCCTCGGGCACGGCCCGCACGATCCCGACCCCGAGGGTCAGCTCGATCGGGCTGCGGACGCGCAGGTCGAAGTACGCCACGCAGGGCGGCACCGCGTGCGCCGCGATGCGTTGCAGGCCTTCGGCGCGCTGCGCGCAGAGCGAGCCGAGTGCGGGCGCGCAGCGGGCGGCGATCCGCTCGATCGCTTGCTGTTCGAGCGCGGAGCAGGTCGCATCGAGCGCGGGAGCCGCCGGCGCGTCGGGTTCGCCGAACGCGCGCAGTACGAGGCGGCGAGCGTCGCTGCGCGGGACGATCAGCACGACGTCGGTGCGCCGGCCGCGGACGAGGAACAGTTGCGCATCGCGCGCGAGCCGTTGCCATGCGGCGGCGTCGAGCGCCGCCGGCTCGCCCAGGTCGAGCTCGCAGCCGCCGAGCAGCTCGTGCAAGGTCTCGCGGATCCCGTTCGCGACGCTGCACGCGGCATCGACCGGAACGGACGCGCGCGGAGTGAACCGCAAGCGCCGGACGCCGCCGCTAGGCAAGCCGAAGCGCGCGTCGGCGATCACTTCACCAGGTCCACCGTGGTCTTCGTCACGCTCGCCTGCGAGCGCACCGCAGCGCCGATCGCTTCGAACGCGCGGTACGCCTCGTCGAGCTTGGCGACGCCGGCCGCCACGTCGATCGTTCCCGCGTCGCGGCTGAAGGTCGCCAGCGCAGAGAACGAACCGTCGGCCGGCGTACCGAGGTGCGGCGTGACGCCCGGCGGTGCGGCCACGCGCGCGCCGTCGAGCCGCTGCGGCTGCGACCCGGCCGGAAACCGCGCCAGCGCGACGCGGCCCAGCGTCACGCGCTCCGAGCTGCGCGCGCCGCTGCGCGGATCGATCGCGGTGCGCGCGTACGCGACGGTTCCGTCGCGTTCGACGTGCGCCTCGGCCGCGCGACCCAGCGCGGCGTCGATGTCGGGCACGCGCAACGGTACCGGTACGGCGCCGCGCGCGTCGCCGGCCGGATAGCCGAGGACTTGGGCGCCGTCGCTCGTGCGCAGCACTCCGTCGCGCAACGACAAGGCGCCGTCGCGCTCGTAGGCTCGCGTTCCATCGGCACCGCGCGTCACGAGCCACGCGCCCGGCGGCGGCACGATGCTGAGCGGGTCGAGCGCCGGTACGACGCGCGGTTCGACGCGCACGTCGTCGTTGAGCGGAACGGTACCCGCCCGAAATGCGTCGCGCAGGTCGTCTGCGCGCGCCGCGACCCGGTCGTAAGCATCGACCGCCGCTGCGTTGAGCATGCTACGCCACCTCCAGCGGCAGGCCGTGTCCGGCCAGCGCGAAGCGCGCTTGCGCGAGCGCACGCTCGACCCGTTCGCGCGCCGCCGGCGCGCAGATCGCCACAACGCGCATCCGCGTCCCCTCGCTGCGCACCATCAGACGGACCCGGCCGCCACCGGCGCGCAGCGTGAAGGCGTTCGCCGGATCAGCAGCGCGGCGCACCAGCGCCCGTTCGAGCCGGCCGGCGAGCGCGGTTTTCGCCGCGCGCCGCTCCGAGCCCGGAGCCACGGCGCCGCGCCGCCCCGACGCTCCGCGAGCACAGGCCGGCGCGGCGACCGTTGCCGGCGCGCGCCGCGGCACCGGTAGCCAACCGGATCGGTGCGGCAGCGCGCCTGCCGGCCAAGGCGCGCTGCGCGCGCCCGCGCTTCGCATCGCGCTGGACGAACGTTCGGCCAGGTGCAGTGCGCTGTACCATGCCTGCGAGAGCGCGCGGCGGTCCGTTGCGGCGAGTCGAGTGGTCAGGACGTCGATGCGATCGATCTGCTGCATGCGGTCGGTGCCTCCGCACCGACCCTACGCGGCGAACGCGACGCCGCGATGTCGAACTTGTTGCCGTGCAGCGCTACGAGTGCACGACGCGATTGCGGCCGTCGTCGAATCCGGCGACCGGCGCGAGGTACATCGATGCGCCGCCGAGGTCGAAGGTCGCATCGAAGTTGCGCAGCACGCCCAGCCCGACGTTGCCGGCATCGACGCGGTCGGCGAACGCGCCGGTGTTGGCCAGCACCACGTCGACGTTGCGATGATAGAGGTGAAAACCGGCCACGGTCAGATCGTCGAGCGAGGTGCGGTACGTCGCGTTGGTGCCGCCGATCCCGTAGTTCCACGACGCCGCGGCGGAGAACGGCACGACGCCCGGGTGCGCGTCCAAGAACGGCCGGTAGAGCAGCATCTCGGAGCTGTTGCCGGTGTCGACGATGAACGGCGCGTCGATCCGGTCGTTGAGCTGGAAATTCGCTTCGGCGAGCTCGCGATCGACGTCCAGATCGATTCGCGTTCCCTTCGGCACGAACGAGCCGGGCGGTCCGAAGCGCAGCACGTGGTCGGCGAAGTCCAGCTCGACCAGCGCCGAGGCGAAGAACGGATAGCCCAAGATGCCGTCGATCTTCATCCCGCCGGCCAGGTCGCGCGACAGGTCGAGTGCGGAGACGACGACGTCGTTCATGCGCGCTCCGTCGACCTCGAGCAGCGGCAGCGTCGCGGTCTCGAGCCCGCCGCTGCGGCCGGCGCCGCGCACTTCCATCGCGCCTTGACCCGTGACGCCCGCCGCGCCTAGCACCGAGTCGTCGACGAGGATCGATTGCGCGCCGGTGTCGAGGATGAAGAACCAGTCTTTGTTCGCGATGCGCACCGTCACGCCGACGTGGCCGTAGCGCTCGACCAGGGGTACGGTGTGGACGCGATCGGTGTCGAGCCGCCGTGGGGCGAGCGGTGCGAACGCCTGCGGGTCGACGGGATCGCCGATCGCGACCGACGTCGTCTGCTGAACGGTGTCGAAACGGTGGTCGCCGTCGGTGATCACGTTGCGAAACGCGATCTTGCGTCCCTTGACGTCGCGCCAGTCGGAGTAGTCGACGTACGACGGGCCGTCGCCGTCGAGGTACTCGAGCCGCAACGGCAACCCGCTCGACGGATCGATCCACAGCGTCTCGGGCTCACCGCCTTGCGCGTTGACCTCGAGCCGCCATGCCTTCGTCTCGCCCACGTCGCCCCAGCCGACGAAACGCGCCAGCTCCGGGTGCTTGACGAAATCGCCCGAGTCGAGCAGATCCTCGGTCAGCACGCGCCGCCGCAGATAGCCGCGCAGCTCGCGCACGTTGCCGTTGGCGTTGCGCACGAAGACGCGATCGCCCAGCTGCAGCGTCGTCTCGTGACGCGGTCCCAGAATGTCGTCCTCGCGCTGGTTGACGCCGTCGCGCACCACCCGGTACGTTCCGGTCAAACCCTCGCCCGCGAGCGTCCCTTCGGCGACGAACGAGGTGAGGTCGTCGGCGTGCGTCGCGCGGTCGTACGCGGCCAAGATCGTCGCGACCGAGACTTCGGATTCGGTGACGCGCGCCGCCGCGACGGGCGCGCCGGTGCCGAGCAAGAGCGAGACGCTAACGAGCGCCGCTGCTGTACTTGTCGAATGAAGCGAGGACGTTCTGAACGTAGTTCCGAGTCTCCCGATACGGTGGAACGTCCTTATACTTCTCCACCGCACCCGGTCCCGCATTGTAGGCGGCAATCGCCAGCCGCTTGTCTCCTCCGAACCGATCGAGCAGTCCGCGCAGGTAGCGCGTTCCGCCGGCGACGTTCTGACCGGGGTCGTAGGGGTCGCGCACGCCCAGCGACGCGGCGGTCTCGGGCATCAGCTGCATGAGTCCCTGCGCGCCGACGCCGGAGGTGGCGTTGGCGTCGAAGCCCGACTCGTTCGCGATCACCGCTTTGATCAGCGCCGGGTCGACCTGCCAGGTCGACGCGTTCTGATCGACCAGCGCGTCGATCTGCGCCGGCGGAACGGGAGCCGGCGCCGCGGTCGAACCGACCGTCCCTTCGGGCGAGCCGCCGCCCAGCGCACCGGCCAGCGCGCCGGCGAAGCCCGCCGGCACCACCGGCGGCGCACTGCCCGGCGCGGGTGCGCCGGTGATCTCCGCGATCCGCGCCTGGACCGCCGAGATGTCAGCGAAGACGTCCATCATCGAGGATATCGGCGAGTCCCAGCAGCTCCGTGAGGGTCCGCTCGGGTGGCGACGGCGCGTCGTCCTGGCACAGGAAGCGCACGATGCGGCGTTCGGCCGCGACGCAGCGGACCAGGAACGGATCCTCGACCGGCAGACCCAGCGCGCGCGCCTCGTCCGACTCGTCGAGCGCGGCGACCGCGGCCCGCAGCACCCGGGCGGCGGCACGGTGCTCGGCGCTCGCCACCTCGGCGAAGGTGCGGCTCGCGCTGCGCGCGACGTCGATCGCCGGAAAGTGGCCGCGCCGGACGAGTCGCTCGCTGAGGACGAGGTGGCCGTCGAGCGCGGCGCGCGCGGCCTCGGAGACGGGATCGTGCTCGTCGGGCCCGTCTGACAAGACGGTCGCGACGAGCGTCACGCTGCCGGAACCGACCGAACCCGCCCGTTCGAGCAGTCGCGCCAGCAGGCCGAACACGCTGGCCGGATAGCCGCCGCGCCCGGCGGCCTCGCCGGCACCGAGCGCGAGCTCGCGGGCCGCGCTGCAGATGCGCGCCAGCGAGTCGATCACGAGGAAGACGTGCAGTCCGCGCGCGCGCAGCGCGTCGGCCTGGGCGAACGCCGTCTCGGCGGCGCGAACGCGCTCGGCGGCGGCGCGGTCGCTCGTCGCGCAGACGATCGTCGTGCGGCGGTCGAGCTGCGCGAGCCGTCGCTCAGCCTCACGTCCCCGTTCGCCGACGAGCCCGACCACGACCGCGTCCGCATCGGTGCCACGCAGCACGGCATCGAGCAGCGTCGACTTGCCGGCGCCCGGCGGCCCGAACACGCCGATCCGCGCGCCGCGCCCGATCGCCAGCGGGCCGTCGATCGCGCGCACGCCCGTCCAGCACGGCGCGTCGGAGGGCCGGCGCTCGGCGACCGCGTGGCCCGCGATGCCGGTGCGACGGCTGCGTCCACGCGGCGGCGCGCCGCCGTCGAGCGGTGCGCCGGCGGCATCGACGGCGCGGCCGAGCAGCACCGTTCCCAACGGCACGTCGAGCACCGACGGATCGCATTCGACGCGGTCGCCGGCGGCGAGGCCGTCGAGCGCGCCGAACGGAGCGAGCAGCGCGCGCGTACCGTGCAGCGCCGTGACGCGCGCCGCGATCTCCGCCACGCGCGCGCGAATGCGCACCCCGTCGCCGGCGCGCGCGAACGGCAGCTCGGCTTCGGCCAGCGGACCGCGAATCGCGACGACGGTTCCGGTTGGCCGCCCGATCACCCGAAAGCCTCGAGCACCAGCGCCAGCCGCACGCCGAGGCGCGCGTCGAGCGCGCCGCCGGCGAGCTCGACGACGGCGTCACCCGCGCTCAGCTCGGCATCCGCGACGACCGGGACGCCGCCGATCGCGGCGACGTCGCACGGCGCGACCCGAACGCGCACGACCGGCGCCCCGGCGAGAACACGCCGGGCCAGCAGATCGAGATCGCACGGCGCGATGCGCAGCTCGCGTGCCAGCACGTCGGCGGCCAGCTCGCGCAGCAGACGAACGCGCGCATCGTCGAACGCGTCGGCCAGGCGCGCGCGAAAGAGCCGCGCGTCGCGCAGCGCGCCCACGAGCTCGGACTGCGATGGTTCGCCGAGCGCGCTCGTTTCGGTTTCGCCGGCGTTCGTTTCGTCGACCGGCTCCGCCGCGGCGGGTGGCGCATCGGCCGCCGGTGCCGCGGCGAGCGCGGACGGTCGCAGTACGTCGGCGAGCGAGACGAACTCACCCACCGATCAGCTCCTCCGGGCGCGGCAGCAGCGACGCGTTCGCGCGCGACAGACGCCGCACGATCCCGGCGCGCTCGTCGGGCGCGTACAGCTCGAGCACCGCCGCCGCGGTCGCGGCGGGCAAGCCGGAGATCAGCGCCGCCGCGACGTGCGGCGGTTCGCCGTCGAGCGCGCCGCGCACGCGCTCGGGCGGAATCGTCGCGACGTCGCGCACGGCCGAACGCAGCGATGCCGCCTCGATCGCGCGCGCCGCGACCGCTGCGACCGGCCGCGCGGTCAACGCGGCGACCGCGATCAGCGCGACCGCGGTCAACCCTTGCGGCAGCAGGCTGGCGAACGCGAGCGCCCAGCCGGGCGCCGACGATCCGTGCGCCGCGGGCAGCGGATCGGCGAACGCTACCGCTTCGACGCTCACCGCGTCGCCGCGATCGGGTCGGACACCGGCCGTAGCCGCGGCGAGCGCGCGAATCTTCGACAGGTCGAGCCCGCGCGCGACGTCGACGAACACGGCGACGGTCAGCCTGGCCGTCACGCCGGGCGCGGCGATGCGGTGCTCGTCGCGCGTGTCGCTGCCGCGATCCTCCGTCGCGCTCGTCTTCGAATACTTCTTTGCGCCCGACGCATAGCGCTCGTCGCTCGATTCGCGCGCCAGGTTGCCGTCGAGCGCGGTCCGGTGGACATCGTGCACCTCGCGCCGTTCGCCGAGCGGTTCGCGGTGAACGCGCACGATCGTCGCGCCGGCACCGAATGCCATGTCGAGCGCCGTTTGCAGCGCGGCTTGCACGTCGGATGCGTCGTCGGTGCCGTCGCCGTCGAGTGCGAGCCCGCGATCGTCGAGCACGGTGACGCGGTCGACGTCGAGTCCTGGGACGCCGCCGGCGACGAACGCCTTGATCCCGGCGACCGTGCGCGCCGACAGATGCGTGCCGGGCGACGGCACGACGCGCACGCTGGCGCTCGCGTCGCGGCGCGGCTCGTCGGCGTACACGCCGGCGCTCGACGGCGCGATCACGACCCGGGCGTCGACGACGCCGTCGAGCCCGCGCAGGTCGAGCGCGAGGTCGGCGGCCAGCGCGTCGCGCGTCTGCGCTTCGAGCACGGTCTGCGGTGTGAGCGCGCCGACGTGCGCCAGCGCTTCGTCGCTGCCGGCGAGGTGCGCGTGCGGTACTCCGGCCAGCGAGAGCCGCAACAGCAGCTCGCCGTGCTTGGCGCGGTCGACCAGCACGTTGTCGTTCGTCGCGGCGTGCGGGACGTTCCAGGCGGCGAGCCGCTGCTCCACCTCGGCGAGCTGGTCGGCGCGCAACGGCGTCGCGAAGAGCACGACGCGCGTGTCGCGCGACGCCAGAAATCCGACCGCGCCGATCGCCGCCAACGCGACGGCGATCGCGCCGGCCAGCGCGCGCGACCGTGGCGACGACGCACGCAGCCGCGCCGCCAGCGGCGCGAGCGACTGCGTCACACCTGCATCCCGAGCACGGTCGTGAGCGACTGCACCGCTCGCTGGGCGGCGGCCACGGCGACCTGCAGCGCCAGGTCGGCGCGAGCGCGCTCGACGACCATCTCCTGCAAGCCGCCGCGGTGCGCCGCGAACGCGGATTCAGCGCGATCCGCGCCGTCGAGAATCGCGCCCGCCGCGTCGACGAGCCGCGCGAACGCGTTCGGCTGCGCGCTGCCCGCCAGCGGACCGCGCGGCTCCGCCGCGTCGGGGAGCAACGGTTCGACGCGCATCAGACGCGGCCGAGGTCGATCGTTCGTTCGGTCAGCTTCTTGCCGACGTCGAAGACGCTGGCGTCGGCCTCGTACGCGCGCTGCGCGTCGAGCACCGCGATCATCTCGGTGAGCGCATCGGCGCTCTCGCCCGAGCGCACCGTCCCGATCAGCCGTGTCCGCGCGACGTCGTCCGCGTCTTCGTCGCCGTCGCCCGGCACGTCGAAGAACGGGTCGTCGTCGTCGGGTGCGGCGGCGAAGCGCGCGACCAGCCGCGGGTACGGATGCTGCGGCGTCGAGGCTTGGGCGGCGGCGACGTTGCGCGCCGCGACGTCGAGCAAGGCGCGCTGGACGCTCATGCCGTCGGCCGCAACGGCGAGCAGATCGAACTCGCTCACTTCGCGACCCCGCGCAGCTCGGCGATGCGCGCGCGCATCGCGCCGAGCAGCGCCTCTTCGAAGAGCGCGGCCTTGGCCAGGCGCGCCGCCGCGTGCTCGTCGGCCGCGACGCCCGGGGCCAGCCGCTCGACGGCGGTGCGCGCGGCGAGCGCCGCGCCGGCGCTCGGGACGACGGGATCGTTGGACATGACGCCATGATCGCGGCTCGGTGTGAGCGGGACGTTACCGCGAGGTGAGGAATCGGGACGCGGTGAGCAGCCCGGCCCCGGACGCGCTGGCCGCCCTTCGCCGCCGCGCCACAGCGACGGGCGATGCCGCGCTCGTCGGGGCGATCGCCGACGTCGAGCGCGCGTACCAAACGCTGGCGCTCGAGCGCGCCTCGCTGCAGAGCCGGCTCGCCGCCTCGGCCACCAACGCCGAGCGCGAGCTCGCCAAGCTGCGCACGCTGGGCCGCGTCGCCGAGACGGTCAACTCGTCGCTCGAGCTCGACGTCGTGCTGCGCAGCGTGCTCGACACGGCGGTCGAGGTGATGCAGGCCGAGCGCGGCTTTCTGATGATCGCCGACGCCGCGGGCAAGCTCGAGCTCACAACGACCTACGGCATCGATCGCGCGACGGTCGAAGGCGACGACATGCGGCCGTCGCAGACGACGGTGCGGCGCGTCTTCGAGACCGGTGAACCGGTCGTGACGACCGACGCGCAGCAGGATCCGCGCTTCAACGTGAACCTCTCGGTGCGCGCGCTGCGGCTGCGGTCGATCATCTGCGTTCCGCTGGCCATCAAAGCGCGCACGATCGGCGTCGTGTACCTCGACTCGCGGATCGCGCCCGGACTCTTCTCGCCGCACGATCCCGATCTGCTGACGGCCTTCGCCAACCAAGCCGCGCTGGCGATCGAGAACGCGCGCCTGTTCGACGACCTGCGCGCGCGCGTCGTCGAGATCAGCCGGCTCGAACAGTTGCAGGCGCGCGTGCTGGGCTCGATCACCAGCGGCGTGATCACCATCGACGGGCGCGGCGAGATCGGCAGCTTCAACGACGCCGCGGCCACGACGTTCGGCGTCGACGGCGCGGCGATGATCGGCAAGCCGGCGCGCTCGCTCGAAGCGCTGCTGCCCGGCATCACGACATTGTTGGCGGCCGGCCTCGCGCCGTCGGCGCCGTTCGAGATCGAGGCACGGCATTCGACGCGCGGCACGCTCGCGCTCGAGGTGCGGACCGCGCCGGTCGATCTGCCCGACGGCACCGAGACGTCGGGCTGGGCGATCGCGCTCACCGATCTGACCGAACGCCGCGCGCTCGAGCGGCTGCACGCGGCCGACGTCGAGCAGCGCCGCGCGATTCGCGACGCGTTCGGGCGGTATCTCGCGCCGCACGTCGTCGAGCAGCTGATGCGCGCGCCCGGGGGCGTCGCGCTCGGCGGCGAGCGCGCCCAGGCGACGATCCTGTTCGCCGACATCGCCGGCTTCACCGGGCTGGCCGAACGGCTCGACGCCGAAGCCGTCGTCGACATCCTCAACCAGTTCTTCGGCGCCGCGGTGCAGATCGTGTTCGAGCACGACGGCCTGCTCGACAAGTTCTACGGCGACGGGCTCATGGTCGTGTTCGGGCCGCCGCGCGTCCGCGACGACGACGCGGCGCGCGCAATTGCCGTCGCCGCCGAGCTCCACCGCGCCGGCGCGAACATCCAAGCCGACGGCAAACCGCTGCAGCTCGCGATCGGCATCGCGAGCGGCGAAGTCGTCGCCGGCCACATCGGCAGCCCTCGGCGCATGGACTATACGGTCATCGGCGACGCCGCCAACCTCGCCAGCCGGCTGCAGAGCGCCGCCCCACCGGGCCGCACGTACGTCGACGACAACACCTACGCGCGCCTGCGCGAACCCGCCGCGGCCGAGAAGCTCATCGCCAAGATCCGCGGCAAAGCCGACCCCGTCACGATCTTCGCGATCGGCTAGGGAGACCCGGGAGCTCCCGCAACAGGCCGACGCCCAGCGCCGCATCCGAGAGGAAGAACACCGATGGTCACCCGCATCAGCAGCATCACCCCTTTGCAACTCGGCGTCGTCTACGGCGTGCTCTATGCACTCCTCGGCTTCATCTTCGGCGTGGTCTTCGCAATCGCGAGCTTGGCCGGTTCTTCGGGGCCGATGCCGGGCATAGGCGGCTTCGGCTGGCTATCGATCATCGTCTTCCCAATCGTCTACGGCGTGATCGGCTTCATCGCCGGCATCATTCTGGCGCTGCTCTACAATCTGGTCGCCGGCTGGACCGGCGGCGTCGAGCTGACCTTCAGCACGCCGGTATCGACCTCGGTCACCACGACGCCCTAAGCGATACCCGCCTTCTTCGGGATCAACGCCGGACTGCGCTACCTGCGCCAGGGTCGACCAGTAGTGGAACGGCCGCCCGAAAAATGGCCCCTGCGCGCACTCTACTGCATCCTCGCGCCGGTCCTCGCGTTCAGCATCGTCACGGCGCTCATCATCCTCCTCGTTGCCGGCCCATGCGGCCTGCAATTCGGCTTCGAGGAAGGAACGCTGGTGCTGGTGTTCGGCGGCGCGCTCGTCCCCCTCGCCGTCGCCGTGCTCGCGCTCGCCTTCGCTCTCCAGCACGGCCGCCAAGTCGTCCTCACCGAATCCGCAATCGCCGCCATCTGCGCCGTCACCCTATACGCCTACGACGCCTTCCCCCACCAACCGCCGCCGGCAACCTACGACCCAACCAACCGCTGCCAACTCCAAGGCCCTTAACGCCAAAGCGCGGCTTCGTCTCAGTTCACGTCGCGCTCACCAGAACAGAAGTTCAACACGGCCTGCTAAGAAATCGACAACCCCTGCCGACCCCACC
>Ga0302324_100013739_pt1 | contig 16388 bp, 18 predicted proteins | sample Palsa_T0_1_FD_201949 | JGI IMG/M metagenome (GOLD analysis project Ga0302324, IMG submission 201949) | Peat permafrost microbial communities from Stordalen Mire near Abisko, Sweden - Palsa_T0_1 | ecosystem: Environmental > Terrestrial > Soil > Palsa > Peat permafrost | place: Sweden: Abisko...
TTTCGACTTCGACAAAACAGGCAACAGCAACGCCGCCAACATGGCGATGATCGCAATGACCACCAGCAGTTCAATCAAGGTGAAGGCGCGTTTTTGGCGGATATATGTCATTGATAATCGCTTTGCCGACTGTAAAGCTGCGCGAATCGTGGTGTCAAGGGCATCGCAGGGGGGTCGCCGCATGAGAGGCGAGTACGATTATGATTACGACGCGCGGGAATTGACGCGCCCATCGCGGGACGGCTATGGTGGAAGCGACATAAAATATGGCAGCCAAACGCAAAGATTCTCCGCAACAGCCGGAATTGCCCATCGAAGGCCTCAAGCCGGAACCAGCCGCGCAAAGCAACGGTCAGGACCACAAACACGTCGAGGCAGAGCAAGTCGAGACCGCGCCGAGCCGCCCTTTTGTGCCGGGCAAGATCGAAACCGCACTGCACCGGCGCGTGGATCGCGGTTTCCTGGATTACGCCTCGTATGTCATCCGCGACCGCGCCATTCCGAACCTGAGCGACGGCCTCAAACCGGTCCAGCGGCGCATTCTCTGGACGTTGCACGAAAAGGATGCCGGGCACTTTATTAAGGTGAACACAATCGCCGGCGCGGCCATGCAATATCATCCGCACGGCGACGCCTCCATCATGGACGCCCTGGTGGTGCTGACCAACAAACGCTATGTGATCGAAGGCCAGGGCAATTTTGGCAACCTCTACACGGGGGACGGGGCGGCGGCCGGCCGTTACATCGAGTGCCGCCTGACGGACCTGGCGCGGCGGGAACTATTCAACGACGAAATCACCGATTTTGTGCCCAGTTACGACGGGCGCTCGAAGGAGCCGGTCACTCTGCCCAGCAAGCTGCCGCTCTTGCTCATGTTGGGCACCGAGGGCATCGCGGTCGGCATGGCCGCGCGCATTTTGCCGCACAATTTTCCCGAATTGCTGGAGGCGCAGATCGCCATCTTGAAAAAGCAGCCGTTCAAGGTGCTGCCCGATTTCCAGACCGGCGGACTGATGGATGCGCGCGAATACCGCGACGGCGCCGGGCAGATCAAGGTTCGCGCTAAAATCAAAATCAAGGACGATTCGACCGTCATCATCAAGGAGATTCCTCCGACGACCACGACGGAAACGCTGATCGCCTCCATCGAAGACGCCTCGCGCAAAGGCAAGATCAAGGTCAAGAGCCTCAATGATTTCACCGCCGGCGAGCCTGAGATTGAAGTGCGCGCGCCCAGCGGCGTGAGCGCGGAGCAATTGGTGGATGCGCTCTACGCCTTCACCGACTGCGAAGTGACCATTGCCAGCCGGATTGTGGTGATTCGGGACAATCGTCCGGTGGAAATGCTCGTCTCCGAAGTGTTGCGGCACAACACCGAACAGCTTGTCGCCACGCTCAAGCGCGAATTGGAACTGACGGAGCGGAAGCTGGAGCAGGAACTGCATTTCAAAACACTCGTCCGCCTCTTTGTGGAAAAGCGCATTTACAAGGGCATCGAACAGGCCCGGACTAATGAGGCCGTCGTCGCGGCGGTGCAGGAGGGTTTCCAACCCTTTCGCCGGCAGATGCAACGCGACCTGACGAGCGAGGACATCGAAATGCTGCTGGCCATCCGCATCCGGCGCATTTCTCTATTTGACATCAACAAGCACCTGGAGGAAATGGAAAAAGTCAAGGCGGACCTCGAACAGGCGCGCCAGCACTTGAAGGGCGTCACCAAATACGCCGTCGCCCACTTGCAGGCGTTGCTGGAGAAATACGGGCCGCTCTACCCGCGCCTGACGAAATCCAGCCGCTACGACGAAGTCGATGCGCGCGAGGTGGCGTTCAAGTCTTTCAAGGTCGCTTACGACCGCGATTCCGGTTACATCGGCCACAAAGTTTCCGGCGAGGAATTCAAGTGCGACTGCACCAAATTCGACAAATTGCTGATGGTGTTCAAGGACGGGCATTACAAAGTCATTGAGTTGCCGGAGAAGGTGTTTGTCGGGCCGGACCTGGTTTACGCGTCGGTGCCGGAGCGGGAGCGGGTGATTACGGCGGCCTACACCAATCGGGACGCGACCTATCTGAAACGGTTCACCTTCGGCGGCGCGATTCTGGACAAGGAATACTTTTGCATTCCGCCGAAGTCGAAAATTCTCTTTTTTGAGCCGGGCACGCCGGCGGAATTATTTATTCGCTACAAGCCGGCGCCGTATCAGAAAATCAACCAGCAGACATGCAAACCCGCCGACGTGGAAGTCAAAGGCCCCAAGACGCGCGGGCGGCAAATCTCGATCAAGGAAGTCGGGGCCATCGGCAGCAAACCGCCCCGCGGCTGGGACGCGGAAGCGGCCACGACGAAAGTTGAGTTTGTGTGATGACCTCAAAAATTGTGCGTCAACTTTGCAAAGAAGCTCTCCAGTTCTTGCGCCGGGAGAAGAAATGGTGGCTGATTCCCCTTCTGGTTGCCTTCCTTATTCTGACGGCTTTGGTTCTTTTCACGATGGGTACGGCTCCACTCTCGCCGTTTATGTATTCAGTCAAGTAGCGACGGAATGCAATGGCTTCTGCAAACGCTCCTCTTGGGCTGCACCCTCCTGCTGGCCCATTGGGTTCGATTGCCGACTGTTGCGATCGCGGGCTTTTGCCTGGCGGCGGCGGCCCTGCTTATTTCTGCCTCGGTGCCAGCGTCTGTGCGGGCGAGGATTGACGGTGCGGACTTGGCCGTGTTGTGGATCGGCAGTTTGACAGTGTGGATCAGCGTGGCGCTGGGCCGTATAGGTTGGGACTTTTATTACGCGGCTCTGGCCGGCCTGATGGCGGCGGCAGTCTGGCTAACGGCCCGGCGCGCGATCCCCCGAATCTGGAAAACGCGATGGAACGCGGCGGTCATGGCCTGGCTGTTGTACGGCGCCTTCATGTGGCTCGGTGCCGGATATTTTCAGAATCAGCGAAGCGTTTTTTACGCCGGGCTTTTGGCCACGCTGGCGGTCCTGGTGCTTTGCCGGTGGTGGTTTGTCTGGGGCGCGGCTGGCGCGCAAACCGTCAACACGTTGATCTTATTGTTGGTGGGATTGCCGCTCGTTGATCTGGCGCTCCGGCCTCAATCCCGCTTTGCGGTGCGGCCGGGCACGTATCGCCTCTACTACTCTTACGACGGCGCAAAAGGCGACCCCGAGGCCTTCGCGCGCTGGGAGGAATATTACACGTCGCAGTTCGACCGCCTCTGGCAAGATGTGTTTACGACGGCACCCAACACCGGCCTCCGCTTTCGGCTCAAGCCGGGAAGCCATGGGATGATGATGAGCTGTCCGATCTCAATTAACAGCCTCGGATTCCGCGGCCCGGAAATCTCCGCCTCCAAGAACGGCATTTATCGAATCGTGGTCCTGGGCGAATCCACCACTTTTGGCATGACAATCGAGCCGGGGGACGAGCCGTGGCCTGAACGGCTCGAGCAAATCATCCGCCAGCGCCTAAAAACACGGCGCCCCGTTCAGGTCATCAATGCCGGCGTGCCCGCTTACGGCATCTACGACAACCTTCGCCGCGTGGCTGCCGAAATTCTCCCGCTCCAGCCGGACATGATTATTTCCTATCACGGGGCCAACGGATTTTATCTGATTGACAGCTCCGTGCTGCCGCCAGTGGGGCCTTCTCCGCCTGTGTACCAGGAACGTCCGATCAAGCTCGCGGCCGACGCCGAGCATCGCCTGCGCCTGTTGCTCTTCCAATACCACCACGGCCAACGCGACGTGTCCGTCGTGCCTCCCGCCGCCCGGCCGCTGGAAACACAATACGCCGCCGCCTATCGCCAACTCATCCAGTGCGCCCGCACCAACGGCATTCATCTGGCGCTGGCCAATTTCTCGATGGCTGTGAATCAGGCCAGCGACCCGAAGGTGATTGATTTTTACAGGGGCGGCGGCACGCGCGCCGCCTACGGATTCATGTGGGCCAACGCAGTCCATTCCCTCATCGTCAGCCAACTGGCGGCGGAACATCCGGAGGTCATCTTCGTCGATACGCATCCTCATCTTGACGGCGAGCACGAAAAGTTTATTGATCTCATCCACTTAAGCGCTGAAGGGGAGCGGCAACTGGCCGAAAATATGTTCGACTGCATCAGCAACGTTCTCCGGCAAGACCTCGCGCCGCCGTGAGAGCGGACACTCAGCGCTCGGCGCTCGCCAAATTGGTCTCTTCCAGCTTGCCGGCGGCTTGTTCCCATTGCTGGGCCAGCAGTTTGAGGCGGTCGGCAATCTCCAGGCATTCGCGGTTCAATTCCATCGCGCCGCCGGGCTTTTCGTAACTGGCGGGGTTTTCCAATTCAGCCGTTAATTCCTTTTGCCGGGCTTCCAACTTTTGAATATCCGCCTCGAGTTTGGCCACGGCAGTGGCGTGCGTCGCCCGCTCGCGGTGGCGCGCTTGCCGCGCTTCCGCTTCGATCCGCTTTTGTTCCTTGTTCTTGGATTTTGTCCCGACTGGAGGAACGACGGGCGGCCGAGAGGCCGGGGCGGCCAGCGCGGCGGTCTTATCAAGATAATACTGCCAGCCACCGGGATAATGCGCCAGCCGGCCAGCCTCCACCCGCACAACATGGGTGCATAATGCGCGAATGAAATAGACATCGTGGCTGATGAAAATGATCGTGCCGGAAAACTGTTGCAGCGCTCCGATCAACGCTTCGATGCTCGGCATGTCCAGATGGGTGGTCGGCTCGTCCATCAACAATAAATTAGGCGGATCGAGCAGCAATTTCACCAGCGCCAGCCGGCTTTTTTCGCCTCCGCTTAAGACCGACACCTTCTTGAATACATCGTCTCCCCGGAACAGAAAGCATCCCAGCACGGTGCGCACGAACTCCTCCGTCACCCGTTGGGGCGTGTCCAACGCCTCTTCCAGAACGGTCCGATCGGGGTTGAGCATCTCCACCCGGTATTGCGAATAGTAGCCGCTCTTGACGTTGTGGCCCAGTTCGCGCGCGCCGGATTGCACTGGCAGCGCGCCAGCCAGGAGTTTCAGCAACGTTGATTTCCCCGCGCCGTTCGGCCCAACCAGCACGACGCGTTGGTCGCGCTCGGCCACGAAATCCATACCGCGGTAAATGACGTTGGCACCGTAGGCATGGTGAATGTCCTTCAGGGTGATGGCCTTCAAACCGCTGCGTTGCGGCTGGGGAAATTTGAAATGGATTTTTTTGGCGTCGGCCACCGGCGCCTCGATCTTCTCCATGCGCTCGATTTGCTTGAGCTTGCTCTGGGCCTGGGAGGCCTTGGTGTTCTTGGCGCGGAACCGCTGGACAAACTCCATCATGTGAGCGATTTCGCGCTGCTGATTTTTGTAGGCCGCCAGCAATTGGGTTTCGGCCGCCGCGCGTTGTTCCAGGCAGGCGTCGTAATTGCCGCGGTAACGCACCAGTTTGCGCTGGCGGATTTCCACGGTGTGCGTCGCCAGCTCGTTGAGAAAACTCCGGTCATGCGAAATCATGAGAATCGCGCCGGCGTAATCGCGCAAATAGGACTGGAACCATTGCAAGGACTCCAAATCCAGATGATTGGTCGGCTCGTCGAGCATCAGCACGTCCGGTTCCTGCACGAGCAGGCGGGCCAGATGCGCCCGCATGACCCATCCGCCGCTCATCTCGCGCAAAGGCCGGTCAAACTCTTTTTCCCGAAAGCTCAGGCCCGCCAGAATCCTCTTTGCTTTCGGCTCCAACTGGTATCCGCCCGATTCGTGCTCATGCCCGTGGATGGAAGCCAGAGCCATTTCCAGCACTGTCCCGTCGCCCGCCGGGGCGCATTCCTGGGGCAAATGGCCCACCACCACATTTTTCTCGCGCGCAATCGTTCCCTCGTCCGGCTCCTCCACTCCAAGGATGAGCGAGAACAAAGTGGTTTTGCCCGCGCCATTGGGGCCAATTAATCCGACGCGGTCGGTGCGATTAATTTGCAGCGACACTTCTTCAAATAAAATTTGCGGCCCGTAAGCCTTGCTGACATCTGAAATCGTAAGCATGAAGCCCTTATCATACGCCGCGCCGCCGTTCCCGGCAAGTGGCCAGAGGCGCCATCAGCCGACGACTTATTTGTTTCCAACTCCGCGATGGACGCCGTTGGGGATGGAGGCGACGGACAATTCGGCAGGCGCTTTGTCCATCTTAATGCCGCCGCGAAAGTAATCATGCTCATAGCGGGCGAGTTGTTCGTTGATCCTTTTTATGTTGGCACTCTGGGGCATGATGTAACCGGTCCAGGCCGGGCGCTGGGGCATTTGGTCAATGAATTCGAAGAGCGCTCTGGCTCCATCTGTGGAGATCGCGCAATTGAGCGAGTTCAGAGCGGCGTATTTGACACTGGCCTCCCACTCATCCGGAGCGATCAAGTTGTTGATAGGCTCCCGTTTTGCATCCGGCCTTTGGGCGGCATATTTTGCGCAGTGGCCCAAATAATGGTGGGAGAGATTCATGGCCAGAGTGATGCCGATCATCTCATTGAAGAAGCTGGCCTGGTCTCTCATGACGGCATCCGTCCAATAGCGGGCATTATCGAGGTTGGGCGGCACGGCGGGATTTGCATCCGCACCCTCGTGCGCCAGCACGAAGACATATTGCAAGAAGAATCCCGGTTGAATCCGGTCAATGGCCTTGGCATGGGCAATATGGTTGAGCAAATCAATGAAGCCGGTCGAGACGGATACTTGACACAGAAGGCCCTGGCGGTTTCCCGGAATGGGCGACATGAGCGGATCGTCCAACTTTGCCATGGAAATGGATTCGGGATTGATAATCTTCTGGAATTCCGGGTCCAGCGTCGCGTAGAGGTCGTTCCCAACTTTGACGGCCGCCTCCATGCCGCACGGGTAAATGTGCGCCGGCGTGTTGGGCGCGGCAAAGGCCGGCGTCAACAAAAGGAGCCACGCGGTTGTGACCAGGTTTTTGATGGAGCCATGTCTGTTCATTTCTCACGCGTGACCATCGCAACTCCTGTGCCATTATTGTCACACAAAACCCCCATGCGTGTCGCCCCGTGCTAAAGGCTTGAGTTGCAGAGATTAACAGATCAAGGCAATGCCTCTGGGATGGAGATTAAGATTAGGAAAGAAGAGCCACCCAAATTAGCGAAATTCGCCTCAACGCAACAATTCCGCCGGCGCCACCTGGATTTTGTCCGCCACCGTTTTGGGGATGGTGCAGGCGGTCATTTTGCCGCCATCGTGCCGGACGCACACGACAGTCAATCCGCCGCGCGCCACTTCCACTGGCGGCGACGCATTGAGTTTGAGGAATTTGATGACGTAGCTCAGGGACTTGCTCCTTTTCTCGCTGACCAGGAGTTGGATTTCGACTTCGTCTTCGAAATACAGCGGCGTCTTGAAGTCGCATTCCGCGCGCACCCGCGGCCAGCCCACGGGCGGGTCCACCTGGCCCATGACAATGGAGAATCCCAGCGAACGAAAAAACGCATGCTCGGCCGTTTCCATGAAACGAAAAAAATTCGAGTAGTGCATGATCCCGGCCATGTCGGTGTCCGAGAATTCCACCCGGCGGATTGCTTTGAATTCGTAAGCCATGTGCCAATGGTAGATTCTTCGGCGGCGATTTACGAGGGGAATTTCCGGGCGGTTTCCCGGCATAAGCGCGCGAATTCCCCGGCCATCGTTTCGGCCGTGAAACGCTCGCGCACCGCGTCGCGACCCGCTGCGCCCATGGCCCGCGCTTGTTCCGGCGTCCGCAGCAGCGCCTCGATGGCATCGGCCAGCGCCTCTTCGTTGCCGGCCGGAAACAACCGGCCTCCGCCGGTGGCGGCGACCAATTCGGAAAATCCGCCATGGTCCGGTTGCACGACTGGCACGCCGGCCGCCAGCGCCTCGATGACGTAAAGTCCGAACGCCTCCGGGTGGCGGGCGGGCACCGAAAAGACTGTCAATGAACGCAGGAAATCCTGTTTGGCGTCGCGGGAAAGATTCGGGCAAAATTCGACATCGCCCAAAACATCGTGCGCGGCCAAAGTGGCGCGCAACGCATCCACAATGACTTGGTCCGTCGGACCGCAACTGCCGCCCACGCGCAGCTTCAAATCGCTCAACCCGTCTCGCTTCTTAAGCCGAACGAACGCGCCGACCAATTGGTCCAAGCCCTTTTCCCGGCACATCCGGGCAAAGTAACCCAGCACCGGCGGCCCGGATTTCCCTGCGGGCGGCGCGTCGCGTTCGTACCCGCCAAGATTGATGCCATTGACGACGACCTTCATCCGTTCCGGCGCGATTTTCAGCCGGCCGCCCATAAACTGTCCATAGTAGCGGCTGGGGGAGACGAACAAATCCACGTCGGCGGCCCGGTCCGTAGCCACCTGCCAGGCGGTGGTGCGGTGCGGCTCGGGCAGGCCGTCAAGAAAAAAGTCCTCCCCTTGCAGCGAGCAGATCACCGGCGCGCCCACTTCCGCCCGGATGCGGCGCGCCATGCCCGCCAGCAACGCGTTGGAGAGGCAGACGACGTCGGGGTTTTCCAGGCGTAGCCAGCGGACCAAATCGTCCAATTCGCGCGCTTGATGGCCTTCCTCGCCGCGCAGCATGGAAATGGTCAATTCCCCCAAATCCTCCGCCCGCGTCTTGCCCGCCGCGCCGGCGGCCAGGCGCAACAAAGCCGGCGCCGCCAACAAGCTGTGCAGCCAGGCGGGCGACTTGCGAAAAAAGGCCGATTGCTGTTCCAGATAGACATTGACGCCGCTGAAAAAAATTGGCGCCGCGGCGGACTGATCGTCCTCATCCAGCGTCAAGGGCAGGTACATCGGGGCCATGACCACGGCATGACCCATTTGGCGCAAGGCGCTGACCAGGGCGTTATCGCGCAGGCAGGAACCGCAAAACATCTTGCCGGCCCCGGGCGTCAACTGGACTATTCGTAAAGCGTCGTTGCTGGACATCGAAACATCGCCGGCAGTGTGCTGTTTCGGGCGCGCAATGACAACGCCAGATTTTTTCGGCCAGGAGATGTCATTTTGCCTGCCATTTTGGCTTGACTCCCGGCCGGAAATCCCTCATCATGCGCTCAGTTAACAACGAGCCTGATTGAATCCGGAGAGTTGCGGCAAGCCCTTCGAATTTATGGAGGAAACATGAAGAAGAAAAACATTTCGGTGACAAATTTGGTCCTGCTAGCCGTCCTGCTTTGCTTTCAGACTGCCGAGTCTCGCGAGGAGATAAACGCGGGCCAACTCGAACTGTCCGCGGCCAATGCCAGTTTCGCCTTTAATCTGCTGCAGCAGCTCGCCGCGCAACAGCCCGGCACCGACATTTTCATGTCGCCTTACAGCGTCTCGACGGTGTTGCAGATGGTGTCCACCGGGGCGGCCGGCAGCACCAAGACGGAGATGCAAGAGATGTTGGGCACCCTCGATATGCCGCCCATCGCCCTGAACCAAGCCAACAAGGAGCTCGGCTCCATCATCGACAGCAGGAACACCAATTTTGCCCTCACCACCGCCAATTCGGTCTGGTATCGTAGCGGCTTGATGGTTGAGCCGTCCTTCATCCATGGCGATGAGGAATACTTTGGAGCCAGGGTGCAAGGCCTTAATTTCAACAGTATCGATTCGGTTGACATCATCAATTCCTGGGCTGCGGAAGAGACGCACGGGAAAATCGACCGTATTGTAAGTCCGCCCATCAATCCGGAGGTCCAAATGTTCCTGGCCAACGCCGTTTATTTCCTCGGCAACTGGGAATCTCCGTTTGACGTCAACAACACGAAAGAAGGCGTATTCTATTTGAGCAACGGCGGCCAAGAGGCGGTCCCCATGATGCGACAAACGGCGGCGTTTAGCTGTTGCCAGGGGAATGGTTATCAAGCTGTGCGACTGCCTTATAAGGGAGGAGACCTTGCCATGTACGTCTTCCTACCCGACCCTGGCTCCAGCGTGCAAGAGCTTCTTAGCACGATGAATGGCGCCTGGTGGTCACAAGCCATGCAGGCGGATTTTGTCGAACAGCAAGCCATCGTCGCCCTCCCCAAGTTCAATCTTAATTACGCTGTCGATCTGGTGGCGCCCTTGCAAGCATTGGGGATGAGAACCGCGTTCACGGCCAACGCTAATTTTTCAGGAATCTCCAGAAGAGAACCCCTCAGTATATCGGACGTAAAACAGCAGGCCGTGGTGGAGGTCAACGAAAAGGGAACCGAGGCTGCGGCGGTGACGACAGTGACGGTGGTGGCCACCGCCATTGCGCTCCCAACCTTTCAGATCATCGTGAATCGTCCCTTTTTGTTCTTCATCCAGGATCGGCAGGCCGGCACGATTCTGTTCATGGGGGCCGTGTATAACCCGTAAAGTGGCCGGTGGCAATTCAGCAAACTAAATAGCGTTCCAACCATGCGATTGGATAATGGCTCGAACGATCTGTCGGCGGCGCTCCATGGAAAACTTCGCCACGGCGTTCTTTCAATTCTTCGCGCGGGACCGCAAAAACGCAGTCGCATTTGCACAGTGTGGGCCAGTCCAAGCCATCGGCCTCATCCAATAGAACCTCGTGCGCCAGCGGCGGTCTGTTGGCGCGCTGCGAAGCACAGTCAGCCACTTCCACAAAGTCTTTTCCAACAGCACGAGCAGGGTGGGAAACAATAACCACTGGATGACTTCCCCAACCTAGGTCACACCTCCAAATTTCCCATTGCTTCACGGTCGCGCGCCTTTGCGCGACGCCCGCCGAACCGCGGCAAAGGCCGCGCGTCCTAAACTTTGCTCGTGATCTTCCTCTTTCGCATGGCGTCCGTAGATGCTTTTGACCTGGTCCGCCGTCAGAGGCGGAGGAGTCAGATAATCAGACTCGCCATCCTCCATGCGGCGCAGAGCCTCGCGCACCACTTGACTTTGACTCTTGAAGCTTCCGCGCCGGATCATTCTGTTGATGAATTGTTTTTGTTCTTTGGCCAGAGCGAACGCCATGTGCTAATCTGGCCAACTCATGGCTGTTTGTCAAGGATCAGGGACATGCCATTAGAGCTTACCGAGGGAGCGATGCCTCCGGTCCCAACTACTGATCGACACGAGGCGACAAGCAAAACCCTGCGCCGCACCGTCAAAAGGACATGCATCACGCGTTTATTCCGCACAATCATTTGGCCTCCGGCGACTTCGCCAATGTTTTCAGATGCACCGACACGTCGAAATAAAGTGTGAGCGTTTTCCCTCCGCGTCTTTCGACATCAAGCCGGTCGATGCTCCCAATCAATTCTTGCTTTCGCACCTTGCCTCCAATCTCCTGCACCAAAGTGTACTCTTCGTCGAGCGCGACGACCTTAAAGGCCGTCTGCGCGGGGAGACCGTCTCCTCCAGACGCGATGGAACCTAACAAACCGTAGAAAACGTTGAGGTGTTTGCAGTAGTTCGGCAACTCTCCTTTCTCCTTGTAGCACATGGCTACCATCAGATGGACATCCGCATCGATTGGCACCCGCTGCAGCCATGCGTCAGACAGGCTCAATACGCTGTCCACATCCCCCGCTCGATACGCATCTTTAATTTTTGTTCGGTCGGGATCCACCTTCCAAATCGAAGTGTACCCTTGCTTCTGAGCAGCATCAAAGCGTAACTTCGTGAAATAGTTGAGGTCGGTGCCAGCAGCCAGGTCGGGCCCCACAGCAGCGACAACAGTGAAATTGAGAGCCACGGAGACCGCGAATGCCAGTAATGCTTTCATACTTGTCCCAACAAAAAAGGAAGCCAAATCATGCTGGAAAACGTGCCAGATCGAGCATCCAAGAACAAGCCTTTAACGAAATTTCCTACGAGAGGCGTTGCGTTCCCATCAAGGAGTCGGTCTCATTTTATCGATGACCGTGATCCCAGAAACCTTTTCACGCCAGCCCTCCGCGCCGCTGGCCCAGTTCATTTGCGATGCCCTCCGTGTCCAGCAGTTCTCCGCCCTGCGCCAGAAACTGGTTGCGAAGCTTGAGCAACTTCCGTCCGGTGGCCGTTTTTGGCCGCCAGGCCGGACGCGACTCGCGCGCCAGCTTTTCCGCCACAGCACGGCGCACAAACTCGCTGCGGTTGCCTGGAATCCGGCGCACATCCGAAGCCGGAAGTCTGACGGAAACCACCTTGAAATCGAGTTTCATTACCATGTCACAATAAAAAGCGCGTGGGCGGCGCCTTTTTGAAGGCGGTTTCGCGCAGGTAAATCGGCTCCAGTTTTTCTCCGGGCACAAAATCATGCCTGTCGCTGGCAAGTCGCCCCAACACGGCCGCGTCCGGATAGAGATTTTGGGCGGACGGGAACCATTCGGCCGCGCCCGGGCCCATCACTAGCTCCCCGCGCTGGACCAGGGCCTCGATTTCGCTCAGGGGCGCCAGCCGCAACGCCTCCGTTTCGCGGCAGTCGCCGGGACTGATTTCATAGCGCGCCAGGTAAAACTCATCGCGCTGCGCGTCAACAATGAAGTGGATCGGGCCGAAGATTTTTTCCTGTTCGGCCCCGGCGGCGAGACAAGCGACGCTGCTCAGGCCAATTAGATTGACGCCGCGGCCCAATTGCCATCCCTGGGCCAGTGCGATGGCGCCGCGGATGCCGGTGTAGGAACCCGGCCCCAGGCCGATGGCGAGGGTCTCGATCTCCTCGCGCTCGCATCGGGCTTGGCGCAGGGCTTCTTCCGCAAGCCCGAGGGGACGGTGGACGCTCGTTTCCACGGCCCGCCCCAGCAAGACGAGATTCGCGCCGACGCCGCCTTGCACCACGGCCACGCTGCGTTGCTCGGTGGAAAATTCAACCGCCAAAATCTTCATATACAATTTCCCGGTCAGTTTCGCAGAGCGTCTTGATCTGGACCCGCCGGAATCTGACGCCGCGCACGGCGCTCCAGGACCCATCTTGAAGCCAACGCTCGATCCATTCCACCACGGCGACGCCGGAGGGCCGGACCAGGTAGAGTTCAAGTCCGGAGGCGATGATGTCGTCGCGCGAAGCCAGACGGTAGAGGTCCAAATGAAACAGAGGCAACCGCCCGTCACGATATTCGTTGACCAAGGCAAAGGTGGGCGACTGGACGCGCGCGGTCACGCCCAAACCACGGGCCACGCCGGCCGCCAGAATGGTTTTGCCCGTTCCCAGACCGCCGCTCAGGCCAAGCACCCAGCCGCGTTGGGCTTCGCGGCCCCATTCTTCGCCCAGGGCGCCCGTCTGCTCGGGACTATGCGAAATGAACGTAGCCATGCGTCTCCAACGGATGAAGGCCCGTTTTGTCCCGCAGTTTCAAACCACTCTCCGCCGTGATCCGCCCGATGCAACTGAGGCGCAGCGTGGGAAATTGCTTTTTCCATCCGTCCAGCAGCGCCACCGCGTTGCCGCTGGCCACAGTCAAGAGCAATTCAAAATCTTCGCCGTCGCCCAAAGCTGCCAAAAGCGGTTGCTTGGCCTGCGCCCGCGCCCGCAGCTTCGCCGCGCGGCTGACGGGAATGGCGCGCGCCAGCAGTTCGGCGCCGACCTGGCTCGATTGCAGGATGTGGCGCAGATCCCCGGCCAACCCATCGCTCACGTCAATCATAGCATGGATGGGAAAATGTTCGGTCAGCCATTGGGCCTCGGCCAGCCGCGGCTCAAATTCAAGATGTTTGCCCGCCAGCGAACCGCCCAATTCCCCCGTCACGAACAGCGCGTCGCCCGCCTTGGCGCCACTGCGCAAAATGCATCTATCCCGCGCCACCTCGCCCACCATCGCAATGGAAAGCAGGAGCCGTTCGGGGTTGCGGGTCGTCTCACCGCCGGCGATGGCCACGCGGTGGCGTTGCGCCAGGCTGTTGATCCCGGCGTAAATGCGTTCCACGAAATCAGGGGAAAAATCGTCCGGCAAAGCGATCGTGACCAACGCCGCCAGCGGGCGGCCCGCCATCGCCGCCACGTCGCTCAAACAGCGTCCCAGCGCTTTGTGTCCGATTTGCTCCGGCGCGGCCTCCGCAGTGAAATGAACGCCGGCCACGACGGCGTCGGTCTTGAACAACAGGTAACACCCCGGCTGCCCGCAATCCAGCACGGCGCAGTCGTCCCCTGCCCCGACGACGACCGAGCCGTTGGCAGGCAGCGAACGAGTCAAGCGGGCGATCAATTCCAATTCGTTCATGTCAGGTGGAACACCCGGTCGAGCCGGTCCATGAAGATGAGCGTGAAAAAATTGACGGCGTTGAAGAGGGCATGGGCCACGATGGGCACAAGCAGATTCTGGAAAGATTCATACAAATAAACCAGAACCAGGGCGAAGACCAGCAAGGGCAGGAAAGTCATCATATTGCAATGCACTAACGCGAAGAGGATCGAGCTGCCCCACAAAGCCAAACGCGGCCAGCCGGTTTGTTTGATGGCGGGGTAAAGAATTCCGCGAAAGAGCGCTTCCTCCACCAGCGGAGCGAAAACAATCATGATCGCTCCCAGAACGATCTTTTGCGCAAGGGTGAGTCCCGGGTGCAGCAACACTTGGACAGCGACTTGGTCCTGTGGATCCCAATGGGCCAGGTCCATCACGTATTGCGAAAGCATGCCGTAGCCCCTTGCCACCGGCAGAAAGAGCGCCGCAGCCAAGAGACCGCACGCCACCGCCTTGCCAAGGCTGGTCATTTGCAAGCCAAAGGCCTCCTTCCAATTCACGTTGTGCTGCCGCAAAAAGAATCCGATCCACACCAAGGCGGGAATTTCCAGAGAGAACGCACTCAGGACGATCTGCCAAAAGTCACTCCGTGTCTTGGCCTCGGCCGCACTGGATGGCAGCACAAGGTCGGAAAGCAGCATTCCCAGGCAAAAGGTTGTCATCACGCCCAAGAACAGGCGCGCCACCGCATCAATTTTCCATGGTTTTTCCGCCAGCATGCGCCGTTCGCTCCGCCTGATCTTTCCTAATCCTAATCTTGATCCTAATTATAATCTTAATCTTCTTCCCTCAAGGATTAAGATTAAGATCAAGATTAAGATTAGGAAAGAGAAACTCTCACTCTACCCCCTGACGATCCACTTAAAGTCTAATTCATCACCGCTTGGCCTAACCAGAGTCCCAGCACCCCGACGCAATCAAGGCAAGTCGCAGTGCGATTCGCTCGGGTGTGTTCATTTGAAGAAGAGCCGCCGTCGTGCGCCCGACTACAGTCAGGCCAACCATACGCCCATGCTGGAACGCGAAGTGCCCGCTCCAGAGGTCCTGACGCGGATTGAATAATCGTGTCAGTTCGCCAGTTTCGGGATCCAGACCCGTCAGATTTGGTCCCTTGCGGAGGTTTCACCGATGGCAGGCCAGAGCAAGATTCGCCGCAGAGTCGTCACCTCCATGCTGCCGAGCGACAATGTGCTCCACGTGAAAAGGCACCGATGGTTGATGGTCGCGATGCAGTTGGCAGTATTCGCATCGGAAGCCAGCTCGTTCAACGATGGCCCAGCGCAAAGCTGGGTCCATTAAGACGCGTGATGGCGCGTCAGCCAAACGCGGGCCTTGGCCTGCAGGATGGAAACCATATCCACAGCATGCACGTAGCTTTCATATTCGGCTTGTTCCGCAGGTGTCAGCCGGCCCTCGTTGCATTTTCCAGCTAGCTCGGCCATGCGCATTTGCGCGGCTTCGCCAGCCCTGATGTTAAAGAGGGCCTCCGCGACATCGCGCGAGAAGGCATTCGCCACAGGTTCAAGAATGTCATCCAACACTGTCGTCCTTCCGCCGCTTTGCATGGTTGAACCTTACCACAGTCTTCGGCCCGTCGCGACGATTTTTTCGACAATCCCACAATCCCAACCGGGGGACCTGAACGCTGACCTTCGCCGCTGACGATTAACTTGTATTCGCCCATCCGCCGGATGAAAGTAGGCCCGACTCATGGTCACGCATAACATCCGCCGCTTCCGAAATCGGTGAAGATCGACCTCCAAATCCGGCCGGGCGATTTGGCGCGCAAGATCAGCCGCTTGTGGGAGTTGTCCGCCCAGAAGATTCTCTCCATCGAACGCGCTTACGATGCCGCCAAGGGGTCCCCGGTCTTCACCGTGGGTGGAGTTTACACGGCGCGCGGCTGGACCGAGTGGACGCAAGGATTCCAGATCGGCGCGGCCCTTTTGCAGTTCGACGCCACGGATGAGGCGGAATTTCTGGAATTGGGCCGCCGCCAGACGGTGGAGCGGATGGCGCCGCACGTCAGCCACGCGGGCGTTCACGACCACGGCTTCAACAACATCAGCACCTACGGACATTTGCGCCGCTTGATGGCCGAAGGCCGCATCCCCGACAACGAATGGGAATGCCATTTTTACGAACTGGCGCTCAAGTTGAGCGGGGCGACCCAGGCGCGGCGCTGGACGCCACTGCCCGAGGGCGGCGGCTTCATCTATTCGTTCAACGGACCGCATTCGCTGTTCGTCGATACCATCCGCTCCTTGCGCGC
>Ga0302324_100013741_pt1 | contig 16387 bp, 13 predicted proteins | sample Palsa_T0_1_FD_201949 | JGI IMG/M metagenome (GOLD analysis project Ga0302324, IMG submission 201949) | Peat permafrost microbial communities from Stordalen Mire near Abisko, Sweden - Palsa_T0_1 | ecosystem: Environmental > Terrestrial > Soil > Palsa > Peat permafrost | place: Sweden: Abisko...
CTCTCGGCATTGGTCACCTCAAAAGGGGGGAGAGCAAATCCCAGCGGGTTCGCAATCATGCTTATCGCAAGGCGGCTCGATAAAATGCAATTCACCACTGGTTGTAATCGGACAACTTTTTGCTATCATTAACTCATCAGAACCCATCAATGATTCTGGTTCCATCTCCGGGTTGTGTTGCAATCATATTGTTCTATTGCCAGTAATGACGGGCGATCTGGCGGGGTTTTGATAAGGTTTCCGGCGCGGTTTTGTTGGTGTCATTGGGGTGGCGGGGTGCCGCGCTGGCCTTGGCTACCGCAGCAACGCCGACGCAACGACCCCGCGGAGCGGCTCCGGCAGGTTTGCGACCAGGCGCTTGACCCGCGTCCGTCCCGACAGCGTCCCGAGTTTGTCGGCAATCTGCCGCACGCCGGCAAAGTCGCGGCGGGCGAACGCGGTGTCCAGCGCCTCGCTGCGCCGGCGGCGGATGCTGGCGCGGATCGCCGGGGCCAGCGGCGCCAGGCTCGGCCGGTTCGCCAGCACGCATTCGAGGACAAACGCGTCGCCCAGGTTCATCGCCTGCACGTCGCGGGAAAAATTGCCGGCATGCTTGCGGATGCCGACCAGCGGTTTGCGCACGATGCCGAGCGGCGGGTGCTCGGCGACCAGCAGGGCGGTGGCGAAGTCGGAGCCGAGCGTGCGCCCGACGCCTTCGTCCCAGCCGCCGAGTGCCAGCAGATACGTCCGGTCGGCTGCCATGCAGGACGGGAACAGCGGCTGGAATTTCAACAGCCGCTCGACGACGGCGGCGTCGAACACGCCGGCATCCTGCCCGACCGGGCGCAGCCCGTCCCAGAAGCCCGGTGGTGCTGCGGCAAATTTGCTCTGCGTGCCCCAGGCGTCGTCGCGCACGGTGAGGAAATCGCAATAGGCGGCGCGTATGCCGGGTTCGGCCTGCCACAGCGCCGCCATCGCCGCGAGGAAGCCGGGGCGCCACAGGTCGTCGCTGTCGCAGAACGCGACGCGATCCGCGCGGGCGGCGCGCAAGCCGACATTGCGCGCCGCCAGATCGCCGGAATTCGCGATGGTGACGCAGTGCACAGGGCTTGCATGGGGCTGGCTGGCATAACCGGCGGCGACCGCGGCGGTGCCGTCGGTGGAACCGTCGTCCACCACGATCACTTCGTCCGGCGGCGGCACCTGGGCGAGCACCGCGTCGAGTGTCCAGGGCAGCAGCGTTGCGCGGTTATAGGCCGGGATGATAACGCTGAACGACATGAGAGTGCGCTGATGGCCCCGTCTGGATATGGCCCTGACCAGGGCCTTGGTAGTTTGGACGGACGGCAGGGTCCAGCGTTGCCGGCGAAGCGAGCGGAGCCGATGGCGACGGCGCGGCAGGTGCTGGTGGTCGTGCTCAACTACAACGGCATCGAGGACACGCTGGCGTGCCTGGCGAGCCTGCGCGCGCAGACCTGCCGCGGCCTCGCCACGCTGGTGATCGACAACGGCTCGCGGGCCGACGACCTCGGCCGCATCGCCGCCGGGTTTCCGGAGGTGGAGGTGATCGCGCTCGGCGAAAACCGCGGCTGGGCGGGCGGCAACAATGTCGGGTTGCGGCTCGGGCTGGAGCGCGGTGCCGGCTACATGTGCCTGCTCAACAACGACACCGTGCTGCGCGCCGACGCGATGGCCGAATTGCTGGCGGCCGCCGAGGCCGTGGGCGAGCCCTGCCTGCTGCATCCGGTGATCCATGATTTCGACGATCCCACCCGTCCGCAACTGGCACCCGGGCCGGCGCCGGCGACCCCGGACGCGACCGCGCGGCGGCTCGCCGAGCGGCACGAGGTGGTGGAGATCGACTGGGCCTATGGCGCCTGCCTGATGATCCCCGCGGCGCTGGCGCGCCGCATCGGCCTGCTCGACGAGCGGTTCTTCCTGCAACTGGAGGAGCAGGACTACTACCGCCGCGCGCGGGCGGTGGGGATGCGCAGCTACTGCGCGCTGCGGGCGCGCATCCTGCACAAGGAATCCGTCAGTTTCGGCGGCCGCCTGACGCCCAACAAGACCTACTACCAGGTGCGCAACTCGCTGCTGCTGGCCGAGAAGCACGAGGCGACGCCGCGCGGCAAGCTGCGCGCGCTGCGCTATTTGCTGTGGGCGCTGCGCCACCAGGCGCGGGCGCGGCAGCCGCGGGCCGCCTCCCGCTGGGGTTTTCTGCGCTGGGTGGTCTCCGGCGACGCGGTGGCGCGCGCGGTGCGGCAGGGTTTTTCCGACTACGTGCGCCGGCGGTTCGGGCCGCGGCCGGTTGCACCCAGGGATGCCGCCAAGGTTGCACCTCCTTCCCCGCCGGTTGCACCTGGATCCGCCCCATGACGGCGCCGCCGGAACAGTCGCTGCTCGCCAAGACGGCGAGCGGCGCGGGCTGGGTGATCGGCTTCCGCATGACCACGCGGCTGCTCGGCATCGCCAGCACGCTGACCCTGGTGCGGCTGCTCGGCCCCGGCGATTTCGGCCTCGTCGCGCTGGCCAGCAGCTTCGCCCAGACCGTCGACGCCTTCGCCAACCTGAGCCCGCACGAGGCGATCGTGCGCGAACGGGCGCCCGAGCGGGCGATGTACGACACCGCCTTCACCATGAGTTTTCTGCGCGGGCTGGTGACCGCGCTGGTGATCGCGGCCGGCGCGGTGCCGGCTTCCAATTTCTTCCACGAGCCGCGCATGGCGCCGGTGCTGCTGGCGCTCGCGGCCTCGACGCTGATCGGCTCGGTGGAGAACATCGCCGTCGCCGACTTCATGCGCAGCTTCCAGTTCAGCAAGGAGTTCCGGCTCTGGACCATCCCGCGGGTGCTGCAGGTGATCGCCACCGTCAGCTTCGCGCTGATCTGGCCGACCTACTGGGCGCTGGTGTTCGGCATCATCACCGGCCGCACCGTCCGCACCGTGCTGAGCTACATCATGCGGCCGTACCGGCCGCGGCTGACGCTGTCGGCATGGCGGCGGATCACCGGGTTCACCATGTGGTCCTGGGCGATCTACATGGTCGGCATGCTGCGCGACCGCTGCGACACGGTGCTGGTCGGCCGCTTCTTCTCATCGGCGCGCGTCGGCATCTATGCGCTCGGCGGCGAGATCGCCAGCCTGCCGACCAGCGAGCTGGTCGAGCCGCTGTGCCGCGCCTGCTTCCCGAGCTTCTCCCAGTTGCGCCACACCGGGCTCGGGGTGGCGCAGACCTATCTGCGGCTGCTCGGCGCCACCGCGATCCTGGTGCTGCCGGCGGGCGTCGGCATCGCCATGGTCGCCGACCCGCTGGTGCGCGTCGCCTTCGGCCCGAAATGGCTGGAGGCGATTCCGCTGATCCAGATCCTCGGCATCAGCGCCACCATCGGGGCACTCGGCGGCATCAGTTCCACGCTGTTCAGCGCCTACGCGATGCTGCGCACCACGTTCATGATCATGCTGGCCGGCGGGCTGGTGCGGGTGGTGCTGCTGGTGACGCTGCTGCCCGGCGGCTCGCTGCTGACCGCAGCCCTGATCGGCACGGGCGTGGGGCTCTGCGAGCAGGTCACCACCATCGGCATCGCCATGCACCGCTTCAAGGTGCGGCCGATGGGGCTGGTGCGGGCGATCTGGCGCAGCATGCTGGGGGCGGCGGCGATGGGCGGGGCGCTGGTGTGGCTCGGCCTCGGCCTGGTGCCGGTGACCGAGGCGCCGTGGCGGCAGATGCTGGGCACCGCCGCCGCGGGGGCTTTCGTCTATGTCGCGGTGATCGGCCTCGCCTGGGCCGCATCCGGCCGACCGGAGGGGCCGGAACGCGACCTGCTGGCGCTGGCGGGCGGGGTGTTCCGCCGGCTGCGGGCGTGGCGGCCGCCCGGCCTCGCCGGCGCGTTCCGGGCGCGCGGGTAGGGCCGCCCGGATGACGCGCGCGCGGGCCATCGCCCTGTATCTGCCGCAGTTCCACCCGGTGGCGGAGAACGACGCCTGGTGGGGCCGCGGCTTTACCGAATGGACCAACACGGCCAAGGCAAAGCCGTTGTTTCCGGGCCATGCGCAGCCGCATATCCCGGCCGATCTCGGCTTCTACGACCTGCGCGTGGCGGAAACCCGCGCAGCGCAGGCCGAGCTGGCCCGCCGCTTCGGCATCGAGGCGTTCTGCTACTACCACTACTGGTTCGCCGGCCGGCGCATCCTGGAACGGCCGTTCGACGAGGTGCTGGCATCCGGCGCACCAACATTCCCGTTCTGCCTGTGCTGGGCCAACGAGACCTGGACCGGCGTCTGGCACGGCGCGCCGAACCGCATCCTGATCGAGCAGACCTATCCCGGCCGCGCCGACCACGCAGCGCATTTTTCTGCCCTTCGCCCCGCCTTCGCCGACCCGCGTTACGTCCGGGTCGAGGGCAAACCCTTGTTCCTGCTCTACAAGCCGGAAAAACTGCCCGACCCGGTGGCGACGCTGGCGCTGTGGCGGTCGATGGCGGAGGCGGCTGGCCTCGGCGGGCTGCACATCGTCGGCATGTCGGCGCGGCCCGAGTGGGACCCGCGCGCGTCGGGGTTCGATGCGAAAGTGGTGCTGCCGCTGATCATGACGCGCGGCTGGGTGTCGCGCCGCCGGCCGCTGGCCTGGGCGCGCGCGAAATACGAGGTCTGGCGCGGCCTGCCGACCATCCTGCCCTATGCGGATTTCGTCGCCCGCGAGATGCCGCGGCCGGTCCCGGAGTACGAGGCCTATCCCTGCCTCGTGCACGCCTGGGACAACACGCCGCGCGCCGGCGCCAACGGCGTGCTGCTGCAAGGCACCACGCCAAAGCTGTTCCGCCGGCTGCTCGACGGCGCCGTGCGGGTGCTGCAGGACAAACCACCGGAGCGGCGGCTGCTGTTCCTGAAAGCCTGGAACGAGTGGGCCGAGGGCAACCATCTGGAGCCCGATCTGGCGCATGGCGACGCCTGGCTGCGCGAGGTCGGCGCGGCGCTCGGCGCGGCGCCGGCGCCGGACGGGACCTGAGCGCATGCTCCGCGACGCCGCCGTGCAGGCGCGGCAGGTGTTGCGCGATTTCGGGCCGACGCCGGCCGCCGCCCGGCAAATGGCGAAGATGCTGCTGCGGGCGGCCGCGGGCGCGCGGCCTGGCCGCCGGATCGAAGGCGTCCGGCGCCGGACGGCGTACGACGCCAGCATGGCGGTGCCGTTTGGCTTCATCACCGACGCAACCCCGCCGCCGGCGCTGCGCATCGCCGCCGCCTGCCACATCTTCCACGCCGCCCTGTCGGCCGAACTCCGCGACGCCCTCGCCCGCATTCCCGGCCGCCTGACCGTGGTCCTGTCGACCGATACCGAGGACAAGCGCGCCGAGATCGCCCACGCCTTCGGCGGCTGGGACAAGGGCGAGGTGGAGGTGCGGATCGTGCCCAATCGCGGCCGCGACATCGGCCCGAAGCTGACCGCCTACGGCGACGTGTACGCGCGGCACGATCTGGTGCTGCATCTGCATTCCAAGCACGATTGCCATCTGGTCGACGGCACGGGCTGGCGCCGCTACCTGCTGCACACGCTGGCCGGCTCGCCGGCGATCGCCGGCAGCATCCTGGAGGCGTTCCGCCGCGACCCGCGCCTCGGCATCGTCGCGCCGCAGCACTGGGAACCGGTCCGGCGCTGGCTCGACTGGGGCGACGACTTCTTCCTCGCCCGCGACCTGGCGCGGCGCATGGGGTTCGGCCTGAGCCCGGCACATGTGCTGGATTTCCCGTCCGGCTCGATGTTCTGGGCGCGGCCGGCGGCGCTGCGGCCGCTGCTCGGCCTCGGCTGGCGGGCGGAGGATTTCCCCGAGGAGGCCGGCCAGCTGGACGGCACCCCGGCGCATGCGGTGGAGCGGCTGTTCCTGTTCGCCTGCGAGGCGGCCGGCTATCGCTGGGCCAAGGTCTGCGACCGGGCGATGGCGGCCCACCCCGACACGGTGATCCCGATCGCCACGCCGGCCGCCCTGGACGCCTACCGCCGCCACCACGGTTTCAGGCTGACCGCACTCGGGCCGGCGTGAGACCGGGGTGGCGGTCTATGTGTATCCATGTCCGGGAGGACCGATGCGTATCAGCTACGTTCTTCCCGAGTACTACGCGGGGCCGAGCGGCGGCCATCACGTGCACTACACGTTCGCGGGCCTGTTGCAGGCGCGCGGCCACGACGTCACCCTCTTCATTCCGCAGTATCTGGTCGCCGATCGGTCGGTGAAGGGCCGGATCGCCGGCCGGATCTGGGCCGCGCGCGTGCGGCTGCGCAACCGACCCCTGTTCCCCTTCTTCGCGCTCCACCCCGATGTCGGGGTCCGGCTGGTGCCCGACCTCGGGCCGCGCTCGCTGCCCCGCGCCGATGCGGTGATCGCGACCTCCTGGCGCACCGCGGAACTGCTGCGCCACCTGCCCGCCGACCGCGGCCGCAAGCACTACATCGTCTATGACTACGAGATCTGGATGACGGCGCCGGCGCCGCTGCGCGCGCGCATAGGCGGCACCTTCACCGACGCGTTCCGCATCGTCGCGACGTCGGAGGTGGGGCGGCAGATGATCCGGAGTTGCGGGACGGAGCCGGCAGACCTGATCGCCTGCGGCACCGACGCGGTCGCGTTCGGCTGCGATGTGGCGCCCGAGCAGCGGGCGCCGCTGACCTTCGCCTTCCCGTCGCGGCCGGAGGACTTCAAGGGCACGGCGGACGCCGTCGCCGCGGCCGTGGCGTTGCGCGCGGTGTACGGCGACCGGCTCGCGGTCACGTCGTTCGGCTACGAGCAGGTGGCCATGCCGGCCTGGGTCCGGTGGTCCGGCCGGCCGTCGCAGGCGGAGCTGCGGCGCCTCTACAACAGCAACGCGGTGTTCGTGACGCCGTCGCATTACGAGGGCTGGGGCCTGCCGGCGGTCGAGTCGATGGTCTGCGGCTGCGCGCTGGTGACGGCCGACAACGGCGGCTGCCGCGACTACGCCCGCGACGAGGCCACGGCCCTCGTCGTGCCGCCGCGCCAGCCCGCGCGCCTCGCCGAAGCCATCGACCGGCTGCTGCGCGACGATGCGCTGCGCCTGCGGCTGGCGCATGCCGGCCAGCAGGAGGCACGGCGGTTCAACTGGGATGTCGCCGGCGCCAGGCTCGAACGCCTGCTGACCGCGCTGGGGCCGGCCTGATGCGGCAGTCGGCCGGCGCGATGCGATGACGGTCGGGGCCGGCGACCTGCTGCGCGCCTTTCACTGGCGGCTGCGCAGCAACCGGGCGGACGCGGTGCACATGCTCGCCCTGCCCGGGAGCGTCCTCGGCAGCGCGCTGCGCCTGCCGGTGCGGCTGCGGCGGGCGGGGGCGCACCGGCCGCGGCTGGCGATCGTGCTGCTGGAGCGCATGGGCGACATCGTCGCCGCCGAACCGATCGCCCGGCTGGCGCGGCAGCGCTTCCCCGACGCCTGGATCTGCTGGATCGTGCAGGCGCCGTACGCGTCGCTGCCGCGCAGCTATCCTGCGGTGGACGACGTCGTCACCGTGCGCTGCCTGACCGAGTGGCTGCTGCTGCAGCGCCTGAATCTGTTCGACGTGGTCTGGAACCTGCACCTCAACGATGCCTGCTGCCCGCATTGCTGCATTCCGCGCAACGAGCCCGGGGCGCTGCCGACGCTGGCGACCTATTTCGAGCACGGCAGCCTGCTGGCGGTGCACTGCCTCTGTGCCGGGCTGCCGCCGCTCGACGAGAGCCCGGTGCTGGCGCCGCCGCCGGCCGCGGTCGCGGCGGTCGATGCGCTGGCGCTGCCGCGCCGCTTCATCGCCATCCACGGCGTCTCCACCGACCCGCGGCGGGAATGGGTCACGGACAAGTGGCGCGTGCTGGTGGATCGCCTGCTGGCCGCCGACCCGGCGGCGAGCGTGGTGGAGGTCGGCACGCAGCCGCTGGTGATCCGCCAGGACGGCGCCCGGCAGCGCGCGCTGTGCGGCGGCCTCTCCATGCTGGAAACCGCCGAGGTGATCCGCCGGGCGGCGCTCCATGTCGGCATCGACAGCGGCCCGGCGCACCTGGCGCATGCGGTCGGCACGCCGGGCGTGCTGCTGCTCGGCCGCTACGCCAATTTCCGCCGCTACATGCCGTTCAGCGGCGACTACGGCAGCGGCCGGCGCGCCACCGTGCTGCAGGCCGACGGCTGGGCCGCCGAGCTGACGACCGACGCGGTGTTCGCCGCCGTCCAGGCGCGGCTGGGTGCGGCCTGACCGCGATCAGGCACCCGGCCCTCAGGCATCCGGCCCGTCGCCCCGGCGCCCGCGCATCAGGAACTGGTAGACGTGCAGGTGCCGCGGCAACAGCATCTGCGCGGCCCGGACACCGTACCAGCGCAGCCGGCGGCTGAGGGTGAACGGCGGGAAGGTGAGAAAGCCGATCCGGCTGACGTCCTCGACCCGGTCCACCGCCAGGCCGGCATCCTCCAGCAGCGCCCGCGCCCCCGGGGCATCGAAGAAGCGCAGATGCGTGGCGTCGAGGATGCCCTCGTCGGCATAGCGCCAGCGCCCTGTCGCCAGCAGCGGCAGCGCCACCGTGTAGTGCCCGACATTGGGCAGCGAGACGATGCAGGCGCCGCCGGCGCGCAGCAGGCGCCGCATCCGACCGACCGTGGCGGCGGGATCGGCGAGGTGTTCGAGCACGTCGAGCGCCAGGATCAGGTCGAATTCCGGCATGTCCTGCAGGATTGCCGGGTCCTCGACGCTGCCGGCGATCACGTCGTCGAAGGTGGCCCGTGCGGCCGCGGCGCTGGCCGGCACCAGCTCGATGCCGGTCGCGTGCGTCACCCCGTAGGTGGTGCGCAGCCATGCCATGGTGGCGCCGCTGCCGCAGCCGAGTTCCAGCACCCGCCCGAGCGGCTGCCCCGGCCCGGCCGGCAGCAGCGGCGCGATCTCGGTGCGCCGGTGCCGGAAATAGGCGGGGTCCTTGTCGGCGTAGGCGCTGTGGTCCATGGCCGCATTCCCCGGGTCATCGCAGTTGCATACCGATCTGCCGGCCGGCCCGCCGCCGCCGCCGCGGCGGCTCAGGCGGCAAGCAGCGCCGCGAAGTAGCGGATGGTCCGTTGCAGCCCGTCCTCCAGCGGCACTCCCGGCTGCCAGCCGAGCAGGCTGCGGGCGTAGGAGATGTCGGGGCAGCGCTGGCGCGGGTCGTCCTGCGGCAGTGGCCGGTGGACGATGCGCGCGCGCGACCCGGTCAGCGCCACCACCTGCTCGGCCAGCTCGCGGACGGAGATTTCGTGCGGGTTGCCGAGATTGACCGGCCCGGTCACCGCATCGCCGCTCTGCATCAGCCGGAGCAGCCCGTCGACCATGTCGTCGACGTAGCAGAAGGCGCGGGTCTGGGTGCCCGCGCCGTACAGCATCAGCTCCTCGCCGCGCAGCGCGCTGACGATGAAGTTGGAGACCACGCGCCCGTCGTCGGGGCGCATGTGCGGGCCGTAGGTGTTGAAGATGCGCGCCACCTTGATGCGCACGCCGTGCTGGCGGTGATAGTCGAAGAACAGCGTCTCGGCGCAGCGCTTGCCTTCGTCGTAGCAGGCGCGCGGGCCGAGCGGATTGACGTGGCCCCAGTAGCTCTCCGGCTGCGGGTGCACGGTCGGGTCGCCGTAGACCTCGCTGGTCGAGGCCTGCAGGATTTTCGCGTGCGTGCGCTTGGCCAGCCCCAGCATGTTGACCGCGCCGACGACGCTGGTCTTGGTCGTCTGCACCGGGTCGAACTGGTAGTGCACGGGCGAGGCGGGACAGGCCAGGTTGTAGATCTCGTCCACCTCCACGTAGAGCGGGAAGGTGACGTCGTGGCGCAGCAGCTCGAAATGCGGGTTGCCGATGAGAGGAAGAATGTTGTCGCGGCGGCCGGTGAAGAAGTTGTCGACGCACAGCACCTCGTGGCCGTCCGCCACCAGCCGCGCGCACAGATGCGAGCCGAGGAAGCCGGCGCCGCCGGTGACGAGGACGCGTTTGCGGACCAGTTCGTGCGGCATCAGGGCGGGGTTCCGTGCGAGGTGGGCCGAAGGGTTGGAAGGTACGGCGGCGTAATATATACCTTTGTCCGCCGCCGCCGCTGCGGCACGTCGCGCAGTTGGGGCAGGCCGTGATCAGCAAGGGCGACCTCGTCGCATTCGTCAACCGCGGGCTTCGGCATGTCGATGCCGCCCTGATCCGCCGGTCGGAGCTGTGGCGGATCACCGCCGGCTTCGTTCGCCAGCCGGCGCCGCCGGCGTCCCCGCCGCCGCCGCGCCCGCCGCTGCTGCGCCAGTTCGGGCCGGAGCGCGGCGGCTTCGACATCGCCGTGGTGATGCCGACGCTGCTGCGCCCGACCATCGCCGAGGCGCTGCGCTCGGTGTTCGCGCAGGATTTTCCCGGCACCGTGCAGACGCTGATCGGCATCGACGTGCCGCGCGGCCGCCTCGCCGCCGTCGAGGACGCCTGCCGCGACCGCCCGGCCAACCACAGCGTGCTGCTGGTCGACCCCGGCTATTCCACCTCGGTGCGGCATGGCGGGCTGCATCCGGCCTGGGACGGCGGCGTGCTGCGGGTGGTGCTGAGCTACCTCGCCGCCAGCCGGCATGTCGCCTATCTGGACGACGACAACTGGTGGGCGCCGGGGCATCTCGCTGCCCTGCGCGCCGCGCTGGAGGGCCACGACTTTGCCTGGGCGCGGCGGCGCGCGGTCGACCGGCTGAGCCGCGCGCCGGGGGCGGAGATGCCGTTCGACGGCTTCATCGACCCGAACTGCCTCGCCATCGACAAGCTCGCCTGCGAGGCGGTGCTGCGCTGGTGGGGCGTGCCGTTGCAGCGCAGCGACCACGGCATCGATGCCGACCGCAACGTCTCGCGCATCCTGCGCGCGGAGTTCCGCGGCCGCGCCACCGGGCAGCTCAGCGTCTACTACGCCCCGCGCGACCGGCCGCCGCCGCCGGCCGGCGATTGAGCGGCGGCGGTCACGGCGGCGTTTCGGCCGGCAGCAGGCAGTCGCGCGCCCAGTCCAGCGCCGGGCAGGCCGCGGCCGGGTCGGCGCCGCCGAGCTGCGACCGGTCCGGGGTGAACGGCGTCAGGTAGAAATAGGCCTGGCCGCGCCGCAGCGGCGCCTGCATCGCCTGCTCCTGTCCGGCGCAATCCGGGGTGCCGCGGGCATTGTCGACCGAATTGATCGGCAGGTTGGCGCGCGCCGCCAGCAGCTGGATCTCCATGATCGCCTGCGACCGGCGCGAACTGTCCGCGGTCAGGTGGCCGTCGGCGTCGAGCGTGGCCGGCTCGCAGCCGAAGACCGGGAACACCAGCACGCCGCGCGCCTGCGCCAGCACCGCGGCGACGCGCGCGCGGTCGAGCGCCGGCGCCGCCGGGCCCTGGGCACTGGCCGCGATCGCCTCGCGCGTCGGGCCGGCATCGGCAAACTGCAGCACCGCCGCCAGCAGCAGCAGGGCTGCCGCCGTGCGCGGGCGCCAGTGCCGCAGGGTCAGCACCGCGCCGCAGGCGACGGCGGCATAGCCGATCGGCCAGAAGAACCGCCCGGCGGCGCGGAACGCGCCGAACGCGTACACCACCGTGTCCGGCAGCGGCAGCGCCAGCAGCAGGTGGCCGCCGAGCATGATCCGGTGCGACAGCGCGAACAGGTACCAGGCGGCGAACAGCACCAGCAGCGCCGCATGCGCCCGCGCCATGCGCCGCAGCCCGCTGCGCCCCCGCGCCAGCGCGGCCAGCGCACCGGCCAGCAGCACCAGCAGCCCGCCGAGCCCGAGATAGCTGAACACCTGCTGGTGCATGCCCACCCAGTAGCCGGCGAGCGGCGGGATCACCCCGCTCAGCTGCGGCACGAACGGCGAGGCGAGGTTCAGCGAGAACACGCCATACCCGGCGAACCGCGCGGCGGCGAGCTGGGGCGACAGGATGCCGGCGGCGAGCAGCAGCAGCACGACCAGGGCGACGCTGGCGGCGGCCTCGGCCAGCAGGCGGCGCGGCGGCAGGCGCCGGTCGAGGCCGCACTGCACCAGGGCTGCCGCCCAGCAGCCGCCGGCCATGGCGAACAGATAGAGGTTGGTCAGCGCCGCGACCGCCAGCAGCGCCGGCCATCCGAGCACCACCCAGCGCGCCCGCGGCTGGCGCAGCCGGGCGGCGTAGAGGAACAGGCCGAGGATGACGAGGACATGGGCGAACAGCGCGATATGGCCCCATTCGAACAGGAAATACGGCATCGCGTCGGCCAGCGCGGCACCGGCGATGGCGGCGATCAGGCCGCGCTGGCCGGCCATCCACAGCACCCCGGTCATCGCCACGCCCGGCAGCGCGAGGCAGGCGAACAGATAGGCGCCGAGCAGGTTGACGACGCTGCCGGTCGCCGCGAACACCAGCTTGCCGGCGAGGCTGACCAGCGGCACCGCGTCGAGCCAGAAGATGTTGGTGCCGTCCGGCGGCAGCAGCGTCCGCACCTGCAGCAGCGGCAGCCCCCACGGGGCCCGCACCAGCGAGACATAGCCGACCACGACCTGCGCCATGTCGTTGGCGCTGCCCGGCACGGTGCCGCGCGGGAACGTCCAGAAGCTGCCGCTGCCGAGGATCAGCGGCAGCGGCAGCATGCGCAGCGCGTGGGCGACGCCGATCGCCAGCGCCACCGCCGCCAGCAGCGGCCAGGGCCGGGGCCGGCACAGGCCGGCGGCCGCGCGGTCGAGGCGGCCGGGCGATGCCGGTGCGTCCGCACGCGGCGTCAGGCTGTCGGTGCGCATGGGCCAGGCGTCCACTTCGATACGAAATCGAAAATCTCGGAGGCTCCGCGGCTTGTCAACGTGCCGCCGCCACGCAGGCTGCTGGCGCCATGGCGCCAGCCGGTCTAGAGACCAGCCGTTGCACCCTCGTTGCGCATGGCCGGCCCCGCACCCATCGACCCGCTGTTCCCCTCGTCCCGTCCGGCCATGCTGCCCGCCACCTCGGCGCAGCCGCTGTGCTGCATCCTGATCGACGCCGAGGAGGATTTCGACTGGCAGCGCCCGGTGCACGGCGTCGCCTACGATGTCGGCTGCATGCGGCATCTGTCGGACCTGCAGTCGATCCTCGGCGCCTATCGCGCGGTGCCGACCTACCTGCTGACCTATCCGGTGCTGCAGGACGCGGCGATCGTGGCGGCGCTGCGCGGCCGCATCGCCCGCGGCCAGTGCCGGGTGGGGATTCAGCTGCACACCTGGGTCACGCCGCCGTTCGGCGAGGCGCCGGACGTGCGCAACTCGTTCGGCGCCAACCTGTCCGCCGAGCGCGAGGAACAGAAGCTGCTGGCGCTGATGCGCCTGTTCCGCCAGTGCTTCGGCGACGATCCGAAAGTGTTCCGCGCCGGCCGCTACGGGCTCGGCCGCAACACGCCGGCGCTGCTGGAAAAGCACGGCTTCCTGATCGACACCTCGCTGGCGCCCTGCACCTCGTTCGGCGACGAGGAAGGGCCCGACTTCTCCACCGACGATTTCCAGGCGTTCTGGTTCGGCCATTCGCGCAAACTGCTGGAACTGCCGCTGTGCCGCTCGATCGTCGGCTGGGGCGGCGGGGCGGCGGCGCGCGCCTATCGCTGGCTCGCGGCGACGCAGAAGCCGCGCCACATCCTGCCCGGCCTGCTGGCCTGGAGCCGCTGCGCCGAGCGCATCACGCTCTCGCCCGAGGGCAACGACGCCGACGCGGTCGGGCGGCTGGTGGCCTCGCTGATCGGGCGCGGCCAGAAGGTGCTGGCGCTGAGCCTGCACAGCTCCTCGCTCAGCATCGGGCAGAATCCGTACGTGCGCACCAAGGCCGACCTGCACGGGTTCTACGACCAGCTTTCCGCCATCCTCGACATGCTGGCCGGCCGCTACGGGGTGCAGTTCGTGGCCTCGCCCGACCTGCCGGCGCGGCTGGCCGATGCCTGACGCGCTTCCCCTCGCACCCGTCGCCGGCGCCGCGACGCCTGCTGCCGGAGGCAAAAAAATCCTGCTGGTGACCAACAACCTGCCGCCGGTGCGCGGCGGATCGGGCATCGTCTACGACAACCTCGCCCGCCACGCCGGTGGCCGCATCGTCGTGCTGGCGCCGCATGTCAGCTACCAGGACGGGCTGCCGCTGATCGGCTGGCGCGAGCACGACCGGCTGGCGCCGTACCGGGTGATCCGGCTCGATCTGCTGCGCACGGTGATGCGCGAGGAGGCGCCGACCCGGCTGCAGCGGCTGCGCTTCTGGCTGCACGACGCGGCGATCCGCGTTCGCCTGCTGGCCACCCTGCTGCGCTGCCTGCTGGGGGCGCGCCTGCTCGGCGAGCGCATCGACGCGGTGTGCGTGGGCGAACTGGTGGCCAGCGCCTGGGTGCTCGGCGTGCTGCGGCTGCTGCCCTGGGTGACGCGCGCGGTCTACGTGCACGGCGAGGAGATCACCACCCAGGACGACTACGACACCCGGCAGGAGCGGCGGCGGCGCGCGCTGCTGGCGGCGCACCATGTCGTCGTGGTCAGCCGCTTCACCGCGTCCGTGGTCGCCGACCTGCTCGGCGAGGCCGGGCGCGACCGCATCCGGCTGATCGAGAACGGCGTCGACATCTCCCGCTTCCGCCCGCTGCCGCGGCCGCCGGACCTGGTCTCGTTGTACGGGCTCGACGGCTGCTTCGTGTTCGTCTCGGTCTGCCGGCTGCTGGAGAAGAAGGGCGTCGACCAGGCCATCCGCGCCTTCGTGCGCGTGGTCGCGGCGTTTCCGGACAGCCGCTACCTGGTGGTCGGCGACGGGCCGTACCGCGGCGCGCTGGAGGCGCTGGCGGCGTCCTGCGGCGTGGCCGGGAACGTGATCTTCGCCGGCGCCGTCGCCGAGGACGAACTGGTCGACCACTACGTGCTCGGCGACGTCTTCGTGATGCCGAACCGGCGCCTCGCCAACGGCGACACCGAGGGCTTCGGCCTGGTGTTCCTGGAGGCCAACGCCTGCGGCCTGCCGGTGATCGCAGGCTCCGACGGCGGCTCCATCGACGCGGTGCGGCACGGCGCCAACGGGCTGCTGGTGGACGGCCACGCGGTCGATGCGATCGCCGCGGCGATGCTGGAGCTGCGCCGCGACCCGGCGCTGCGCGCGCGCCTGCGCGCCGGCGGTCTGGAGGCGGCGGCGGCGGCCGACTGGCGGCACAAGGCGCAGGCGTTTCTGGCGCTGTTCGACGCGGGTGCGTGACGCACGGGGCATGACGCCCGCGGTGCCGCGCCCGCACTGGACAGCGCTCCGGCGGGTGTGTACCAAGTCCCAAAATAGACAAAACGACGTTCTTTTTCCGCCGCACGGCGATGGGTTGGGTGGCTCGCGTCGGCTTGCCGCCGGTGGCTGACGTAAGGATGGCAATGGCACGACGCCTGGGCTGCGATGTCGAGTGCGCCGCGGTCGCAGGGACCGGCGGATCCTGACGTTCTTCGAAAATCTTAATACGGGCTGTTGAGGATCCGATGGCGAGAGCTCTGATGCGTGCGAAGAGTGGGAAATCGATGACAGCCGCGGTCGACGGGATGGACGACGACGCCTCGGACACGGCCGTGCTGCCGGCGGCGTCCGACGTGGGTGCCGAGGCGGCCGAAATCGGCCCCGGCGACGACACCGGCGACGATGCCGCCGCCGCGGCGGCGCCCGGCGGGCGGGCGCTGCAGGGCTTCGTCGACAAGGCGACCTGGAGCCTCGTCGAAGGCTGGGCCTGGGACCCCGAGACGCCGGAGGAGCGGATCCGGATCGACCTGGTCGAGGACGGCACGCCCTTGCTCACGGCGGTGGCGGACGGCGATCGGCCGGGGCTGGCGCTGGTCGGCATCGGCGACGGCCGGCATGCCTTCAGCATCGCCCTCGAGCCGGGGCTGCTGGCGAGCGGGCAGCACGTGCTGCACCTGCGCTGCGCCGATACCGGTGCGGCCGTGCCGGGATCGCCGGTCGTGCTCGACGCCGCGGACGAGCCGCCCCCGGCCGAGTGGCCCCTGGCCGGGTCGTCCCTGGCCGAGCCGCCCGCGTCTGCGGCCGAGCCGCCGGCCCCCGCGTTCCGCTGGCATCTCGACCAGATCACCGACAAGGAAGTCGGCGGCTGGATCGCGCCGCGCCGCGGGCCGCTGCGCCACTGCGTCGTCACCTTGCGGGAGGACGACCGCGTTCTGGTCCGCGCCGTCGCCTCGCAGTTCCGCGCCGACCTGCTGTCCGCCGGCATCGGCGACGGCTGCTACGCCTTCGCGCTGCCGATGCCCCGCGCGCTGCTGGACGGCGAAGTGCATCGGCTGGAGATCGTCGAGGAGGAGACCGGCTTCGTCCTCACCGACGCGCCGGTGGAATGGCGGTCCGGCGCCGGCACGGCCGGGGCGGCGCTGACCGGCATCGCCGGCGAGATGCCGGGCAGGCGCCCGCCACAGGCGGAGGGCATGCCCGCGGCGCCGCAGGCGGATGG
>Ga0302324_100013747_pt1 | contig 16383 bp, 9 predicted proteins | sample Palsa_T0_1_FD_201949 | JGI IMG/M metagenome (GOLD analysis project Ga0302324, IMG submission 201949) | Peat permafrost microbial communities from Stordalen Mire near Abisko, Sweden - Palsa_T0_1 | ecosystem: Environmental > Terrestrial > Soil > Palsa > Peat permafrost | place: Sweden: Abisko...
CTTCCCGTACTGGTTCGATGGCGGGCACCTCTACCGACCCCTGACGACGCTGTCGTTTGCACTCGACTGGATCCTCGGTGGCGGATCGCCCGTGCCCTTTCATGTCGTCAATATCGGCTGGCATGCCGTCGTCGTCGCGCTCGTCGCACGGCTGGCGCTGCAATGGTGGCCGCCGGGCGCCGCGTTCGCGGCCGGGCTGTGGTTCGCCATCCATCCGGTCCACGTCGAGGCCGTCGCCAATGTTGTCGGCCGCTCGGAGCTCATGTGCGCGGCCGCGCTGCTCGCGCTCGGGATCGTCACCGTGCGCGCCGCACAGTCCAGCACCGTGGCGACGGTCACCTTTTCCACGGCACCGCTGCCCGACGACCCCGGAACCGCTGACACGCGCCACCTCCTCCTCGTCGGCGTCCTGGCGGCCGCCGCGATGGCGTCCAAGGAAACCGGGATCGCCGCGCCCGTCATCGCCTGGGCCGGGAGCTGGCTCGCGCACGATCCAACGTGTTCGGCCGCCGCGGACCAGCGGGCGCGCATCGCCGCCCGCCGCGCGACCGCCGCCGCGGTGCTCGGCGTCGTCCTCGTCCTGGGCATTCGATTCGCCGCGCTCGGCGGTCTCGCGGGCGACGACCCCCACCCCGCGTTCGGCGCGATCAGCGGCCCGCGCGCGACGCTGCTGGCCCTCGCGTCACTTCCCCAAGCGGTGGGACTCATGCTCGCGCCCCAACTGCCACGCAACGACTACTCACCGACCGACGCCGGGCTCACCCATATCGACACGGGCCTCGTCGTCTGTGGCCTCGCGCTCGTCGCGGGCGCGCTCGGTGCGCTCGTCGTCCACGCCCGCCGGCCCGGACCCTGGACGTTCGCGATCGTCTTCGCCGCAGCCACGCTCGCGCCCGTGTCCAACCTGTTCATCCACACCGGCGTCGTGATCGCCGAACGGACGATGTATTCGCCCAGTATCGCGGAAGCCCTGGCCATGGGCGTCGCGACCGCCGCCGTGTGGCGCTGGCGGGCGCGCGTGCCCCTCGCCCTTGCCGGCGCCGTCGCCGGTGCGGCGATCCTCTTTACGGAGATCAGCATCCCGACCTGGCGTGACACGCCATCCGCGATTGCCGCGATGCGCGAGCGCGCCCCTGACAGCTATCGCAGTTACTACCTTATGGCGCGTCGCGAGACCCGGGCGGGCCAGATGGGCGCGGCGTCCGAGGATTACCGCGCGGCCATCGGCCGATTCTCCCACGACCCCATGCTGCTCTACCACGCAGGGGTCAACGCGCTCCAGCGCGGCGACACCGCGATCGCGCAGCAATGGCTCGGCGAGTCGGTGGTCACCGACTCCATGTTGCTCCGCGCCCGAACCGCACTCGTGATGCTCTCGCTGCGACGTGGCGATACCGCCGGAGCGCGGGCGCTCCTGGTGACCGGCCTCCGGATCGCCCCCGACCAACGGTCCTGGCGCGCCACGCTGGACAGGCTCCCGCCCGGCGAATCCCCACACCCATGACCGCCCGCGCGCCCCACCGCGACGCGGCCACGACCGATCGCCGCACCGACCAGCTCGCCGTGTGGCTACCGGCCGTCGTGGCCATCGTCGCCTACCTCCCGGCGCTGCGCAACGGATTCGCGCTGGACGATGTGGTCATCATCGCGAACCACGCCGCGATCCATCACCTCTCGACGCTGGGTGCCGCGCTGGCCCAACCATACTGGTACGACGAGGGCCACCTGTATCGGCCGCTGACCACGCTGGCGTTCGGGTTGGAATGGGTGCTCGGTCACGGTCGTCCGTTGCTCTTTCACGCGATCAACCTCGCCTGGCACGCCGGTGTGTCGGCGCTGGTTGCCCGGCTCACGCTCCGCTGGTGGTCCGCCCCCGCGGCACTCGCGGCCGGCCTGTGGTTTGCCGTTCTGCCCGTCCACGCCGAGGCGGTTGCCAACATCGTGGGTCGATCGGAGCTGGTGTGCGCGGCGGCACTGATCGGCCTCACCCTCCTCGCGGTCCCTCGGCCGGGCCCGAGCCTGGGCGGTGGCAACGACGTGGGACCGCCGCCGCGACGCGCGCTGTGGCTGGCCGCGGTGCTGGCTGCATGCGCCGTGGCCAGCAAGGAAACTGGGGTGGTCGCCCCCGCGATCGTCTGGGCGGCGGCCATCACGCCCCTCCACTCGGACCAGCGAACCGCCGCCATCCGCTGGCAGCGCGCGAGGCGACTCGCGGCCGCGTCGGCGGCCGGCGTCTGCTGCCTCCTGGCGGCCCGCGTCCTCGTGTTGGGCACCCTGGCCGGCGACTCACCGCACTACGCCTTCCAACTCGCCCAGGGCTGGCGCGGGACGGCGTTGGCGCTGGCCACCGTGCCGCGCGCGCTCTCCCTCGCCCTGATCCCCCAGGCGCCACGGCTCGACTACTCCCCCCCCGATGCCGCCGTGGTGCACCCTGACCTCGTCCTCGCCGTCCTCGGCGCGGCCGCGGTCCTGGCGGCGGTCGCGCTCGGAGTCTGCCACCTCCGGCGCCCCACTCCATGGAGCTTTCTCGGCTGCTTCGCCGTGTGTACCTACGCCCCGGTGTCCAACCTCGTGCTTCGCAGTGGCGTCGTGGTCGCCGACCGCACCCTGTATTCCCCGAGCGTGGCGGTCGCGATCGCGGCGGGAGCCGGGATGGCCGCCGCGTGGGCGACCCGGCGATGGCTCGTGGTCGGTGTCGGCGCCGTCGTGGCGGCGACCGCCCTCGGCTTTACCGAACGCTCACTCAGCGCGTGGCGCGACTCACCCTCGGCCTTCGCCGCGATCCGCGACCGGTCGCCGACGAGCTACGTGGGACACTATACCAGCGCGGAAGTGCGTGACAACGCCGGCGACGGGCCTGGTGCGCAGCGAGAATACGCGATCGCGGTCTCCCTCACGCCGCACAATCCGGCAGTGCTGTACATGGCGGCGGCCAATGACATCCGCATGCGCGACACCGCGGCCGCGCTCACACTGCTGACCCGATCGCTGGCCCTACGGCCAGGCGGGGCCCGCACGCGGACCGCGCTGATCGGACTCGACCTGCGACGCGGCGACACCGCGGCCGCCCGGTCGCTCCTCCGCGACGGCGTGGCGCTCGACTCCACCGCGCGCATCTGGCGCGCGCAACTGGCAAAACTTGGTGGATAGGAGCCGGCGATCGCTGATTTCTATTTTTTCCCGGCTGGGCGCGGGGGGGGAGCGGCCGGGCGGCCGGCTGCGGCGGCGACGCTGGGCTTCGCGGCGGGCGGGGCGTCGTTGCTCTCGATGAAGCTCACATCGTGTCCGTGGTTCTTGAGCGACATGAGCATGCCCGTCTTGTCGAGCGCCTTCGCATAGGCTTCGCGCGCCTCGACCTGCTGCGCGTCTACCAGCTCGACCAGCGCATCATTGAGCGTCACCATGCCGAGCCGGCGCGACGTCTGGATCACGGACGGGATCTGAAAGGTCTTCCCTTCGCGAATCAGGTTCGAGATGGCCGGAACCGCGAGGAGCACCTCGCGCGCCGCGACGCGCCCGCCGCCGATCCTGGCGCACAGCGTCTGCGCAATGACGCCCTTGAGCGATTCCGACAGCATCACGCGGATTTGCTCCTGGTGGTCCGCGGGAAACTGATCGATGATCCGGTCCACCGTGCTCGCCGCTGTCGATGTGTGCAGGGTGGCGAACACGAGGTGGCCGGTCTCCGCCGTCTCGATCGCGATCGACACGGTCTCGAGGTCCCGCAACTCGCCGACGAGGATGATGTCCGGATCCTCCCGGAGGGCGGCCCGCAGCGCACTCTTGAAGGACGTGGTGTGCTGACCCACCTGCCGCTGCGTGATCATGCACTGCTTGTTGCGATGCACGAACTCGATCGGATCCTCGATCGTAATGACGTGATCCTTGCGGACGCGGTTGACCAGATCGATGAGCGCGCACAGCGTGGTCGATTTTCCGGACCCCGTCGGGCCAGTCACCAACACGAGGCCCTTGTTCAGGTGGCAGAGATGCTGGATCTCGGGCGGGAGGCCGAGCTGCTCGACGGTGACCACTTCGGTGGGAATGACCCGGAACACACCGCCGGCGCCGCGGCGCTCGCGGAGGGCGTTGCACCGGAACCGGGCGATGCCCTCGATCTCGTACGCGAAATCCGTGTCGTTGGTGTCGGCGAATTCCTGGCGGCTCTTCCCCGGCATGATCGCGCGGAGCATTGCCTCCATGACGTCATTCTCGATGGCATCGTAGCCGTCCAATCGAACGATGTGACCGTCAATGCGCAGGAGCGGCAGCTCGCCCGATCGGAGATGCAGGTCGGAGGCCTTCTTCTCGACCAGCACGCGGAGCAGCATGTCCATGTCGGCCAGTGCACTCGCCGCGCGTTCCTCGGTGGACTGAGTGGCCGCGAGGCGGCTGTCGTGATATGCGGCCGGTGGCCCGGCGATGGGCGCGGCGCCCGCGGTCTCGACCTGTACGGTGCGGCCGTTGGGCCGTGCCCCGTTGATGGGGGCGCTGTTGATGGGGGCGCTGTTGAAGGGGGCGCCGTTCGACGGCGCGACGCTCACCGGCGCGGGCTCCGCGATAGCCGGCGCGGCGTCCGCCGGGTTGGCGACGGTGATCGCGGCCTCCCAGCGGCCGTCGGCGTGCGACGCGCTGACGACGAAATGTCCCTCGGCGTTCGCGTAGTGGAAATCCGTGCGCCCGCCGCTGGCGAGCTGCGCGGCGGCGTCCACGGGCGCGATCTCACGCAACAACAGGAGCAACTGCGGCGCGGTCAGCGGCTGCTTCGTGATCGGACGCGGCACGCCGTCCTTCAGGAGGCTGGCGACTTCGCGTTCCACCAGATGAATGGAGTCAGCCCCGTTGGCCACCATGACGGAGAGAAATCGGTCGAGCTGAGCCATCGGGTCGGGACCTCAGTCCATAGGGCGCACTCGCTCGATCAACTCGCGGTTGATCAGGCGAATGCCGCCAGCGCTGTACAGCGTCACGAACCGCTGGGCGTACCGATTCAGATAGTCGAGCAGGCGTGGCCGATCGGTGGGCATTTCGAGATACAGCCGTCCGGATCGGACCGTGCCATCACGCAACGTGACTTCGACCGCTTCGGCGCGCGCGGCTGGCGCGACCGCGGCCTCGACGCCGCGATCATCCACGAGTTCGATTTCGCGAACCTGATGCTTCGCGACCATCAGCGTGTCCCCGGCGCGCACGAGCGGAAAGAAGGGCTCCGGCGAGTTGAGCACGTCCGGGACCTCTTCACTGCCCATACGGTACCGCGAGAAACGCTGCACGAACATCTCCCCACTGAGCTGCTCGCCACCGAGCATCATGAGGGAGACGATCCGTCTATCCTTCTCGATCCGGAAATCCGTGTTCATGGCACCGGGAGGGGAGAGCAGTGGCACGGCGGGTCACCCTCAAGACGCCCGGCGGCGAAGGCGCGCAACCGGGCGGTCTACGCTCTCGCGGCGCGGAACGCCCCGCTTGGCCGCCCGTCAGGCGTGGAGATGCGCTTCCCGCTCCGGCATCGCGCGGCGCTCCAGCTGGATCGTGACGTGATCGATCCCGAACAGCCGCATCGCATCATGGATGTGCTCCAGCACATGCTGGTGCCGCTCCGGCTCCCGCACGATCGCGTGCGCGCTCATCGCGATGACGCCGGAGGTGACGGTCCACACGTGCAGGTCGTGGACGGACTCGATCCCCGGGATCGCAATCAGCTGCAACCGGACCGCGCCGGTCGAGATGTGGGCGGGCGTCGATTCCAGGAGGATATCGACCGACTCGCGGACCAGACGCCAGGAGCCGCGCACGATGAGCACGGTCATCACGATCGACGCGATCGGGTCAGCCGGCAGCCACCCAGTGTAGCGCACGAGCACGGCGGCCACGACGGTTCCAACCGACCCGAGGAGATCGCCCAGGACATGGATGTAGGCCCCGCGCATATTGAGGCTGGCCCGCGAGCCACCGTGCAGCACCCACGCCGACGCCAGATTCGTAAACACGCTCGCGCCGGCGACCACGAGCATGAGGCCGCTCGCCACCGGTTGGGGGTGCCGCAGCCGGAGCACCGCCTCCGAGATGATCCAGGCGGAGATCAAGAGCAGCGTGGTGCCGTTGAGGAAGGCGGCAAGAATCTCCCAGCGCAGGTACCCGTAGGTCTTGTACGGCGTCTCCGGCTGCCGGCTGAACCACGCCACGAACAGCGATAATCCAAGCGCCGCCACGTCGGTGAGCATGTGCCCGGCGTCCGCGAGCAGGGCGAGCGAATTGGCATAGAACCCGCCCACGACCTCGACCACGAAGAAGAGCGCCGTGAGGGCGAGCGCGATCCGGAGCCCGCGCGCGTGTGCCTCGCCGGAGGCATGCACGTGCCCCGCACCATGGGGATGCGCATGGTCGTGCCCCGTGGCAGGTCCGGCGGCATTGCTGCTCCCGGATGGCGGGCCGTGGCTGTGCCCATGGCTGTGGCCAGGGCTGTGGCCGTGGTGGGAGGACGCCATGCCTAGTAGCTTGTGATGGTGCTCGTCCGGCTGCTCGCCATCATTGCGCTCGTGCTGCTGAATGGGTTCTTCGTCGGTGCGGAGTTCGCGATGGTCCGATCCCGGCGCACTCGGCTGGAGGCACGGGCGGCCGAGGGCGACCGATTATCCCGGCTCGCCCTTCGCGGTACAACTAACATCCCATCCCTGCTGTCGGCCAGCCAGTTGGGGGTGACGCTGGCAAGCCTCGGATTGGGGTGGGTCGCGCAGTCCGCGTTCTCCGGCGTCCTCGGTGATGCGTTGGCGGCGCTGCCGATCGCGATCGAGGTCCCGCTGCGCGTCACGATCGCCGGCGCCATCGCACTCGCCGCCGTCACGTACCTGCACGTGGTCTTCGGCGAGCTCGCGCCCAAGGGCGCGGCCCTGCTGCACCCCGAACAGCTCGCGCGCTGGTTGGTCCCCCCGCTCATGGTCTGGGCATTGCTGACGACGCCTTTTACCGCACTGCTCAATCGATCCGCCCAGGTCGTTCTGCGGCTGACTGGCCGCGGGACCCCGCAGTCGGCCGAAGACAGCGTCCATTCGCCCGAAGAGCTCCGCCTGCTCGTCGAGCAGGCACAGGAGGGCGGCGCGCTGGAGCAGAACGACGCCGCGCTCCTGGATGGCGTATTCGAGTTCTCGGAGAAGAATGCCCGGGAGGTGATGACGCCACGCACCGGGATCGTGGCGCTCCCGAGCGATGCGACGCTGGAGCAGACGCTGACCACGGTGACCGAGGGCGGGTTCTCCCGATACCCGGTGTACACGGACACGATTGACAGCATCATCGGCATCCTGCTGGCAAAGGATCTCCTCCAGGTCGCGCGCGACCGCCCCCCGACGTTCACGCCCACCGCCATCATGCGGCCCGCGCACGTGGTCCCCGGCTCACGCGAGATCGAAGCCGTCCTCGGCGATTTCAAGCGGCTCAAGGAGCACATGGCCATCGTCCTCGACGAATACGGCGGAACGGCCGGCATCGTCACGATGGAGGACCTGCTCGAGGAGATCGTCGGCGAGATTCTCGACGAGCACGATGAGCCGGCCGCGCCACCGCCCGTCACCACGCGAGAGGGCGAACTGTCGGTCGCCGGGAGTACCGCCATCAGCGAGCTCAACAGCCGCTTCGAACTCACCGTACCCGAAGAGGACTACACCACCATCGCCGGATACGTGTTCGGCGTGCTCGGCCGCGTCCCGGTGATCGGCGATCGCGTCACGATCGGTCGCGCGACGTTCATTGTACGCCAGATGGACGGTCGCCGCGTCGAGACGCTCGGCCTGGAACTGGCCCCGGCGGAATCTGGCAAAGACGAGGCGGCCGACGAACGTTAGCGGGCGCCGGTCGCGGCGGCCGGTCCCGCGCAACGGCTACTGGCTGCCGCCGACCACGATGGTCGCCTTGCCGCGATCGAGGAACTCCGGGATCGACGCCAGCTCAAACGCGGTGACTGCCATGACCGTGGCCGCCTGCTGCAGATCGCCCATCACCGCGTAGTCGAAGGTGTCGGACTGCGAATGGTGGGTGTGGTTGTAGCCTCGCGTCTCCTGGTCGAAGTTGAACGCCGGCACGCCGTACGGCTGAAAGGACAGATGGTCGGTGCCGCCCTTGTCGCGCGACCGGATGGCGAACGGCCCGAGGGTGGCCAGCGGAGCGAACATCGCGCCCCACGCGTCGCGGAGCTCGTCGTGCCCCTGGAGCGAGATGCCCGTGATGCGCCCCGTTCCGTTGTCGAGCACGAGGACCGACTGCACGTGTTTGAGGTCCCGCTCGTGCTGCTCGGCATAGTGCTGCGAGCCGAAGAGGCCCTCCTCCTCGCCAGTGAAGAGGACAAATCGAATCGTGCGCGCGGGCCGCACGCCGGATGCCTTGAGAATCCGCGCGGCCTCGAGCACCGCGATGGCGCCCGCACCATTGTCCGTGGTCCCGGACGCCAGGTCCCAGGAGTCGAGATGTGCGCCCAGCACCACGACTTCATCGGCGTGGATGCCGCCGCGGATCTCGGCCACGGTGTTCTCGGCTGCGACCGTGTCCGCCGACAGGCTGTTGGCGATGTCGGCCCGCAGCGTGACGGTGTGACCGAGCGCCAGCAGGCGATGGAACTGCGTGAACGTCTCGTGCGGCACCACGATCATCGGCAGCGGGAACAGACTCGCGGGCGAGCCGCTCATGGTCAGCAGCCCGAAGTCCTTGGCACCGTCGTTGATCATGCCCAACGCGCCATCGCGCGCGAGCAACAGCGCCAGCGACTGGCGGAAGTCGCGCAAGTCGGGCGTGGCAGTCGCCGCCGCAAAGGCCTTCCTCGTGGAATCAGCGACCGCGGAGTCGGCCGCGGTCATGGGCGGCCCGTCGGGGTTCCACACGAAGACCGGCGGACGCGTCATCACCCACTTGCCGCGGACGGCCGCCGCGAACTGCGCCGAATACTCGGCCGGCGTGCGCGCACTCATGTAGATCACGTCGCCGGTCTCCGGTCCCTTCGTGCCGGGCGCCCACGCCCACGACGCGCCGATGAGTTGCCGTGCATGCGGCGCGAGCAGCGTCAGCGCAATCGGGCCGCGCTCCCACGCCCGTCCAAATTGCCACGACTCGGTCCACGCACTGTCCACTCCGTATTCGCGAAACTTCTGCACGGTCCAGGCGTTCGCCCGGCGCACCGCGGGCGACCCGGTGAGTCGCGGCCCGATCACATCGGACAGAAACTCGAGGTCAGGGGCGACGCGTGACCGGCGCGCGCCTTCGGCCATCATGGCGTCTACCGCAATGCTGTCCGCCGGCAGCGTGATCTGTTCCTGCGCGACCCGCGCGGCCGTGTCGGCCGGGGGCGCCGACGACGGCGTCGCGCGCGTGCCATTGGCCGCGCCACCAGCCCCGCCGACGGGTGCGGGGTTCTGTCCCGGGTGCCGGATGGAGCAACCGGCGACCACGGTCATCGCGAGCGCGGCGAGACCACTGAGGGCATGTCGGGTGACTGTCACGAGGTGCCCGTCACGAGGTGCGTGTCATGAGGTGACTGTCATCGGTGGATCAATGGGTGGGGACAGGACCGGTCGCGCCCAACAGCCGCCCCATGGCGCGCGTCGCGATGCGGGTCGCGATGCCCGAGCAGGCGAGCGTCGCGGCGACGAAGCTCCCGGCGTCGGCGATGCCCTGCCCCGCGATGTCGAGCGCCGTCCCATGATCGGGCGACGTGCGCGGGAACGGCAAGCCAAGCGTGACGTTTACGGCCCGGCCGAACGAGGCGACCTTGATGGCCGTCATTCCAACATCGTGATAGGGCGCAATGACCGCATCGAATTCCCCCCGCATGGCCCGTACGAACACCGTGTCCGCGGGAAACGGACCGGCGATGCCGGCAGCGCGTGCCGCGGGCGCGAGCACGCGTCCATCTTCGTCGCCAAAGCGGCCGCCATCGCCGGCATGCGGATTCAACGCACAGAGCGCGATGCGCGCGTCGGACAGCGCGAACCACGCGTCGAGGTACCGCCGGGTAATATCGGCGGTCTCGACGATCGCGCGCTCGGTGACCAGGCGCGGGACGTCGCGCAGCGCCACATGCGTCGTGGCCAGCACGACACGCAGGGCATCCGACGCGAGCATCATGGAGACGCGACTGCCGGTCAGTGCCGCCAGCATCTCGGTGTGACCGGGAAAGTCGTATCCACCAGCCAGCAGCGCGGCCTTGTCGATCGGAGCGGTGACGATCCCCTGCACCGCGCCACTCTGCGCCAATGCCACCGCGCGCTCGATCGCTGCTCCGCTGAGCGCGCCGGCCGCCGCGACGCCATCGCCGGCGCGCCATTTGCCGACCCGTTCGTCGGCATCGACGCCCGCACCCCCGGGACCCACGACAATGAGGTCGCAGGCCGCGCGAACCCTCGGATCGACCAGCGCCGCCGCCACGATTTCCGGACCGATCCCGCGGGGGTCGCCGAGGGTCACCGCGAGGCGCGGACGCGCCGCTCTCGCCAGCACCGCCATCGAGCTAGATGCGGACCGCGACGTAGGTCTCTTTGCGGAGGCCATCGAGCAGTCGCGCGATCGCGCGCTCGTCGGCCAGTTGATCGCGAATCCGATCGCGCAGGTCGCTCATCGTGTAGTCGCCGCCGTCATTGGCCGTGATGATCTGCGCCACGACGAACTTCGGCTTGCCGGTCCCGCGATCCACGATCGGGAACGGACCCGTGAAGTCACCCGATTTCTTCCCGCGGAACGCGTCAGCGTAGGACGGCGGCAGCGAGTCGCGCGGGAACGGCTGCAGACTGCCCTTCTCCTCATTCGGATCGTGGTGGCGCGCCACCAGCGAGTCGAAGCTCGCCCCCGCCTTCCACGCGGCCAGCACGCTGTCGGCCTCGGTGTGCGCAGCGACGACCTGCGATGAGTCGAGCTTCCACCGGATCAGGATATGGCTCGCCTTCACTTCGGCGGGCTTCACGCGATCGACGCGGATGATGTGATAGCCGAACACGGTCTCGATCACCGGGCTCAGTTGACCCGGCGGCAGCGCGAACATCCAGCGGTCGAATTCGAGGACCATCGTCCCGCGCCGATTCCAGCCCAGGTCACCGCCCTGCTCACGCGTGCCCTGGTCCATCGATTCGCGCTTGGCGACCTGCGCGAAGTCCTCGGCGCTCGACCCATGGGCCTTCAGGTCGGCGAGCACAGAATCGGCTTTGGCTTTGGCGGCGGCCTTGGCGGCCGGTGTTGGACGCGGCGCGACGACCACCTGGCGGAACGTCACGGTCGCCGGCCGGCGCGGCAGCGACGCCTTATTCGTGTTGAACGCGGTGGAGATGTCGGCCTCGCTAACGCCGACCGGCACGAGCTTCCCATCCTCTTTCAGCTTGTCGATCACGCGCCGCTGCAGCTCGGCGCGCTTGGCTTGCTCGAGAAGGCTCTTCCGATATTCCTCGGACGTCCCGAAGCCGGCCTTTTTGAGCTCGGTGCGGTAGTCGGCCTCGCTCGGGAACTGGGACCGTACCTGCTTCATCCGCTGATCGACCCCGGGCGCCACATCCTCGTCGGTGACCTCGACCTTGAGTGTCTTGGCCTTTTGAACGAGCAGCTCCTCGTTGATCAGGTCGTTGGCAACCGTCCGCGCCAACTGCACTTGCCCGAGCGAGTCCGGAGGAATCTGCAAACTGCCTTGGGCGCGGCCGACGTTGATCCGTTCCAGTACAGTGCTCCACAGGACCGGCTCGTCTCCAACCACGGCGACAACGCGATCGAGCGGCACGACACCACCGTTGGCCAACGCGATCGGCGGCGGCGGCGGCGCCTCACTCGGCGCCGGTGCCTTGACGGTCGATGCCGAATTGGTCGCGGCGGATGCGGCCGGGCGCAGTGCCGGCACGCTGTCAGCGCTGATCGTTCCGCCAATCGCCGCCGTCGTGGGCATTGCTATCGTGGTGACGCCGTGCGCAGCCGCCGGCGGAGGAGCACCAGGCGGCGACGCGCTCGGCGTCGGTGACGGCGCGGTCGCCGCGGGCGACGGAGTCCCCTGCGCGACGGCCGCGCGGGCAGCGAGCAATCCGCTGACCGCAATGACTCCAACACGCAATGCGCGCCGCATCCACCTCACCGAGGCGGCGCAGCGCGCATCCCGACACCCCAGCTGCATACTACGCGATACCCCGCGAGACGGTCACGGTTTCGCGGCCGGCGGTGGAGCCGGCGGGGCGCCTGCTGACGGGTGCGGCGCGCCGCCGGCCGGGCCGCCGGCTGGTGACGGCGTTCCCCCGGGGAGCGGGACCGCGGACGGCGGTGCGCTGGCCGCGTGAGCCGAGTCGGACGACTTCCGGAGCTGCGTCGCCAGTGCGAATGCCCGATCGACGCCCGCATCGACGATCTTCGAGTCGTACTTGTCGTGCAGCGCTGCATCGACCGGCGCGGGGATGTCCACATATCGCACGGACATCGTGAGCAGCTTGTCGAGGTAGGCGTCCACATGCGCGGCGGCGATCGCCTCGCGCTGCGCCGGTGCTTTCGCGCTGTCCGCCAACGCCCGAGGGTCCACGCCCAGTTGCGTCCACGCGTTGGTGATCACCTGCTCGTAGCCATGACGCACGCCGTTGGTCTCCGACGAATCCAGCGTGATCTTCGCGCTGTCGGCCTGGCGAATGATCACTTCGTTGCGCACAACGCTGCGCACCATGAGGGGAATCTGGCTGTCGGGCGCGACCTGGAGCTGTGCCCGCGCCCCCGGCGGAAACATCTCGAGCCACTTGGCGAGCCGACTGGCCGTGAACTCCCCGCCCGTATATGTCGCGATCGGGGTCCGGTCGGACTTGTGGAGCTCACGGTCCTTGCCGACCGCGCGCACCAACGTCACCGCGCCGGGCGCCATCTTCAGATGGATCGACGAGTCGAGTTGCGCGATGTAGAGGCTCTCGGCCTTTTGCGCGACTTTGCCGCCGGCGGCCTTGGCGACATCGCCTTTGACTTCATCGTAGGTCGGCCGATAGATGATGTGCCAGCCGAATTGCGTGTGGATGGGCTGCGAGATCTGCCCCGGCTTGAGCGCCACGAGCGCCTGCTCGAACGCCGGCACCATCTGTCCCTTCTGGAACACTCCCAGATCGCCGCCTCGCCGCGCTGAGCCCGGATCCTGACTGTTCTTCAAGGCCAAGTCCGAGAAATTCGCGGGCGTCGCCTGCGCCCGGAGGGCCACTGCCTTCCGGCGGACCGAATCACCTTTGGCGATCGAATCGGCGCCATGCGGTGCAGCGAGCAGAATGTGGCGCGCCGCCAGGACCTCGCCACTCGCGTACTGCTCGGGATACCGGAGCGAGTCCGCGCCCACCCACGACTTCGACAGCTGATCGAACCACTTCTTCGCCCGCATGTTCGCCAACACACCCCAGAGCGCGGAGTCCACGAGGGCGGGCTCGTTGAGTGAGTCATCCGCGACGGCGGCCTGGGCCAGCAGCTGGTAGTCGATCCAGACCATCGTGAGCTGGCGGACGACGTCGTGATCCACCGGCAGGCGGGAGTTGCCAAGCATCGTGCCCAGACGGTTCACCGACAGTTCCTGCGAGCCCGCATGCGCGACCACATCGACGTGGGCGGTCATCGCGTCCTTGAAGGCGCGGCACGATTCAAGCGTGGTGACCGCGGTGGCGGCGGCGACAGTGGCGCAAGCGAAGACAGCGACGGAACGGGACATCGAGCGTGGCATCGAATGGAGGATGAGGGAAAGGCGGAGCGATAGACTCCGCGCGGCAGGGCTAGACCGCGGCGACACTGCGGAGCGCGCGGACCAGCCCGCCGAGGAGCTCCGCCCCGCCCAGGCGCGTGAGCTTGAGCGACAGGGGATGGGTCCGGCGAACTTCAATCTGGAACTGGACGTCGTGAAAGGCCGCCGACAGAGGCTTCATCCGCGGCACGGCATCGGCGCGAAAGCTAATACGCGCCTCCCCACCGCGCACCAGGATCCCCTCGACCCCGAGCACGGCCCCCACCAAGCGCAGCAGCGCCTGGGCAAAGAAGGCCTCGGCCGCGGGTGGCAGCACGCCAAAGCGGTCGCGGACCTCGGCACTGAGGGCGTCGATCTCCGCCGCCTCGGTCACGCGCGTCAGCCGTCGGTAGATGTCGAGCTTCGCCTCCTGTGACGGCACGAACTCATCCGGCAGGTACGCCGGCAGGTCGAACGAGACGTCCGCCGGAACCGCCTTCACACCACCCGCCGCATGCTGCACCCGTCGCACTTGCTCATCGAGCATGCGCAGGTACAGGTCGAACCCGACGGCCTGGACGAATCCCGACTGCTCGGGTCCGAGAATGTTGCCGGCGCCGCGCAGCTCCATGTCACGCAGCGCGACCCGGTACCCGGAGCCCAGCTCGGTGTGGTGCTCGAGCACCTGCAGCCGGCGCTCGGCCTCCTCATCCACCGTATCCGGCACCATGAGATAGCAGTAGGCGCGCCGGTGCGACCGGCCCACCCGCCCGCGCAACTGATATAGTTGCGCGAGGCCGAGCGTGTCGGCCCGGTTGACGAACATCGTGTTGGCGTTGGGCACGTCGAGCCCCGACTCCACGATCATCGTCGAGACGAGCACGTCCACCTCGCCGTTGACGAATCGTCGCATGACCTCCTCGAGGTCCCGCTCGCGCATCTGCCCATGACCGATCGCGACCCGCGCGCGCGGCACCAGGCGATGGACATGGTCCGCGATCGCTTCGATCGTCGCGATCCGGTTGTGCACGAAGAAAACCTGGCCCCCGCGATCCAGCTCCCGCCCGACGCCCTCCTCGATCAATGCGTCGTCCCACGGCTCCACAAAGGTGAGCACCGGCGATCGGTCGCGGGGGGGCGTCTGCATCAACGTCATGTCGCGAAGCCCGGCGAGCGACAGGTGGAGCGTCCGCGGAATGGGCGTCGCGGTCAGCGTCAGCACGTCGATTTCCAGCCGCAGCTGCTTGAGTCGCTCCTTGTGGCGCACGCCGAATCGATGTTCCTCGTCGATCACGATCAACCCCAGCTCGCCGAACTTCACGTCGGGACTCAGCAGGCGGTGCGTGCCGATGATCACGTCGATCTTCTTGGCGGCGAGGTCGGCCAGGATGACCTGCTGTTCCTTGGGCGTCTGGAACCGGCTGAGCACTTCGACCCGGATCGGGAAGTCCGCCACGCGCTCGCCGAATACGCGCACGTGCTGGTCTGCGAGAATCGTGGTCGGCACCAGCACCGCGACCTGCCGTCCCGACTGCACGGCCTTGAACGCCGCCCGGACCGCGATCTCGGTCTTGCCGTAGCCGACGTCGCCAACGAGTAATCGATCCATCGGGCGCACGCGCTCCATGTCGGTCTTGACATCGGTCGTCGCTTTGCGCTGATCGGGCGTATCCTCGAACAGAAACGAGGACTCGAGTTGCCGCTGCCACGCGGCATCACTCGCGTGCGGCGGCCGGTTCGCGACCTGGCGGCGGGCATAGAGGTCGAGCAGCTCGGCCGTCATCTCCTGGATCGCCGCCCGCGTGCGATCGCGCTGTTGCGCCCACCGCTTCCCGCCGAGCTTGTGCAGTCGGGGCGGCGGAGCATCGGCCGACACATCGCCCGCGGCCCGATACCGTTCGAGCTGATCGATCCGGTACAGCGGCACGTTGAGCCGATCGCCGCCTTCGTACTCCACCACCGCGACTTCGACCGTGCTCTCCTTGACGAAGATCGTCTCGATGCCACGGTAGATGCCGATCCCGTGTTCGAGATGCACCACGTAGTCACCCGCGCGGAGCGCCGTGACCGATTCGAGGGAGATGCCGCCCGCGTACCGGCGCGTCCGCCGGATGCGGCGCTCGCGGCGGAAAATCTCGTGGTCCGTCAGGACCCGCAGCCCGCCCTCGGTACCCGCGGGCGGCACGACGAAGCCACCATCCAACACGCCGACCGCCAGCGTCGCGGGCGATGCGTTCCCTGGCCCGCCGTCGCGTCCGCGGTCGGCGAGGAGCTCGTCGAGGCGTTCGCACTGCCCCGCGTTGTCGCAGAGAATGAGGGTCGGGACCCCGTCGCGCACGATCCGTCCCAATCGCGCGATGTCACGGTCCACTGGCTCGGGGGGCCGTAGCGGGAAGACGATATCGGCGGTGGAGGACGGCGCGCGCTCCTCGACCAGGGTCGGCAGACTCGCCAGCGCGGCAAGCGTCCGGTCGGGCGGCTGGTACAACTCCTCGCGGGGCGGTGTGTCTTCCCCGCGCCGGCGCGCCAGCTCGACGTGGTGCTGCGCCTCGTCCCACGTGCGGCGGAGCTCGGGTTCGAGATGCGCGCCGGCCGGCGTCACGACGATCGCGTCCGGAGGCCACAGGTCGATGATCGACACGCGCTCGGTCAGCGCACCCGATACGGCATCGGTGACCGGACCATCGACGGGCAGCACCACG
>Ga0302324_100013749_pt1 | contig 16380 bp, 12 predicted proteins | sample Palsa_T0_1_FD_201949 | JGI IMG/M metagenome (GOLD analysis project Ga0302324, IMG submission 201949) | Peat permafrost microbial communities from Stordalen Mire near Abisko, Sweden - Palsa_T0_1 | ecosystem: Environmental > Terrestrial > Soil > Palsa > Peat permafrost | place: Sweden: Abisko...
CCATTCCTCGTGGCAGTCGACTGAGTGAGACGCGGCTCGGCCTTCGCTGTGACCGGATACGAGCAACCAGGTCACCGCCTTCGCTCGCTCGTGGGTCAATACGGGCGTCGCATTGTGTTCGGCCACACGCTTCTCCATCGATATCGCGCAACGGGCGTCTGATCTTCGCTCTGACTCGGCAGGAGCAGCAAGGGCGGGACCCGGTAACCGGCTCGCGCTGCTGGGCGTCCGAGCGCCTCCGACCATCATCAAGATCACCCCGACGGTCTGGAGACGATGCCGTGAGTGCTTACGGTCACGGCGAATCGCAGGATCGCGCCCACTGCGATCAGAAAGGATGATGTTACAAATCCCACGTTACCTCCGTTCGACTGATCAGCACGGGTTCGTCACGGTCAGGTCCGGGCTCACTCGCCCCGATTTATGCAGCCACGAGCTGATCGCGCTTGGCGGCGACCCCTTCGAGCAGCTCCTTGAACGAATCGGAGAACTTCTCGACGCCCTGGCGCTCGAGCAGGTCGACCACGTCGTCGTAGTCGACACCGGCCGACGCGAACGCCTCGAAGGTGCGATGCGCCTCGTCAAGCCCCTGCTCAAGCGTCGCCTCGGCCTTGCCGTGATCCTCGAACGCTTCGACCGTCACCGGCGGCATCGTGTTGACCGTGTCTTGGCCGATCAACTCGTCGACGTACAGCACGTCGGAGTAAGCGGGGTTCTTGGTCGAGGTGGAGGCCCACAGGCACCGCTGGGCCGAGGCCCCGGCCGCCTTCAACTCCTCCCACTCCGAGCCGCTGAACAGCTCCTTGTAGGTCTGGTAGGCGAGCTTGGCGTTGGCGATCGCCAGGGTCCCCTTCAGCTCATCGTGCCCCCCGATCGCGTCCAGGCGCTTGTCGGCCTCGGTGTCGACCCGGGAGACGAAGAACGAGGCCACCGAGCCCACGGTGCTGAGGTCACCGCCGCCGTCACGAAGCCGCCGCAGGCCGCGCAGATAGGCCTCGGCCGCCTCGCGATGGCGCTCGAGCGAGAACAGCAGGGTGACGTTGACCGGTATGCCGGCGACGATCGTCTCCTCGATCGCGTCGAGCCCGGGCTTGGTGCCGGGGATCTTCACGAACAGGTTGGGGCGCTCGATCAGCCCGTGCAGCCGCTTGGCGTCGTGGGCGGTGGCGCCCGCGTCGGCGGCTAGGCTCGGATCGACCTCCAGCGACACCCAGCCGTCACGGGTCGACCCGCCCCGGTCGTAGACCGGGCGCAGCAGGTCGCACGCCTCCCGGATGTCGTCCTTGGCCAGGGCCAGGAAGACCTCCTTGGGGTCGTCCTCGTGCTGGATCACCTCACGCAGCTGGTCGTCGTAAGCGGTGCCCTCGGCGATCGCGTGCTGGAAGATCGTGGGGTTGGAGGTCAGTCCGACGATTCCGCGCCCGATCAGATCCTTCAGGTCGCCGTTGCGGACGGAGTGACGTTCGATGTAGTCGATCCACGGGCTCTGGCCGTAGTCGGCCAACTGCTGAAGGGGGGTTGACATCGAGTCTCCTCGCTCGTCCATCTCGATCCTCCATTTCCGGGCGGGTGAGCCGAGTTGTGATCTCTGCCCACCTGACCTCGATCGGTTGCCGTTCGGGCACGGTCGCGCGTTTCGCCCGAGGCCGCGCCCGTGAACCCCCTGGGTTTGGAACCCTGGGTTGGGTCTCCAACGTGTCGAACAGGACGCCCGTTTGAGCGCCACCGGGCACCTCAACAGCGTGGCCTCAGGTCCCGCGCGCAAAGGCGTGTGGGACCTCGACGTACTTTGTGTACTTCCGCCCGACGTGCGTCCGCGGCTGCCACAGGGCCGCCCCGGAGCCAAAACGCGACCTCAATCGGAGACCCGCGAGGCGGGCGTGTCCGCGCCCTCAATCGACCACCACGAGCAACGGCTTCCCTTTCCCGACGATGTACGTGGACAGCAGCGCCGCGCCGCCGCTGCCGACATTCCGCACCGGCCCGGAAATGGAGAATTGAGATGGACGTTGCGGCGCTAGCAGAGGTCCTGCACGAGACAGCCGAGCATCACGGCTCCTCGAGGCGATCGCTTCACCGCACGACTGGTGGCTGGTTACGCGGCGTACATGGACGCTCGCGAGCGCGGGAGCACCCTGGCGGCGAGGATTACCTAAGCTCCATCGACCGCGGGGTAGTATTTCTCGCCACCTCGTCCTGTGCCCAAGCTCAAAACCGAGCGGCACTTTGCGATTCGCGGCTGGCTTGGTCACTCGCCGTCGAGGGCGGAGCTCGGCAATGCGCCGACCAGTTCGCGGCGCGAGCGGATGCCGAGCTTGTTGAACACGTTGCGCAGGTGCCATTCAACGGTGCGCGGGCTGAGGAACAGCCGTGCGCCAATCTCGGGATTCGACAGCCCGTCGCGGGCGAGTCGCGCGATCTGCCGCTCTTGCGCGGTCAGATCGTCCCGGGTCTCGACGGTCCGCTTGCGCACGTTCTCGCCCGACGCTTGAAGCTCATTCCGCGCGCGCTCAGCGAACGCTTCCATCCCAATCGCCGCGAACATTTCGTGGGCCGCGCGTAGCTGCTGGCGCGCATCGACCCTGCGATTCTCGCGGCGCAACCACTCACCGTAGACCAGGTGTGCGCGGGCGAGCTCGGGACGGAGCCGGGTCCGGCTCAACCGCTCGAGCGCCTTGCGGTAGAGGTCGTCGGCGGCTGGCCCGTCGTTTAACAGCGCCCGGGAGCGCGCCTCGACGCCGAGCCCGAAGTCCGTGCCGCAGTGTTGTGTCGAGACCGCGAGCCGCTCGAGCGCCTCGCGCGCCAGCTCGGCGTCCCCTCCGCGCGCCGCCGCCTCTACCAGCTCCGGGAGCGCAAACGTGGAGACCCACGGCTCGAAGGTATTCGATGAGGCTTGCCGCGCCGCCGACGCGGCCTCCTCGTAGCGGGCGAGCCCGTTGTATAGGACCGCGGCGGCCCAGTGCGCGTTCGCCGCCGCGATCCCTTGACCGCCGACGCTGGCTAATACGGCCGAGGTCAACGCGGAGGTATCGGCCTCCCTCCCCTGGAGCGCCAGGAGCCTCATCGAGGTGAAGGGCGGGAACGGGGTCCCGGTCGCCACGGCGACACTGTCGGCCTCCACGATCAGAGACGCGACGCCGGCCAGGTCGCCTGTCCACGAGGTTGACATGGCCAGAGAGGCCAGGTGCAGCGGCAGCTGCGCGAGTACGCCGGCGTCGCGAACAATCTTGACCTGTCTGGTTGAGATCGCGCGCATGCCCTCGTCGTCCCACAGCGTCGTGCTGGGCGCGATGGCCGCCCAACCCCAGCGCAACGCGTCCTCCGCGGGGATTTCAGCGAGCGCTTCCGCCGCTCGCTGCAGCGTTGGAGTCGCCGCGGCGTGTCCCTCGGTGGTCAGCTCAGCCATGCCGTCAAGCAGCAGCTCGAGGGGTCCTGGTGTACCGAGTGGCGGAGCCAGCGCCTGGACGGCGCGCCAGATTTCAAGGATGACGTTCCCTTGGCCCGCCATGCTGGCCGCCCCCCAGGCGGTCAGGTATGTGTCGCGCGCGAGCCGGAGGTCGAGCTGTTCGAGTTCTCTGGCTGCCTTGAGAAGCAGCGGAGGAGCGTCGGCGGCGGCGCCCGAGGCGAATGCGACGTTCCCGCGGAGCAGGTCCACCCGGGCGCGTTGAACCTCGTCGAGCGGCCCGGACTCCGCCGTGGCGAGGAACGCGAGGGCCGCGTCGAACGCGCCAGCCTGAAGGCTGGCCTGCGCCGCGCCCAGAGCGCGGTCCGCACGTCGCGCGGGATCCGCGGTCAACGCGACAGCGCGCTGCAGGAACGCTGCCGCGGCAGCGGCTCCACCCCGCGTCTGCGCGCGGCCGGCCGAGCGCTCGAGCTCCACGGCGACCTGCTCATCCGGTCCTGCCGCGGCCTTAGCCAGATGCCACGCCCGGCGGTCGGGATCGAACTCGGGGTCGGTTGCGGCCGCCAACGCCAGGTGGACCGCCCGCCGTTCTTGCACCGGAGCTGTTCCATATACCGCGGTGCGTACAAGCGGATGGCGGAAGGTCACGCGCTGGCTCAGGGTCAGTAGCCCGTCAGTTTCCGCATCGACCGCCGAGACCATGATGCCGAGCTGCTCGGACGCGCGTAACAACAGCAGTGGATCGCCGACGGGCTCCGCCGCCGCAAGCAGCAAGAGGCGCCGCGCATCATCGGACACCGCGCTGACACGTCGCACGAAGCTCTCCTGGATCCGTCCCGTCAATGCTTGCGTCGCTGGCAAGCCGAAGCCGCCAGCCAGCTGCGTCATCGTCAACCCGCGTGGCAACTCGAGCAACGCCAACGGATTTCCGCGCATCTCCGCGATGATCCGGTCGCGCACTCCCTCATCCAGCTTGAACCGCACCGCCGAGCGCAGCAGCGCGCGCGCGTCTCCATTGCGCAAGCCGGGCACCTCTAGCGCGGCCACGCGCTGAAGCTCCGGACCGGGCTCGCGCGCTGCGAACACAAGCCCGACCGGCTCGGCCAGCAGGCGCCGCGCGACAAACGCCAGTGTGAGCGCCGAGGCCTGATCCAGCCATTGCGCGTCATCGACGACGCACAGCAGCGGCCGCGCCTCGGCCGCGTCAGAGAGCAAGCTCAACACGGCCAACCCGACGAGGAACCGATCGGGGGGTGCGCCGGCGGCCAGCCCGAAGACCCTCTCCAGCGCCTCACGCTGAGGAGCCGGCAGCCTCTCAAGCCGACTAAGCACCGGTCCGCACAGCTGATGCAGGCTCGCGTAGGCCAGCTCCATATCCGATTCCACACCCATCGCGCGGATGACCGTGAAATCCGACGCCGACCCGATCAGGTACTCCAGCAGCGCAGTCTTCCCGATCCCAGCATCCCCCCGCACTACCAACGAACGACTCTCGCCGCCGCGGACGTCCTCGATCAACTTGTCCAGCGCCGCGCGCTCCCTGGCCCGCCCGCGTAGGAACATTTGCCCTCCAGGTCCAGGAACACCGCGTTCCATCGGCAGCGACAAATCGTAAAGGACACAACACTCACCAAGGGGACCTCAACGATGATAAAAACTCGAGCCGGCTCCCCCTCCGGGCTTGCAGCGGTACTTTTGCATTCCGCCCGCGACTCTTCTCCTTGGCCACCAGCCGGAGGCCACGGGATCCCGCGCGCCTTGGGCCCCCGTGCCTACACTACGCACGAGCCGGTCGATGCAACAGCCGGTCTCGCTCGCCCTTTCGCCTGATACCGGCGCTCGACGCCGACGCCACGGGGCGGATGCTCGCGCTTGTGCATTTGGCACTGCCAGCGATCCGATCGACCCGTTCGGGACCCGCTTTGATGCCCCGATGGGCCTGTTAGCCCAGAGGCTGGCAGTCCTCGTATGCGCGGGCTCCGGGGGAGCCGACGCCTTCCGATCGGACCGGCGCCGAGGCGCACCGACGGGCTGTCTCCTGGCGACAAGCAGGTTCCTTGGGTTTCCGTCGGTCAGGCCTGCTTCGGTGTGGCTGCGGCACTCGGCTTCGGCGCTGACAACGCTTTCGAACTTGTTCCAGAGCGTGCGTGTTGCAGCGCTCGAGGTTGGCCGTTCGACACTTCTGCTTCTGTTCCGCTGGACGTGGAAGCCGTCGTTTCGCGGCCTCGCTCGATCAGCGGCGATGGAGGCGTGGAAGTCCACGTGGTATGAGGCGATAGGTAAGTCGGCGGTGAACGCCTAGCAGGCAGCGCGCGTCGCTCAGTTCCCGAGCTCGTCGGTCGATGTGAATAACCGCTGGCCTTAGCCGACCAACACGCCATGCTCTCTTATGAGGACTGCTCCTTCGTCTGTGCGTTGGCGGGCCGAGGGGAGCCTGAGCAGACGCGCGGACGGCCCCACCGATGGGTGGGGCCGTCCGTCCTACAAGCCCCTGCGAACTACAGGGGGTCGCCACAACTCCGGATTAGTCCAGACTAGGCCGGAACTGGCACTGCGCTGGCCGCGGTGAGCTCGTCCCTCTCGGCATGGATCAGGAAGGCTGAGAACCCGGCCGCGAGCAGTGCGGCGATGGCGCCGACCAGGAACGCCTTGTCATACCCGTGTACTAGTGCGTAAGCCTGGACCGTATGGGTCGCCGGGTGCGAGGTGATGTAGCTGGCGACCGCGCTGACGAAGAACGTGTTGAACACGGCCGCGCCCAGGGCGCTTCCGATCTGCTGGCTGGCGTTGACCAGCGCGCTGGACGCGCCGGCATCGTTGCCGCGTACCCCGAGGGTGGCGAGGTTCTGCAGCGGCGTGAACAAGAGTCCCATGCCGAATCCAAGCATCAGCTCAGCGGGGAGAACATGGATCCCATAGCCGCTGCTGACGGTGCTCAGGGACAGCACTAGGAGCCCGGCGGCGGCGATGATTCCGCCGACGGTCATGATTGGTCGAGGACCGATCCGGGACATGAGCGGGGTCGCTATGGCTACGGCTGGGAAGATCGCGATCGCCATTGGGACGGTTGCCAGTCCGGTCTTCATCGGGCTGTAGCCGAGGGTGCCCTGCAAGTAGTAGATCAGGAATAGGAATCCGCCGACGACCGCGGCGCCGATTGCGATGGCCGCCAGGTTCGCGCCACCACGGGTGCGATCGAGCACGATCTGGAGCGGAAGCAGCGGCTGGCTGGAGCGAAGCTCGACGATCACAAAGACGATCAGGAGAGCGACTCCGATGGCCAGGAAGCCAAGCGTTGTAGTCGATCCCCAGCCGTCGATGCCGGCCTTGGAGAAGCCGTAGACGAGCGAAACAAGCCCGAGCGTGCTGCTAGCCGCGCCGGGGACGTCATAGCGGGTCTTGCCACTGGCCTTGCTCTCGGACACGAATCGCACTGCGGCTACGCCGGCGATAATCGCGATCGGGGTATTGACCAGCAGCGTCCACCGCCACGACAGGTACTGCGTCAGCGCACCGCCCAGCAGCAGACCGAGGGCGCCGCCGCTGGCCGAGACAGCACCGTATATGGCGAACGCCCTAACGCGCTCGACCCCGTCGGTGAACGTGGTCGTCACGATTGACAGCGCCGCAGGCGCCAAGAGCGCCGCGAACGCGCCCTGCAGCGCACGTGCGCCGAACAGCCAATCGCCGCTCTGGGCGGCTCCGCCGAATGCCGAGGCGGCAGCGAACCCGGCCAGCCCGATAAGAAAGATCCGTTTGCGGCCCGTGTAGTCGGCGATCCGACCGCCCAACAGCAGGAAGCCGCCGAACGCGAGCGCGTAGGCTGTGACCGCCCACTGCCGGTTCGCATTCGAGATCTGCAGCGCTTTTTGGGCGTGCGGTAATGCGACGAGGACGATCGTCCCGTCCAGGATGACCATCAGCTGCGCGAGCGCGACGATTGCCAGGACCAGCCACCGGCGAGACTGAACTGGGCCGGATTGCGATTGCAACCGGGTCGGCATTGCTACTTCGGTTGTCATGGGAGCTCCGATCGTTTGGAATGTTCCGGTCGCGCGATGGAGACCCATGTCTGATCCCGAACGTTAGTAACCGCTTGGTCATCACTGTAGAGCAGGCACGCGCTAATGTCCAGGTGGATACTTAAAGATGATGATTGAGGCGACCCCAATCCCCAGCAGCGACCAAGACATCGAGCCCTCCCGCAAACCCACACGACACGCGCGATCCTGTGGCCAAGCGGGCGGCGATCCCGACCCGGCCGGCGGGCGGTATTCGCCGAGAAGGGCTTCGACCGCACGACGATCCGCGAGAGAGGGCGGATACGTAGTCTAATATCCAACTGGTCACGACCCTACGGAACAGCTACCCGATGACCAAGTGGATATTTGAATCATGACCTCGCGATCCCCTGCTCAGCGAACCGGTGCCATTCAGCCTGCGGCAAGCAAGCCGAAGCGCACCCGCGATCCGGACGCCAAGCGAGCGGCGATCCTGACGGCGGCTCGGGCGGCGTTTGCCGAGCGCGGATTCGCCGGAGCCACGCTGCGTGACATCGCCAAGCGAGCGGGCGTGACACACGGGCTCGTGATCCGCCACTTTCACTCCAAGGAGTCGCTGTTCCTCGCCGCCAGTCAGACCATGGAGTTCATCGCCGAAGATTTCTCCGGCGACCTGGACGGCCTGCCGGACCGGATCGCTCGCTCCTGGGTCAGGCAGACGGAGCAGCCCGGCGGGTCTGACCCGATGCTTGCCCTGATTCGCAGCGCCGGCTCGGATGACGGTTCCGCCGCGCGAGTACTCTCGCGGCTGCGCGACCAGACCGTGCTCGCCTACCGCATCGTGATGCCCGGCCCAGATGCCGAGAAGCGGGCCGACATGGTGGGGGCACACCTGATCGGCATGACCTTCAGTCGGTACGTGCTGGGCGACGGTCCGATCGCCAAGATGTCCAGCGAGGAGCTGACCCGCTTCGTGGCCAATACCCTGAGAGCGATCCTGTTCGCCCCACTCGAGCCGGTGGCGCCCGGCAGATCAGACGCTGACGACCACGAACGGCAATCGTCCGCCGTTCCGCGCTCGGCTTGAGGTCGCCTCGTCGCGTGACGGTGTTCACGGCGAGCAGATCGTCTAGACCACGTTTTGACGAGTCGCTGTCCGCCCACTCCAGCAGACAGAACGGACGGTCGATAGAAATGTCGGTCATCGCGTCGGGGGCACGGGAACGACGTGGTACCCGTGTTCGTGAGCTGAGCGGGCGGTCGACCCGACCCCCAATGCTGGTGGCGATGCCTGCCAGCGCGATCTGCCGAGAAGGCCCAGGGCGAGCTGCTTCTGGCCTGCACGCCCGCCAATACCCGGCTCCACTGGCGGCGCGGCATCGGCCTGCCATGACACCCAACAGGGCACGGGACGGACCGCTGACGCGACCCGCCCCCGTTGGCCTCTACCAGCGGTTCCAGTGGGTGAAGTTCGCGTCGTCGACCCGCGGGCCCGGTTTGAAGTCGGTGCCGACCGTATAGGCGACGGGGGTCAGCGCAACCTGGACGGTGGTCTCGAACGGGAGGGCGAGCAGGTCGGCCATTTCGCGCTCATAGGCGAGGTGACCGATGGTCCAGCACGTGCCGAGGCCGCGTTCCCGCGCGGCGAGCATGAAGCTCCAGGTCGCGGGAAGCACCGAACCCCAGGTGTTGGCCTGCCCGTGAACCGTGCTGAGCTCTGTGCGGGTGGCGACCCGCACCACCGGGATCATCAGCACCGGCACCTCTTGCAGCTGCCCGATCAGGGAGCCGAGGCTGGCCCGGATCCGTCCCCACTCCGCCGAGGCGAAGCTACCCCTGGTCGGGATCGGGAGGCCGTGGTGCTCCCAGGGATTGCCGGCCGAGAGTCCGGCGCGCCAGAGGTTGGCCATCTCCGCCTTCGTCGCGGGATCGTCGACGAAGACGAAGTCCCATTGCTGCTGGTTGCGGCCGGTTGGAGCCTGGGTAGCGATCTTCACGGCTTCCTGGATCAGCTCCCGCGGAACGGGCCGAGTCAGGTCAAGGCGCCTGCGGACAGCGCGCGTGGTGGTGAGTCCTTGGTCGGCGGTGAGGCCAAGAGCCTCGTACGCCCGGCTGCTGTCATTCATTGGGTTGCTCCTCGTCGGAAATAGCGGTCAGTGGCGGCGCCCGCGGCGCGGAACCAGCAACCACCGAGCTGGCGGGGGGCAGGGTGGCCAGGATCCGAGCCTGCGACTTTCGGGTTACGAGGACTCGCCTGGTGCGTGTTACCGCGTCTCTCGTCGCTCTCGACCAGAGCCTTGCAGTTGCACGCGCCCCTGCCGCCAGGGTCCGTCCCGTACGCGACCCTTACAAGGGGGGTTCGAGTCGATCACGGCTCGCGGAACTTCGATGGGTTAAATTCGATGAGGCGGGCAGGGTATGAGCGCGATGCCGGAAGGCTGCGACCTTGGCTTGGTTGCCGCACTCGTTGTTGCTGCACCAGCGGCGGTTGCGGGCCCGCGAGGAGTCGACGTAGAGCCGGGTGCACGTGGGGCCGTCGCACTCACGGACGAGTCCGATTTGGTCGCTGCCGAGCAGGTCAAGCGCGTCACGCGCCACTGCCGAGAGAAGCTGAGACACAGTGCCGACACGCCCTACGGCGCCGTCGCCACCGAGCGATAGCTGCACCGGGGGGCGTCGCGCCGCGGCGTTAAGCGCAGTGACATCCGCCGCGGTCGGGCTAGCGCCGTTGACGCGCGCGAAGATCACGCGGTAGATGACGTCCCGAAGCTCTCGGGCTGCGGTGAGCTGGGCGGGCGTTACTCGCGGCGCCTCCGTGACCAAGCCAGATTGGATGCCCCAGTCGGCGAGGTCGAACGGTTGACACAGGTACTCGCGCGGCTCGGGGCCACGCCGCCAGCGCAGGCTGCCGAGGTAGTCGAGGCTTGGCCGGCCGCTCACCCATACGAAGCTCATGTAACTAGCTTGACAGGTTACGCCGTGTCTGTCAAGCTCGTAACTAGTTCAACTGGTTACAGGCGATCGGAGATCCCATGTCAGGCGTCCACCAGCAACAAGCCGTCAGCCGCGAGGCGGCTGTCCGTCCGGCGCTCACGTTGGTGGATCGAGACCGGCGTGGCGCGGCGAGGACGGCGCTGGACGATCGCGCGTCGCGATCGCAGCTCGCGTTCTGGGGCGTGGCGGCCATGTTCCTGGTCGTGATGAGCGGCACCGCGCTGCCCAGCCCCCTGTTCGGCCTCTACGAGCAGCGCCTGCACATCTCCTCGCTGTCGGTCACCGTGATCTACGGGATCTATTCCTTCGGCGTGGTCGTAGCGCTGGGCGTGCTTGCACGCTTCGGGTCCGGGATCGGGCTGCGGACGCGGCTGGCTGCCGGCCTCGCGCTCTCGGGCGTGTCAGCCGCCGTTTTCCTAGTGACGACCAGCCTTGGGCTGCTGATCGCCGCCCGCATGTTCTCGGGCGCCGCCGCCGGCCTGACCAGCGGCTCGGCCACCTCGGCGATGATCGCCCTCGGGGGCCGGGACCGTCGGGCGCGCTCCGCTGTGATCGCGGTAGGGGTCAGCTTCGGCGGGCTGGCCGTGGGAAGCGCGATGTCAGGCGCACTGTCTGACGTTGGCAGTGCGCTCACGCTCCCGTTCCTCATCGACCTGATCGCCAGCCTGGCGATCACCCCCGCGCTGCTCGCGGTCGCGAGCGGACCCAACGCCAACACGGCCACGAAGCCGGTCAGCCAGGACACACGCGCCTCGGGCGGCGTCGACAGCGGCTCCAGCGGCTCTCTGTTCGCGAGCCCACGGATCCGGCGGCTGTTCATCCATGCCATCGTTCCCGGTGGCGTCGGCTTCGCCGCCAACGGTCTGGTCGCCGCTGTTGCAGCGGTCTTCCTGTCCGATTATTTGCACCTGACCGATCGAGCGCTCGCTGGGATCGTCCTTGCGATCCTGTTCCTCGCTACCGCGGCCGGGCAGCTGATCGTGCGACGCACATCGCCACGACGCGCGCCGACCATCGGATCCCTCGGCCTGGTCGCTGGCCTCACCTTGCTCGCGATCACGCTTCTCGCCCCGAGTCTCCCGGGCCTGATCGCCGCCTCGATCGTAATCGGAGCATCTGCCGGGATCTGCACCGGCGCCGGACTCGTCTCACTCGCACTCGCCGTGCCCAAGTCACAGCTCACAAAGATGACCGCGTCGTACTACATCGCTTTGTACGGCAGTGTCACGGTGGCTGTCATCGGCGACGGCCTGATCGCGCAGAGCACCGGAATCGCGACGGCCGGCCTGATCGTGTGCATCGCACTCGCTGTCGCCGTCGTCGCTGTCCTGGTCAGCCTGGTCCACGACCGCACGAGCCAACCGGCATAAGGCTCTTAGCGCTCCTAGACGACAAGTATCTTCTCTTCGAGAAGATACTTGTGTTGCTACAACATAATGCTATGGTGGAGCGAGTGAGATGCGAATCATTTACTCAGGAGGAAGGGTCCATGCTCGAACTCGACCCACAGATCGCAACAGCAATCTCATCGGAACCTTCGGGACAGGTTGTGGCGGAAACCCTTGCTGCGATGAGAGTCGCAAGCGACAAACCATCGCCGGCGCCCTCACCGGGGATCGAACGCCGTGACTACACCATCGAAGGCGACCCCGGCGTGACCATCCGGGTCCACGGCCCGGCCGGCGCTGAAGGCCCTCTTCCGTGCGTCTACTCGATGCACGGCGGCGGGTATGTGCTCGGCAGCTACGCAACCGACGATGCACGACTCGACGGCTGGAGCAAAACGCACCACTGCGTCGGCGTGTCCGTCGACTATCGCCTGGCACCCGAGACGCCATACCCGGGGCCGCTCGATGACTGCTACCTGGGATTGAAGTGGGTCTACGACCATCACGACGAGCTCGGAATCGACCCGGAACGCATCGGTGTCAGCGGCACGAGCGCCGGTTCGGGCCTGGCAGCCGGTTTGGCACTGCTCGCCCGCGATCGAGGCGAGATCCCGCTGCGGTTCCAGCTGCTCGATGCCCCGATGATCGACGACCGCCAGCAGACCCCATCGAGCCAGCGCGACGACCTCGTGATCTTCGACCGCCACTCCAACGAGTTCGGCTGGCGCTCCTACCTCGGCGAGCTCTACGGCACGTCCGAGATCCCGGCGTACGCGGCGCCCGCGCGCGCCACCGACCTTGGCGGACTCCCGCCGACCTACATCTGCGTCGGGAACGTGGACGGATTCCGTGACGACGCCATCGAGTACGCCACCCGACTCAACCAGGCCGGCGTGCCCACCGAACTCCACGTCTACGCCGGGGCGCCACACGGGGTCAAGCGCTTCGTCGACGTCCCCGTCGCGCAGCGCTACATCGAAGGGATCAACGAGTGGATCGGCCTTCAGCTCCAAGCCCCATCGGAGCAGTTGGTCTGACCGAAATGGCGAACCAAAGCCTAACCGGAGGAACTCGATCCCAATGAATAAGGCATCGCCCACAACAACTGATGTCGCTGGCCGTGTCTGGTCCGCGATGCTCGCCTATGTCAAGGCGAACGACCGGAACCGAGAGCTTCAAGAGGCCCTCGGCCTCGGCCGTGGCACCGGCCGAGTGAAGGTTCTCCTGATGCTCCTCAACGGGCCCGCGACGCTTCGCGACATCGCCACCGCCAACGAAACCGACGCTCCCTACACCACCGTCATCGTCGACAAGCTCGAAAGCCTCGGACTGGCAGAGCGCACCGCCCACCCCGACGATAACCGGCGCAAGCTCGTCAAGATCACGGAAGCCGGCCAAGAAGCGGCAGAGCACGCCAGGCGCATCTTCTTCGAACCCCCCGCCGAGCTAGCCGGGCTCCCACCCGCCGACTTGAACCTCCTCGACGAGGTAATGACCCGGCTCACCGCGGGCGCGGCAATGCCCAAAGAAAAGAGCCTCAAATGAGCACATCAGAGAGCCAAACCAGGATGCAACGTCACTCCTACGGATCGGATCCGTCCCAGTTCGGTGATCTCCACCTCCCGGCCGCGCAACGCCGACCCGGCACCGTCATATTGATCCACGGGGGTTGGTGGGGGCCCAAGTACGGGGCCGACAACCTCGACGGGGCGGCAGGCGACCTCGCCGACCGAGGGTGGGTTGTCTGGAACATCGAGTACCGCCGGCTCGAACTCGGCGGCGGCTACCCGGCAACCCTGCAGGATGCCGCGGATGCGATCGACTACCTGGCCACGCTCGAAGAAGTCGATACCGAACGGGTGGTGGCTGTCGGTCACAGTGCCGGCGGGCATCTGGCTACGTGGGCCGCCGGTCGGAGCAAGCTGGCGGTCGGTGCGCCCGGCGCCGGGCCAGTGGTCGAGATCGCCGGCGTGATCACCCTCGCCGGAGTCCTCGACCTCAGAGCCGCCGCACGCGAGAAGATCGGCAACGGCGCAGCAATCGCCCTGATGGGTGGTGACGCCAACGAGCACCCAGAGCGCTACGCGGTAGCCGACCCGCTCTCACAAGTGCCGATCCCAGCGAGCGTGCGCTGCATGCACGCTCGCGCCGATGACCGGGTCCCGTTCGCCCAAAGCGTGACCTACGTGAAGGAGGCTCAAAGAGCCGGGCAGGACGCACAGCTGCTAGAGGTCAGTGGCAGCCACTTCTCGATCGCCGACGTCACTTCCCCAACATGGCCGACCCTCGTCAAGACACTTGAGGAACTCAAGAGAACATGACGGTTTGCGATTGCGACCGCTCGCGGTTCTCCACGGTCGCCGAGGCCTTGCTCCATGCGCCGTCTGGGGCGGCAAGATCATCCATCCTAAGCGCTTCCACGACCGGCTCGCGTCCGACCTCACCCAGGTCCTACAAAAGGTCGCCGACGTCACCACACACATCGCCGCCCGCCTCCCCCTCACCGATGCCTCACAAGCACTCCGCCTCGCCGAATCCGGAACCACCAGCGGAAAGATCGTGCGCACACTCTAAGCCCGCACAACAGGACCGTCGACCGGTCGCGCGCAGACGTTGACTGCTCGTGCGCGTCACCACGTGACCGCAGCTGGTCGGGACGACCGCAATGACAGGGAGGTCGCTGCCCGCAGCACCGCTGGCCCCGGTTCGTTCTCAGGAGCTCGGACATCGCTTCCGCGGAGATGCTCGTCCAACGGTCCCGCTTTCCGCGTCCCTCGGTGATTTGAACCCGTCCAGCGCTAGTCTCCCTTTGCGCGGAAAGTGAGCACGACGCGAATGGCGGCTAACTGCTCTTAGTCGCCACAGATCCGGCTGAGTGGCGACAAACCGGTCTTGCTGAGGGACGTGACCGGGCTTCCGCCGTGGCGACAAATAGGCTCGGGCCCCTGATGAGCGGTGCGGTCGAGCTCGTGGAGGTCCCTGACCGGTTCGAGCGGTGGCTCGCGGGACGACCACTCGCGGAGCGTTCACGACGCGAATACGCACGCAACGTCCGCGCGTATTGCACGTGCCTGGCGGAGACGCCGGACCGCGATGGCTGGCAGGGCGACCGTGGACCGATCCGCTCGCGCGGGATCGCGCCGCCCGGGACTTCCGGCACTGGCTGCAGGTGGAGCGCCGGACGGCGGCGTCGACGGTGAATCTGGCGCTCTCATCGCTGGATGCGTTGTATCGCTGCCTCGAGCTGGGGCGACCGAACATCCGTCGTGACAAGCCAGCGCAGGCCCGCGCCGACCCGAGCGGGCATTGGTAATGCTGATGCTGTTCACCGCGCTGCGGATCTCCGAGACCGTCGCGCTCGACGTCGACGACGTGAGGATCACGACCCGCAAGGGCGTCCTTGCCGTGATGGGGAAGGGGTGAGATGCAGCGCGAGGTGCCGCTCAACGCACTGGTGCGCCAAGTCCTCGACGAATGGCGGGAGCAGAGATCCGTACTCGCGCGCGAGGGCGAGCGGCGCTGTGGGTCAGCCGACCCGGCGGGCGGCTGTCGGCCCGGTCCGCCGATCGGGACGTGCGGATGGTCGCCGCTCGCGCGGGGCTTGAGCTGTCGCCGCACACGCTGCGCCATACCTCCCTGACGGGCTTGGTGCATCGCGGAAACGATCTGGTGATGGTCGCGAAGCTGGCTGGTCATCAGAAACTCGAGACGACGCGCCGCTACACACTGCCGTCCGCGGCTGATCGCCAGCGCGCGGTCGAGGACCTGCAGATCGACTACTGACCGAGGGAGGCTAAGGGTGGGATATCCGAACGACGCGGAGCGCAGGCGACTGGAGCGGTTCCCTGATCGGATCGCTGTCGAGGATCTTCGGGCGTGCTTCGCGCTGTGTGATCGTGGGCGGGTGCTGGTGTTCGATCAGCGCGGCCCGGAGAATCGTCTCGGCTGGCGGTCTCTTTGTGCGGGCTGCGGTTCTTGGGGTTCGTGCCGATGACATTGCGTCGATCCGTGATGAGGCGCTACCCCGCCTTGGGGCAGTGACCCGACTCAAGGACACTGAACGCTCGGGATCGTACGACGGATGCAGGCGATCCAGACCCTGACGACACGCGCAGGGCTCGTTTCCTCACCTGACCACCCGATTACGCCTCGGCTTATACGTATTTCTGTCAACGGATCGCCGAAAAACGCGTTCTCTTGACAGAAATGCGGCCTTCGCGAGTCGTGCCGGTCGTGCCGAAAGTCTTGGATTACCAGGGATTCCTCGGAGGGTGAGCGATGGGACTCGAACCCACGACCGCCTGGACCACAAATAGGCGCCTAGAGTTCTCGGGAAGATCGCGTTGTGCCAGGAATTGCGCTGCAAGACCGCCACTTCTGAGTTGTCGGGAGTTGCTCGGAGTTGACGCGACTTCCGGCCGAAGTGGTACAACGGGTGGTACAACGAGATGGCGGCTTCAGGAGTAAAGCGAACGGCGGTGGCGCGCACCCAGCGCGGCGCACGCTATGGCGCCGGAACGCTGGTGAGCCGCGCCGGACCAAATGGCGACACCTGGATCGCGAAGTGGCGCGACGGCGGCCGTCAGGTGCAGCG